>Ga0193744_1000001_pt1 | contig 193900 bp, 180 predicted proteins | sample L1a1metaG_FD_143056 | JGI IMG/M metagenome (GOLD analysis project Ga0193744, IMG submission 143056) | Soil microbial communities from a riparian zone of the East river system, Colorado, United States - L1a1 | ecosystem: Environmental > Terrestrial > Soil > Riparian zone | place: USA: East...
TCCAATTGAAACTCATCCCGATGGAGTCCGCGGGCCCATCGCTCTCGGCTGGCAACTCGATGCGCCGTGTACTGTCGCCATAAAGATCCTGGAGAATCGGCATGCACCGCAGAAGGAGATCATGCGCTTCGGCGTGAGTCATCTCGCCAGTCTCGAACCCGTGGGAAACTAAACGACCTTTCGCGAAATTGAACTCACCGCGGAATGTGATCTTGCCGATCTGCGTTTTGACGAGCGCCTCCGTGTTGTCGTCTCCGGCGTCCTTCTGAGGCGGTCCGGTTTCCGGCGCCAGTTTCTTGATCGCCTCGTAGTTATCTCCGATGTGGGCTGTTCCAAGCAGCGATAACAAACGCCGCAGCTCCGCGTCTTCGTCCGCAAAAGCGATCATGGCGCACGACGTGAGCAGAACCACTACCGTCAGCGCGGAGCCGTAGCGCATGATTAGGGGGCCCGGGATGAAACCAGCGCGGAGAGGGCGGCATGGTATGCAGCTGCTGTTTCCTGAAAGGTCGTCACACTGATGTCGAGGTCTCGCAGAAGCCCATCTTGCAATCCGTATATCCACCCATGCACCGCCAGCTCCTGTCCGCGTTGCCACGCGTCGCAGACAATTGTGGTCTGGCAGACATTGGTGACCTGCTCGATCACGTTCAACTCGGCCAGGCGATCCGCCGCGTCTGAATCACCATCTGCATTCACCAGATACTTCTGATGCTTCTGCCGCACGTCCTGAACATGCCGCAGCCAATTGTCACTTAACCCCAAGCGGTCGTCTCGAACGGCGGCCAGCACTCCGCTGCATCCATAGTGTCCGCAGACGATGATGTGGCGGACCTTCAGGAGATCCACCGCGAATTGAATGACCGAGAGGCAGTTGAGGTCGGTATGCACGACCAGGTTCGCGATGTTCCGGTGGACGAACAACTCTCCGGGCAAGAGCCCCACAATCTGATTCGCCGGCACGCGACTGTCCGAACAGCCAATCCACAAATAGGTAGGGAACTGCTGTCGAGAAAGCTCCAGAAAAAAATTCGGGTCCTCCTGCCGGATACGCCCGGCCCAGGCTTTGTTGTTCTCGAAAAGTTGGTTGAGTGCTCGCATAAGTCGCGCTCCAGACCGCTCTGCCTTCGGGTCCTCAGACGATGAGGTTTTCGCCTATTTGGTTTCGCGGAAGACGTTCCCGTGTTCGTCAAACACTCCCCAATTTCCGGATTCCTGAAAGAAAAAGCACTTCATCAGCACGCTGCCGTCTGCATTAAGAATGTCGACCGGGTAGATGGTAGCGTCTTTGGGCGCAACTTTTCCGTCCGATATCGTGGCGGACTGGCGCTTGAACGTCTGTTCCGGCATCATCGCGGCGAGCTTCCGGATAATCGCTTCCGTAGGACCGGCGGCTTCCGGCTTGTCCTCCTCCGCCGGTGCGGAGGATTCCTCTCCGAAAAGTTGAAACGCACCCAGGATGGTGACGAACATGGTGGAGGTAATGATTCGGTACTTTTTCATGAGTTAAGTTGGTCTCAGGACTGTGATGTCACGGAAATTAGAGCAGCCGCGCGGGGAAGGACGAGCATAATCAGAAGCCGGAGACGAGGAGGAGCAAGAGTGCCCGTTTTTTTGAGCGTGCTGCAGCTTTGCATATTCTTGCGCGAGTTGATGGTGTACCCATGAGCGCGGGACAATGGATTGAGTCGTACGTTCCGGCGCGGCTCGACCGGATGCCGTGGAGCCGGTGGCATTGGCTCATCGTCGTCGCGCTCGGCGCGACGTGGATTCTCGATGGGCTCGAAGTGACGCTGGCCGGTTCACTCGGCGGCATCCTCACGCACCGCGACACGCTCGGCCTGACGGATGCGCAAGTCGGCGCCAGCGCCACTTTCTATCTCGCGGGCGCGGTGCTCGGTGCACTTCTCTTCGGGTACGGAACCGATCGGCTTGGCCGGAAGAAATTGTTCTTCATCACTGTGGCGGTTTATCTCATGGCCACGGCGCTCACCGCATTTTCATGGAGCTTCGCCAGCTACGCCTTTTTCCGCGCGCTGGCCGGCGCCGGGATCGGCGGTGAATACGCCGCGATCAATTCGGCGATCGACGAGTTGATCCCGGCGCGCGTCCGCGGCCGGGTCGATTTAATGATCAACGGCTCGTATTGGATCGGCGCAGCCATGGGTTCCGGCGCGACCATCGTGCTGCTCGATGCGCGTTATCTCCCGGTCTGGCTCGGCTGGCGTCTCGCCTTTGGAATTGGCGCGACGCTTGGTTTGGTCGTGATCTTTTTTCGCCGCTGGATTCCGGAAAGTCCGCGCTGGCTGCTCATCCACGGCCGCGCCGCCGAAGCGGAACAAATCCTCGATGAAGTCGAGCTTAGTTGGTGTAGCGGCGGGTGTCCTCACCCGCAGTTCCAGATCCCGCACGCGGACCCACCCACGCGGATTCGGACGCGAACACATACGCCCTGGCGCGAAATCTGGCACACCATCGTGCACGAACATCGGCGCCGCTCGCTTCTCGGATTCGTCCTCATGCTGACGCAGGCGTTTTTCTACAACGCAATTTTCTTCACCTACGGGCTCGTCCTGATGCGCTTCTACGATGTGCCCGCGCAAAGGGTCGGCGGTTATCTGCTGCCGTTCGCGCTTGGGAATGTGCTCGGCCCGATCGTGCTCGGTCATCTCTTCGACACCATCGGCCGCAGGAAAATGATCACCGCGACTTACGCGCTCTCCGGCATCCTCCTCGCCATCACCGGCTGGCTTTTCCACGCAGGAATGCTCACCGCCCAAACCCAGACGATCGGCTGGATGATCATCTTCTTCGTGGCTTCCGCCGCCGCCAGCTCCGCCTATTTGACTGTGAGTGAAATTTTCCCGCTCGAGATTCGCGCCCTCGCGATCGCGATCTTCTACGCCTTCGGAACCTTGGCCGGAGGAGTAGGGGCTCCGATTCTCTTCGGCTGGATCATCGGCACCGGCTCCAAAACCGCGTTGCTCATCGGCTACCTCGTCGGTGCCGCCCTCATGATTCTCGGCGCCATCGTCGAAGCCTTCATCGGCGTCGACGCCGAACGCAAATCGCTCGAACACATCGCCACGCCCTTGTCCTGCCGGGAAGATTAGTGGGATGGGTTCCGCGAAGAAAAGTATTGTCGATTCCGGTTCCACTTCGCTAGTCTGCTGGCGCCCCCGATCTCCGGTCCCCACCCAAAACCCCATGAAAACTCATCCCCTAAGGCAAGTCATTGCAGTTGCATTCATCGCCGCGCTGTTCCTCGCCGGTCCGTGGATACGTGATATCGCGGCCAAACCGATACCGAAACTGGTCATCAAGAAAGGCGTCGTGGCCACGAATAATCCGAACGCGAAGTTCGCGCCCCCTCTTAGTCCGGCCGGCAAATGGAAACCGTTCGGCTCTTCCTGCCCGCGCTTCAATGGAATCATCACCTCCGGCAATCTGGCTGGATTGATCCACAGCAACCTCAATGGAGTCGCTGCGGGCAACCGGGTAACGTTTGCCATCGCCATCCAGAATGCCGGCACTGCTCCTGCCTACGACGTGGAAGTGATCGAAACCATGCCGCTCGATCAGGTTGATCGGCCAGCGTGTTTCGAGGTGCTGACGAACTTTTGTGTTCGCAGAGGCAATGGGACGCCGCTCCCATTTACGACAGCGTTGGCCGGCCATGGGCGCACTCGGATCAAATTGGGCGGCGGTCCGCTTGCGCCAGGATTCCCTTCTAATCCAACCGGGACGAACATCGCCATTATCACGTTTAACGCCCAGCTGGTATCCAACCTCCATCTTGAGTGCTGCGAAAACAAAGCTGAAGTGGCCCACTACGCCGCGACCCCAAACGGGCCGGATCTTGTCGCGGGCAGCTCGTCCCTTGCCTATCACGATAGCGCCCGGCTTTGCCGCAGTCCCTACCCCCCGAAGCGACAATAACGAGCCGACGGTTAGAGTTCTTACCGGCCAAGATGGTGGATGTGCTCGGCGGAGCGCCGACCCGAGCAGGAGTTTTCCACTTGCCCGAATCATTCGTTCGCGAGAGACGGTTTCGGGTCGCGACGCAAATCCCTCGAGCATGTCGCCACCCTCTTGTCCAAACTGTAACTCAGGTACGAACACGCTTCGGCATCGGTGCCATCTTTGCCGGATCCGAAGACGCCGATTTCCCGGCAGACCCGCCACGTCATCGGCAACGAAGATGCGATCGGATTAAGAGACATGCAGTTGTTGCCGGGCATCGACAGCGAGTTAGACTTCCCGAATGAGTACGGCTGAAATTCTGCAGGAGTTGCCGAAGCTGAAACCCGAAGAGCGCAGAGTGGTGCGGGCGAAGCTGAATGAGCTGGATGGTGTTACGGACGACGCATGGATAGATGGCGGGGGACTGACCGAGGAGGAGAAGGCGATGCTCGACGCACGTCTGGCGGAATACGAGAAAAACCCGGAAGCCGGGAGCTCATGGGAGGAAGTGGAAGCGCGCCTTCGAATGCAGTTCCGAGGATGAGCCTCCGGCTCATTATTCGCCCCGAAGCGGAAGCTGATATTCGAGAGACGATCCAGTGGTATGAAGAAAAACGGTCTGGCCTCGGATGGCAATTTGCAGAGGAAACCGGCAAGTCGATTCGACGTGCGTTGGGCAATCCGCGGGCGTACCGCTTAATGCGCCGCCAGCCGCATGTTCGCCGAATTCTCACGCATCGTTTTCCTTACCGAATCTTCTACCTGTTGCGCGAAGACGCTTTGGTGGTATTCGCTGTCATTCATGGAAAGCGGCAGGAAGCGAATTGGGTTGAGCGAATTTGAGGTCCGCATTTTCCCAAGACTCAGCGTATTGGCGCCCACCTCTGTGGCTTAGACTCTTCGCCAACTCCATCGTCGGTTGTGTTTACGGTTGCGCCACCGCTCGCGGCAACCGACGCTCGCGACCGTGAAGGAAGTTCCGATGAGCGGTGTGCCTGCGGTGCCGGATCCGAAGGCGCCGATTCCGCGGCAAATCCGCTACATCATCGGCAACGAAGGCTGCGAGCGGTTCAGCTTTTACGGGATGCGCAACATCCTGACGGTGTTCCTGGTCACGTCGCTGCTCACGTATATGCCCGAGGGGGATCGGGCGAGCGCGGCGAAGGACGTGTTTCATACCTTCGTCATCGGCGTTTACTTTTTCCCGCTGTTGGGCGGGTGGCTGGCGGACCGGTTCTTCGGGAAATACCACACGATCTTCTGGCTCAGCCTGGTCTATTGCGTCGGGCAACTTTGCCTCGCGCTGTTCGTGACGAACCGCCTTGGCTTTTATGTCGGGCTTTCGCTGATCGCGCTCGGTTCCGGTGGCATCAAACCCTGCGTCGCGTCGTTCGTGGGCGACCAGTTCGACCAGACCAACAAGCATCGCGCGAAGGTCGTCTTTGATGCGTTCTACTGGATCATCAACTTCGGCTCCTTTTTCGCGTCGTTGTTGATGCCGATCTTCCTGCGTCAACTCGGGCCGAGCATCGCGTTTGGGATTCCCGGCGTGCTTATGTTCATTTCCACGGTGATTTTTTGGATCGGCCGCAAGCAGTACGTGATGGTGCCGCCTTCGCCCCCGAATCCGCATTCGTTTCTCAACGTCTGCCGCACGGCGATCGCTTCCGGCGCGCGTGGCCGCGTGCTCGCGATCACAGGAGTGGCAGCGGCGATCGGTTCGTTCCTGCTCATCCCGAAAGCGGGGTTTGTCATCGCGGCCTGCCTTGCGCTGGTGGCGGTGATCGGATTCGGCGGGATTGGAGTCCGGCTGCAGCTCGAGGCGGCGCGCAGTAAACATCCCGACGACGCGATTGAAGGTGTGCGCGTGGTCTTGCGCGTCCTGGTCCTGTTCGCGCTCGTGACTCCATTCTGGTCGCTCTTCGATCAGAAGGCCTCGACGTGGGTGTTGCAAGCGGACGCAATGACGAAACCGAGTTGGTTCCAATCGTCGCAGATGCAGGCGCTCAATCCGGCGCTGGTGATGTTGCTCATCCCGTTTAACAACTTCGTGCTCTATCCGGCACTGCGACGGTTTGGCTACGAGGTGACGGCGCTGCGTCGCATGACGGCCGGCATCGCGTTCGCCGGACTTTCGTGGATCGTAGTCGGCATCATGCAAGTGGTGCTCGACGGCGGACACGCATTTTCCATCACCTGGCAAATGCTGCCGTACGCGTTCCTCACTCTCGGTGAAGTGCTCGTGTCCGCGACCGGCCTCGAGTTTGCCTACAGCCAGGCGCCGCTGGCGATGAAGGGGGTGATCATGGCCTTTTGGAGTCTGTCGGTGACGATCGGCAATCTCTGGGTGCTGGTGGTGAACGCGGGCGTGAAGAACGACGCGGTGATTGACTTCATCAAGTCGAGCGGGTTCGGGGTGACGGCATTTCAGATGTTTTTCTTTGCCGCATTTGCGTTTGCGGCCGCGCTCGCTTTTGGCCTCGTCGCCCGCACCTACCCGGTGAAGGATTATTACCGAAAGGCCTAACGAGAACTAACCACGAGTTCCTTCGTGTAGACGGATCCGGTTGGTGTGAGTTCGCTCGAGTTCAGGCAGAAGGATTCGACGTGAATCATCCCGGCATCGAAACCCGCGTGCGCCTTTAGAAAAGGGCGGATCGTGTCCGACGAAACGTCACGACAACGCGCCACGGTAACGTGAGGGTGAAATGAGCGCAGATCGGGTTCCAAACCTGCGGTTAGGGCGGCTTCCTGGACGCGCTTGTGCAACTGGAACAAATGCGGGTGCCCGGTGCCGACGCCGATCCAGACAATCTTCGGCCAGCCCTTGCCTGGAAAGGTTCCCAAGCCGACCAGCGGAAGGAAGAACGCTTTCCACTCGATGGCGCTGAGATTTTTCTTGAGGGCTTCTTCGGCATCGTTGGGAACGTTACCGAGAAAGCTGAGCGTTAAATGCATTTGCTCCGACTCGAGCCAGCGGACACCTCGCAGATGCGGATCCAACTCCGACAAGCGTTGGGTGACGGAGCGCGGAAGCTCAATGCTGACGAACAGGCGTTTCAGGTTCATCCGATAGAGCCTGGTAGGGCGAGACTCTGTCGAGCCGCAACGTTTTCAGGCACACCTTGTTTGGCTCGACAGAGTCTCGCCCTACCAATCTTGGTCGGCGCGACTAGGTTACGCTGGTGGAAAAATGTCGGCTGGGACGGCCGGAAATTTTGCCTTCAGGTTCTTGAAATATCTGGCGGTGGTACCTGATTTGCGTTGCAGAACTTTCCATCCGGCGCCCTCCTTGTGCAAAAGCCCCTGCTCTGATTCAAAGCGCTGGCTGCCGTCGGAAGATCTTGGATTAACCTCCAGCCAGGCCCAGCCGTCGTGCACCTTGAGATGGGTAACGACAAAGATCACATCCTTGATCGAGTCGGGCGTTGTCCATTCCGCACGATAGGCGTCGAGAATGGCTTTGCGTTCGGTGCTGCCGGGCGGAGGCGTGTAGGCCCCTGGATTGGCGATTGCCGCCTTCACGAGCAGCGCCAAGATCGCGAGCGTCAGAAGGGGAACAGATTCAGTTTTCATTTTTTGATTTCCTTGATTTCATTTTTCTTTGTCTAGCCCACTAATCCCTCTTTGAATTTGTCGGGGATGGAATAATGACCCGCGGTATTATTTGCGATCTAACCACAGACTCTTTTCAATCTTCAACCTATTTTGGAACCCTCGGCTCGACGGAGTCTCGCCCTACCGATTTCCATCGGCGCCGCGCGTCTCATTGTTTTTTACGCTGGCACGATCGGCGAAGCGGGAGAGCCAGCCCGGGATCGAGGCGTTCGCACGGCTTTCTCCACCGGACCGTAGCGTGTCGCCATCTGGATCGCCCGGCGGCGGTAGAACCGAGTTCGCTATTTTCATCGCGCTTCCCACCAGGTTTGGGAACATTGCATTTCCGATAATCAGCGTGCGGGTCGAGAATGGAATCGTCAGGGAAGGCGCTCCGCGCCGGCACGCGGAAATTATTTTCGCGGCGGCACGTTCGGCTTTGAGCGAAACCAACGGCAGCGCCGCGGACATCGCGAACCAGGAGTATTCGGCGCGGTGGTTGCCTTTGAATTTCGCGTTCACGTGCGAGCCGGTCCGCATCATTCCCGGCGTGACGGTCGTAACGTGGATGTTATCGCGCGCCAGCTCAGTCCGGAGCGCGTCGGATAAGCCGACGAGCGCAAACTTGCTCGCGCAATAGGGCGCGAGATGTGGCACGGCAACTTTTCCACCGATTGAAGCGATATTGACGATGCGCCCTTCGCCGCGCCGGCGCAGGTGCGGGAGGGCTTTCATGATGAGTTGGAAGGGCGCCCAGAAGTGGAGGTTCATGGCGCGCTCGAAATCTTCGCGCTGCATGTGCTCCAGAGGCCCGACTTCGATAATGCCGGCATTGTTGATGACCACGTCAATGCCGCCAAAATGATCGACGACTTGTTGGACCGCGCTGGCGATTTGGATGGGATCGAGCAAATCGCAGGAGATCGTGATCGCTTCGCCGCCGCCCCGGATAAGTTCGTCGCGAGCTCTCGCCAACTCATCGGAATCGCGTGCGAGCAGCGCGACTCGCGCGCCTTCCTGACAGAATTGCCGCGCGAGGACTAATCCGAGCCCGCGCGATCCGCCGGTGATCAGAACGACTTTCTTCGCAAACGAACAGGTTCGCCGAGTGGCGCGAGAAATCAGGCAGCCCGCTAGGGCGGCGCCGCCGAGCCCGAGAATAAGGGAACGCTTCATCGAATGTGATTCGGATTATTCCTTAGGGGCGGCTCTGTAAGGTCGTTTGCGCGCTGAATCAAACGGGAGGGACGAGCTTCCGCTCGTCCTGGACATGCAGAAGCATGTCCCTCCGAATCAAAAGGACGCTCCGAGGATGGCTACAGGCTGGAAGCAACCTGAACGTCCTCGGTCGTCCGGTCGCCGGCCGGTTTCTTGACACAAAAAGCCAGCACGGCTCCGACCAGGCAAAGAAACGCGCCGACCAAGAACGGCGTGCGCCCATATTCCGCGAGGGGTTTCCCCAAATCCAACATCAATAACCAGCCGCCGAGAAGCGGGCCAAGAAGGCGCCCGGCGCTGCCAGCGGATTGCATGACGCCGAGTGCGCGGCCTTGCCAACTGCGGTCGATCATTTGCGAGGCCAATCCGCTTAAGGGCGGGCTCGCGAATCCGCTGCCGAAAGAAAGGCCGACGCACGCTACTAAAAGAAGGGTGAGATTGTTGCTCGCCGGTAGCAAAGCCAGAGAGGCGGCGGTCAGAATCAAGCCGGCACGCGCCAGTGCTACTTCCCCAAATGTCTGGACTAGCCGGCCAATCAAACCGCCCTGCACGACGACGGTGAGGATGCCGATGAAGCCGAAGAGATAGCCGTTCGCACGCGCGTCATAACCGAATCGCTTCTCGGTGAAGAGCGCGAAGAGTGTGGTCATGATCGCGAAACCGGCGATCAAAAAAAAGTAGGTCGCGAGGACGATCGCGAACATCCAGCCATGCCCATGGCGGAAGACTTCTGCTATGGGAGCGTCTTCGTGCGGACTTGTGCGGTGCTCGCGGGAAAGGCTCTCGGGCAGGATGAAATAAACCAGCAGGGCGTTAGCCACCGCCAGGCCCGCCGCAAAAAAGAATGGCGCACTATAGGAGATGCGGCTCATGATCCCGCCGATTAACGGACCGAAGGTGAATCCCAGACCGAACGCGGCGCCGATCAGGCCCATGGCGCGGGACCGCTGTTCGGGGGCGGTGACATCCGCGATGTAGGCTTGAGGAATGGAAATGTTTCCGCCGGTGATTCCGGCCAGAATCCGAGCGACGAAAAGGAGCGGCAACGCCGAAGCGATCCCCATAAGCGCGAAGCCAACGGCCGTGCCGGCGATGCTAACCATCAAGACCGGGCGGCGGCCGAAGCGGTCGGAAAGTTTTCCAAGAATTGGGGTGAAGATAATCTGCATTCCGGAATAAATTCCGGTAAGCCAGCCGATCGATATAGGAGTGGCGTGAAATTGCTCCGCGTAGAGCGGCAGAATCGGAATGATGATGCCGAACCCGACCAGGTCAATGAAGACGGTGAGAAAAAGGACGAAAAGCGGAGAGCGCGGACGCGGCATTCGGCGGGTAAGGTAGCACAGGCATCCTGCCTACGGGGCAAACGGGCATCTTGCCCGTTCTGCCGGACAGGCAAGATGCCTATCCGCCCCACAGGCAGGATGCCTGTGCTCCGGCTATCCGTGTTTTCGATTAAATCGCGCCACTTCGCGTTCCGTTTCGCGATCGGTCGCACGCTTCTTGAGATCGGCGCGTTTGTCGTGGGCAACTTTGCCTTGGGCCACGCCGATCTCCGATTTCAGGCGTCCGTTTTTCCAATACAAGCTCAGGACGACAAGAGTGCGCCCCGCGATCGCCGTCAAACCGTAGAGCTTCTCGATTTCCTGCTTGTGCAAGAGTAGCCGACGCACACGTTTCGCCGCGGGGATTTCGTGACTGGCGCGCTCGTAGGGCTGGATGTCGGCATTGTAGAGAAAGGCCTGGCCCTTTTCGATGCGAACGAAGGCGTCGCTGATATTTGCTTTGCCGGCGCGGATCGATTTGACCTCGCTGCCTTTGAGCTCGAGGCCCGCCTCGTAGCGCTCGAGGATGTGAAAATCGCGCAGCGCTTTGCGATTGAGGATCGTCTCGGTCGCCATGATCGCGCTTCCGGACGCGGCGCGAGATTAAGCGGCGGCGTCGGCGGCAGGCTTTTCCGGCGCCAGCTCGTAGGTGAGCTTGCCCGCGATGATTTCTCTCAGGGCGATATCGGTGAGGGAGGAACGCGGAGTGGCCTCGACGAGGGGACGATGGCCCAACCCAAGCTGGCGCACCCGCCGGGACACTACGTTGATCAGCAGTTGCTGATTCGGGATCACTTGAGCTGCTTCCTGCAGGAGTTGAGTGGTCATATTTCGCAAGGAACGGACGGCGCGGGTGGATTCCGTCGGGAAGTGAAGAATGGACGGCGTGCTGCTTGAAACGACTGGTGGAATGATGTTTGAGACGAGCATCGGCGGAGAAAAAGAGAGTTGTGACTTTGCGAGTGGCCCCGGTCGCTGTCAACCGATTGTTTAAACAAGATCAAGCGTAGTCTAATGCTGTGTTGACCGACTCGAACCAGCGTAATCCGTGATCAACGTGAGATTTGAGGAGTCGAGGTGCCCAAAATGGCACAGCTGTTGCTACTGAGATGCTGTGATTTTCTATAAAGACCATAGAGCACGTGGTCGTTTCACGGGATCGCGCGCCTTCACACTTGTGGAAGCGGTAGTTTCGATCACTCTTGTCGGGATCGGAGTCGCTACCACGCTTGGCGCGCTGACCAAGTTTAATTCGCTCGCGGATATGAGCCGGAACGGCACCGGTGCTTGTGCGGCCGTGATGAATGAGATCGATTTAATTCAATCGGATGGTCCATTCAATCCCCAAAAAACAAATAACGATGGGACGCCACAGATTCCTCCCGAACTGGTCCTCGATGCAAATCGAGGGGGGCCAGCAACGAAGAGCGTAGTTGTCTATCAGTACAAAGATCTCGCCAACAATAACATCGTCATTGTTCCCGGAACGCTGACCACCTCGGTGACCGACCTGAACCCGGGTTCCACGACTGTCTACTTGTACAAGGCTGTGGTCACGGTCACTTACACGTACCTCGCTCGATCTTATTCATTTTCGATGAGCACAATCCGAACTTCTGACATATGAGAATTCGTGTTCAATCGCGGGGCGGCTTGACCCTGATCGAAGTGTCGGTCACGAGCGGGCTGATCGGCGTCCTTGGCCTCATCATCTATTCGATCTTGAACATAGGCACGATCCTCGGCGCTAAGAACACGGCCGTGAATACAGCGCACCAGCAAGCCCGGGTCGCCATGCTGCAAATGATCCAGGATCTGCACTCCGCGATATCGTTACCTTATCTCATCGATGTCGATGTGAATGGAAACGTGATCATGGATGCAAGTGGAGTGGTCCCCGCTCCTTCCACCGGGCCGGCAGGAGGACCAGCAGCCGGGATCGCCTTCCAGCAATGGTCGATGGGCCCTCTTCAAATTACTACGGACACGGCGGCGCTACCAGGGAGTCAAAATTTTGTTAAGATTAAACTGGCGAGCAGTCAATCTCCAAGGCCTGTGGTGAACCAGCGCTTGGTTGTTCCCACCCATCAGATTGAAGGGGATATTACAAGTGTTACCGGACCTTGGGATGACTTAAGGATTACCCTCGGTAACATCCCCGTGCCGTCCCCCGCTCCTTCACCTGCTCCTTCCCCTGCGGGAACATTGTTACCCGTGCGAATACAGGGCACGGCCAGTGGCACTGGAGATGTAGTTTGCTTCATCAGCGATCGTTGTTGGTACGCCGTCGCCAATAACGGGCTTAATTGGCACAGGCAGGGCGATCGCGTCATGGTCAATGACATCACCAACCCCAAGCCCTTCAGCACCCCGAACACTCCAGCCGGCGCCCTGTATTATCGGTTCGTAGCGGCGATCGATCTTTCCACTTCCGATCTGAATTACAGCAATCGCGGTTTCAAATCCGCCAACATCCTGCTGAACGGACAGGTCCCTCTGCGAACCCGTCTCACGACCTATCAATGAAAACGATCCATCTTCCTAAGCAATCTGGCAGTTCGCTCGTTGTCGTAATGTCGGTTTTGGCAACACTGATGGTCATAGTAGGGGTGGCTGCGGAATACACCTACGTGGTTAACCGTAATGTGCAGCGCAGCAATTCGCTGGAGAGCGCAGTCGCTGTCGGGGACAGTTGCATTGAGCTGCTCTTTGCCAATTGGAGATCGATCTGTCGCGCAGCTCCCACTACGGCACAGCCAACGAGCGCGTTTTCATCCATCCCGCTGCCGACAGCGGCGCAACTAAATCTCCCGTCTGTTTCCAATTTCGCAAAACGCGGTACGAATGTCGATCCAAACGGTGATGAGCCGGCGGACTATGATGCTAATTATACCATTTCCAATTACAAGGTGATAGCAGTCAGCTCTGAGTGGACAACATTGTGGGGAGGCAGCATAGCTCCGACGCCCGAACTAGGACAAGCGCAAACAGGAAATATCAACACAACCACTGCAAACTTTGACTACATTGCTTCGGCCGATGTCACGCTGCCGGCGCTAGGACCAGCCGGTAAGCGCACGGTGGTCGCGAAAGTCCGGCGCGTCTTTCAGAAGCAGCAGGTCTCCCCGTGGAATTTTGCCATCTTCTATGTCGATCCATTGGAGATTCATCCTGGAGCACCCTTTACCGTCACGGGATGGGTCCATACTAATTCCGATCTCTATACCGGTCACGATTATCTAACGTTTGCCGATAAGGTGACGTACGGGTCAGACTGGTTCGCGCCCACGCCCGCACATCCCACTGTTGGATTCAAGCCGGGCGATTTGCAACATCCCCAACCCCCCGCTCCAACCGCGCCTCACTACCCTTCTAACTTGCCGCCAGCTCACGATATTGTTAAGCAGCCATTCGGATTGGATTCGGGCATATTCCTTAACACGACTGATGCAAATCCGAACAACGACAGCTATCATGAACTGATTGAGCTGCCGAGCGCCAGTGCCGTTGATCCAGCGGCAATCCAAAGTGCGCGCTATTGGAATCAGGCCAACGTGATTATCAGAATTAACGCAGATAATTCATATAGCATTGGTACGCCTCACGTAAATGGGAGTGGCGCCTACGACGGAGCGATAAACGTTCTCAACAGCGGTTCGCTCTATAACATGTTTAACGGGGCGATCAGCACGACTAACGCTGACGGAACACGTCAATCGATTCAGGACGGCCGGGAGGGGGCTCCTGTTTCACTCGCGACGCTCGACATTAGCCAAACTCTTACAGCGAGCAGCACGCCAACTTATAAATCAGGCAGCTTCACCAACCCCATCGTTTATATTTACGACGCTGCCGCGACGACGCACCCCCTAAATGCTGACGGGACTGTCAACCTAAGTATTAATCGTAGGAGCGACGGAACCACAAGCGCTACGCCTGTAAAGCGAGGGATTCGCATCAAGGGCGGAAGCAAGATCCCCTCGGCGGGATTAACCATCGTTAGCAACAATCCGATTTATGTTCAGGGGGATTTCAATACAGGCGGCAATCCTCCGTCGAATTCCGGAAACGCGGCCGATGCGGTTACGCCGCAGGTGGCGGGTTACACGCGTGCGCCCTGTTCAATTCTTGGGGATGCTATAAACATCCTTTCGAACGGCTACGTTGACGGAACTGCGGGCAGTGCGCCGAACGCTACCAATACCACCATTAACGCGGCCATCGTTTCGGGTATTGTCCCGACGGCTCCGGTTGGGGGCGACGGTTCTTACAGCGGCGGGGCCGAGAACTTTCCACGTTTTCTGGAAGATTGGTCGGGTAACACGCTTACTTACTACGGTTCAATGGTGGAACTTTACAAGAGCCAGCAGTCGACTGGCGAATGGACATGCTGCAACCCTGTTTACTCTCCTCCTATTCGGCAATGGTACTTCGACAACAATTTTAAGATCAAACCTCCTCCGGGTACGCTCATGGTTTACAGCTACGTGAAAGGCAAATGGTCCCTTTACTAAGACTTCTGCTCCTCGGCGCGTTCCTTATCGCCTCCGCCCATGCCGACTTACAGCTCTCACCGAGGGCTTGCGAGACTTGGGCCGATGGCGCGATGATTAAGTTTCTCGCTTTCACGGATAAGGGCGGCAAAGACGTTACTTACGACCCACCCACGGGCTGGGAGTATTCCGGCAGCAGCACGCGATTCACACTCCGTCCGCCAAACACGTCGCTAGCCGAGGGAACGATCGTAAAGATTAACCTGAGCAAGCCCGCGGTGTTTGACGATCAGACGACGGGAAAACTGGCGGCAGAGGTGCTCGCCTCTGTGCCTGGGGGAAGCACGAAGGTGATTCTTGTGTCGCAGGAGAAAAATCCGGTCTTGATCGGGCGGAAAGAAACACTCCTCATTACTGTTTCCTATACGTTGTACGGTGAGAATTACCAGCGATCGATGATGTTCCTGAATCGCGGCAACGAACAGTTGCGGTTCCAATTTGTCAGCCGTGCCTCCGATTTCAAGGATTTGCAGGCGGCTTTTCAACGTAGTCACTTTACCTGGCATAATCTGTGACCCAAGAACCGAAGCAAAACGATAGACTGATTGCTACGACCCCTCCGTCCGAGACCTAATGTTAATGAATCCAGACCAAAAAACCGGCTCCAAGGTTCTCGCGTGGCGAGCGGGGCGACAAGTGTTGTCGTCGCGCGCTGCGTTCACCTTGGTTGAACTACTCGTGGCGATGAGCATCATCGGCCTTGTCGCGGGCAGCTCCGTTTGGGCCATGCTCGATTCAAACCGATTTGCCTCTATCGACCGAATCAGGACGGCGGCCAAGGCGGCTTGTCAGGAGAAGATCGACCAGGCCTTGACCACCCCTTACAGCTCTGATGCCCTTCCCGCCCTTTTCACGACAGGTAGCCCTGCCAGTATCCCTGCTCCGAGCGGGAATCCCGACCGAGGAACCCAAACCATCCCCGCTGAGACCATCTCGCTGTATGTCGATCAGGACAACACTAACCCTCAGGCGGTGCAAGGAACAAGGACAACGCGGGTCTCGCTCTCCGATGCGACCCTGGGCCTGGTGCGGGTCTGGGTCCGTGTCGATTACACTTTTCGCGGCAAAGCCTATTCTTATGAAATGTATGTGGTCCGCGCTCCGGATTGAAACCTATGAAGCAGCGCTCTAAACAAGGAGAGGTCGGTGTCCGGGGGTTCACTCTCGCGGAAGTGCTTATTTCGTTAGGCGTTTTCGGCGTAGTTAGTACCGTGCTGTTTCTGGTGTTACAGGCTGGCTCGGTTCTTATGGCCAAGAACACGGGCATTAACGTAACGCACGGCAGCGCACGATTGGGAAGCGAAAGGCTTCTAAACTTGATCCAATCGTCCATCGCATCGCCAATTTTGGTCGATTCTTCCCTAGTCCCGGTCTCGGGGAACGGCCCGGCCGCGGGCGTTACCTTCCTGCGCCTGGCCTCTACCTCGACTTATACAAATCTGAACGCTGTCACTGCGACTGCGACTACGCTCGTGTTGCGGAGAGCGGCGGGAATGCCGGTGCCGGAAACTGGAGATGTCCTGGTCATGGTGGGGACGGATAACGCAACTTTTCTGACTACCAATATCATAGGCTTTCAGGCCAGCATCACTGGAGTAAGCGCGATCAACGGGACGGATTCCACGATAACCTTCGGCAGCAGTGTAGGCAGCTTTTGCAACCCGGTGGCCGCCACAGGCACTGTCCTGCCTGCGAGCGCCAAGTTGTTCATGCTGGATAAAATGGCCTGTGTCGCCAATGGCACAGAGCTTCGCTTGCTGAACAACGCCTCCATTCCGAGCAGTTATGAGGTGCTGGCGACATTGGTTCCTAAAACCGGCGAGACGGACCTACTTCCATTTAAATACGATACGACAGTCACGCCCGATCGCCGTTGGGTCGACGTCGATCTGCGGGTCGAATCCACCACCTACAATAAACGCAAGCTTGGCACGACTAATACCTTTTTCGACCTGAAGGAGTCTATTGCCTATCGCTCGGCGATCATGGTCCAGAATTAATAAAGCCCGAATGAATATGAAGCACAAACAACACTCCTGCGCCGGCTACGGTACCCTCGTCGCCATGTTGGTCCTTGCCACCATGGTCACGTTGGTGGGAGTAGCGCTCAACCTCACCTCCACCTTCGCACGCCAGGCCAGCCGGCAACGTACCGTCCTACACGCGCAAACCGGTTCGGACAGCGCGGTCGAATACATCTTCGCGAAATGGAAGAGCGATATCAAAGCCAACGCCTATGCTCCGGTGGCCACCTCCACGTTTGCCTTGCCTTCCACCTTGCATCCTGCGATGGGAACCTCGCCGGCGAGCGGGACCGGCATCGTACCCCTGTTCATGCCGCGACCGCTGACGTTGCCGGCGAACGTGAGCTATACCACGACCGACCAGTGGGGGGCGACGACTGGAAGCGCGGCGACGGTGAAGGTGTCCAATGTGCCAGGGTATCCGGGCTGGAGCGGGAATTCGACGTTCTACAAGGCGGAGGCTTCCACCACGACACCTTCCACTAACGTATCCATCAGCCAGGGAGTAAGGCGCTCCTTACAGCTTACCTTCGTTCCGCTGTTCCAGGCGGCGGTCTTTTATGAGGATGATCTGGAGATCCATCCCGGACCTCCCATGACGATCACCGGTTTGGTTCATACCAACAAGGACCTGGAGGTGCTCGCTTACGACAAGCTCCGGTTTATGGATGACGTTTCCTATAGCGGCAATTACCGTGAGACGGCTCCGGGTAATTGGGACGGGACCGGCAGCACCACCTACACCAATCCCACCCAAAAGCCCTACTGGAAAGATGACCTTCAGTCTGACGCCAGCGCCTCGATGAATACTCAGTTGCAAAAAGTAGCAAGAATGGAGCCTTTGGGCACCCGGCCGGCCACACTCTTTAACACGACCGATGCGAATGTGAACAACGATGGCTTTCGCGAGATCATCGAGCAGCCCGCCAAGGGGGCGGGCAATGCCGATCCGCCGGAGATCGCCGCCATGCGCTTTTATAACAAAGCATCGCTCAAGATTCAGGTGGATTCATCCAAGCCCTCGACCGATCCCAACTATATCAAAGTTTTGGACGACAAAGACAAGAACGCTTCCGGGGCCGTCGTAGCTAAGGTGAAGACGGCCATCCTGGGCAGCATGGACATGTACGATCAACGGGAGGCGGCAACCATCAAAGTGACTTCCGTTGATATGAACAAGTTCAACGATGTCATCACCCAAATGGGGGGCTCCTATAATGGAGTCATTTACATTACCGATACTTCCGCTGATGCGTCCAAGGATGCGATCCGGCTCGTCAATGGCCGAATTCTAAACGCCGACATCACCGTAGCGACAGATAAAGGGATGTACATTCAGGGCGACTTTAACACCGGCGGCAACCTGCCATCCGACGTTCCAAGCAACGGGACAACCGCCGGCGCGAATCACACGGCTGCGGGCTACACCGAAAAATCGACTGCCGTAGCCGCCGATGCAGTGACGATCCTTTCCAACAACTGGATTGATACGAATGACGTCAAACAACTACCTTACAGGGTGGCGACCAACACCACGGTTAATACCGGCATTGTCGCCGGGAATGTTCCTTCCAATTACAACAGCAGCGGAAACCCTTCTGGCGGAGTGCACAACTTTCCGCGGTTTCTTGAGTTGTGGTATGACCTTGGCGCCAAACAGGAAATAAACTTCACTTACTATGGTTCGATGGTCGAACTTTTTCAGAGCAAGAGCTTCACCGGGTTGTGGTATACGAACAATACCTACTGGCCACCGAATCGTATCTGGAACTTCGATCCGCTCTTCCGGACCAACCCGCCTAAGGGCACTCTCCAAGCGACCCAATTTTCGCGGGGCAGATGGGAGCGGTTTTGACGACCAGCCGGTATCTCTTAAATGCTATGAAACGCATCTGCTTCGGTCTTCTCATCTTGTTCCCCCTGGCTGGCGCGTCGGCGATCGATTTCACGCCTCGCTATGCCGAATCCGTACAGGATGGTTTTCCGGTCAAACGCCTCTTCTTTGCAGACCAAGATCAACGCATCTATCTCTCGGTTCCCAATAACTGGCGCGTCACCGGCGACGGACAGCACGGCGCCTTCACTCCGGGAAATCTCACGCAAGCTTCGATCGTTCTCGAAAACTCGCCCATCGGCGCACAGATCGCATTCGATGAAAAGGGCCTCGCGGCGTATCGAAAGGCGGCGTCGGAGTCGATGCCCCCGGGCGCGAGCGAGATTCAGATCGAGTTCGAGCGAACGAACGAGGTCCGCCTCAATGGGTGGACCAGTTTTGAAATGACCTTCAGTTACAAGTCTTACGGCCAGCGTTTCACCAAGAGCGTGCTTTTCATCAACCTCGATAAGGAAAAGCAGATTCTCTTTCTCGTTGAAGCGAGAAAAGAGAACTACGAGAAATTGTATCAACAGGCACGTGCGACCCTGGGCTCCTGGTTTGCCCCGTCGCCCGAGCTGGAATCGGTCCTTCAGCGACTCAGCGCAAAGAACTGAGGATTTTGGGTATCGCGCAGACCGCGCGAACTTAGGTCGTTGGCCGCAGCCTCGACCGACACGTTGGCGAGGCTCGTGCCAGTCCGATCGGCGGATTGAGAACGATCTACCTAGCAATCATCGGTTGCCGCGGGCCGGCCCGCTCATCGAGATGAGTGATCGATCCATGTATTCTTGCTGGGAAAGGTCAGTGGACTACTCCGGCGGGAAGGTTGAGGTCTGACGCTCAACAGTCGCTGAATCCGATTCGCTGGGTACGGGAAATCGGCTTCAGTGCATTCCACGCCGCAGAGCGATCGGCGGCGCGAGAAATCACCTCGGTCGGACACTCGACTGGAAGAGCCAACATTTCGGTCGCCTCGTTGCCACGCAAATCGCGAAATAGTCAGGCGACCGTGTGGGTTGAACAGTTCCTCCGGGCTCGCAAAAAAAGTTTGAAGATTTTATTGATCCCCAGTAGGCGGGCTGATAAACATTTCTTTGCGGAGGGTATGAAAATAATTATTGACGTTGCGACTCAATTATGACAATTATGGAAAACATTACGAGACCGGTAGGATAACTGAGCAAAGCCGGTTGAGTGATCGAACAAAAAGCCAAAACAAAAAACCAATGAAAAGATCAACGACCAATCGCTTCTTCATCAAGGCGCTTCGCACACTCTGCTGCATCGGTGCGCTAACCACCTGTTCGGCCTGGGCCAATGTCATCACTTTGCAACCAAGTGATAACGGCGCCAGCATTTTGGCACTCAAAGATTTGCCTTCGTCAGGATCCACCAACGCCGCGCGGGGAATCGACACCGCGCCGGCCACGGATGCCTCGAACCAGTTTTCCTTTAGCACCGCCTCTGTTAGCGGGGCCAACCAGACCGCCGCGTCACCGGTCGTGAGCAACGATGTTCAGTCGGAGTCGCCTTCGACCGTGTCCGCAAACATCAACGTCAGCAGTAAGCAATCGGAGGCATCGTTCTCAATCGCTGAGTCCAACGCCCAAGTCCAGCCTGCTGCGGGCGGTGCCCTTGCGAGTGCTTTCGACGAAGAATTTGTCTCGGTCCCGAACGTTCAGTTCGCCTCACTCTCTGCGGGTCCGAATGCTTCGACGGCTTCCGCTGCTTCTGTCACTGCGGTTCCGGAAATGAGCGCGCTCTTCCCGATCGTCGGGTTGATTGCCGCCGTCTCCTGCACCCAGATTCTTCGCCGCCGCCGGATGGCGCAAAAGACTGCTCCGATTGCTTAAGGTTGGTTTCTTGTTTGTTTGAATTGATGCGGCCGTCTTCGCAAGGAGACGGCCGCTTCGATTTTCGCGTCAGGGCTGCTGCGGCAGGATCTTCCTTGGCCGTTTCGCGGCTTGCAAACGACGGGCGAACACGGCACGAGAAGGCGGTCGTCTGAACTCTATTGCTTGAGCGTGGTCTCAGCCTTTGCGACCAAAGCTTTTTCTTCGGGAAGGAGATTCGCTTCGTTTGCGCGCCGAAGGAGTTCGCGGGCTTTCTCTTTCTGGCCGGCGGCGGCCAGAACGACGCCGTAATAGACGGACAACGATGGATCCTGGAGCTGCTCCGGTGTCAGTTTTTCTAAGGCCTGAAGCGCACCGTTGACATCGCCTTTGGTGTAGAGGGAAAAGGCATAGGTCGAGATGTATGATCCATTCCCAGGATCTTTGGTTATAAGATCTGTCGCGATTTTCCGCGCCCGCTCCAGGTCCACTCCGAGGAGCAGTGAGACCTGCGCGAGATTATTCTGCAGGATGAAATCATTCGGCGCGGCCTCGACCAGCCGAATGAGGGTGCGGTAGAGCCCGGAGGTGTCGCCCTTCTTGAGGTAGTGTTGATAAAGCGTCTGAAGCGCCTCGAGCTTTGTCTCGGGGCTCCTGGCCAGAATCCAAAGCAGATCGACCGTTTCATTTTCCCAACCCCACGCGGCCGTGGTGCGCGCCAGCATTAAAAGCGACTGTGGCTGGGCAGAAGCTTCCTTTTGCGCGGCGATCCACTCCTGTTCCGAAGGAAACATCTGGTCCTGCCCACGCAAGGCCCGCGCGAGATAAGCGCGTCGAAGGAAATCGTACGGTTGCCAGTCTGCTTTTTTCGTCATGCGCTCCAGGCCCGGCCAGTCCTTCAAGCTGGAGTAAAGCGCGGCGAGCGCGGGGGGCACCGGCCATTTTCCCAACGATTCCGCGGGCAGGCTATTGGAAAACTCTATTCCTGCGGCCGCGGTCTCGTTGCCGCTCATCCAGGAAAGGAGACTGCCAAGTTCCGCCGGGTGAGAAGCCACTTCTTGTTCGAGTTTCTTGAGATACTCGTCGAACCCGGGGTCGTGCAGCTGTCGAAGAATCTCGAGATAGAGGAGCCGATCAGTGAGAGTCGCTTCCGGATAACTTTGCAGCTCGCTGGCCAGTAGCTGCATGCGTTTGACCTCGGCGTGATGCGCCACGCCATCGATGATGAGAGTGCGCGTGGCGCTGGTGCGCTGCTTGGGATCGGTGCGCAATCTCTCGAGCGTCTGTTGAGCGGATTCCCGCTTCGCCGGATCATTTGAGCCCAAACGAATCAACGCCAGCTGGAATTGATAGGCCGTATTCTCCGGCGCGATCTCACTGGCTCTCGCCCAATGGCCTTCTGCTGCGACAGGATTCTTTTTCATCTCGGCCAGGCGGCCGGCTGCCGCGTGATATCCGGCGGTCTGTTTCGCACCGTCGTCGAATGAGCCCAGCGTGTTCTCGGCCGTAGCGAGATCGTTTACCCGCAGGGCCGAGCGAACTAGCCCCAACGCGTCCTCAGTATTGTTCGGGCGGAGATCGACGACCTTGCGCCACCAATCCACCGCAGCGCGATCCCCCGCGCGATCGGCGATCTGGGCAATGAGGCGGGCGGCATCTGCGTTCGCTGGATTCATTTGGAAAGCCCGGCGCGCCGTCAAGGTCGCCGCTTTCACATCGCCACCGCTGAGATAGGCGGCCGAGACCCGCACCAGGTGGCGTTCCTGCCAGCGATGAAAAAAGTGCACGCCGACCACTCCGAGCGCGATAAAAAGAACCGAACCGACGAGCCCTCCGACCAGGAGCTTGATCAACCTCCGTTCGTTTCTTTCGGATTGGATTTCCAATTTGGCTGAGCTTAGGTGTGAGGTACTTGAAGTCAATTTAGGCAGTCCGCGATCCCCCGGCGAACAACCTCCGGGTAGCTGGGAACATCAGCAGAAGCCACGCCGCACCGTCAGTGGCCCACGCGATCGAGCTGACGTATTCGCCTTGCCACTGCGACCAAAATACGCGAAGTAGATCGCTCGCCGCGGATGCCTGACGACGGCGATCAGTGCGGGCTGTGGCTCAGCTTGGTAGAGCGCCTGCCTCGGGTGCAGGAGGCCGCGGGTTCGAATCCCGCCAGCCCGATTTTCCAGGGACCCGATCGGTCCCGGCGACCTCTTCTTTTTCGAAAATGCCGATACGACTAATTGGCCCTCGACCCTCGTCGATTGCGCAGGCTACCTTCGATGCATGTCTATTGCGCTAAAAGTGGGTGATCGCGCGCCGACATTTCGCGCTCTGGCGATCGGCGGAAAATATGGAGCGGGGCAGGAGGTCTCACTCGCGGATTTCCGTGGTTCGGCGTTCGTTCTCTATTTCTATCCAAAAGATGACACGCCTGGCTGTACCGTGCAGGCGTGCGAATTGCGAGACGCCTGGGGCGAGCTCGGTGGCCTGGCGAATATCTTTGGGGTCAGCGTCGATTCCGGGGTGAGTCACGAAAAGTTCATCACGAAATATCAGCTTCCGTTTCCATTGCTTTCCGATCCCGGGAAAAAGATGGTCGAATCCTACGGCGTCTGGGTGGAGAAAAGCATGTACGGGAAAAAATATATGGGCATCGAGCGGAGCACGTTCGTCATCGACGCGGCCGGGCGGATTTCGGCGGTTTTCCGCAAGGTCAAGCCGGACGAGCACGTAGAAGTGCTGCGCGCGGCACTGGGCGCGATGGTCAAATGAGGAAAGAAGTCGGTTGCAGATACCCGCATCCGATGCTTGCGTTGCGCTCCGGGAAACCGGCATCCTGACCAAACCTCTATGGGCTCCTTGAAGAAACGTCGAAAAGCGAAGATCTCCAAACACAAGCGCCGCAAGCGCATGAAGGAGAATCGGCACAAGAAACGTTTGCGTTACAAGTCGTAAGCGCACGTTCGCGTTTCCTTTGAGTCGTTAGGCCGCCCGGCTTGGTTTGCACGCCGCTCTCGTCGCCGCTACAGTTCTCGAAATGATTGTCGGGAAGCAAGGGCGTAGCGCATCTGTCCGGCATGTCCTTCTTTGCGCTCTGGCTTTCGCCTCCATCCTGACGGCGGGGGCGCGCACTCCCATCCCTGCGCCGTCTTCCAGCGGCCTTCCGTTCAAGTCGGTGCCGGAGAAAAAACGTCCGGGGCAGGACGATTCGTTCACTCGCGTGCCCGCGAAGGATCTCGCCCTTCAACCCGAGAACGTGCGGAAAGCCGATGCGCTGGCCGATTTCGTGGAAGGCGTCCGGTTGGAAGAGAACGCCGAGATGGACAACGCTCTCGCGGCCTATCAGCGCGTTCTCAACTTCGATCCCGGCCAGGCCGAGCTCGCCTTGCGCGTCGCCGCGTTGCTCAGCCGGCAGGAGGACTTTCCGCGCGCGATCGATATTTTGAAGGACACGATTAAGGCGAAGCCGAAAGAACCAGCGCCTTATCTTCAGCTTTCCTTTATCTACGCGAAGTATCTCAGGAAAACCGACCAGGCCTTGAAATACGCCAACCAGGCGATCGCGCTCGATCCCCACAACTTCGAGGCCTACCAGCGCCTTTACGAAACCGAACTGGCCGCCGGCCAGACCAAGGGCGCCATTGCCACTCTGGAGCGCGCCGCCAGCGTCAAGAGCGATGATCCCGCGTTCTGGACCAAATTAGGAAAGCTTTACGCTTCGATGGTTTTCAAGCCCGAGGTCGAGCCGAAACCCGAAGAGCTCAAACGGGTCAACGATCTTTTTCAGAAAGCGGTCGAGCATGCGGGGAACGATTCCGCCGTGATCAAGGAGGTCGCGGATTATTACGCCGCGTCGCAGCAGATCCAGGAAGCGATTCCGCTTTACCTGCGGGTGCTCGAGTTGCAGCCGGAGGATTCAAATGCGCGCGAAAAACTTGCCTCGGGTTTCGTGCTGACCAACCAGCGCGAAAAAGCAGTCGAGATGTTGGCCGAAATCATTAAGCAACATCCGGAGAAATATCAGCCGTACGATTTGCTCGCACAGCTGTTGGACGATCAAGCGCGCGCTCTCGATCGCGCGAACCAGCCGGAGCCAGCCAAGGCGATCTTCGCCAAAGCCGCGGCGAATTATGAGCAGAGTCTGCTGATCAACCCGGCGCGGCCGAACACGTACCTGCGCCTGGCGGAATTGCTCATCGGACCTTTGAAACAGAGCGAGCGTGCCGTCAAGATCCTCACGGAAGCGCGACAGCGTTTTGCCAACACGCCCGAGTTTACTTACTTCCTCGCCCTGGCCCTGCGTGAAGCGAAGCATCCGCAGCAAGCGGTCATCACCTTCGAGGAAGCTTTGAACGAAGCCCAATCGATGAATGAGGAAGTCTTGACCGCGCGGTTCTATTTCGATTACGGCGCAGCCGCGGACCAGGCGGCCCTCTACGAGAAAGCGGCCGATCTTTTCCGGAAGTCAATTTCCCTCGATCCCGCCAACGCGGCCGAGGCGTACAACTACGTCGGTTTCATGTTTGCGGAGCACAATATTCATCTCGACGAAGCCGAAGAAATGATCGGCCGCGCCCTGCAGTTGGATCCAAATAACGGCGCGTATCTCGACAGCCTTGGGTGGGTTCAGTATCGCAAGGGCAAGTACGAAATTGCGCTGACCGAACTGCTGCGGGCCGCGCAAAACCTCACCCGCGACGACCCGATCGTCTTCGAGCACATTGGCGACACTTATGCCAAGCTCAATCGGATTCCCCAGGCGCTCGATTTTTGGCAGAAGGCGATCGCTTTGACTCCCGATAACAAATTACTCGCGGACAAGATCGAAAAGACCAAAACCACCATGAGCAAAGGGCCGCCGTCGAAAATAAATCAGATCCACTAAAGCGGAGATGCCCTGGGCTGCGCTTTGCGCGCGAACAGCGCCGCACTTGATCGAATGATAAAACATCCCACCCCCTGGCAGCGCAAAACGATGTGGGCTGCCCTGAGCGCATTCTTTGTCGTCTTGCTTATTGCCATTGCTTGCTCGGTGGTGTGGATCGCCGCCAGCCTCGTTTCCTTCATCCAACCGATCCTGATCCCGGTCGCGATCGCGGCCATTCTTGCGTACCTCCTCGATCCGCTCGTCACGAAAATGACCGATCACGGGCTCGGACGAACCAAGGCGGTTCTGGCGGTCTTCACCATTGCAGTTCTCTCTCTGGGTGCGTTGATCGCGTGGCTGGCGCCCATCGTTTCCGTGCAGGCGGCCAACGTTACGCGCGAGCTGCCGCAATACACCTTGAAAGCCCGTGATCGGGTCGTCGATCTGATCTTCAAGTACGATCACACTTTCGGCGGGAACCAGGCAGGTGGGAAAAAAGACAAAGCCAGCTCACCCACTTCGGGCTTCATCAACTGGCTCCTGGCTTCTCCGACGCCCAACGGTGGCCCAAAACCGACTCCGACGGTTCGACCGACGGCTGCCACTGCGGTGGTTCCGCCGCTCGTTGCGGTCACGCCGGCTCCTTCCGTTTCCCCGGCCCCGGCCGAAACGATCTCAGCCGCTACCACCGCTACCACCACGCTCACTTCGGCCGATCGCGCACGCATCCAGGAGTGGGTCCAGAAACAATTGCCAAACCTGGAGCGGCAATTGCCTTATCTGAGCGAGAAAATTTGGACGCTCTTAAAGCAAAGCATCGGTGGGTTTCTCGGCATCACCGGTTTCTTGCTCAGCCTCGTCATGGTGCCGATCTATTTATTTTTCCTTCTCAAGGAAAGCCCCGCGATCGAGCGTCGCTGGCGGGAGTACCTTCCGCTCCGGAATTCTCCCATAAAAGACGAAGTGGCCGCGGTCCTCTCGCAGATCAACAACTACATCATTGCCTACTTCCGCGGGCAATTGCTGGTGTGCCTTATCGACGGTTGCCTCATCGGCACCTCGCTTTTCTGTATCGGGTTGAATTTCGCTCCGCTCATCGGCGTGCTCGTCATCATCCTGACGATGATTCCGTATATCGGCATCATTGTCTGCTGGATCCCGGCGGTTCTCATCGCTGCGGCACAATGGGGGGATTGGGCGCATCCGCTTATGGTTACCGGCGTTTTTTTGGTCGTGCAAAATCTCGAAGCGATTTTCATCGCCCCGCGCATTGTGGGCAGTTCCGTGGGCCTGCATCCAATGACTGTTATCGTTTCCATTTTCGTTTGGGGTTTGCTCATTGGTGGATTGCTCGGCCCGATCCTGGCCGTGCCTCTTACGGCGACGCTCAAAGTTCTTCTAGCCCGATATGTCTGGGGACGTCGCTTGCGCGAAAAAGTTGCGGACGCCATCGACGAGGTTCCGGTGGTGAAAGCATCGGAAAGCGCGGCGCACGCCTGATCACGCCGGCCGAACCGATCGACGCGGGGCATTTGCATTCGCGCCTCCTGCAAGGATAGAAATCCGGCCATGTCATCACACCTGCGACGGAGCCGGCGTAGACGGCGGACGAAAAGTCCCCGCGGCGGTAGCTCCGTCATGACACCGGCCCGGATCGCGATCTGCGCCGGCGCGCTTCTGCTCGGATTCGGGGTGGGGCTGTTCCTCCTGACCTACGGGCCACGCGCTTACTCAGGCTGGCGGGAAACAAGTCTTTTAAGGCGCGCGTCCTCGATGCTCGCCAGTCAGAACTTCGAAGGAGCAATGCGCGAGGCACACTACGTCCTGCAGCGCCACCCGGATTCCGTCGCCGCTTTTTACATTCTCGCCGAGGCCAGCGAGAAACTTAACCGCCCCGAGACCGTGACCTGGCGCGCGCAGATCGCTTCGCATCAGAAACAGAATCTCGAGAGCCAACTCGTCTTCGCTTCCGCCGCGCTTCGTTTTGGGCAGCTTGATACCGCGCGCAGAGCGCTGGAAAATGTTCCCGCCGCGGACCGCGACCGCGCCGCTTACCACGTTGTGGCTGGCTGGCTCGCGCGCGGTCAGGGGAGCGAGGCCGAGGCCGAGCAACATTTCGCGGCGGCGGTAAATCAGGAACCCGGGAACGATCTCTACCAGTTTAATTTCGCGGTCTTGCGGATGCATTCGGACGAGCCCGAGAAGATCGCCGAAGCGCGCAAAGTTCTGGAGCGGTTAAGCAAGGTGCCTGGATATCGCGCCGGTTCGCTCCGCGCCTTGCTCAGCGACGCCGTACAGCAGAACGAGCTCGAGCGGGCCGATACGCTCGCGCAGGACTTGCAAATGAGCCCGCAGGTGACCTTCTCCGATTATCTGCTCTGCCTCGAGTTCTACCGGAAACTGGACCCAAAAAAATTTTCCGCGCTCCTCGAAAAAGTAAAACCGGTGGCGGTTCGCACCCCTGCGGACCTGGCCCTGATGATGGAGTGGATGAACAAGAATGGTCTCGCGGCCGACGTGCTCAAATGGATGGAAAAACTTCCCCCTGAGCTCACCGGCAATCCTCCGCCCTCGGTCGCGATCGCGGAAGCCTTTGCCGAGGGAAAAAATTGGTCGCGCCTGAAACGCTGGACGCGGGGCGGCTCCTGGGGGGACTCAGAATATTTGAGGCTCGCCTACCAGGCTTACGGTTCAAAGCAGTCTCGCCAATCCGCTGGCGATGCCGAATTCTTTTCGCTCTGGCATTCGGCGGAGCGCGCCGCGAGCGACCGGCCCGATCGGGAAATTCAGCTCGCCCGACTGGCCACGAAATGGAATCTCACCGTCGAAGCCGAACAGCTCTGGCAGCGGGTCTCAAAGAACGCGCCCACGCGCCGGGAAGCGCTCGACGCGCTCTTCCGCATTTATCGCGGGAACAACGATCAGGCCAATCTTTACCGCACAGTTCAGCGCTTACATGAAAGCTCACCCAACGAGATCGGCGTGGCCGCGGATTACGCCAGGCTCGCTCTTTTGGTCGATCAAAATCCGGCCGAAGGCCATCGGGTCGCGAAAGAAACCTATGACCGATCGCCAATGGAGACAAACGCGGCCATGACTTACGCGTTTTCACTCTACATGCTGGGACGCACGGCAGACGGGATCGAGATCGTAAAGAAACTTCCAGCCGAAAGCGTGCACGATCCGCATGCTGCTGTTTACGCGGCCATTCTCTTTCTCGATGAAAACCAGATCGCGGCCGCCCAGGAATACATCGCCGCCGCGCAAGCAGGTCCTATTTTCCCAGAGGAAAAGAAGCTCCTCGAAGAAGCCATCGCCAAAGCCAGCTCCACCACGCCCAGCTCTACGGTCACACCTTCTCCGACGCCTTCGCCGTAGCGCAGTAGCACAGGCATCTTGCTGTGAGGCAAACGGGCGTCTCGCCCGTTTCTTCACCTCTCGGGCTTCGGCAGGTCAGGCAGGATGCAGTGGCGGCCCCACAGGCAAGATGCCTGTGTTACGTCCTGCAAATCACCGCGTGGCTTGCATCGCTTTCTCCACGACTCTGGCGGCGAGGCTTTGCGTGGCGTCGTCCAGCGCTGCGTTGGCGGCTTGCAGCTTTCTCGTGTCGGTCGTCCCCAGAGCTGCTCGCAAATTCGCCGTAGCGCTCAGGATTGTTTCTCTCTCGCTTGGGTCAATCGAATCGCCCACCCGTTCAAAGGCCGCGTCAACCGCGACGAGCATTTCCTCCGCCTTCAACTTTGCTTCCGTCCAAATCCGCTCGCTCATGTCATCAAAAGCGTGATCGAGCGATTCAGAAATCATCGCTTCCACCGCCTCGTCTGAGACATCGACCGCACTGTTAATTTCCACCGTTTTTTCGGCGCCGGTCTTTGTGTCCCGCGCCAGGACATGGAGAATTCCGTTCGCGTCGATTTCAAATTGCACCCCCACGCGCGCGACGCCTTTTGGCGCGGACTCGAATTCTATCTCGAACTGCCCGAGCGGCCAGTTGTCCCGCGCCATCTCGCGTTCCCCTTGCAGCACCTTGATCGACATCGACCGCTGGTTGTTCACGGCCGTCGTAAACATCTCGCCAGCTTTGATCGGAATGGTCGAGTTACGGGGAATGATCACGTTCATTAGTCCGCCGAAAGTCTCGATGCCTAACGATAGTGGCGTCACATCGAGCAGCACGACATCCCGCACCGCGCCCGACAGGATACCCGCCTGGATCGTCGCGCCGATCGCGACCGCTTCATCCGGATTCTGCGAGGTATTCGGCTCGCGCCCGAAAATTTCACTGACGAATTTCCTCACCAGCGGCATCCTGGTCACCCCGCCAACCAGGACGACTTCGTCCAGATCAGCTGGGCTTAGCTTCGCGTCAGCGAGAGAACGAAGGCAATTCGCCCGCGTCCTTTCGACGATCGGACGCGCAATTTTCTCCAGCTCTGCTCGCGTAAGATCGAGGTGCAGATTTTCCGCGTCCTCAAAAAATGGGAGATCGATCGAAGCGGCTTCCTCCGTCGAGAGCCGATGCTTCGCTGAAATCAGAGCTTCCGAGAGTCGCGCTGATCTCTCCGGATTCCGCTGTCCGGTCCCCGAAATCGAATCGAGCAGCGCTCGATCGATGTCGTCGCCGCCGAGCCGCGTGTTGCCATTTGTGGCCAGAACCTCAAAAACGCCGTTGTTCAATTCGAGAATCGAGATGTCGAACGTGCCGCCCCCCAGATCGTAAACCGCGATCTTCGATCGGCTCTGCAACTTGTCGAGCCCGTAGGCCAGTGCGGCGGCTGTTGGCTCGTTCACTATCCGTTCGACGATAAATCCTGCGAGTTCTCCGGCGCGTTTAGTTGCACTTCGTTGCGCGTCGTTGAAATAGGCGGGCACTGTGATCACCGCCCTCGAGACGGAGCGGCCGAGCGCTCTCTCCGTCTCCGCCTTCAGCTTCTGTAAAATCAGCGCGGAAATTTCTTCGGGAGAATAGCGCCGGTTGTTTGCGAGCACACTGACCGGTTGTCCGCTTCGGCGTTCGATCGCGTAGGAAACATCCGCATCGCCTTCGCGCAATTCATCCCCGCGCAAGCCCATGAAGCGTTTGATCGAATAAATGGTCTGGGCCGGCATCAGCGCGCGCCCGCGCAAAGCCGCGTGTCCCACGATTGGTGTGCCGTCGTTCTGAAAACTGACGACCGATGGAGTCAGTCGCGCGCCGTTTGCATCCGCGATGAGAATGGGAAAACCGGCATCCATCACGCCGATGAGCGAGTTGGTGGTGCCGAGATCGATGCCGACGACGTGTTCCATGGAAAAAAATTAACGATTTACCGACTGAGCGAATTGGCGATCGAACGTTTCATTCGTTAATTCATTAAATCTTAATTCGTTAATTGTCTTTCAGTCTTTGTAGGGATCGACCACGTCCCGGCCCGCCATCGCCACACCCAGCGGCGTCAACGTATGCAAAATCCGAATCGTGCCTGCATGCGCGTCGAGCACTTCTGGCAACCGCCGGTAGGCTTGCGGCGCTTCGTCGAGATCGCCACCGCGCAAGACCACGCCTTTGTCGGCGATCCACTTCATCATCTCATCGTGCCTAACGAGTCCTTCCATCCGGATCCTTTTCCCTCCCACCTTGGCGAAGCGGCCCTTCGCGGCTGTGCGCGACATGATCCGGCCCGCCCCATGGACCGTGGAAAAGAGCGCTTCTCGCGAGACCGGCGAATCGACGCCTTCCACGATCACGGCGTCGTCACCCATGCTCCCGCCGACAAAACCTTTCTGTCCGGGAAACGCAGGCGTCGCGCCCTTGCGCACGACCCAGTATCGCTCGCCCTCATGTTCCTCTCGCCAGGCGAAGTTGTGATGGTTGTGGATTTCCTCCAGCGCTTCTGCGCGCAGGATCGCGCGCACCACATGCCGCGCCACCGCCTCACGACCGGCGTAAGCATAGCGACCGGCCAGCGTCATGGCCGCGACATAATCCTCGCCGAGCGGCGATGCGTCCGAAACAACCGTCGGCGGCACATCCATTCCATCCTTCCCTCCCGCCTCCTTCAGAAAATGAGTCGCTGTCTTGTGTCCAAGTCCCCGCGATCCAAAATGCACCCCCACCCAAATTTGGTCCGCCTCATCCGCGAAAATATCGACGTAATGATTACCGCCACCCACAGTGCCGAGCTGCGCCGCCGCGCTCTGCTTCAGCTCCGCTAATGGCCGCAGACTCCAGGCCGGATCATCAAATAATTCATGATCGATCCGCGTCTTGCTCGTCCGCCCGAGCCCGAACGAAATGTCGCCCACGACATCGTCCATGATTTCTTGCATTGCCGGCCCGACGTCCGCACGCGTCGCATCCGTGCGGATGGCAAGATTTCCGCAGGCAATGTCGAACCCGACGCCCGACAGCGAGATCTTGTCCTTGTAAGCCACCACGCCGCCGATCGGCTGCGCGTAACCCTTATGACCATCCGCGCACAAGACCGCCCGCTCGCCCCCCGCCGCCACACACCGATCGATTTGCGCGATAGTGGCTTTGTCGTGTTTGCCAAAAATCTTAGTCGTCATTTCGTCATTCTTTGCGTGGCCACCACACGCCAGTCCTCCACGTCCTTGCCCGACGTCACGGCCCTTGGGCAGAGAACTGCCTTCGCGCAATCGAAAGTCACTTCAGTGAATGGCAGTTGGATCGAAGCTGCGAGTTCAGCTCTTGCCCCCGGCGTCATCTCTTTGTAAATCAGGCTAAGGTGCGGATTGAGCTGGTATTCATCGTGCGATCCCGAGGCTTGCTTAAGCTCGTCGCTTAGCAGCGAAAGCGCTTTGCTTGGTCCGAAGCGCGCAAACAGAGTCTTCGTAAACTCATCCGAGCATTGAATGTCGCGCACCGTAAGAAGAAATGGCTCATAAACTGCAACCGCGTCGCTCAGGGCTTCGAAGTTAGCCTCCTTAGTCGCATAGACCGTCACGTGCGGCTCAAAAAGCGGAGCATCAAATCGAGCCGCAAGGTTCGCGATCATCGAAGCAAGGAGACCTTTCGTCGGCTCCGCCGGCATTAGCCAATAAGCCAGGAACGCGTCTGGCCTGTCTATTCTCATCCCCGACTCTCGGACATATATGCTTGGTCTCAACCATCCTCCCGTGTTGCTAGGCGCAGCCACTCTCACTCTGTTTGAACGCCGTAATTCCCTGGGGAACTTCGGCTCAAGACTTCCGTAGTAAGCAGTTGGAGACCGGCAAATGCACCGATTTATTACCTCGACCATGGCCCTGCTTGGAGTTGCCATCCTTGCCGTTTCGATGACCGGCTGTGCAAGTAGTGGTCAGCCAAAAGGACTCGACGTCCTTTACAGCCGATACGAAGCCAATCGCGTTGCTTATTATTCTCAACTTCCCGAGTCGGGCCCCATCACGGCCGGTACGACGGCGAGTCGCAACGACGTGATGAACGACCTGATCCTCATGATTGATCACAATTATGGAAAAATCGAAGCCAGCCTTTACGGACACAAATCGTGGGCAGATTTCGCGGGTAGCGTCTTGACCACTGGCCTTAGTACCGCGGGCACTCTTACCGGTAACGTGGGTAACAAGACAACGCTCTCGGCTTTGGTCACGGCGATTAGTTCCACTAAGACCTCCTTCGACAAAGACATCCTTCAAGGTCAGACGATGATAGCCATCGTAGCCAAAATGCGTGCTCTCCGTGCCGACAAGCTCGTGGCCATTCGGCAGTCGATGGGGAAAGAGACCGGCGAGTATCCTTTGTCGCAGGGATTGGATGATCTCATGGAGTACTACCAGGCGGGCACGTTCATCGGCGCCCTCCAGAGCGTAACGGAACACGCTTCCGCCGAAAAGGTAAAAGCCCAGGACGCTTTGAATGGGGTGAAGAAGATCAAGTCGGTCGAAGATCTCATCAAGGCTAAATCTACTAACTAATGAAAATCAAAGTTGTTACCGTTCGCGCTAGTGAGATTGATCAGCTGGAGCAGAAGCTCAATACCCTCTTGGGTCTGCCCGACTTCAAAGGCTTTTCCATTGCCGCTTCTTTTCCGTCAGCGGATGCCAGTCTCATCATCCTGATCCTCCAAAAGAATGCGTAATCCGGACCAGGAAAAACGCGGACGGGGATTTTCACCTGATCAGAGTCAAAGACGCAAAGAATCGAGTAAACCAATCACCGAACGAACCAGATCGAGCACCACTTGTTATCTTGTTGCAGTGGTAGAACCAAATTAACTAAAAAAAATATGAAGCCACCAAATGGGCGAAAAGAAATCGAAGCAATGTTTGGAAACCCGGCGAACGCCGATGGGACTCTGAATGAGGCGTGGGAGGGAGCGAACATCCGAAAAATTGCGCCGCCCGACGGCTGGCAACTTTTCTATCAGGACGATAAGCGAGGACTGGTCCCCGTCTCAGGTATCCGAATGCATAAGCTGCTGGAAGACGTATTTCATGCGGTGCTCGACGATATTTGGGCCTTCGCCACCCAGCAAATCGGAGGGAAACCGTCCCAAGATGATATTCGGTCCTGGCTGCACAAACGTCGTCTCGATCAACACGGAGGTGGCTTCAACTTCCGCAGGATCACGGGTGGAGGGTCACTGTCGCTCCATTCTTACGGCATCGCCATCGACTGGGATCCTGACCACAACCCGCGGCAGAAGCCTCTCAAGAAAACCTTGCCTGATTGGTGGTACGACCTTTGGGCCAAACAAGGCTGGAGTGACGGCCGTCATTTTAAAACACCGGACCCAATGCACGTTCAATTTGCAACTGGGGCATGAGCCCCCCGAAGCTTGCCGCACATAAGATAACCATCGCCCATGCCTGCTAAGTTCATAGAAATTTTCCAAACCAATCGCAAATACACCGCGAGCGTCGACCACGGCCCGCGGTTCCCGATTGGTAGCCGTGTGACTTATCAAGGAATGGTAGGTATCACCAACGACGGCGCCGGCAGCGGAGTAAAGTATGATCCCGCCAACTATGCGGCGGAAGGACACTGGGCACCGTTCATTCTACCGACAGCCGTCTGCGAGAGTTCGGCGTTCATGACGAATGTGAATACCTACGACTCGGCGCGTTTCACATTCGGCTTTTTTCAGTTTGCCGCTCATGTGCCAGACGGCGACTTCGTCCGCTTCTTTCGCCGTCTTCTTGGCTTGCCCTCCGGCCCTGATTACTTTCCCGATCTAGTAGTGCAGGGTGGGCGGATTTTTCGCGAGACTCAGTCGGCTCCGAAGCAACTCGAAAGCGCCACCTCTACGACAGGCCTGATGGATTACCTCAACCCGTCCTCCTCCGGCGTAGAGGACATCGAGGTCATCAACGCGGCGAAGTTGATCGATGGCGCCAATCAGTTCTCCGATCAGCGAACCTTGCAGGCGGATGAGGCGATTAACACTGCCAAACAGATTATGAAGGTGAGCGGAACGCGTTATGCACTTGACGGCATGATCGATACCGTCTGCTTGGTGATCATGGACATTCGGCACCAGGGACGCGCTGGCAGCCAGGCGATCATCAGCGCGCTCAGTGCCGGAAGTACTGAGCAAACCAAACTGAGTAACCTCCTAAAGATTGGCGCGGCCCGATTCCCTGAACGCATCAAAACATTGAAGGGCGAGATGCAAAAGCTTACCACTGCCGGAACCCTCGGGACGAAGCGCTACCAGCTCTCGACGAACAGCTTTGCCTAATCGAGAACAACGCCTCGGTAGGCCTGGCAATGGGTGAGACTGACCTCAACATCAAGCCGGACGAATATTTATGAAAATACTGCCAACAGCCATCGTTCTTTTGCTCCTCCGGCCTTTCCTGAGTGCCCAGACTCCGCCGGATCGTCCCACAGTGTTTCTGATCGTAATGGAGAATCATCCGTGGTCAACGAACACGAATCGGGAGCACCCTGCAATCAAGGGCAATAAGAACGCCCCCTACATCAATGGAACATTGCTTCCCCTGGGGTCCCATGCGGAACAGCAATTCGCCCACATCAAAGATTTCGGGAATAGCCTTCCGAATTATATCTGGCTGGAGTGCGGAAAGAACTTTTTCAATAACAACGACCCGCCGAATAAAAGTCACGTTCCGGAAGGCACGCCACACTTGACTTCGCTTCTTGATGAAGCCGGGATCCCTTGGAAGACCTATCAGGAAGGTATTGATGGCAAGACATGTCCAACCCGTAACAATGGCAAAGGTAAGTACGCTGTCCGCCACAATCCCTTTGTATATTTCGTGGACGTGGCCTCGAGCGAGGCCTACTGCAACGAGCACATACGGCCCTATTCTGAGCTCGCCGCCGATCTCCGTGATAACAAAGTAAAGGGCTATAATTTTGTCAAACCAAACCTGCGTCACGACATGCACGACGGGACGGTGAAACAGGGTGACGACTGGTTGAGCAAAGAATTACCCGTCATTCTCGACTCACAAGCATACAAAGATGGCGCAATCATTTTCCTGACGTGGGACGAAAGCGAAATAGGCGATCGTCCGATTGGGATGATTGTGCTATCAAAGCGGGTGAAAAGTGCTGGCTTTAGCAACAAAACAAAGTACACCCACAGCTCGACGCTCAAGACCTTACAGGAGCTATTCGGAATCAAGCCCAGTCTCGGAGACACGGCCAGCGACGAGGTCCCAGATCTATCAGATTTATTGCAACCCGGGACGATACCATTGATACCCGTTACCAATGAAACTCCGAGCACGCCTGCCGCAGCAACAAAGGACGCTGGGGGTCAAGATAAGCGAGAGAGTGGCGAAACATTCACTGTAACCGAGGCGGTGAAGCACGCCGGCGCTCAAGATGGCTCAGCGGGAATAGCCGTCGGGGAAGATCATTTCATCGGTGCGTCGGATGAGAACAATGTCCTGCGGCTCTATTCGAGCAACGACACTGAAGCGGGGAAGGACTTGCTCGACCTGAATCCGCTACTGGGATTTGAGAAGGAAAAAGGTAAGTTCAAGGAATGCGACATCGAAGGTGCCGCTCGGATGGGTGACCTGATCTTTTGGATCGGTTCTCATGGACTTAACAAGCAAGGGGAAATAAGGAAAAGCCGCCGGATCTTGTTCGCCACTGCCTTGACTGGTTCTGGAACGGACGCGCAACTAAAGCTCACGGGCGCCCCCTGCAAGAGCTTGATGGATGCTTTCATGAAGATTCCAGAGTTGAAGATTGCCGCTGAGAAAAAGCCGGAGGATGAGGATGGCTTGAATATCGAATCACTTTGTGCGCAGGAGGGTTCGTTGCTCATCGGTTTCAGAAACCCTGTCTCGGATCAAGGCGCGCTGATCGTGCCGCTAACAAATCCGAAAGAAGCGATCGCGGGGAAGCAGCCGGTGCTCGGCCAGCCGTTCCGCCTAGACCTGGAGGGTCGAGGAGTTCGGGACATGACGCGCTGGCACGGTCAGTTCCTCATCGTCGCGGGTGATTACAAAGATCGGACCGCGCCGAACGCCAAAGCGCCGAAACTTTTTATTTGGAGTGGCGATCCCAAAGAGTCCCCGGTGCCAATGCAAGGGGAGTTGGGCGATCTCAATCCGGAAGCGGCGGTGGCTTATGGTCAGGAAGGCAAAGAGAAGTTACAGCTGCTGAGTGATGACGGTGGAGAATTCTTTCGAAGTGTCTGGCTGAACGTCGTGGACGCCCGGTAGCAGATTCGACACTGCTTCGTGATCGTGGAAAGGCGACGGCAAAATCTTGTCTCGTTCGCAGTCTACCGGCCCGCTCGGAATTTTGCTTGTTTTTGGTCGAACCGAAAAATATGCTCGCGCCTTCCGTGCTTGCACTGAACCATGCCGACCCAACCGAATTGCTCCTCCCCGCTACTGAGTGAGTGACGTTTTCGACCGGGCGGAAAAGCTCGATTTTCTCACTGATTGCCGCTCGAGATGGGGGACTCGCCGGGCGACCTAACGAACCCTTACGAGGCGATACAAACAACAATCGAAGAAGTTACACCTAATGGCCCAACTAAAACTACTCAAACGCATCGGTTATTCCGATATCAATACACTCCAGGACGATAACTCGGCTTTCTTCTATGAGTCGGGTCTCATGATCGACGCTGATGGCGCCTATCACGCTTATAATCCCGACAACCGCTCGGGCTTGGACTACCTGGGCAACGCGGGCACACCGGGTAATTGGTGGGCGCTCGTCACCGACAACGGCAGGCCGAGCGGCAATCCGATCATTCAGTCCAACTCCGATCCGGCGCCGGGCTTTTACATTTCCACTACTTCCCTTGAGGATACTTCCAAGAGTGAGGACGATCCGCGCCGTTATGTGGATGCGGAGTCGATCAACTTTTTCGTCCTGCCCGGCAGACTTGGCTTGGGCGCGAAACTGGGCGACTTCGGCGTCGTGATCCGGCCGGACCAAAATGACTACGATTACGCCATCTATGCCGATGTCGGTCCCGCGAACAAGATTGGTGAAGGGTCGATTGCGCTGGCGGCCGCGCTCGGTCTTCCTTCCAGTCCGAAAAACGGAGGCGTCGGTCATGGGATCATCTCCATCGTTTTTCCCGGCAGCGGGCAAGGCTGGCCGCTAAGCCAGGCGCAGATCGATCAGTATGGCGCGGCGTTGTTCGCAAAGTGGGGCGGCCTGGCGAAAGCGAAGGATTGTTTCCCTGGCGCCACCTGGCTGCAAGGCGCGCCGGCGATCAAGATTGCAACCCCGGCTTGAAGAAGTGATTCCTGCGGTGGTGGGGCCACGCCAACCTGGAGCTCTTCGTGCTGTGCCGGAATATCTATTGTTCGATCTGGACGGCTTCCTCGAGCAGCGGCAGGACGGTGAGCATAGCCTGATCGGTTCGAGCGTGCACGAATAAGAGCGGCTCCTGCGCTTCGACGCGCTCGCCGATTTTTTTGATCGCGGAAAGGCCGACCGCAAAGTCCACGGTGTCATCCGCAGTTTGACGGCCGCCGCCCAGAAAGAGTGAGGCGCGTCCGATCGTCCCGGCATCCATTTTTTTCACCGTCCCCGCCGCTTGCGCGAGTAATGGATGAACGATCGGGGCGCGGTGGATTTCGGTGATTTTCTCCAGCGACGACGCATCACCATCCTGCGCGTAAACCAGCGAAATGAATTTCCGCCAGGCCGTTCCGTCCGTGAGCCAGCGCTCGAGCGTCGCCCGCGGCGCGGTGGAAACTTGCTCCGCCAGGTCCAGCACGAGATTGACGGTGTCCGACGGACCGCGGCCCTGAAGTATTTCAACGCATTCAGCCACTTCGAGCGCGTTACCCACCGCGCGACCAAGCGGCTCATCCATCGGGCTGAGAAGGTGCGAAACCTTTACGCCCATCGACTTCCCCACTTTCGTCATCGAAGCCGCGAGCTGTTTGGCTTCTTTGCGCGTCTTCATGAAGGCGCCGGTCCCAAATTTCACATCGAGCACAAGCCGATCGAGGTTTTCCGCGAGTTTCTTGCTCATGATGCTGGCGACGATCAACGGCGGCGAAGGAATCGTGCCCGTCACATCGCGCAAGGCGTAAAGCTTTTTATCAGCGGGGCAAATATCGGCCGTTTGGCCAATCATGAAAACGCCGATGCTTTCCAGCTGAGCGAGCGCACGGCGTTCGTCGATGTGGACGTTGAACCGGGAATGCTCTCGAGTTTATCGAGCGTGCCCCCGGTGATGCCGAGGCCGCGACCGGAAATCATGGGGACCCAGACTTTGTCGCACGCCAGCAAGGGCGCGAGCACGAGCGAGACCTTGTCCCCGATTCCACCCGTGGAATGCTTGTCGACCTTCGGAGGAGTGCCGCGCGGATATTCGAGCACGCGCCCGCTCTCCATCATCGCCCTGGTTAAGTGCTGGGTTTCGGCTGGCGTCATCCCGCGAAAAAAAACCGCCATCGCCCATGCGCTCATCTGGTAGTCCGCGATTTCGCCATGCGTGAACCCGGAGACGAGATCGCTGATTTCCTCGTCCGTCAGTTCCTTACCTTCGCGCTTTCTTTCGATCAGAGTCGGGACGTGCATGGCAAAAATTCCGGTCGCGCACGGAACGTCCGAGCGGGGCGAAAAAGCTCGCAGTCGAATTTAAGCTATTTCGATGCCTTTCAACATGACCGGGAGGAAGAATTCACCGGCTTCGGATCCGGAACAGCCCTTTCGTGGCTAGACAGCTTTCAGTTTCATGCTCCGCCGCCGTGTTCCGCTTTTCCCACGAACTGAGGATTGCGCATTGGTCTAAAAAGGAAAATGGTGAACGGCGGTCATCTGACTGGTTGTGGAAAAATCCGAAAAAATATTCGTTGCCGGTCATCGCGGCCTGGTCGGAAGGGCATTGGTTCGCCGTTTTCAGCTTGAGGGTTTTACTAACATCGTGGCGCGCGACCGCGCTGGGCTGGATTTGAGAATCGAAGCAGACGTCGATCGTTTTTTCGCGGAGCAGAAGCCGGCTGTGGTGGTCTTCGCGGCTGCCAAGGTGGGCGGAATCAGGGCAAACAATGACCTGCCAGTGGAATTCCTGCTGGATAACCTTCAGATCCAAAACAACGTGATCCGCGCCGCGCACGAAGCTGGCGTGCGCAAGCTCTTGTTCCTGGGCAGTTCGTGCATTTACCCGAAGCACGCGCCGCAGCCCATTCCTGAAAGCGCCCTCCTGAGCGGGCCGCTCGAGCCGACAAACGAAGCGTATGCGATCGCGAAAATCGCGGGGATCAAGCTATGTCAGGCTTACGCGAGGGAATATGGAGAAAATTTCATTTCCGCCATGCCGACGAACCTCTATGGGCCTAACGATAATTTCGATTTGCTCTCGTCCCACGTTTTGCCCGCTCTGCTGCGGAAGGCGCATGAGGCAAAGAAGAATGGGGACCGTGAGCTCGTGGTCTGGGGCTCGGGACACCCGCGCCGGGAATTCCTGCACGTCGACGATTTGGCGGCGGCTTGCGTTTTCCTGCTCGAGCAATACGACGATGCAGAAATAATCAACGTGGGTTGTGGTGAAGACATCTCCATTCGCGAATTGGCGGAGCTCATCTGCGATGTCGTTGGCTTCCAGGGCGATTTGACCTGGGATACGACCCAACCCGACGGGACGCCCCGCAAACTTCTCAACGTCTCCAAGCTGCACGGACTCGGATGGCGCCATACGATCGGGCTGCGGGAAGGGATCGCGCGGACCTACGAATGGTTTCTCCAAAACCCGCCGCAGGATGCTCCGCCATGAAAAAGCTTCGCGTTGGTGTGGTCGGCGTGGGTCACATCGGGAAAAATCACGCGCGCCTTTACGCGGACCTTCCGGCGGCGCAATTCACCGCCATTCACGATACCAACCAGGCAACCGCGCGCCGATTTGCAGAAGAATTCAGCGTGGTGGCGGCGGCGTCGCTCGAGGAATTTTCGGAACTGGTGGACGCCGCTTCCATCGCCACACCAACCAGCACGCACTTCGAGATAGCGCGCGAACTGCTGAGCCGCGGCAAGCACCTCCTGGTCGAAAAACCGATCGCCGAAAATACCGCGCACGCCACCGAGTTAGCGGAACTCGCCGCGGCGCGCGGTCTCGTTTTGCAAGTTGGCCACGTCGAGCGTTTCAATCCGGTCCTGAGTGCGCTCGAAAAACGCCTGACGAATCCGCGCTTCATCGAGGCGCACCGGCTCTCGCCTTATCCCAACCGCAGCACGGACATCGGAGTCGTGCTGGATCTCATGATCCACGATCTCGAAATCATTCTGCATCTCGTGCGATCGCCCGTGCTGACGATCGACGCCGTGGGAGTGCCGGTGATGGGCCGCGGCGAAGACATCGCGAATGCGCGGCTGCGTTTCGAAAACGGCTGCGTGGCCAACATTACTTCCAGCCGGATCAGCCCCGAGCAGATGCGGAAGATCCGGGTCTTTCAAGAGAATGCTTATCTCTCGCTCGATTATCAGAATCAAAGCGGCGAAATGCACCGCCGCACGGAGGAGGGGATCACGCGCGAAGAAGTTGAGATCGAACGCGAAGAACCGCTCCGGCGCCAGCTCGCTTCCTTCATCGAATGCGCGCAAACCGGCCGCGCTCCGAAGGTCTCCGGGTTTCAAGCCGCCGCGGCCCTGGAGCTAGCCGTGGAAATCACGAAAGAGATTGCCGCGAATGCTTAAGGTGGATCGTGCGCTCCGCCGCGCGATGGTAATTTCGACCCCGAAAGCTTTCGGGGCATTTGTTTGTCATCGCGCGCGGAGCGCCCGATCCACCTGACGTTCTCTGATGAACCGCCCATCCACCATTTACTTTATCGCGGGTGAAGCGAGCGGCGACGAGCATGGCGCGGCCTTGATGCGAGCGCTGCGAGATTTGGCGCCTGAGATGTCTTTCTCCGGACGCGGCGGACCAAAGATGAAGGCGATTGCCGGCGATGCGTTGATCAATTGGAGCGATTCCGCGGCGGTTGTCGGGCTGTGGGAAGTCTTTAAGCGCTATGGATATTTCCGCGAGCAATTCCAGCGCGCGCTCAATGAGATTGCGACGGTCAAACCTGACGCCGTAGTCCTGATCGATTACCCGGGATTCAATCTGTGTCTGGCTCGCGCCCTTCGGAAGAAAGCGCCGGCGCTGAAAATCATTTACTATATCAGTCCCCAAGTGTGGGCTTGGCACCGCGGTCGAATCGCCCAAATGGCGCGCTTTCTGGATTTAATGCTCTGCATCTTTCCGTTCGAGGCCGAGCTCTACAACAAATCCGGTCTGCGGACGATTTTCGTTGGGCATCCGATGATCGAAAACCTTGCTCGACTCCGAACAGGCGAAGAACGCCAATCGACCCTGATTGGCCTTTTCCCTGGGAGCCGGCTGCGCGAAGTCCGCAAGATTTTTCCAATCATGCTGGAAACCGTAGGCGAAATAGCGGCGCAGCGGGCGGAGATTTGCTTTGAAGTGGCCGCGGCATCGGAGCCGCTCGCGTTGGAAATTCAGCGGCTGCTGGCGTCGGCGTCGTCACTGCGGGACCGCGTCAGGATCGTCACCGGAGATGCCGCTGGCACGATGCAGCGCGCCGTCGCGGGCATGGTCGCTTCGGGCACCGCTACGTTGGAGGCTGCGTATTTCCGGCTGCCGTTCGTTCTGGTCTACAAAGTGTCGTGGCCAACCTATTTTGCCGCTCGTCTCGTCCTGAAGACCAAACACTTGGGTATGCCGAATGTCCTTGCCGGCCGCGAGATTGTTCCCGAGTTCATCCAGCATGAGGCCCGTCCGGACACGATCTCAAAAGCGGTCTTGCGTTTGATGGACGATCAGATGGAGCGCGAGCGGATGATCTCGGAATTTGATGCGATCATCGCCAAACTCGGTGAGACTGGCGCCAGTGCGATAGCGGCGCGAGTCATTGTCGATGAGCTGAACCAGAAAGGGTAAGCTGCCACCTCACTTTCCCGCCTTCTCGAGCGTTTCGATCAAAAAGAGGATTTCGGCGGCCATCAGGTAGTTTAAATCCGGGGTGTCGGCAAGGGCGCGATCGCGCTTGCCGGCGACGATAGCTTGGAGAGCGTGAATGAAACTCAGGAATTCGCCCGGTTCGAAGAGAGCAGCATGCTCGTAGAGTAAAGAAGCAGCGGCTGTCGAGGCCCCGGCGAGTAGGCGATCCGTCACGGCCAAGCAGAGGCGGCCTGGCGGATCGTGGTTCTCGCCTCCATCGCGGCGGTATGCGAGGTAACAGATTATGGCTTTGCCGTTCGCATCTGCTGAGGCGGCAGAGTTTCCATCATCACTCTCGATGTTGGCGAGGATCGACCATGTTTTCCACGGCTCAGCGGCATGGCCCGAATGCTGCTTAAATTCGATCGCTTTCCTAATTTCCTTTCGCGCTTCGTCGAAACGGCGGAGCTTGCGCAGAACTTCAGCGAGATTAGTCCTCGCGGCGATCTCTTTCCCAACCGCATGAATTTCGGAACTCTTGTCCGCGGCTTTACGGAAGAACAGGGCTGTCTCCTCGAGTCGGCCGAATGCTTGATCGTAAAGAATTCCCAACTGAATCAGCGTAGATGCCTGTGCGGCGACATCGCCCAGCCGAACCGTGATCGCGAGTGATTTCCGGTAGGCGTCTTCCGCCGCTTCCGGCTGTTTTGCTTGCTGATATACCATCCCGGACTGATGCCACGTGATAGCGACAGTCCCTGGTTCATCAAGGCGCGTGAAGGACTGACGCGCTTCGGCGTGGGCGGCTAGCGCGTCTTGGTAGCGCCGTTGCAGCAAACGAACGATTCCAAGCTGGGCCTTAGTAACCGCTGCTCCCCGTTGGTCACCGTGGCGTTCATGGCGACGGATGGCCTCGTCATAGGCGCTGGCCGCTTCGTCGAGTCGGCCTAAGGCGCGGAGACAATCGCCGCCTTCTGAAAGACACGTCGCCGCCATCACCGTTGCTTCTGCGTTTCCCCGACTTCGTGCGATAGCCTCGAAGCCTTTCTGCGCCTCGTCGAGGAACGCCAACGCCTGTTCCACTTCACCCACAGTGTTCAACATTCGCGCCAGCAGAAAACAACTCCCTGCCAAATCATAATCCGCGCCCGGATACGCCTTGCCACACGACGCACGGGCGCGCTCGAGTAGTTCTTGCGCACCCTTTAAGGCCTCGCGCAAGTGGCCATCGCCAAACTGCTGCTGTATTAGAGTCCGCTCCGCCTCGAAGCGGGCGTGGTTCCATATCTCGCCTAGAGATGCGGCGGCGTCGTCTCGCACCTGCGCCACGTGATTGAGTAGGCGTGGCTTACCAAGCATTTGCAGCAAGCCGAAAAGCGAAGTGGTCAAACCGATAATCGCCTCCGTGTCCCCTTCTCGTTGGACCTCATCGAGCAGCGCAAAAAGATTCGGAAGTTCGAGCACGGTCAACGTCGCTGTCATTTCGGCGTTCTGTTGGTGCTCGAGAAATGCAACATAGCTGCGCATGGCCTTACTCCAGCGAATTGTAAACGCTTCGAGTTCCTCGGCGTCCAGCTGCCCGCGCAAGTAGGGGCAAAGCGCAGGACTGAACGTGAGATGATTGAATCGATCAAGACTGGCCAGCCCGATCTCGATTAACTCGGCTGCCAGAGCGATCACGTCCTCCTTGTTCCACTCCATCATCGTGCGCAGCACATCGACATCCACCGAGCCAAAGAAAACCCCGAGCACGCGCGCCTTGTCGCGGTTCGCGGCCGACATGCGGCGCAGGGAAAGCTCGACGCTAGCAAATAGCGAGTGCTCGCGGTTGCCGGGGAATTTTTTTTCCATTGCTGCCATAAGCTCGACGAGCGATTCGCAAGTCGCGTCCACCCCCTGACCGCGCAGTGAAGGAGCCAGCAGCGCCAGTGTACGCGCGTGACCATGGACAGCACCGACAAGCGCGTCTATCGCCTCACGTTCGGCATCCAATCCCCCGCCATTGTCAGTCTCCGCGTCGAGCACGCGTTCGACGAGCTTCACAGCATCATCACGATCAAGCCGGTGCAGCTCTCGCCGGTTCCGTTCACCATCGAACGGCGCCTGCAACATCTCGCGGGTGGTGAAGACAGTCCGCGTCTCGCCAACTTTGAGCAGCCGCTCGGAGAGATCGAGGATATCTTTAAGCTCGCGTCGAGCGTCCGCGGAGAGAGCCTCCGGCGTTTGCGCATAAGGAGGCAGGAGGATGCTCTCCATATTGTCCACCACGATGAGCGTCGATTGCTCGATCAATGTCTGTTCGACGGGCAGGACCGCCTTTTCCAGGTTATCAAAGGCAGCGGCGGAGTACTCCTTTCCGACGAGCTGGCGTCCAATGGCGTCTAGCACCGCAAGGCAGTTGCTGTGGGTCTCGACAGAGACGAACGCGGCGCGGCGGACCTGATGTGAGCGCACCATCCAGCGCGCGAATTCGGCGGCAAGTGCCGTCTTTCCCTCGCCGCCCTGACCACGCACTACAGCGTAGCGTTCCTGACGCAACAGCCTTTGGAGGGCGAGCAGTTCGCGGCTGCGCCCGATAAAGCCGGTCTCCGGCGTTTTCGGCAGCTCGCCGAGACGGGCGACGAGCGCTTTTTGGAAATCGTCCTGGGTTTGCTTGGCCGGTGTTGCGTGGAAAAGCTTGGGGTCGTCCTTTTCCTGGAAGAGCACGGGAACAAACCAATCCTCCAGCCTCAGCTCGCCCGCGCCGAAGACACGCCCGCGGAAATTGTCGTCCTTCAAACGGCGCTGACCTTCCAGCATGGCATCGCCGACACGCGCGCCCCGGGCGAGCGCATCGTAAAAGGCTTCCACGAAGCGCCTCGCGGTCTCGACGAGTACGCTGTGGCTCATTGCGACCACCGACGCCACGCCGACTCTGAGCAGCTCCGAGGCGACGGACTCCGACGCCTTCTCGGCCTGAGCGGTCTGGCAGGCTTCGAGAAAGATGAGCGAAATGCGGTGATCGCGCAGGAGTGGGCCGAGATCGCTTGTCGTGACGGTGACGTGCCGGCGCTGTTCGAGTTTCTCAATGTCTTGGGGATCCTCGAAGCAGAGGCCGCCGAGACCGAGTTGCCGATCATAGACACCGTGTCCGTCGAAGTGAACGACATGATACACTTCGCCGACTCGTCGGGCGCGATCGAGTTCCTCGCGCAGAGCAGGCAATGTGGGCGGACTAAGGACGTGAATGCGGACGAGACCACCGAGCTCTTCCATTGCTTCCACTAGCGGCAGCGCGCTGGATCGGTGATCTATGTAGCCACACGCGTCGTCCTCCGGGCGCGCGGTGACCAGCAAGATGCGAATGGGCGTGGACATCACCGCTACGGGGAGGTCGCCTGTATTCGGCAAACGCCGCCGGACTTGCGTGGGTCGCGCGCCTTGGAAGAGAAACCCGTCGCCATCATGGAGCAATTCCCACGGCAGGCCCAGCAGACTAGTGGCAGCTTCGCGAGCTGTCACCTGTTCGGCGTCAGGCGTTCCGGCTTCCGACGCGGAATCGACATGGACCGAAAAGCGGCGTCCGGCGGCGTCAGCCACATGCGCCCAGGCCTTGAGCACATTTGCGGTGTGTGCGCTCGGCAACGCAGCCTCGTACAGGAACCGGCCCCACTCCACGAGGCGCTGCTCAACTTTGCGCGCGCGGTCTCGGAAAACCTCGCTGGGCCAAATCGCAAATTTCTCGAGATACCAGCGAAGCTCCTCCGACTCGATTGGCCCAAGCGGCGCGACGAATCGCCAGCTCTGTGTGCTGGCGACTTCGCGCTGGCCCGGCGTGGCAGGCTCATAGATGAGGCGCGCGCGAGCAGATGCGCGACGCTTGCCGTCTTGCTCGTGGAATTTCAAATCCGTCAGTTCGAGCACGAGTTCCTCGAGCGGCTGCGCGGGCGGCTGGGGTGCGACCGGGACATCTGAGGGCAACCGCTTTCCCAGCGCGACAAGGAGCGCATTCATCGACGCTTCGACGCCGCCTGCGGTACTGCTCACGGCAATGTAGAGAGGCTCCGCTTCAAAGTACTCCTCGAGCACGCCGAGCTTTGTTTCATCAAGGGAGAGCGGGACGACAGGAAACTTGTCCGCGCCGCGCTGCTTCTGCACTGCGAGTGCGTAACGCAGTTCCTTGCCGACCCACTTTGACTGAAACGAAGCCGGGCTGACAACGACTGCATAGGCGGACGCCTCGTCAATCGCTTTCATGATGTCTGGAGCGAGCAGACCACCCGGGAGTAACTCACGCGAATCAATCCACGCGCTCACTCCGAGATCCCCCAGCGCTTGTTGGAGTTCGCGGACGAAGCCGTCATCTGCCGAGCTATGGGAGATGAAGAGGTCGCTCATGGCTTATCGGGATCGCGGCTCCTGTAGGCTGCAATTAGGATGATGCGAGTATATCTGGGGGTTGCGAGTGTGACGGAGAACGATCGCGATTGAGACTGAGGATTCTCGAGTATGATGGCGAGGCAAAACTTAGCCGAGCGACATGCCGATTCACTCAGTGAATACAGTGTTTTCACCTTGATACGTTCCGAGGCGAACCGCGAGTATCGAACGGTCACCTAATGAAAATTTTCGATATCTCGCGCACGCTTTCGAACGACCTGGCGCCCTGGCCGGGCGACACGTCGTTTCATTTCGAGTTGAAATGGAAAATGGCCGAAGGCGCGACCGTCAATATCGGGGCGATCAAGATGGGCGTGCACAATGGAACGCATGCGGACGCGACGTTTCACTTCGATCCGAGCGGCAAGACGATCGAAGCCACGCCGCTCGATGTCTGCCTCGGTGATGCAGTTGTGATCGACTTGACGGAATCGTTTCGGAAAGCGACGAGCGAACGCGATGCGACACGCGAAATCAAGGTGACGGACCTGGAACCATCGTCGGCTCTGATCGAGCGAGCAGGACGCGTCCTGCTCAAGACTGGAGTTTGGCAGGACTCGAAAGTTTTTCCGGATTGGATTCCGGTGATTGCGGCTGATGTGCCGGAATGGTTGCGGGAACGGAAGGTGAGGCTGATCGGGCTGGATCTGCCGTCGGTTGATGCAATCGAGGCAAAGAAGCTGGTCAACCACCACGCGCTGGCGGCTGCTGGCGTCGCTATTGTCGAGTCGCTCGACCTCAGTGAAGTCGAGGCGGGCCTTTACCATTTCTCGGCGCTGCCGCTGAAGATCGCCGGTGGCGATGCCGGACCGGTGCGCGCCATTCTTTGGCGGGATTGATGGGCGGGTCAGGGCCAGAGCGATTAAACAATGGGACTCGCCGAGGCGAGTCCCTCCGAGCAGGAATCGGAGCGCACCAGTGACTCAGTTTCTAAATAATCGTGGCGCGTATTGGAGTGTAGTTGGCCTCGCGGTCGTCCTGTTCGCGGTCACGAATCTTCCCTGGCATCTCGACGATTACGATCAGGCCAAGCAGGCCTTCACCTCGCTCGAGATGATGAAAGAGGGACATTGGATTTTCCAACACACGCCGAATGGGTGGGTGGCGACCAAGCCGCCGCTCGTCGGTTGGTTTTCGGCAGGCGTTTACCTGATAACGCGATCGTGGGAAGTGGCGTGGCGGCTCCCCAGTTTTCTCGCTGCGCTCGGGTTGCTTGGACTCATCGTGCGGGCGGCAGCGGTCTACGGCCGCGTGCCTGCGTTGATCGCCATGTGCGCCTTCGGTTTCAATTTGTTCACGCCGCGGCTGGCGACACTGGTGCGCACGGATATGCCGCTGGCCTTGATCCTGTTCCTGATCGGCTGGCTGATCTGGGAAAAAATTCGAACGCGGGAAACTTGGAGCGCCAAAGATCGCCTCGCGCTGTTTCTCCTGCTCAGCGCGTCGATGTTGATCAAGGGTCCAATCGTTTTCGCGTTCCTGCTGCCTGGAATCTTCGTTTTCCAATGGAGAGCGCGAGTGAGAGGCGAAGCGCTGACGGCGTGGTGTGGATGGTGGCCCTGGCTGGCGTCGCTCGGAATCTTTCTGGCGTGGACGATTCGCGGCGTCTTCATCGTGCCGGAATTCTTCGAGCATGTGGTCCTGCGCGAGTTTGCGGGACGATTCAACGCGACCATGCATCGGTCGCAGCCCGTCTATTTTTATTTGCCGCATTTACTGCATCGATTTGCGCCTTGGAGCCTGCTTCTGATCCTGCTGCCGGGATTGGCCGCGAGAGAGCAGAGACTGAAAATCCGCGATTGGTTGCGCGCGATGTCGCCGGAAACGTTCTGGCTCGTCGCCTGGAGTCTCGGAGGATTGCTGGTGATGTCCTTCGTCCCATCCAAACGGATCGATGGCGTATTTCCGGTTGTCCCGCCGCTCTGTCTGTTGCTCGCAGCGGTTATCGCTGACCTTCAAAAAAGGGAAATATTGCGAGCTGTGACCGCCAGGTGCTGCGCGATCGCGATCGTGATCGCATGCCTGTTCACGACCCCGTACGTGGGTCGAAGAATTATGATTGGTTATCAGCAGCACACCGACGCATTTGCCATTTTTGGAAAAGCGGTCCTCCGGGAAACGGCTGCGCACCACTGGCGCTTTGCCGTCGTCGGTGGCGAAGACGAAGGGATGCTCTTATACCTCCGTCAGACTGAATTTCTCGAGCCGGATCAGGCAGTTGCCGCGTGGAAAAGCGGGATGCTCGATGCCTTGGTGGTGCCGGACGACGAATTAGCCGAATTGCTCCCGCGTTTGGATGGAGCGGTGCCGTCGCCGCTCGGGATGTCCGGTCCGGCCGGAAATTATCGAAAGCGTTACATCCTTCTCCTGCGCTCGTGAAGGAGGTAGCCCACGTTTAAGCCAAAACCCTGCTCGACTTTGCTCGTGCGATTTGTAGGCTCGCCTCCGATTGAAAGACCTGATGGAGTTTCCGAAAGCCGAAATCGAAACGCTCTGGTGTCCCTGGCGGGTCGAATATTTCGAGCAGGAAAAGCCGAATCCGGATTTTCTCTCGGCGGCGGCGCGCACGAGTGACGACGCTACGCATCTGGTCCTCACGCGCCGGAAGAACGCGTTCCTGATGATGAATCGCTATCCCTACAACGTCGGGCATTTGATGGTGGTGCCGTATCGAAAAACAGCGGACGCCTCTTCGTTAGGCGACAACGAAGTCCTCGAACTCTGGGCGCTGGCGATGCACGGACAAACGTTGCTCCGCGAAACGATGAAGGCGCAGGGATTCAACATCGGCCTGAATCTCGGGCTCTGCGCCGGGGCGGGCGTGCCCGATCACCTGCATCTCCACATCGTCCCCCGATGGAATGGCGATACGAATTTCATGCCGGTCCTGACGGGCACGAGATTGCTCTCGGAAAGTCTGCGCGGCCTCTACGATAAATTGATCGCAGCGCAGGAACGGCTCGCGAGTGATCGCACTTCTAAATCATGACAAGCTGGATCGAACCGCCGCCGAAACAAAAAGGAATGGGCTGTCTGGGCAAAGGGTGTTTGCTCATCGTTGTTTTTATTGTCCTGCTCATCGTCGCCTTTTTCATCGGCGGCTATGCCGGCATCCGCTATGTCGTGACTTCGCCGAAGCCGAGGGAACTTCCGCAGATCCAGACCTCGGAGGCGGAACAGAGCGCGGTCCAGGCCAGATGGGATGAGTTTGAAACGGCGAGCCGAAACAGGCAGGAAATAAGTCCGTCTGTTCCCGCGCTTTCGCCGCCTCCCGATGCGACCCCCGAGGCGACACCCGTGTCACCTAACCGGATCGAGCTTACGGCCAACGACATCAACCAGCTCATCGCCGGAAGTCGGAAGGCTCAAGGAAAAGCTTACGTGTCCATCGAAAATAATGTCGCCCGAGTTCAGGTGAGTATTCCGCTGGAAAAGATGGGATTCCGGGGGCGCTATTTGAATGGGGAATTCACCGTGCAGCCTCCGGCCGATCGAAATCCCCGAAATCTCCAGGTCACCCAGGTTTCTTTGAGCGGAGGAAGCGCTTCTGAAGCGGTGTTGAAAGCGCTTCTCGGCACTCATTCGGTCCATAGTTACGTGGACGAGTTTGCCGGCAAGTACGGCGTCGCGTCGTTCACGATCGAGAACAATAAGGCGATTATCGAGACGAATGGCCGTCGTTGAACCGCGGCGATTCGCCTTTTGGACGTGCAGAAGCACGTCCCTCAGAGTTCACTGCATGATCTCGCGCACGAAGACATTCAGCTGGCCGTCGCTCTTGCGCACTTCCGTGATCTCATAAGGACGCGCGGCATCGCGCTCGACGGTGGCGCCGCGTGCCGGCGGCGTATAACCCGCGGGGAACTCTACGATCACGCGCACGTTTTGGCCGCCTCCGGCAAATTGCATCACGGTTTCGGTTAACCGGTTCTTTGGCCTCAAGACGGCGCGGTTCGGTTCGATGAAGTTGACGACGAACTGGCCTCGGAGATAGACGCGTTCACCTGCGAGCCCGCGGTCCGCGAGATCTTTCAAATCGGACGTCGTGATGAGCCGACCCACCGGCATTTTCCCGGGCGGATATGTTTTCCAGGTTCCGCCCCCTTCGGTCGAGGCGAGGGAATTGTCGGTGTGGGCGGGTAAAACTGGAGGCGCGGAGACCGCAGGAGATACGGCCGCGACGACGGGCGTGGTGGCCGCGATTGGCGCCGGGGTCGAAGGAGCGGGAGATTTCGCTGGCGGCGGAGCGACTGGCGGTGGAACCACCGGCACCGGTGTTGGGTTATTTTTCGCGATCACAGGCGGAGGCGAAACCACCGGGGAAGGCGTCGGGGTGCCCTTCTTGTTTTTCGCGAGCTTCCCGCCCTTCGGAGTCGGCGTCACTTTCGGCGGGGGTGGCGGCGGCGTGGCGACCACAACTGGCGGCGCGTCCATTGGCTGGGCCGGCTCCACGCGGATCAATGCATTCTCTGCCGGCGGCGGCGGCGTTGGAGCCAAGCCGGCGACGGTGATAGTTTGCTGAGTCGGCGCAGCGCGTTCGCGATAACGAGACTCCGCAGTGCGCCGGCTCGCTTCTTTGAAGAGAGGCCAGCCTCCGGCCAAATTTAGATCGAGCGGCGGCTCTAGCGTGAACGTCCCGCTTCCCCGCGTCACCGTATAACTGCCGTAGAGGAGCGGCATGGTCGTGATCATAATCCGCCCGTCCGAAAGCCGGTCCGCGTGGAGCACGGCCGAGAGATCATGCGTTCGTTCCAGCTTAATCTCCAACCCGGTCACAAGCGTTTGCTTCATCAATGGGAGCACTTGTGGATCGGAAGGATAGACGTGCTCCATCAGCAGCTCGCCGTGCTCGACCGCGTTCGTCAGCGCCACCATTCCGGAAGTGAACACATCATTCGCTGTCAGCTCCCGCGCTTCCATGATGTTGAACCGGCCGACCACATAGGGAACGAGCCCGCGCACACTTTGGAAATTGCGGATGTAGTTTCGCGTGAGTTCGGCATTGGTTTTCGAGAGCTCGGTCGGGCTCATCGCGATATAGCGATCGTAGAGCTGCTTGGCGCTGAGAAATTCTCCCGCCGGCGCCGCGGTCAATTCGAACCGCTTGGTCGGATCGATTTTGTGCAGCTTCTTTAAAATGCGATAGCTCTCCGGGCGCTCCGGTTGCCCAAAAATATAGAAACTCCCGAGCCACGCGGCGAAGGCGACACCGGTCAGGAGAAGAATGGCGACCGACCAGCCGAAGAGATTGCTTTTTCGCCGCGGTCGCGCGTAGGCGTCTTCGTAACGAAAGTAATCTCGATCCATCTACTCGCGGCCGATTCGCGCCCGATTCGTTTTCAAGCAGGGTGCGCCGCTTCGAAAGACGTGCCGCAGCCGCACGTCCGGGCCGCATTCGGATTTTCGATATGAAAGCCGGCGCCAGTAAGACCGTCCCGATAATCGAGGGTCGAGCCGCGCAAGTAATCCGCGCTCTCGCTGTCTACCAGAAATTCGACCCCGTCTTTCTCGACGATCGAATCGCCGGCCTTCCGGGCGTCGAGCGACATTTCGTACTGCAGACCGGAGCAACCGCCTTTCGCGATACCGACGCGCAGGCCTTTTCGTTCATTCGCGGTCTGGCTCTCGAGCAAAGTGCGCAGCTGGCGCACGGCGTTATCGGTCACGGTGATCATTAATCGTACGAGATTATCGCGTCGCTGGGTCAAGTCAATCGGAGGGACGCGCTTCCGGTCGGCGCGCTTTTCCTTCGCAATCGCAAATCCAAACTCTAAATTCCGAAATAAGATGAGCCGCATTCGCCTGTTGCCGGAGATTCTTGCGAGCCAGGTGGCGGCGGGCGAAGTGGTCGAGCGTCCCGCCTCCGTAGTGAAAGAGCTGGTCGAGAACAGCATCGACGCCGGCGCACGCAAGATCGAAGTCATCATCCGGCGCGGCGGTATCTCGCTGGTCCGGGTGGTCGATGACGGTTGCGGGATGGAGCGGGATGACGCGCTGCTTTCGCTCGAACGTCACGCCACCAGCAAAATCCGCACGGCGGCTGATCTGGCCGCCATCGCCACGCTTGGCTTCCGGGGTGAAGCGCTCCCGAGCATTGCGAGCGTTTCGCGGTTCCGATTGACCACGCGGGAACCCGAAGCCATTGCCGGGACCGAAATCATTGTCGCGGGCGGCCGGATCGAAACGGTGCGCGACGGGGGAGAGGCGCCCGGAACGCAGGTGGAAGTCCGCTCGCTTTTTTACAACCTGCCCGCGCGCCGGAAATTTTTGCGTTCGGAAAATACCGAGAGTCGCAACATTGAGCATCAACTTCACCTTCAGGCGACCGGTCACCCGGAAATCGCCTTTGCTTTTGTGCGCGACGACCGGATCGCTTTTCAGCTCCCGGTCGCCGTAAACCTGCTCGAGCGCATTCGCGATTTGCACGGGAACGAACTGGTCGAGCGCTTGCTGCCGGTGGAGGAGCCTTCCGCTTCCGCCCGGATTCGAATCAGAGGTTTGATTGGCCGGGCGGGGGTGAGCCGGCAGAGCCGCGCCCAGCAGCTCGTCTTCGTGAATGGGCGCGCCATCGAAAGTCCTGTGCTTACCGCCGCTCTTCGTGAGGGCTATCACACCGCGCTCATGAAGGGTCAGTTTCCCGTGACCTTTCTTTTCCTCGAGCTCGATCCGGCCGCGGTGGATGTGAACGTGCATCCGGCGAAACGCGAAGTGCGTTTTCGCGACCCGGGCGCCGTCCGCGAAGCGGTGGTGGCGTCGATTCGGAAAACGCTGGAAAGCGGACGACGCGATTGGCAGCAGCAATTCCAAAAACCGGCCGCGCCTACGGAGAACGCTTTCCCTGTACCCCCGATCGCGCCTTTGCCGGCGCCTCCACCTCAATTGGTCGAACCTGGGTTGAGCTATGTCATCCCGAGCGCGGGCGACGAGGGACCTCGCAAGCCGCGAGATTCGTGGCCAACCGAGGCTGCGATCAATATCGCGGACCCCTCGCATCAATTCCAAATCATCGGGATCCTGAACAAACTCTATGTGCTGATGGAAAATGAGAACGGGCTTGTTCTGGTCGACCAGCATGCGGCGCACGAGCGGATCCTGTTCGAAGAGTTGCGCCGCCGGATGGAGGAACAAGGCGTCCCCTCCCAACGATTGCTGCTCGCGCAAACGTTCGAGCTCGCGCCGCGTGACGCGGAATGGGTCGAACGCAATGCCGCGACGCTGCAGAAGATGGGGATCGGGATCGAGCCGTTCGGTCAGAACGCGTTCAAGATCGACAGCCTGCCGACGTTTCTCGACGTCTCCGATCCGGTGGCTTTCATGCGCAAGGTGATCGACGGACTGAAGAGCGCGAGCAATGGAAGCTCACCGCTCCGGCTCGGAGAAGACATGATCGCGAAGACGGTTTGCCGGCATGCAGTCAAGGCGAACGATCCGTTGGGTTATCTCGAGGTGGAAAAACTGATCAGCAATTTGCTCCAGTGTGATTTGCCCTATTGCTGTCCGCACGGCCGGCCCACCATGATCCAGATCTCGCATACCGAGCTGGAGAAAAAGTTCGGGCGGAAAGTTTAGCGCCGCTCCCTCGGCGGTCATAGACCGCCGCTACAGGGACTTCCAGTGTTTCGCGATCAGGGCCTTAATCGGCGCGGTCTGCAAACGATAGTTTTCCTCTTCGTGGTGCGGGATCTCGGGGAACCATTTCCACCAATACATCCCGGCGATAAAGGAGTGCTTGGCCGGAAGATCGAGCGCGACGTCGATGCAACGTGCCTGGATTTCCTCGGCGTGCTCGCCGCCGGTCTTGAATCCCCAGGGTTCGGCCGCGGCGCGCGAACTCTCATTGTAGCCGATTTCAACGAAGAGAAATTGTTTGCCCTTTTGCTTGGAGAATTTCTCCAGTTCTCCGCAGCGTTTCTCCCAGGCCGCCGCGATCTCGGATTTGCCCGGATCGGTGGTTTTCGTCAGTGGAAAATAAGCCAGCACCCCGAGGTAATCGAGCGCGTCCCAGAATTTCACCTCCGCATATTCATTCCAGTTCGCGCCGTAAGTCACTTTTCCGTGATAAACGCCGCGCACGGCCGCGATAATCTTCCGCCAGCGCTCGTCGTATTTCTGCGCATAGGAGAACTCGAGTCCCACGCAAAAGACTTCGGCGTGTTCGGATTCAGCGATCGTTGCCATCTGGACAATCCAGGTTTCGTAGTCGCTAAAAAAAGTGTTCCACTCGTCCGGCGTGGCAAAATTGATCTCGCCGCGCCACGAAAACTTGGTTCCCCAATAGGCGATGTGCGGGATGAGCATGGCGGACATCGCGCGTTCATGGGCCCAGCGCAGCGGGGTCGAAATGTGGCTGGTCGAGTTGGCGCTGAGCCGCCGGCCGCTCACCACATGTCCGTCTTCGTGGATTTGTGCGTACGGATGAATGGAGATGCTGTTCACGCCTAACGACTTCAATTCATCCAGCGTTTTCTCCATTTCCGGCGTCTGCCATTCGATGCCCCAGGTCTGGCAGGAAACGGTAACTCCCTTAAAAAAGGGGAGGGGCGCCGATTGCTCGGCCGCCGAACCGGCGACGGCGCGCATGGTCAAGCCGAAGAGCGCAATGGCGGAAGGAAGGCGGGATGATTTCATGAAAACGATCCGCGCACTCTAGCTGGGAAATGGTTGCCGACAAAGGCGGCTGTCCTCACTGGCCCCGGGTTCGTCCTTGTGCGAGGGGAAGCCTTCGTGGATTGGTCCTAGGCCAAGGACGAACGGATGACTCGAAACCCCAAGACCGCGCTGATTACCGGAATCACCGGACAGGATGGCTCTTATCTCGCAGAACTGCTGCTGGACAAAGGTTACGCGGTCCATGGAGTCGTTAGGCGCACCAGCAACCTTCTCCGCTCGCGGATCGAACATCTGCGGCGCGATGAGAACGTCTACGACAAACGCCTCTTCCTTCATTACGGCGATCTGTCGGACGGAACGACTTTGCGGCGCATTTTTTCGGAAGTGCAGCCCGCGGAGGTTTATCATCTCGCCGGCCAGAGCCACGTCGGCCTGAGCTTTGAAATCCCGGAATCGACCTGCGAGGAAATCGGCATGGCCACGCTGCGGCTGCTCGAAATCGCGCGCGACCAGGCGGAACCTGTGAAGTTTTACCACGCCTCGAGCTCGGAGATTTTTGGAAACGCCCTCGAATCACCGCAGACAGAAACGACTCCGCTTCTACCCTCGAGTCCTTACGGTTGCGCCAAAGCTTTCGCCACGCAGCTCGCGCGGGTTTACCGCGAGTCCTACGGCCTCTTCGTTTGTAACGGAATTCTTTACAATCACGAGTCGCCCCGGCGCGGCGAAAATTTTGTGACCCGCAAGATCGCGCGCGCCGTGGCGCGGATCGCGCGTGATCTCGAGCAGGAGCTCGTGCTGGGCAGCCTGGAAAGCCGGCGGGATTGGGGACGCGCGCAGGATTATGTCGTCGCGATGTGGCTGATGTTGCAGCACGAAAAGCCGGATGATTATGTCGTCGCCTCCGGTGAGGCACATTCGGTGCGCGATTTCGTAGAAGCCGCCTTCGCGGTGGTGAAATTACCGTGGGAAAAATACGTGAAACACAACCGGATGTTCGACCGGCCTAACGACCCCCATAACCTGGTCGGATCGCCGGCCCGAATCAATCAGGCCCTGGGTTGGAAGCCGACCGGGTCCTTCGATGCCCTGGTGCGGGAGATGGTGGAGGCGGAGTTGACCATCATTGATTCTCGCGAAAAAATCGGGGGGGCGATTCGAAAGCCATGAATGATTTTCTTATTTCGGTGATTCTCGGGATCGTGGAAGGACTGACCGAATTTTTGCCGGTCAGCTCCACCGCCCATCTTCGGATCGTGGAGAAGCTCCTTCAGCTCGATCTCCACGACAGCTTTTGGAAGATGTACACGATTGTGATTCAGCTTGGGGCGATCCTGGCCCTGCCGGTTTATTTCCGCAGCCGCATCGCGAAATTTTTCTTGTCCTTTCCGAGGGGCGAACGCGGCGATCGCACGGTGTTCACTCACCCCTTGAGCTTGACGGTGATCGCTTTTGTCATCACCGCGATCCCAGCGTGGCTTCTGAAAAAGCAGATCGGTCAGAATCTGGAGAGCCTCAGTGTGATGGCATGGGCCATTCTCATCGGCGGCGTGATCATGTGGATCGTGGACGCCGTGTGCACCAGACCGCGCACGACTCACATGGAAGAAATGAGTTTGCCTCAGGCGGCATGGATCGGCGCGGCCCAGATTCTGTCCGCCGTTTTCCCCGGCACTTCGCGTTCGATGTGCACCATCGCGGCGGGACAAACAGCGGGATTGTCGCGCGCGGCCGCATTGGAATTTTCGTTCTTCCTCTCGATGCCGACGATGGTCGTCGCGACCGGTTACGATTTACTGAAAACAATCGCGCCCCATCATCACGACGCGGCCGATGCCAGCATTGCCCCGCTCGCGATGAACGCGCATGGATGGATCGTCCTCGCGATCGGGTTTTTGGTTTCGTTTATCGTGGCCCTGGGCGTAGTGGCGTGGTTCATGCGCTGGGTGCGCGACCGTGGTTTTACGCCCTTTGCCATTTATCGGATCGTTCTTGGCATCGCATTGCTGGTTCTCATCGGCTGCCGTTGGATCTAGCCCCTCCTCGACGACGAGCCACGGCGGCGGTTTCCGTTGCCGGTGGTGCGACCCGTGGCGGCCCGGGCGCAAAATTTCCGTAAAATTCAGAAGAGAGCGCTTGCCACGGGCGGCGCGGAAGTTTAAAACGGGCGCTCCGATGTGGCGAACGCTTCCAATCGCGCTCTTTTGCTTGCTCTCATTTCTCCGGACGTCGTCCGCTCAGGACGTGTTCGTGCCGCGGGAGTTAAAGGCGATCGCAGTGGTGAAGGAGCAATCACCTGAGCCCAAGACGAAGAAAGCGTCGCCAGCCGATGAGGCCGTCAAGACTCAGAAATCAGCGACCGCGCCAGCCGCGAAGACAGCCGGAGTCCGAGAACAATCGACGCGAACCGCAACGACGCAGCCCCGAGTATTGAAAGCCGAGCCGGTAACGGAGCCCGAAAAAGCTTCTCAGGTGAAAGAAAATCCAACGAGCGCCTCGAAGGAAAAAACCCAAACTCCAAAGTCCGCTCCGGTGGTGACCTCAGCGACTGCGAAGAAAGAATCGAGTAGCGCGCCGGCGGCGAAAAGTCAGGTCGCGAAAACCGAAACGCCGGCTGCGCCACTGGTGAAGACTGCACCGGCCAAGGAACAATTGCCCAGCGCAGAGACGACGAAGACAAAGGTGGCAAGAAATGAGACGGCCGCGCCACCGCCGGCGAAGACAGCGCCCTTGAAAGAAGAATCGGCCAGCGCGGAGACCACGAGGGCCAAGGTTGCGAAGAGTGAAACGGCCAAGCCACCGGCGGTCAAAACAGCACCAGTCAAAGAGCAAGCGGCCAGCCTGGAGACGGCGAAGACCAAGGTGGCCAAGAGTGAAACGGGCAAGCCGCCCGCGGTGAAAACGACGCCGCCGAAAGAAGACTCAGGTAACACGGAAACGGTAAAGGCGAAGGTGGCAAAAAGTGAAACGGCAACGGCTCCGGTGACCAAGACAGCGCCAGTGCAAGACTCCGTGAATGCGGAAACGGCGAAAGCCAAGGTGGCCAAGAGTGAAATAGCCAAGCCACCGGCGGTGAAAACGGCGCCGGTGAAAGAATCGGCCAGTGCGGAAACGACGAAGGCCAAGGTGGTGAAGAGTGAGGCAGGCACCTCTCCCGCCGCCAAGTCAACGTCGGTGAAGGAAGATTCCGCAGCGGCGAACACGAAGACGAAGGTAGCGAAAACCGAAGCGCCCCCATCGGTAAAGAAAGAACACTCGGAGACCGCAGTAACGGCGAAAAGCCCCGCCGCGAAGGTCGAAGTGGTGACGGCACCCACAACGAAATCGGACACCGCCGTGAAGACACAAACGCCTGCCGATCCCATCGCGAAAAGCCAGCCGAGCAAAGTCGATTCAGCGACGAAATCCGCCGCGGTCAAAGAGCAATCTCCGTCCTCAAAAGCTCAAACTGCGAAAGCCGAGCCGATGAAGACCAATCCGTCGAAAGAACAGAAGACGACTGCGGCGACTGCGAAGAGTGATTCGACCAAGCCCGAACCGGTTAAGGCGCCCGTATCGAAGTACGCTTCGCCCAAGGAAACGGCAGCCCAGGTGGCGACAGTCGAACCGGTGAAGGCGCCGGCAATCAAGGAAACGGCCGGTGCGACCCTGGCCCATGTCCAGTCGGTCAAGGTCGAGCCGCCGAAGGTGCAACCTCCCTCAGAGCCGATTGTAAACGTTCAACTCACGAATGGCCCGATGGAAACCGCGTTTACTAAGCTCGCGGATGGTTTCGACTTCCCGGTGGGCAGACCTGATGCAGAAGGTTATTACAAAGCCCGCGGTTTTCGTTCTGGTGGACATATGGGCGAAGATTGGGATGGAGTCCGCGGCGGCGACACGGACCTCAAGGATCCGATTTATTGCATCGGCGATGGGATCGTGGTCTTTGCGCGCGACGTGCATTTGGGCTGGGGAAATGTCGTGATCGTCCGGCATGCCTATCGGGAAAACGGCGCGGTGAAGCACATCGATTCTCTCTATGGACATTTGCATTCAATCCTGGTGAGTCGGGGGCAGAGGATCGCGCGGGGGCAGCAGGTCGGGACGATGGGGACCGCGCACGGCCAATACGACGCGCATCTTCACCTGGAGATCCGCAAGAACCTCGAGATCGGAATGAGCCGCTCGAAGTTTCAGAAAAATTTCAGCAACTACTACGATCCGAGCCAATTCATCGCTTCACACCGGCATCTCTCGGGCGGCGGCGCAAATTTCCGCGTGGCGATGAACACCTTTACCCACGACGCAGCGTATCATTTTGATCGAGCGCCGAATTTTTCCGCGCGCAAACGCAGCAACGCCGAGTCTTCCGCCGCACTCAAGCGGGCCGTTTCCAGCACCGCTCGTTAGGCGCCCGGGCGGGCCGGGCGAAGCGAAGCAGCCACAGCGCTAATAAGTGCATGCTGACTGCCGGCGCCTCTGCGGCGCGATCGTCGCTTATGCGGCGAGACCGCGCACTTACAGTTTTCCTGTGAGTGCCAGAATCAGGACAATGAGCAGTACCAATCCGATTCCGCCGAAAGGATAGTAGCCCCATCCGGTACTGTAACCCCAACCTGGAAAAGCTCCGATGAGCAGAAGGATAAGGATGATGAGGAGGATATTGCGCATGAGCCGAGACTAGGACAGCCGTGGTAGGCGTGGCAATGTTTTTTTTGATTTCGCCGGCAAGAGCGTTGGTTCCGACCGCTCCCCAAACGAGCGCAGACGTTTTGTCTGTCATCCCGAGCCGCGCAGACGGCGAGGGACCTCACAATCGGAGTGCCGGTCAGCTTGCGCAAAAGACACCCCGTCCGTGCGAACGACGGCATAAGGCGCAAGCTAATCCGTCTTGTAATTGCGGGGTCCCTCGCCGTCTGCGCGGCTCGGGATGACGTTCACCCCTCCCGCGCCTGGTCATCCTCCTGCCATCGGGGAAATTTCTTGCAGCCGCATCGGCCCATTCTATCATTTTGCGCAGTCCCGAATGTGTCCGGTTGGATGCGTCGGGACAATTTGTTGTCCTTTGTTTAAGTCATGGCGAACACAATCTTGATCGGCGCGCAATGGGGTGACGAGGGGAAGGGGAAAATCATCGATGTCCTCACGGCCAAGTCGGACATCGTGGTCCGCAGCCAGGGAGGCAATAACGCCGGGCACACCGTCATCCATCGGGGCACGAAATACATTCTCCACCTGATCCCCTCCGGAATTTTGCGGCGCGGGAAAGTGTGCGTGATCGGGAACGGCGTGGTCATCGATCCGGTTGCGCTGGTGGAGGAAATTGAGGGTCTGCGAAAACTCGGCGTGGAAATCGGGAAGAACCTCATGATCAGCGATTGCGCGCACCTGGTCTTGCCCTATCACCGCTCTCTCGATGAACAGCGTGAGCTGAGAAAAGGCCGCGCCAAAATCGGCACAACCAAGCGCGGTATCGGCCCGGCCTACGGTGACAAAGCCGCGCGCACCGGTTTGCGGATGTCGGATCTGATGCAACCCGTTTTGTTTTCCAAAAAGCTGCAGGCGAAGGTGCGCGAAAATAACAGCATCCTCCACGCGCTCGGCGCGAAGACCATCCGTTACCGCGAAGTGAACGAGCGATATCTTCAGGCCGGGCGGAAACTGCGGCCGTTCGTTTCCAACACCGTGGTCTATCTCCATCGCGCGCTGCAGCACGGGAAAGAGATTTTGTTTGAAGGGGCGCAGGGGACTTTTCTCGATATCGATCACGGGACTTATCCTTACGTGACTTCTTCGAACACGACGGCGGGTGGCGCCTGCACCGGTTCGGGTGTTCCGCCGCACCGGATGGATTTGGTCCTCGGAGTGATGAAGGCTTACACGACGCGCGTGGGCGAGGGGGCGTTGCCAACGGAAGATGCGAAGCTGGCGAAATTGCTGCACGAGATGGGACGCGAGTTTGGCGCGACGACCGGCCGGGCTCGCCGCTGCGGGTGGTTTGATGCCGTGGCAACTCGCTATGCGACGATGCTCAACGGCATCGACGAACTGGCCGTGACCAACCTCGACGGACTGGACGGAGTCGATTCAATTCGCGTCTGCGTCGCCTATCGCCTGAATGGAAAGCGCCTCGATGTTCCACCGTGCGATGCGGCGCAGCTGGAGAACTGCGAGCCCATCTATCAGGATTTCCCAGGATGGAAAACATCCACCCAAGCGACAAAACAAATGGCGGACTTGCCTTCCGCGGCAAGAACTTATGTGAAGGCGATCGCCGCGTTCACCGGCGCTCCCTTGCGAATCGTTAGCGTCGGTCCCACACGGAACGAGACGATCATTCTCTAACCCAACCGTATGGCCGCGATCGCTAAATTAGTCCCCCGGCATATCGCGATAATCATGGACGGGAACGGCCGCTGGGCGCGAAACCGCGGGCTCCCGCGGATCAAGGGCCATGAAAAAGGCGCGGATGCGGTGCGGGCTTGTGTGGAGGCCTGCGGAGAGCTGAAGGTCGAGTTTTTGACCCTCTACGCGTTTTCGGCGGAGAATTGGCAGCGGCCCAAAACGGAGGTCTTTGCGCTGATGAAACTGCTCGAGCGTTTCTTGAAGGAAAAGACTCCGGAGTTACTCGAGAAAAATGTCCGGCTCCAAGCCATTGGGCGTTTGACCGATCTGCCGAAGAGTTGTCAGAAACAACTGCACGATTCGATTGAGCGCACGGCGGGAAACACCGGCCTGACTCTCATCCTGGCCTTGAGTTACGGCGGCCGCCTCGAGATCATCGACGGGATCAAGAGCCTGCTGCGGCAGATTGATTCGGGCCACATCGATCGCGCTATGATCGACGTGGACATGTTCAGCAAACATCTTTACACGCGCTATTATCCCGATCCGGATCTGCTCGTGCGGACCTCAGGCGAGATGCGGCTTTCGAATTTTCTGCTTTGGCAGCTTTCCTATACAGAGATGTACGTCACCCCGAAACTCTGGCCGGATTTTACCAAGAAGGATCTCTTCGACGCGGTCGAGGACTTCGGTCTGCGCAATCGCCGCTACGGCGCGGTTGAGCTGTAGTTGCGCGTCAAGGAGCGGCGCTTTCCAAACCGCCGTTTTTTTCTCGTTGTCCACAGGGGCGGTTTGGAAAAGCGCCCTTCCTTGAGGCGTCAAACAAATGCCGCCGCTACTGAATCTGCCAGCAATTTTCCCTGCGGCGTCAGGATAAAACTTCCCTCGGACTCCCTGAGCAAACCGAGTTCTTCGAATTCGCGGCACTCGTTAGGCCATTGCTTTAACTCCGGTGACGGAACTCCGCGTCCCGTGCGGAGGGAAAGCGCAATTCTCTCGCTGCGCTTGATCTCCGGGGTGAGCTTTTCCGTCGAACTCACCGCGGATTGGCCGGCCAAAATCCGATCAGAATAATTGCGGTAGTCGGAAACATTTTGGTATCGGTCAAAGCCCACCGTCGAAAAAGCGCTCGGCCCGATCCCCAGATAATCTTCACCGGCCCAGTAACCGCGATTATGCGTGGAGGCGTATCCGGCGCGCGCGTAGTTTGAGATTTCGTAATGTTCGAACCCGGCGCGCTCCAGCATGCGCATCGCACTTTCCAGAAAACGCGCATCCGAATCGGAGTCCTCGCGAAACTCACCCCGGGCCTGGCGCGCGAAAAACTCCGTGTCTTCCTCGTAGGTCAAACAATAGGTCGAGATGTGTTCCGGCTCGAGCGCGATCGTGTGCCGCAACGTCGCTTCCCATTGCGCGAGGGTTTGTCCGGGCAGGCCGAACATCAGATCGATATTCAGGTTTGCGGACCCGGCGTTGCGCAAGAGTTGAAACGACACCTTAGCTTGAGCGGCATTATGCTCGCGGCCGAGGAGCTTGAGCAATTCATCATCCCAGGATTGGACACCAAGACTGATTCGGTTCACGCCCGCACTCAGGAGCGCTTCGGCTTTGCGCGCCGAAACGCTGCCCGGATTCGCTTCCACCGTCCATTCGCGCAGGGCCGAAAGGTCGAGACGATCCCGGAGGCCGCCGAGAAGAAAACCAAGCTGCGCCGTGGTCAGCGTCGTCGGTGTGCCGCCTCCGATGAAAATGGTTTCCAAGGCGATCGGCAACCGGCCGCGCCATTGATCGAGCTCAGAGAGGAGCGCCTCGCAGAATCGCTGTGTTTGCGAGCTGTCCCCGCGCTCCTTGTAAAATGCACAGTAAGGGCAAATCCGCGCGCAAAAAGGAATATGAAAGTAGATATGCTTGATAGCGCTTTCTGGAGTTGGGCGTTGGACGTTGAGCGTTGGACGTTGGACGTTCTCTTTCATGCCGAGCGCCATCCCGTTGTGAATCAATGAATCGCTCATAACCTCCCTTCCACCGTTCAATATCTTGCCGATTCGAATTTTAGCTTTTGTTTTTTTCTCCGCCGGGTCGTCGCTTCTGGCGCAGACCCCGCCGCCGGTCCCCGGCCCGGCCATCGTCTATTCCGCGCACGATCCCGCCGCGATCAAGAATTACCGGACCGACCCGGCAATCGTGCGCGCGATGGTTAATCGACTGGTGCTCGCCGTTACCGGCCAGCCCGATCTGGCGCGGGCCTGGCGCTCTCTCGTTTCGCCTAACGACCGCATTGGGATCAAGATTTCCGCGGCAGGTGGGGAGCTCTTCACCACTCATCGGGACGTCGTCAATGCAATTGTCGGTGGTTTGGCGGAGGCCGGCCATCCGCGACACAGCATCGTGGTTTGGGACCGCTCGTTAGGCGGAGTCAAGGACGCGGGCTACCGGTCCGGGGCGGAGGGCTATCAACTAAGGTCCATCGCACCCCGGGACGGGTACGATCCGAAAGCGATCTTTACCGCGCCGGTGATGGGGAAATTGATTTGGGGCGACCTCGATTTCCGGCCCAATCGAGGCACCATTCCGTTTGGTTCGGACGAGGAAGAGACCAGCGACCAAAGCCATTTCGCTCGAATTGTTTCGAGTGAAGTCACGAAAATCATCAACGTCCCGGTGATGAGCGACAGCGCGACGAACGGAGTGGCCGGCTGTCTGTTTAACGTGACCATTCCGAACATCGACAATTGGCGGCGTTTTACCCAGGGATCGGGCTACGGTCGCGCGGTCGTAGCCGAGCTTTACAACGATCCGCTGATCGGCAAAAAAGTTGTCCTCAATATCATGGATGGCCTGATCGCGGAATACGCGGGCGGCCCGCAGTCCCAGCCGAATTACGCGGTGCATCACGCGACCCTTCTCGCGAGCAAGGATCCGGTCGCGATCGATGTCCTCGCGCTCAAGCAAATCGAGGAATGGCGCGAGAAGGTCAGGCTTCCTTCGATTGCTCCGCTGGCCAGCCACGTGTTGTTCGCCGGTCAACTGAGGATCGGTCAATCGGACCTCAGCCGGGTCGAAGTCAGGAACGTGGACCGGTGACCGCTCGCGAGATTGACCGTCTGCGCGGACCGATCCTTCGCTCGGTCTCCCGTTCTTTTTATCTTTCTCTGCGCATTTTACCGCGGCCCTTGCGAGATCCGCTTTCGCTGGCCTATCTGCTGGCGCGCGCGACCGACACGATTGCGGATACTCCCGAGCCCTCGGTAGAATTGCGGTCCGAATCGCTTCGGGATTTGGCGAAAGCGATCCAAGGGACGGTGTCGGGCGATACCGCAGCTCGGGTGCGAGAAGCCTTTGCGCCACTGCAAAGCGATCAGGCAGAACGCGCGTTGATCCAATCCCTGCCGGCGGCCATTGCTTGGCTCGATTCACTGGGGGAACGCGACCGGCGCGAAATACGGGGAGTTTTGGAGAAAATTAATCGGGGTCAGACGCTCGATCTTCAGCGGTTCGTTACGAGCACGAGCACGAGCACGAGCATTGAGGCACTCCGCACGGCGGCTGAGCTGGATGAGTACACTTACCTCGTGGCGGGATGCGTGGGGGAATTTTGGACGCGGCTCTGTTTTGCGCATGTTCGGAATTTCAGCGAACGGCCGGAGTCGGACATGCTGGCGCTGGGCGTGCAATACGGGAAAGGGTTGCAACTGATTAACATTTTGCGGGACTCGGGTTCGGATTTGCGCCACGGGCGCTGTTATTTTCCGGCCGAGGAGTTGCATTCGTTAGGCCTAAAACCGGCAGAGATCCTGGAGCACCCGGCGCGCGTTGAGCCCATCATCCGGCGCTGGCGGGAAAGAGCCGAAGGCGGCGTGAAGGCCGGAATTGAATACGCGTGCGCGATCCGATCTCGGCGCGTTCGCTTTGCCACCGCGTTGCCCGCACTGATCGGCATCCGCACGCTCGCGCTCCTCCGGGAGACGGCCTCGGAAGTTTTCGATTGCAAAGTGAAGGTGTCACGCGCCGAGGTGAAGAAAATCATGGCGTCGACCGCGGCGAGGCTTGCTTCAAGCAAATCGCTCCGTGAAATATTCCAGCGTCTTTCCTAGAGAAAATAATTGCGCTGCTTTTCCGTGATCGGACGATCGATCCGCTCCAGAACCTGCAACATATCTTCCCAGACTTTCCGTTTTTCCGAAGAGGCCTGAGTCCGGAGCAAGTAGGATGGGTGATAGGTGATCATGAGCGGAGTGTCGTGATGGGAATGCCATTTTCCGCGCATCTCCCGCATCACTCCGCGAGTCCCGAGCAATCCTTCGACGGCGGTCGCCCCGAGCGCGATCAAGACTTGCGGCTGAATGATGTCGATTTGCTCCGCGAGATACGGCAGGCAGGTTTGCATTTCTTCCGGCGTGGGAGGGCGATTGCCCGAGCTGCCCAGTGGCATGTCCGGCCGGCACTTCAAAACGTTTGCGATGTAAACGTCACTGCGCTTGAAGCCCATCGTCTCGATGATTTTCGTTAACAACTGTCCCGCCCGCCCCACGAACGGTTCGCCTCGCCGGTCCTCATCTGCGCCCGGCGCTTCGCCGATGAACATCAATTCGGCATCTGGATTGCCGACCCCGAAAACCGTTTGCGTGCGGGTGCGCGCGAGATGCGGGCATTTGACGCAAGTCGCGACCCGCGCCTGAATCGCCGCGAGACCGGCGGTCTTATCCGAAGCTCCCTGGCGCCCCGGGGTCGGTGCGGTCCCGAATTGCGCTGGACGTACTCTTCGAAGTTTGACGAGCAACGTTCGCGAGGCCCTCGGAGGCTTTTCGCCGCGCTCGCGGATTTGTTCGAGTGCGTCCATGACGAGATTGAGTGCCGAAGGAAATTCGCTCACAACGTCGGGTACGATCTGAGGTTTTGGTGCTGACGGCAAGAGCGGAACACAAGGAGCGGCGGTTTGGAACCGCCGTCGTTCTGGTTCGGCGGTTTGAAACCGCCGCTCCTTGTTTGTAACGAGTGCTACGATGCTTTAACGAATGAGTTCACAACTCTCGGATTACGATTACGAGTTGCCCGAAGAGCTGATCGCGCAGCGGCCGCTTCCGCATCGGGACCAATCCCGGATGATGGTGCTGCAACGCCACGGCCAGCGAATCGAGCACCGAAGGTTCCTCGAGCTGAGCGAGTTTCTGTCGGCGGACGATCTGTTGGTCCTAAACAACACGCGCGTCCTGAATGCGCGCAGGTTTTCCGACGATGGGAGAATCGAATTTCTTTTTCTCGAGCGGCTCGGTCCCGCCCTTTGGAAGTGTTTAGTCCGGCCCGGAAAAAAGATGCGCGTCGGCGCTAAAACGCAGATCAACGGCGCGATGGCATGCGTGGAAGAAATCTGCGCGAGCGGCGAGCGGGTGATCTCCGTCGATCGCGCGGATGATTTTTTTGAGGGAGGAGCCGTCCCGTTGCCGCCCTACCTGCGGCGATCAAGCGACGCGAGTGATCTCGAGCGATATCAAACGGTTTTCGCCGAACGGCCCGGCGCGGTTGCCGCGCCCACCGCTGGATTGCATTTCACGCCGGAGATTCTGGCGAAACTGCGGCATGCCTTCATCACGCTGCATGTTGGTGCCGGAACATTCCAGCCCGTGAAGGCCGAGAAGATCTCGGATCACCACATGCACGCGGAGCAATTTTCGATTTCCGATTCTGCCGCCGCCGCGATCAACGCTGCTAAACGGATCGTCGCGATCGGGACTACGACCGTTCGAGTGCTGGAGTCCGCCGCACGTCGCGATGGCAAACTTATCGGCCAGGAGGGCGCGACGGAAGTTTTCATCCATCCGCCGGCCAAGATTCGACATGTGGATCGGCTGCTGACGAATTTTCATCTGCCGCGTTCGACCCTCCTCATGCTGGTGAGCGCCTTCGCTGGAACCGAATTTCTCCTCGCTGCTTACGCCGAGGCGATTCGCGAACGGTATCGCTTTTACAGCTACGGCGATTGCATGTTGATCTTGTGATCTTCTGTAGCCGCTTCGCTGTGCGAAGCGTTTGTCAGCGCACCGCGCTCTGAATAGAGGGCAACGTTTTCGCTTCGCCCAGCGAAGCGGCTACAGCGGCTTGCGCCTGGTGTTATTATTCCGGGTATGGATTCCGACGAACCGAAAGGCGAACTGGTCATTCGCACGATCGCGATGCCGGCGGACACGAATCCCAATGGCGACATTTTCGGCGGCTGGATCATGTCGCAAATGGATTTGGGCACCGGAATCCTCGCCGCGAAGACGGCGCAAACGCGCGTGGTCACCGTGGCTATGGAGGGGATGTCATTCCTCCAGCCGGTGCGCGTGGGCGACACGGTGGCGTGTTATGCCTGGGTCGAAAAAATCGGCCGCACTTCGATGACCATCCCCGTGGAAGTGTGGGTCCAACGCTATATGAGCGGAGAGCAGGTGCGCGTCACGCACGCAGTTTTCACCTACGTCGCCGTGGATGGCGAAGGGAAGCCGATCCCGGTGCGGCGTGGCATTTGACTCGTTAGGCGAAAACGAGTCGGCGGCTGCTCTTCACTGGCCGGCTTGTTCCCTGGGGACTGACTGCGGACCCTCCGAGGTCTGCGCGTTTATCTCAGGCTCCGAAACACGCTGCGCGGGCGGTATTTTTGGGGCGCTGCTTCGCGCGAAGCGTGCTTGTTGGCGCGTCCGAAGCACCGACGATTTGCGGATGTATTTTTCGTAGGCCCGTTGCCGCCGCGAGCTTTCGGAGAATCTCGAGCACCCTGGGAGGCTCAGCGCCAGAACGAGAACAAGGCAGAGTGGTTTCATGAGAAGGCCAACCCGTTAGGCCACTTTATGGGCGAATCCGCCGCCAGCCCATTCAAATTGTTGCGATCGCACGAGTTCGTCCACGACCTGATAAATCTTGAGCTCACAGACTGTGCAGCTGCGAAACAAACCTGACAGTGTAACCGGTCCCTTCGAAGCAAGTTCCCAAACTTGCTCCGCGATTCGCTCCAACTCCGGCGAAGCGATCACGGGCCAGGAGAGATTCAATTTTCGCCGATGCAGCTTCTCGTTCCCATCGGGCATGCGCTGCTTCAGCTGGTGAAATTCATCCCGGCCCTGCAACGAATTGATCAGCATGTCGTCTGCGTTTCGGGTGATGGGTTCCGAGGGGATCCAGTCGCTCAGCGGCCGATCTCCGGATGAGAACGAAAACGTGCCGGCCAGCGAATCGCTCAGGAACAACTGCCAGAACGCCTCTTCGCCGGTGAGGTGCTCGAATTGGCCGCACCGCGGCTGTCCCTTGGCGAAGAAGAAGGCGGAGAGCAGCTCGGACTTTTCATCGGTAATTCGCAGCTCTCCGGTCTGGGAAGAGTTGACGATCGTCTGGTAAATGGTGACCAGATCGAAATTGGAAAGGCTGCCGCTCAGCTCGAGGCAATGGCTCTGCGCCACCGCCAGATCGCGGGCCTGGGCGAGCCGGAAGGCGAGCTGCTCGCTCAGGTATTGAAAGAATGACGGAACGCGCTTGATCAGCTCGACAAAGTCCTTGCGGTGGAAACACTGGAGGCTGACGGACTCGCGCGTGCGGACCAGATATTTTCTCGGCAACTCCGTCAAGACCTCAACGTCGCCAAAAATGTCTCCCCGGGAGAGGTAAGCGTCCGAGACATTTTTCGCGTTGCTGCGGACCGCTTCGACCACGCCACGAGTGATGATGTAAAGCGTCTCGCCGGGGTCGCCGGGCGCGTAAATCGTTTCCCCCGGTCCGAGATGCCAGGTGTTCGAGAGCTGGCCGATCGCCTTCAACTCAAGCGGCTTGAGCGTAGTGCAAAAGCCAAAGAAATCCCGGTCGACCATGCCGTTCTTGAAGCAGGAGTCGTGCTCCGTGAATTGTTCCTTGGAGCATCGAAAAATTTCGCGCTCTCGGGGCTCATCTTGCCCGACAAAAGGCGGGGGCCGACATCCGTCTCGCCCGCCAATGCGGCCGCTGACGGGTCCGGGCTGGAAGCGCATTCGCTTTACGGGCAAAATGCCTGTGCTACGAGCGTCGGCATAGCTCCAGAGTTGCAACCGCCGCATCTGTCATTAAGTCTTCGCCATGCGCGAGGTCGCCTATCTTTTTGAACGATTCCCGTCGTTCGGCCAAACGTTCTGTTATCACGAGGTGGCGGCGCTCGAACGCCAGGGCCTCAAGGTCCATGTTTACTCCATCCGGCGGCCCGCGGGTGAACCGAAACAGGATTGGGATGAGCAACTCGTCAGACGGGTGCACTACCTGCCCGACGAAAGTGTTCTCGTGCGCGAAGTCGATCAGGCGCTTCGGGCGGGCAACGCGCCGCCGGAAGCCCGCGAAGCCGTGGAGAAATGGGGACGGCAATCTGATTTTCTCCGTCTCTATCAGGCCATCTATGTCGGAATGCGGCTGCAGCAAGACGGTCTCCGGCATCTCCATGCGCACTTTGCCGGCATGGCAGCGCGCACCGCCTTATGGATTCGGGAATTTTTCGGGATTCCCTACAGCTTTACCGCGCACGCGAACGACATCTTTGCGCCGCGCGATTTCATCGTTTCGCTGGCGAAATTAATCGAAAACTCCGCCGCCATCGTGACCGTGAGCGATTACGCGGCGGGCCTGCTCAAGGATCGTTACCCCGAAAGCTCCGCGATAATTCATCGGATTTACAACGGCGTAGATCTAGCCCGTTTTCATCCGGCCGATTTCGGCAGTGGCATTCCCGCGATCGTTTCCGTCGGCAGGTTGATCGAGAAGAAAGGGTTCTCGGATCTGATTGCTGGCTGCCGGCTGCTCCAGCCGCGCGGCCGCGATTTCCGATGTGAGATTATCGGCGAAGGCCCGCTCGAAGCGGCGCTCCAAGCTCAGATCGCGGAGGCTGGTCTGCAATCGGTGGTAAAATTGGTAGGGCCGCAGACGCAATCGCAGATCGCGTTGCGCCTGGCGAATGCCACGATCTTTGTCCTGCCTTGCACACGCCAGGAGCGCGGGGCGATGGATAACCTCCCGACCGTGATCCTCGAAGCGATGGCGGCGGGCCTGCCGGTTATCTCAACGCCCTTGGCCGGCATTCCCGAAATGGTGGAACACGAACGGAGCGGCGAACTGGTGCCGGAACACGACCCGAAAGCGATCTGCGCGGCGATGGAACGCTGTATTGCCGATCCAGTGCGCGCCCGAAGATTTGGCGATCGCGGCCGCGAGATCGCGCGGGAAAAATTCTCGATCGAAACGAGCGCGCAGGCGCTCCGTGCGCTCTTCGGGCTGTAGCCGCTGCGCTGTGCGAAGCGTGGGCGATGGATTCGTGCGGTTCCGCGTTGAGCGTACTCACGGAGCGCTTCGCGCCAGCGAAGCGCTACAGGAACCTGTTCCGCCCTCATTGTCATCCCGAGCCGCGCAGACGGCGAGGGACCTCCCAGTCGCACGGGTCATTACGCAAGCGGCGTTCACGCCTCGCCCGAAAGCAGCGCTCCTCCGTTCGCGCAAGCGCAACCGCTTCCGCGATACATCCCGGGTTATGTTCGGACCACGCGTTATTTTCTCTGGCGTAACGTGCCGTGCGACTGGGAGGTCCCTCGCCGTCTGCGCGGCTCGGGATGACAGCCAAATAGCGCTAAGTAAAATGAGGGAGAGGAAACCGCCTTTCAACTTTACTCTTGCCCTCCCGATTCCCGGAGTGCGAAATGGGCGCATGAAACTACCCCTGCGCCTTCTGTTGGTTGGGTTCTGTGTCGCCGTCGCGGCGAGTTCTCACGCTCAAGATTGGTCGGCGAGTTACAATCGGCTTCTCGGCAAATACGTGACCTCCGGCGGAGTAAAATATGCCGAATGGAAAAGCAACGCGGCTGATATGCAGGCGCTCCAGGCCGTGGTCGACAGCATCGCGAAGGAAAACGTTTCCGCGCTGGGCAAACAGCAGCAGCTCGCTTTTTATCTCAACGCCTACAACGCATGGATTCTGCACGAAGCTCTCGGCAAATACCCGACGAAAAGCGTGAAGGACGCGCTCTTCACTTTCTTCACTGGCAAACGGATCACTGTGGCTGGACAACAAACCAGCTTCAACGCGCTAGAGAAGGAAACGATCCGTTCGAAGTTCGGCGAGCCGCGCGTCCATTTCGCGCTCAATTGCGCCAGCCGTAGTTGTCCGCCGCTGAACCGCGAAGCCTTTGCGGCGGACAAGCTCGACGGCCAATTCGAGAAGCTGGCCAAGGGATATGTGAACTCCGAACGAGGAGTGAAGTACAACGCCGCGGCCAAGACGGCGGAGCTCTCGAAGATTTTCGATTGGTACAAGGATGACTTCAAAGGCGAAGGCGGCGCGCTGGGCTTCATCAATAAGCGCCGCTCATCACCGATCGCGAGCGACGCCAAGATCAGTTTTCAAGATTACGATTGGGGTTTGAACGAAGCGAAGTAGCCTCAGGGAATGGTTTCGCTCGCGAACGATCAGCCGGTAAGTGCACCGCCGCGCTGGCGTGCTCGCTGGAAAGCATTCCGTCATCCGATCGCGGAAGAAAAGGCGCGCGTCTTGAAAGAGCGTTGGGAATCGCTGCCGCTCGAGCTCCGGACGAACAATCAGATTTCCGGGCGGCACCTAACCCACTGCGGCTTCACGCTCGGCGCGAGCTATTGCTCGTTCCATTGCACGCATTGCTATCTCCCGAAGAACGCGAACGAAATTCCCATCCCGTCGCTGGCGCAGGTGAAAGAACAGATCGAGGCCAACCGCCGCTTGCAGGGCCCCGGCGGTGGCTTGCAAATCACCGGGGGCGACGTCGCGGACGCTTACTGGAAATCGGGTCGCGGTGAGGAGCTGATCGAGATCGTGCGCTACGCCATTTCCGTCGGGTCTATCCCGATGCTGATGACGCACGGACAAACGCTGATCGAGCATCCGGAGTTCCTCGAGCGGCTCGTGGTCGAGGGCGGATTGCGGCAGATCTCGGTGCACGTGGACATGACGCAAGCCGGCCGCCATGGGTTTCCGATCGGCCGGATCAAATGCGAAGCGGATCTTCACCCGGTCCGCCAGGCCTTCACCGATCTCGCGTTGCGCGTCCGCGAAAAAACCGGACTGCTTCTGGAATACGCGCTGAGTTTTACCGTCACCCGTCGCAACATCGACGATGTGCCCGAAGTGATCCGCTGGTATCTGGCGGATCCGACCCGGAGTTACATCTGGCGCATGCTCAGCTTCCAACCTGAAGCGGACACGGGCCGAACGATATTCTCCCAGCGCCCCATTACCTCAGCCGATGTATGGGAGAAAATTTGTGAAGGCGTGGGATTGCCTTTGCGTCGCGACGTTTCGATTTTCGGCCACCCCGATTGCAACAGCTGGGCCTCGCTCCTGATCGCGCGGCCCTCCGGGAAAATCTTCCCGCTTTTGCCAGACGAGAAGAAATTCGATTCGCTGCTCGGAGAAGTGCTGAAAAAAATCGGTGGCCTCTCGCTCGTGAACGACGACGCGGGCACGCCGCCGTATCGTCTTGCCGGTGTTCTTTTTCAACATCCGCTGCTCGCGGCGAAGCTCGTCGTGAAGCTGCTGCGCTATCTCACGTCGCGAAAAGCGCCGCGGGAAATTTTCCGTTCTCTGTTGCGCGGACAGGTGCACACCCTCGGCGTGGGCATGCACAATTTCATGGATGCCAAGCAGGTGGCGCAAGCCGACACTGATCCGGTCATCCGCGCGCGACTCGATTCCTGCGTGTTCAAAGGCGCGGTCAAGCGCGATGGCGAATGGGTGGCCGTGCCGATGTGCTCGATGAATCAGCAAACCTGGTCCGAAGTTTATGACGGACGGCTGAACGATCCCGAGCTTCTGAAACAGCCACAGGTTTTTAACCGGGCAGAAACGGCTGCCGTCGTGGAGAGTTAGTTTTCTTCCTGTAGCGGCGGTTTATGACCGCCGGGAAGTGTTGCGCTATAGGGCGGCGGTCATAGACCGCCGCTACAGAAGATTCCGCACGCAATTCATCGCGCGCAGATAGACCCGATGCGGGCCGCCGCGCATCAATTCTTCGCACATCAAGCGCACGGGATCGTTGCTCCCAGCCGGCATCAGTTGGCGCATCCCCGCCTGGCTGGGCTCGCCCACGGCCACATCGAGCAGATCCGCCTCCGGCGCGTGCGCCACGCGATATTCAATCGATCCGCAGTTCAAAAGACAACGGCTGAGCGGTTCACCCGCCTTTTCCCGCAGCATGACTTCAATCGTTTTGTCTTTGCGATTCCGGAAAACCAGCGAGTTGCCGTTTGAATTCTTCTCCAGCGTCAGGCCCAACTGCGCCGCCAGCCAGCCTGCGAGGAGCACTGCCGTCGAACGATATCCGGGCGCGAAATCGATCTCCACCGTTTCGATTTCTTCAAACCGATGATGCGACCTCGGGTGATCGAAAAACTGGGCGATCGCCAGCCGGAACTGACAGAGCCGGGTCCAGTTCAGGTCGCAGAGCACAATGCGTTGTTTCGCCTCGGCCTGGGCGGTTTCGACGCGTTGCATTTGCGCGCGGAAGTCGCTCCACGCCTGGCTATCGTAGATCACGCGGTCCACCCAGGCCCAAAGCTGCGGGTCCATCAGGTCGTGGAATTCTCCCTGCCACCAAAGATATAAAGGCAGATCGGAATCGAGTTGGGAGAAGACAATATTCGGCAGCAATTTCGCGGAAGGTCCCTCCAGCCGAAACGAAAGTTGTTCCGAGCAGATTTGCTTGCTCCCCGCGCGACTGACGTGGCAATGCGCGCTGATCCAGGCCTCCACTCGATTTTCTTTTGCGGTGGGATTCGCGCTGATCACGATGGCGCGACAGGCGTGGTCCTCGGTGATCTTAAAAATGATTTCCGTGTTTCGAGGAAGCGAATCTGCCTCTTCGCTGTAAACGGCGAGGTTCATGAGCGAGGCGCGCGTCATCGCGCTGCCGCTCTCGGCCCAAAGCTTTTTCAGCTCGCGATCGATCTTCCCGATCTCGACCGGCAGGCCGGGGGAGAAACTTTCAACGGAAGCAGACATCGATCTGATCGGGTAGCGCGCGCGTCTCGCGCGCTGGTTTCGGCGTCCCGCCGAAACATTCTTCCGCTACGAATGAATCAGGCCGCGAGCGGCCCAACTCCAGGGGAAAGTCCGCGATGGCGAGGACGCCGTCGCCAACACGCGAGACGCGTGCGCTACCCAGACGATTCATCCCGTTCATAACCGCCGCCAGGCGCGGCCGTCACGCGCGAGCAATTCATCCGCTTCTTCCGGACCCCAAGATCCAGCGGGATATTCGAATAGTCCCGGCTGATTCTCTTTCGCCACCCAGGCCTCTTCGATGGGATCAATGAAGGCCCACGCGCCTTCCACTTCATCGCGGCGCGCGAAAAGGGTGGCGTCGCCGCTCATCGCATCGAGCAGCAGCCGCTCGTAGGCTTCGGGGCTCGCTTTGCCGAAAGAAGTTCCGTAATGAAAATCCATCTTCACCGGCTCAATCCGAAAACTGGTGCCCGGCATTTTCGCCTGCATGCGCAACGAAATTCCTTCATCGGGTTGAATCCGAATCACTAGGACGTTTTGATCGATTGAAACGGATTCCTTGTTGAACAAGACCGGCGGCGCCTTTTTGAAATGGACGGAAATCTCCGTGCCTGATTTCGGCAGCCGTTTGCCCACTCGGATGTAAATGGGCACGTCAGCCAGGCGCCAGTCATCCACCCGCACCCGCAAGGCGACGAACGTTTCCGTCTTGGAATCCGGTTTCACATTTTTCTCGCTCCGATAACCGGGAACAGTTTTCCCGTTGATCGCGCCCTCGGCGTACTGGCCGCGCACGACATTCTCGGCGATCGCCTCGTGCGTCATGCGCCGGAGCGATTTTACGATCTTGACCTTCTCATCGCGGATGCTGTCCGCGTCGAGGTCCGTCGGCGGCTCCATCGCGACCAAACAAAGAAGCTGGAGCAAATGGTTCTGCACCATGTCGCGCAACGCGCCCGCGCCTTCGTAATAGCCGGCGCGTCCCTCCACCCCGAGCGTTTCCGCCGCGGTGATCTGGATGTGATCGACGTAGCGGCCATTCCAGATCGGCTCGAAGATCGCGTTCGCGAAACGGAGCACGAGAATATTTTGGGCGGTCTCTTTCCCGAGGAAGTGATCGATCCGGTAGGTTTGATCCTCCGAAAACGCATTGCGGACGATCCGGTTCAGCTCCCGCGCCGACGCGAGGTCGGTGCCGAACGGTTTCTCGACAATGACGCGCGCCCAGCTCCCTTCCCGCGCTTTGTTCAGTCCCGCCTCCTTCAGATTTTTCAGGATCGGTTCGAACTGGTCCGGCGCGGCGGCGAGATAAAAAAGCCGGTTCCCGCCCGTGCCGCGCTCCTTGTCAATTTTCTCGAGCCGTTCCGCCAGGCTCTTGTAGCCGGACGCATCATGAAACTCGCTCTGATGATAAAAAACGGATTGGCCGAAGCCATTCCAGATCTCGTCACGCACCGTTTGTCGGGAAAATTTCCGGGTCGCCTCTTCCTGTTCCTTGCGAAATTCCTCATCCGTCTTCGGCCGGCGCGCGAACCCGACCACCGTCACCGCCGGCGGCAATTCGCCGTCCGCCGCGATGTTGTAAAGCGCGGGAATCAGTTTCCGCATCGTCAGATCGCCCGTCGCGCCGAAAATTACCACGGTGCACGCCTGCGGTACGGCCCGCGTGGCTAGACCTTCGCGGAGCGGATTGGTTTGCTGAGTTTCCGAAGTCTTGCTCATTGCGTGCGAGTGATACGCAAGATTTAGGCAGATTCCCGTCGATTAGGTAAGAGGAAAATTTCCTGCAAAGAAGGGCGGCTTCCAAACCGCCCTTGTCGGCCGATTTCTAAACGTTGGAGCCTAGAACTTGCGCGGGTTCTTCTGTTATTGATCGAGAGACAGCAGGCGCTGCACATCCACCTGATCCTGGGCGCGCTGGGTGCGCTTGCTCGCAATCAACGTTTTCAAGTCCAGATATGGAATCTCCACATCCTGAATACTGATTTTCAAACGATAAGCCAATGGCATCGGCATAACTGATTTTCCACGCGCGCGTGCTGACATCGACTTCCACTTCGTCGGCAATTTTCACCACAACGTTCTCGACGAAATCTTGGGGCGTGAGTTCAGCCGCGGCATGATCTTCGAGCTCGGAAAGGGCGGCGATAACGCGGGCATGATTCCCCAGATCTTCCGGGACCAGAATGTCAACATCGATAGTGGCGCGAACATAACCGTGCAACCAACAGGCGCGCGCGCCGGCGACGAGATAATGGACGTTATGTTGATTCAAGAGCGAGCAAACCCGCAGCAGCGGCGTCTGCTCGTTCATCGCTGACGAGCCGTTCGCTGTCGGGCCCGCAGACGCTGGGCTTGAAAACGCTCCAAATCATCCCAAGTGCGCGCTTTGAAAACGAAACTTTCGCGCCGGGACGAGCGCAGCGACTCTATTTCGCGATCCAAAATCGCTCCCAAGGCATGAAATTCCGCCGGCGTTTGCGGTTGTTTGCGCTTGCCCACAGTCTTCGTCTTCACGCCTTTGAGAAAGCTTAACTCGGCAGCGGGAAGCGGCTGGTCAGGTCGCGGACTTTAGCGCGGATCTGTTCGAGGGCCGCGGCGTCATCGCGGCGGTTCAATGCGTCGTTGATCAGGTCGGCGATCTCGAGCATTTCTTCTTCTTTCATCCCGCACGTGGTGACGGCGGGGGTGCCGATGCGGATGCCGCCGGGCTTGAAGATTGGGTAGGTGTCAAAGGGGATGCCGTTTTTGTTCACGGTGATGCCGGCGCGATCGAGGATTTCCTGCGCTTGTTTTCCGTTGATGTCCTTCGGCCGAAGATCGACGAGCATGAGATGGTTGTCCGTGCCGCCGGAGACGATGCGGTACCCATGCTTCGCCAAGCCGGCCGCGAGCGCCCTGGCGTTCACGACAACCTGCCGCTGGTAATCGCGGAACGGCGGCTGGAGCGCTTCGTGAAAGCAAACGGCCTTCGCAGCGATGACGTGCATGAGCGGGCCCCCCTGCACGCCCGGGAACACCGTGCCGTCGATCTGTTTGGCGAATTGTCCCTGACACATCACGATGCCGCCCCGCGGGCCCCGAAGACTCTTGTGTGTCGTGGTAGTGACGAACTGCGCGTGCGGAATCGGGGTGGGATGCTGACCGCCGGCTACGAGCCCCGAGATGTGCGCCATATCGATGAACAAAAGCGCGTCCACGGAATCGGCGATTTGACGCATGCGCGGGAAGTCGATGATGCGCGGGTAGGCTGACGCACCGGCGGTGATCATGGCCGGGCGGAACTCCTCGGCTTGTTTCTGCAAAGCGTCGTAATCGATCTGCTCGGTGTCCGCGCTCACGCCGTACTGGGAGACCTCGTAAAATTTACCGGAAAAATTCGCCGGATGGCCGTGGGTGAGATGGCCGCCATGCGCGAGGTTCATGGCGAGGATCTTGTCGCCGGGCTTTAACATGGCGAAGTAAACGGCCATGTTTGCCTGCGCGCCGCTGTGCGGCTGGACATTCACATGTTCGCAACTGAAAAGCTGCTTCGCGCGATCGATCGCCAGTCGCTCGACGATGTCCACGTTCTCGCAACCGCCGTACCACCGTTTCCCGGGATAACCTTCGGCGTATTTATTCGTCAGCACGCTGCCCTGCGCCTCCATCACCGCGCGGCTCGTGAAATTTTCCGATGCGATCAGCTCTATGTTTTCGCGCTGCCGCTTTTCTTCCGCGACGACCGCCGCAAAAATCTCGGGATCGACTTTGCTCAGATCGCCGCCGGCCGGGCCGTTCGTGGCCGCAACAGCCGGCCCGGCGCTCGAGGGAATATCAGGAGGCTGGTTCGCCATGGTGTAGGATGAACTTCCGCTGCCGCGCCATTTCGCCGGGACCGCGAGTTCGCTTTGTTCTACGAACGCCAGCACGGTCGGTAAAGCGTTTTTAATTGTGGCCGCGCAAACGCTGTAGACGTCGCGGCTGCACCCGATCGGATCCGGCACATCACGCCACACCGTCATGCCCGGCTCCTCGAATTCACGCAGCAGATAAGTCTTCTCCGCGCCATGGGGATAAAGCATGTGGATCGACTCGAGGTGTGCGCCCGTCATGGCGAAAATGTGCGTCGCGCGTTCCACCAGCGTGGCAGTCAACGGCTGGCTGCGCAGTCCCCGGATGTCCGCACCTTCCTGCTCACAAACGTGGACGGCGTGCATGCTTGGAGGCTGGCCACGGACCGCGTGCACTCCGGCAGAGGCGACCTCGATGTCTTTCCGATTGCCCAGCATTCGGCGAAAAAGCCCTTCCGCCATCGGGCTCCGGCAAATATTTCCTGTGCAAACAAAGAGGACGCTTTTCACGGTTCAAAAGCCGGCGCGCTGCCGACTTGGCAAAGTAAAATCAAACCGAATCAAGTCAACGCGCGGCTGACAGCCGAGCGCGAATCGGATTCCTTTACGGCGGATTCAGATGTGGCAGGAAGAGCGGTCCCGGCGATGCACCACGTGACAAGGTTTTTCAATGCCTTGCGACCGATTCGAATCACAGCCACCCCCTCGATCGCGATCACGGCGCGTTTCAGTCCGTAAAAGATGGCGGCGATGGATTCTTGCTGGTCGAATCATTGGCCGGAGATCCGTTTGAGATGGCGCACTTCGCGAGACGCTCTTCCGAACCCGGTTAGATGTAAGTCTGAATTAGCATTCCGGCAGGTAGCGTTGCCATTGATCGCTTTCCGCCACAGCCTTGATCGTGCTATTGCGAGTTTGGAGAAGCGAGCGCATGTAGCCAGTAAGGAACAGCCGGTCCGCCATGTGACCGAGAATACCCAGAGGCGACCGGAAGTCGAACACATCGCGCATGATCGTAAAGTTCCCGTCCTGGGTGAAGAAATGATCGTGAAAAAAGCGGCGGAAGGCGCCCCGCACCATGGAATCGCGGAAGTGAACAGGTCTCTCAAAGGCGGTGATCCGACTGGTAAGATGTTGCCAGATGCCGAAGTGCCTGGCCCGCCAGGTTACCTCTTGTCCCAGACCTAGTAATCCGGTGGTTACCCCGGCCACTGCCCGCTCGCCGGTATGAGCGGTCGAGATCATGTGAAGATCAAGGCTGCGCGCCAGGTCGAACGTTCGTTCGATGGGTGCGCGGATCGTAGTCGTTAGCTCGATAACAGGCATGACAGTGTTAGCCCCAGATTCCTAGTTCAACTGACAGTTAGCGGGCAGTAAGAAAATAAAGCGCGATGGATGCAACGAGAACTAGAATGGCGGTTATCCACCAGATGGTCTTAATCCCGGCTGGCTTGGGCGAGGAGCCGAACTCTTCGCGGACGAACTTGTCGTAGTCGAAGTCTTCGTCCGGTAGATCCAAACCCGCGTAAGTCTCAGCGTCCTCCCGCCAGCCCGAGTTATGATCCGCGCCACATTCCGGGCAGGCCAGGGCACGGGCTGGAACATCTTCCCCGCAGACCGGACATACTTCCGGCGTCTTCAGTCTGGTGCGGTTGTTTCTTGCCATAACGTTCCAGCGTGCGTTGGCGTTCTAACCCTGACTAAGGGTCGGGTTTTACTGCCGTATAACCTCCGACCCGCCATTGTCCATCAGAGTCGTGGCTGACAGTTAGCTTCTCGATGATGGCGCCTTGCTTCAAGGACATCGTGTCGTACTCCAGGAGCACGAACTCGCCGCTCCGTCCGCCCGGGCTTTTGTTGGTGGTTTCGGCTGAGCGTAGCTTGCGCGCCGTGAAAGAGCCAAACTTGCGTTGGGCGATGGCAAAACCGAGCTTCCAACGCCACTGCGAGATTGATTCCCGGCTCGCCGTTGCCAAGGCCTGCCAACTTTCCACCGTCTTGCCGTCGTCCACAAGCTTTAGCCACGCCAGCGCGGCAGTATGGGCCGCCTCTTCCGGACGCTCGGATCGGGCGTCCAGTCCACCTAAAGGAAAACAAACCGCCAGGGCAAGACAGAGAAAGAAATTTCCGCTCACTGTCTTTGACGTAGTTATAAGGGAAGCGCTATCTGAACCATTGGGAGAGGAAGAGTTAGCAGCTATCACGAACGGAATCGCAGCGCCCTCGGTTGAGTCGCCTATTAGGCATCCGCTGATGGTGGGATAAACCATTCGGCAAGGGCTTCCCAGCCCTTTTGTTTAAGAAGTTTGCCGCTTGCGGGGCGCCAACGCAACCCACCAACGCTGATGGTTAGGGTCCCTAGTTTGCGCTGACGCCTCTTCCACTTCTCCCATACCTCAAACTGAACTCCTCGCTTGCCGATATCAACGTACTCCAGAACACGTGCCGAAACCCATTTTGTAGGACGGCCCTTTTGTCTGCCTTTCATTCTTGTATCCTCCTATGTTATGAGCACTGCTGAGGCCTAACAAAATTAGATCTGGTTGCACTTCACTTTCGCATTACGGGGAACCCGCGCAAAGGCGGTGCTTAATACATCGTCAGAGGTAACAGGGTCTGAAACGCCAGCCAAGCACATTGTGCGGCAGTACAACTATAAGGCGGGGCCCGTAGGCAGTAGCTACTGGTTGTGAAAGCCCCTAATACACGCGACGCTCTGCGTCGCTGCCGGATCAAGCCGAAGCGGCTTTCGGAGTCGCGATCTTGGCGCTCCCGATAAAGGAAGCGGCCTCATCGACGACAAGGCGAGGCGCTTCGATGTCGCCGTGGACGGTGCACCCGGCGCGCAGCTCGCAACGTTCCGCGGCAGTGATGTTGCCTTCGACGGTGCCATCCACGATGACGGACTTCGTCCTGATCTCGCCCTTGATGTTCGCGTTCTTTCCGATGGTAAGGCGGCCATGGGAATCGATCTTCCCTTCCACCTGGCAGTCGATCAAAAGCTCCTTTTCAAACTTAACCGAGCCCTTGATGGAGACGCCGCTCGACAGAGTTCCGCCGGTCCGCGGCAATTCGGCCACTCCATTGGGTGCTGGCTCCGGTTTGGCCGCGGCTGGCGGTGGCGTCGGGGCCATCGGCGTGAGCGGTTCTACTTTGCGGCTACCTGAAAACATCTGCATGAGCTGAATCTCCTTGCTGCTACTGACTTGGGTGAGGGGCCATTCTGAGAGATAAGTGGCGGAACGTCAACCGTTCTTTGCTCCCGCCTTCGTTAATAACGCTCCTGCTTGATCGAAACGGAACCGAATACCTGGTCGACTGAACCATGCTTGAGCGAGGGAAAGCCAGGATGATTCAAGTCGAAGGGAAGACGGGTTTGTCGCGCCGGAGGGTGAAGAGGTAATAGATTGTGCCGCAAAGGCCGAACGCTGCCGCGCCAAGGAAGTTCGGGCCAGGACCCATCTGCCACAGCCAGGCGCCGAGGATCGCCCCCAAACTTACGATCAGGTCGCGGACAAGGTAGTAGGCGCCGATCATTTGGCCGCGCCGCTCAGGTGCGCAATAACCGATGATCAATGCTTTCCTCGAGGTGTCACCGAATTCCTTCAGTCCTCGAATGGCGAAAGCGACCAGGAGCAGGGCGAAGCTGCCAGAGACCCACAAGGCGATCGGGAAGAGAGTGAAAAAACCGAAGGTAACGAGGATGAATGGTTCGCGCCCGTGTTTATCGGCGAAATGCGAGGCCGGGATGATGCAAAGGGTCGCGACGAACACTTCGACGGTGGTGAGGAATCCCACCTGTTTTGCGCTTACGCCCACGTTGTCCATGGCGTAGATCACGACCCAGGCGTATGGGATTCGTTCGCAAAAACGAACGAGAATATCGTTCAGCAAAAGACGGCGCAGAGGAGCGTTGAAGCCGCGCAGACTTTGCCAAAAGCTCCAGCGATCGGACCGTGCGACGGCGGGCGCCGGGGTTTGGCGAAGCTGGCGTTGCACCAGAAGCGTTCCCGCGGAAAGGAGGATCGAGGCGATCAGTCCGATGCGCGTGCCGTTGATGACGCCGAAGCGATCGATCAGAATGCCGCCGACGATGGGGGCGACCATGATCGGCAATCGTTTGATGACCGATTGAACTCCGACGCCCATGGAGTGGCGGTTCGCGCCGAGCGTGGCGCCGATGAGGGAAAACGTCGCGGGCAAGGAGAAGCAGGTCCAGGACAGGAAGAGAAACATGCCGGCGATGACGGCGCCCCAGTGCGGCACCAAAAGCACGAGGGAATAGCCGGCGATGGAGAGGATGTTGAAAGCGAGGAAGGCGCGGCGATGGCCCCAGCGATCCACCAGGACGCCGCCGGGATAGGCATAGACGGCGCCGAGCAAGGTGCGGAGCGCATCGAATAGACCGATGATGAAAACAGTGGCGCCGAGTGCTTCCAGATATTTCGGCACGAAGCGCATCCAGAGTTCTTCTCCCGCGCCGATCACGAACGTGGCTATGAGCAGGACGACGAGGTTGCGCTTGAGGCCGAAGAAATTTGAGATCCCGCGCCAGAGGTTCACGATGGGACGATCTTGTCGAAATGGACGACGGACAAATGATTCATGTCGGATGCTCAATGGCTGTCATCCCGAGCCGCGTCAGACGGCGAGGCACCACACAACGGGGCGTTCGCCACCTTGCGCCAGAACCACGCAATCCATGAGTAAAACCGTGGGAGGGCGCAAGCTAATCTGGACTGCGGTTGCGAGGTCCCTCGCCGGCTGCGCGGCTCGGGATGACAGCGCGGGTATGCTGCGCCGCTCGCGACCCACACGAAGCGTGCTTACAATGGCCGGTGCGCGCAGCCTGGAAAAAATTTCGTTACCGCTTCGAGTGGCTCGCTCTTAAGGCCGCTGCGGGAATCGTTCCGCTCCTCTCGCGCAAGGCCTGTTATCGACTCGCCCAACTGATCGGAGCGCTCGCGGCCACGGTTGACCGCGCCGGCCGCCGCGTTGCCCTGAGCAATCTCCAGGTAGCATTCGGCGACGAACTCTCACCGGGCCGCCGGAATAAGATCGTGCGCGAGTCCTACCAGCACTTTGCCCGGACCATGATCGACCTTTTCTGGAGCCCGCGCCTAACGAGAGAAAATTATTCGCGCTTCATCGAGGTGGTGAACCTCGATCTCTGGCAGGAAGAATTGAAGCCCGGAAACCCCGCCATCTTTGCCTGCTGCCACTACAGCAACTTCGAATGGATCGCCAATGCGGCCAATTATTTCGGCGTGGAGAGCGCGCTCGTTACCCAGGAATTCAAGAATCCATTGCTGAATCCGATCTTTGTCAGCCTGCGCGAATGCAGCGGTCAGCGGGTGATACCTCGGGATGGCGCCGTGCTCCGTCTTTTCAAGACGCTCCACCGCGGAGGACGCGTCGCGATCCTGACCGACCTGACCATTCCCGCGCAATTGCCGACGGTGGCGATCGATTGTTTCGGATTGAAAACGAGCGTGACTTTTGCCCATGTGTGGGCGCATCGACGCGCCGGCGCGACGATCATCAACGTTCACTGCGAGCCGCTGCCGGGCGGACGTTACCGGATTGTTTTTCATCCGCCGATCGACTTTCCGCCGGACGCATCCTTCCAGGAAATCGCGCAGATCTGCTGGGACCAATTTGAGCCGTACGTCCGCAAGAATCCCGCGCCCTGGCTCTGGATGTACAAGCACTGGCGCTATCGACCGATCGACGCGGATCCGGCGGCCTATCCTTTCTACGCTAATATCTCACCGGAGTTCGAACGCCGCCTCGAGGAACGGGCGAAGAACCTCAAGCCTATGTCCTCGACTTTAAACGTTGAAATCCCGGCTTGAGTCCGTGCTTATTGACAAAAGGCGCTCGATGCGCTTTTGCAGTGGGTAACTATGCAACCTCTCTGCCGCTTTTTGTTCTGCCTCGGCGCGACTGCAGCTCTCTTCCTGACGAGCTGCGGGACGCCCTCGGTTTCTTCCGGAAATTATCGGGTCACGGCGCATCGCCCGCACGATCCATCAGCCGTGCGCGTAAAGGTTTCGCTCTCGAAGCAAAACATTTACGTCATGGAGGGTGATCGCTGTCTCATGGCCGCAGCGACGACTGTCGGAATTCCGGCGAAGCCGACGCCGAAGGGGACCTTTACCATTTATTCCAAGCAAGAGCACAAGCGCTCCGGTTCGTATGGATTTCGTGTTCAGGGCGATCGGATTATTCCGGCCGAAGCCGGCGCGAACATCTCTGGCAACTATGTCGGCTATCCGATGGGCTACTGGTGCGAGTTCGCCCCCGCCTACGGCTTCCACCAGGGCTACGTCCACTTGCATCCTCGCAGCCATGGCTGCCTGCGTTTGAAGGGCGAGGCGGCGCCGAAATTCTACGCGCTCGTGCGAAACGGCACGCCGGTTAACATCGCCGAAACCCAGCCGGAAGACGCGACCCTTGGCCCAAAGATCCAGCGCGTCGATGATTCCAAAACGCCGGACCCGCCGAACCGGGTTGCGATTTCTGAGGCCGCGTTCCAGAAGCCGACCGGACCTTTGTTCGACGATTAGGGCGGTCCGGTCGCGGACCGGGCTGGCCGAGAAGCAGGAATGTGCGGTGCCATTGGCCAAGACCCAAGGGCATGATGGTTGACAAAAGGCGCTCGATGCGCTTTCCAGTGGGTACCTATGCAACCTCTGTCCCGTATTTTATTTTGCCTTGGCGCTTCAGCGGCGCTTTTCCTGACCAGTTGCGGAACGATGTCCCGCGTCTCGTCTGGTAACTATTCGGTGATAGCACATCGTCCGCACGACCCGTCCAAGGTCCAGGTCAAACTCTCTCTTGCGACGCAGAACCTTTACGTGGTGGAGCCCGATAGAGAAGGCGATCGACTCTTGATGGCGGTGCAAGGCAACGTCGGCAAGCCGGGCGCAGCTACTCCGACGGGAAATTACACCATCTACAACAAGGAGAAGCATCGCCGGCGTCAAAGCGAACCCGACCGCGGTTATCCGATGGCCTACTGGTGTGAGTTCAAACCCGCGTATGGATTTCACGAGGGCTTCGTCCATCCCGCTCCCCACACTCACGGCTGCGTTCGCTTGCATCGCGAAGCCGCGGCCCGGCTCTTCGCGCTGACGCGAATCGGCACCCCGGTAATCATCCAGAACTCTCTCCCCGAAGATAAGAAGTGGGGCAGCGAGGTCCGCCGGCTCGATCAGAGCCGGGATCCCGATCCGCCGCGCTCCCTCATGCTGTCGGAGGCCTGGTTCAAAGATCCTCCAGGACCGCTCCTAGTAGACTGAGCGGGATTCAGAGCTAAACTGCCTTCGTCGGGAGTGCGGCCCATCGCAAAGGATGCCCGCAAACGCGGTTTTTTGTCGGCCAGAGTCATGAGCACGAATCTTATCTCCAGTGGAACGACGGCGCGCGAGAAGGTGAACTTGCGCACGCCGGAGGTGATGACGGCCGTGCAGGAGCAGGTTGAGTCGCATTACCGCAGCGACATCGTTGACAAGGTCCGCCGCGCCGGTGGCATCCTCACTTTCGGCGACGTGACCGTGCGGCTGGCGAAGCAGTTTGGATTTTGCTACGGGGTCGAGCGCGCGATCGACCTCGCGTATGCCGCGCGCAAAGTTTTCAAGGATCGCCGGCTCTTCATCGTTGGCGAGATCATTCATAATCCAGAGGTCAACGAACAGATCTCCTCGTTAGGCATCAAGAACCTGATGGGTACGAACAAGCAGGCGGACATCGCGGATTTGCACCCGGAAGACGTAGTGATCGTGCCTGCCTTTGGGACCGAGTTATCCATCCTGCAGCAAATCAAGGAGCGCGGCTGCCAGATCGTGGACACCACCTGCGGCGACGTGATGAGCGTGTGGAAACGGGTGCGCAAATACGCGAACGAATCCGCCACCTCGATCATCCATGGCAAGGCCGAGCACGAGGAAACAAAAGCGACCAGCTCGCGCGCGCTCGGCGACGGGCGAGGACATTATCTCGTGGTCCTCACTCTTCCGGACACCGATTATGTCTGCGATTACATCCGGCACGGCGGCGATAAGCAGGCGTTTCTCGAAAAATTTCAGAATGCGCATTCGCCTGGCTTCGATCCGGACCTGCATCTCAAAACGATCGGCGTGGCGAACCAGACCACGATGTTGCGCGGCGAGACCGAAGAAGTGCAGCGGCGCATTCGCCAGGCGATTGTCGATCGCGACGGACCGGAACTGGCCGCGACCAATTTCCGTTTCTTCGACACGATCTGCGGCGCCACGCAGGAAAGGCAGGATGCGTTGCGCGAACTTCTCGACGTGCGCATGAACCTGCTGCTCGTCGTCGGCGGATATAACAGCTCGAACACCTCGCACCTGGCGGAGATGGGCGAGGAGAAACTGCCGACGTATTTCGTGCGCAACGCCTCGCGGTTGGTCTCTGAGAATGAGATTTTGCACTACGATCTTCACGCGAAACAGGAAGTGATCGCGAAAGATTGGCTGCCGGCAGGGCCGATTGTGGTTGGAATCACTGCGGGCGCGTCCTGCCCGAACAATTTAATCGAAGAAACGCTCGTGCGTTTGTTCGAGCTGCGCGGGGTCAAGCGCGAAGAGCTTGAGAGAGCGGCGTAGTTTCCTTTTGTAGCGGCGGTCTCTGACCGCCGACCAGTGAGCCTTCGGCGGTCATAGACCGCCGCTACAGCCGCTCCAAGCGCGAGACGCGAAGCTCCTTCAGTATGCGTGCAATCTGGAAAGGCAGTATCAGTTTCGGCCTCGTCAATATTCCGATCGCTCTTTACCCGGCGACCCGGAAGGAAGAACTCAAATTTCGCCTGCTCCGGGCCAAAGATCACAGCCCGGTTAATTACAAACGCGTCGCGGAGAAGGACGGCAAGGAGGTTCCCTGGGGCGACATCGTCAAAGGTTACGAGTACGAAAAAGGGAAGTTCGTCGTCTTAAACGAAAAAGATTTTCAGCGCGTCGATCTCGAAGCGACGCAAACGGTGGACATCCAGGACTTCGTCGACCTCGACGAGATCGATCCAATGTATTTCTACAAACCGTACTATCTCGAGCCGCAAAAAGGCAGCGACAAAGCTTATGTCCTGCTGCGCGAAGCCCTCGCCGATGGCAAGAAGGTCGGGATCGCAAAAGTCGTAATCAAGACGCGCCAATATCTGGCCGGGGTAAAGGCGTTGAAGCACGCGCTGGTGCTGGAGCTGATGCATTTCGCCGAGGAATTATCCGATGCGGAGAAGCTAAACGTCCCGAAAAAGCTGGAAATCGGAAAGCGGGAGAAAGAGATGGCGGAGGCCTTGGTCAAGAGCATGACTGCCAAGTGGGACCCCGAGAAATATCATGACGATTATCGCGAGGCGCTCATGGAAGTGATCGAGGAAAAGGTTGAAGCGGGCGGAAAAGAAATTGAAGAGAAACCGAAACCGAAGAAGGAATCGACCAAGGTGATCGACCTGGTGGCGGTGCTGCAAGAAAGCCTGGCCCAATCGCAAGGCGCGAAGAAGAAAAAAAGCGCGCCGAAGCGGGCGACGAAGCACCACGCGAAGAAGGCGGCGTAGCGATCTCGCGGCGATCGAAGGCCGCGCAGATTTTCAAATGGCGCGGCGGCCTGTCATCCCGAGCCGCGCAGACGGCGAGGGACCTCACAATTGCTTACTCGCTAGCTTGCGCACGAAACACGTCGTTATTGCGACAGCGTTGCAGGGCGCAAGCTAACCCGCATTGCAAATGTGAGGTCCCTCGCCGTCTGCGCGGCTCGGGATGACAACGCTTCTTTTGGTGTTTATGACTTCAGTTCGCGGAGCGCATCAGCGATCGCGCTTTGAAGAACGCGTGGGCCTGTTCCACCAAGTCCTGCATCCACCGCTTCCAACCGACGAATCAGATCAATCACTTCCCGTCGCGCATACGGTCCGCCGGCCATCGCGCAGAAATGAGTCCGGCAGCCGAAGGGGCGCGCATCGTAGATAAGGCAGGTGCCGGTCTTGGAATCGAGGAGCGGACAAGCTCCTGTCGCATTCTCGGGCAACTGCGTGCGGCCGGTCGCGCGCAGTTCTTTGGCCGCCAGGAGTGCTTCCCCTTTCGTGAGATATGGGGTGCGGCCGGTCAGCTTGAAATGGCAGCATTCTTTCACGCGCAGGCAGTTGCGTTCGACCGGCCGCAGCGAAAGATCGGCGTAAACCTTCCGTACCTCGTTCAACGCGCGCTGGAGATCTTGCTCTGGAATCCGGTGACCCTTCATAACGGCGCGCCTGGTTCGCGGTCCGCCATCGCGTGTCCGGCGATCCAGCCGGTCGTCCAGGCCGCTTGAAAATTGAAACCGCCCGTTACTCCATCGAGGTCGAGCAGTTCGCCGGCGAAATAAAGATGAGGGGTGATCCGGCTTTCCATTGTCTTGAAATTGATCTCGCGCAGAGCGACGCCCCCGCAAGTGACAAACTCCTCTTTGTTCAGTGATTTGCCGTTCACTTCGAGTTCTGTGTGCGTTAGCTGCCGGACGAGCGCACGCGCCTCAGCCCGCGCAAGGGTGGTCCAGCGGGTCGCGCGATCGATGCCCGCAGTAAGTGCGAGTTGCTCCCATAGCCGCGCGGGCACCGGAGCAAGAGGCGAGTTGATCACGAGACGATTCGGGTTCGATTCCCGGAACAATTGCAGTTGGGTCCTGATCGCATCCTCGCTGAACTCCGGCAGCAAATTGACGCGGAGCCGGAATCGGTAATCCAAGCCATGCAAGATTCGCGCGCCCCAGGCGGAGAGACGCAAAACGGCCGGACCGCTTACTCCATTGTGCGTGATCAGCATCGGTCCGCGTTCCCGCAGCTTTGTGCCGGGCACAGAGACTTCGACATCCGGAATCGAGACGCCGGGGAGTGACCGAAGCGAGGCTGCGGAAACATGAAGCGAAAAAAGCGACGGCACGGGCGGGACCACGGCGTGTCCGAGAGCTTGCGCAATCTGCGCACCGATGACCGCGCGAGAACCGCCGGTGGCAAGAAGCAGTCGATCGCAGCTAATGATGCTGGCGTTGCTCAAACTCAGTTCGAACGTGCCTTGGTCCGTGAGACGCGTCCGCTCAATTCCTTTGCGAAGGAAGAGCCGCACGCCGGCGCCTTTCGCCTCGCCGATCAGACAATCGATAATGGTGCGCGAAGAATCCGTCACCGGGAACATCCGCCCGTCCGGTTCCGTCTTAAGGCGGACCCCCCGCGCTTCGAACCACGCGACCGTGTCGCTCGGTGAGAACCGATGGAGCGGCGAGATGAGGGCACGTTCGCCTCGGGGATAATGTTCGCTCAACGTCCGCGGATCGAAGCAGGCATGCGTGACATTGCAGCGTCCGCCCCCGGAAATCTTGACCTTCGTGAGAAACTCCGAGCTGCGCTCGTAGATGGAGACTTCATTTGCCGGATTGGCCCGTGCGCAAGCGATTGCCGCGAAAAATCCCGCCGCGCCTCCGCCCACAATCGCGATTTGTTTCTTCGCCATGCTTTTTTTGCCTCTTCGTCGTCCCTCCGTCCTTTCCCTAAAGAAGGTAAATCAATCTCCGCGCTCTCAACGCGGAAGCTGAATCCGCCTTAACACCGGCCTTCAGGCCGGTGGTGTACTACTGACAGGGGGCCTCAGCCGTTTCAACGGCTTTTGTCCCTGTGCCAGCGTAGCCCCTGTCGGTGAAGCAGTAACCGCGAAGGGAAACCGTTGAAACGGCTACTGTCCAACTCTCGTCGGATACACCGGCCTGAAGGCCGGAGCTAACGGGAAAGAGCCACTCAGAAAACAAGAACTGCACTAGCGCTTGCCCTACCGAAGCAGGGGCGGTTTTAAACCGCCCCTCCTTGTTAGCAGACCTCCAATCCGATCTCGCGGCATTGAGCGCTGAGCTCTTGCGCGTTCTTGATCGCAAACCCTTCGCGATCGTTGTCGAAATAAATCCACGCTTCCCGCGCGCCGCTGCCGGCGATCTTGTCCGCCCATTCGCTCAGTTCTTCGGCCGTATAATCATGACGATACCAACGGCTCCGCCCATGAAGCCGCGCATATAGAACTTCGTTTGTCTTCACCAGCTCATCCGGCAATCGCGGCGCGCTGACGGAGCAAAAGATCAACCCGGCGTCGGAAAGATGGCGATAGACGGAGTCGCGCCACCAGCTCTTATGCCGGAACTCGACCGCGTTCCGATAAGCGGGATCGAGTTGCCCGATAATGCTCTTCAAGCGCGAGGGGGTGTAGCGATAGCTGGGCGGAAATTGAAAGAGAAAACAGCCGAGCTTCGGTCCGAGAATTTTTTCGATCGCGCAGAACTCCTCGACCAGCATGCGGGTGTGGACCAGTCGCTTTTCATGAGTAATAAGGCGATTCACTTTCACCGAATACCGGAAATCGTCCGGGGCATTTCGCACCCAGCTTTTCACGGTGCTGAGCTTCGGCCATTTATAGAAAGGCGCGTTCAGCTCGACCGTGTGGAACGCGGCCGCGTAATGCTGGAACCAGGTGTCGGTGCGCTTGGTGTCGGGATAAAAAATCCCGCGCCAATGCCAGTAAAACCAGCCGGAGCATCCGATGTGAATTTGCACCCCGCACCGTGACGCAGGCGCGCGAACTTGCAATCTCCCGAGGAACCGTTGGGCTGACGAAGGAGAATCTTGACAGAAAGAGGCGCCGCGTCACAGCCTGAGGCCATGAACTCACTGAAGCGCTTCGCGGATCCAGTTTATTGCCTCATGCGTTTGATCGTTGGGCTGATGTTTGCTTGTCATGGCGCCCAGAAAATTCTGGGCTGGTTTGCAGCGCCGGGAAAACCGGCGCAGCCGCTCGACACTCTCGGCACCATTGGCGGGTGGATCGAATTGGTTTGCGGGCTTCTCATCGCGTTCGGTTTGATCACTTGCATCGCGGCCTTTCTCGCGAGCGGCATGATGGCCGTCGCGTATTTCATGGTCCACTTCAAAGCGGCCGGGAATAGTTGGGTTCCGTTCGTTAATCACGGCGAGGCCGCTGTGCTTTATTGCTGGATTTTCCTCTTTATCGTTTTCTATGGAGCCGGCCGCTGGAGTATCGATGCGATGCTGCGACGCGGTGCGCCTGCGTCCCCCACGCCGACGCCCTGACCTGAGTCATTCGATTAAATCATGAAACGCTTCCTTATCTTCTTCGCTCTTGTTTTTTGCGCTTCCATGCTGTCGGCCCAGGATTGGGCCAAAGCGCGCTTGGAAAAATCTTCGCGGCATGGCGAATGGGTCGAATACAAATCCGGTGAGCGGACGCTCAAGGCGTTCGTCGTTTATCCCGAGCGGAAAGACAAGGCGCCGGTGGTCTTGGTCATCCACGAAATCTTCGGGTTGACCGATTGGGTGCGCGGAGTTTGCGACCAGCTCGCGGAGTCCGGCGTGATCGCGATCGCGCCCGATCTGCTGAGCGGCCAAACGTATGCCGATATCGACGGCGCGCGGAAGGCGATCTCGGCGTTGCCCAAGGAGCAGGTGAAGGCCGACCTCAACGCGACCGCCGATTATGCACTCACGAAGATTCCCGCGGCGAACGGAACGCTCGCGGTCTGCGGGTTTTGCTGGGGCGGGGGATGGACCTTTGGGTACGCGAGTGTGAATCCCAAATTGAAAGCCGCATATTCGTTTTACGGCGTGGCGGTCGATAACGCGGCCGACGCCGAAAAGATTGCGTGCCCGGTTTATGGGTTTAACGCTGAGAACGACGAGCGCGTGAACGCGACGATCCCGAAAGCGGAAGAATTGATGAAGGCGGCCGGGAAAAAATATGAGCCGGTCATTTACAAAGGCGCCGGCCACGGCTTCATGCGCGAAGGCGAAATGCCGACTGCGAATGAAGCGAACAAGAAAGCGCGCGACGATGCGTGGGTGCGTTGGAAGACTTTGTTGAAGCAGCTGTAAAGGCCGGCGTCGCGGCGCCCATTCAACGGGTGTTGCGCGGCTCGGGATGACACGCAGGTGGGCGCAGACGGCGAGGGACCTCGCAATCGTAGATCGATTTCCTGGAAACCGGAGACGCGCCACGCAGGTAAGTGGTGGAACGTGTCCCCTTCATGATGGCGCGATATTTTGTTGCGAGGTCCCTCGCCGTCTGCGCGGCTCGGGATGACACGCAGGTGGATTGTCGTCGTCCGAGAATGCGCCGCGGCTACTTCCCGAGTTCGTCAGCCAGCGCGCCCGCGTCATAGACCTTCCGCAACGCTTCGATGATCGCGGCGGAATCGACGCTCACGGCGCGGGCTTGCTTGTCCGCGTAAATGTAATCGAGCACGAGCGATTGAATGTTGCCGTCGAAAATAATGCCGACAAATTCGTTGGCTTTGTTCACGACCGGACTGCCGCTGTTGCCGCCGATGATGTCGGCGTCGGAGACAAAATTGAATTTCGTCTCCGGATTCAGGGAGGATTTCTTCTCGATCCAACGTTGCGGGAGATCGAACGGGGCTTCGTTCTTGTGCTCGGCCGAGCGCAGGTAGAGGCCGGCGAAATTGGTCAGGGCCGGGATTTGTTTTCCGTCCTGTTCGTAGCCGCGCACGACACCGTAGGAGAGCCGTAGGGTGAAGGTCGCATCCGGATAGTTGCTCGCCCCTTCGATGGCGAAACGCGCTTTCGCGATCTCGCCATAGGCCTGCTGTTTGGTTTCATCCTGGGTCTCGAAAACTTTGCGGGCGGCGCGTGCGGGTGCGTCAATGATCCGGGCCAGCTCGATCATCGGATCGTGCGCGGCCGTGACGGTTCCGGCGCCGCCTTCAAAGAGTTGCTTCCGGATTGCGGGATCCTTCAGCTTCGTCGTGGTCACGACCTCATGCGCGCGAGCGGCCGGCGATTTCCCGGCGAGCACTTTCTGCACAAGCGGATCCGCGTAACCGAAGCGCGAGGCCAGGTCGGTCAACGAATCGGTGAGCGTGGCCTGCTCGACGTCTTCGTGCACCGGCTCGGTCGAAAAGAGATCGAGCTCGAGCGACTCACGATTGCTGTCGCGAAATTCCGGAAAGCGCTCGCCGTTAGGCTTCGGCCGCTCGTCGCCCGCGAGCAGGATCCGCCGCGCATATTTGAAAAGCGTGCTGTAGAACCCGCGCGGGGCGCGGTAGCTCGCGGTGGCCCGGCCGCGGAAGGTTTCGTAGTAGTTGTAAACCGGCAGAATCTTCGCCGTTTCCTCCTGCGCTCTTTTGATCCGATCGTAAGCGGCGAGCGTGCCTTTCCATTTCGCGTCCGTCGCAATAGCACCGCGCAACTTTTGTTCGTGCGCTTTGAGCGATTGATCGATTTCCGGATCGAGCAGCGCGGCTAGGAAACCGTCGTACGCTTTGCGGCTATTCTGAATGCTAAACAAATCTCTTCGCACCCGGCGGGCGTTCTCGAAACTGCGCGCGGCGAAGGCAGCCAGAAAAACTTCGCGCCGATTGAACATGTTAAGGAGAAACGGCGCCTCTTGGTCACGCACGTGCGCCAGCTCGTCGATGGTCAGCTGGCGGTCCGTTTTCCCGGGATGTCCGCTCACGAACGTCAGCTCGCCCTCTTTGGGCCCGTCGGCATTCCACTTCAGGAAGTGCTCGACCTTGGCCGGTTGCCCGTTTTCGTAAGCGCGAAAAATACAGATATCGAGATCGAAACGCGGGTATTCGAAGTTATCCGGATCGCCGCCATAAAAGGCGATCTGCTGCTCGGGGGCGAAAACGAGGCGCACATCGTCGTAGCGTTTGAAGCGATAAAGATGGTAGGCCCCCCCTTGATAAAGAGTGACGACATCGGAGCGCAGGCCGGTTTTTTCTTTGCTCTCTTTTTCGACATCCGCGATTGCCTTCTGGCGTGCCGCGGCCGCTTGCTCCGCCGCTAGGCCTGGCTTCACCGCCGCATTTACACGCGGGGTGACGTCTTCGATCGACATGAGGACGTTAAGCTCGAGATCGGTGGCGCGCGGTTCTTCCGCCTGGGTCTTCGCGTGGAATCCATCGCGCACGTAATTGTTTTTCTCGCTGCTGATCTTCTGGAGCGTATCGAGGCCGACATGATGGTTTGTGATGACGAGGCCGTTCGCGGAAACGAAGGAGCCGCTTCCGCCGGAATTAAAACGGACGCTCGATTTTTGCAGATGCTCGAGCCACTGCGGGGTCGGCTCGAACTGGTGTTTCTCTTTGAATTGTTTGAGCGGCGGATTGTTGAACAGCCACATCCCTTCATCCGCGATGGCTGAGACAGCAGGCAGAGCAATTACGAGAAAGATAAGACAACGGTGGCGCATAGGCGCGCAGATTACGGCCAAGGCTGAGCCGTACCAAGATGGTTTTTCGACTCTTGCTCGTGATCTTGATCCTGCTCCTGATCCGCTGCGGTGCGGCGGGAGAGAAAGATCAAGACTAGGATCAAGATCAGGAGCAGGAAGCCGGCGCTTTTCGCGACGGGGGCGAGGGAAAGCGGTTTACAAGCCGATGGGATGTCGCGCTTCGAAGCCAAATGGCATGCGCGGAGTCGGCTGCCAGCGAGGGGCCCAACGGCGGGAGGGGTTGTGCGGAGAAGTGGTGTCCAGGCGAAGGCCCGCGATCACAGCAAAGGCGTGACCATTTCGAGCGTAAACGGTGATCCATTTTCCGCGTCCGCGACTTCCGTAGGCGCGCAACTCCGTTGAACTGAGCGGCGCGCTCACCAGCCCCGCGCCTGCCAGGGCGTAGGAAACTGTGGCGGAACAATCGTAGCCGCTGTCGTTGAAGGAGCGGTGGCCGCCGCCGTATCGATACGGTTTCGTGCGCAATTGGTTGGCCGCCCAGATCGCGCGCTTGACTGAAAGCGGCGCGTTCACCGGCGCCAAGGCCAGCGCACCACGCAGCCGCGCCTCGTTTCCGGGGGTGGTAGGTCCGGACGAAGGAAATGAACTGGCGGCGAAACTCGTTCGCGCCGCCAACAGAGCGATCACGGCAAATAGGAGTTTTTGAAATGGGATCTTCACAAGGTTTTCAATCAGCGTTTGCTATGCCAGGGATGTCTCAAAAAACCGGCGGAACGTATAGCACAAATTCGCGCAATATACTGGAGTCCAGCCGTTAGCCGCATTCCTGTAGACGCGATTAACCCGAGCCGCAAGCTCGGCGCATCAATTTTTCTGTTGCTGAAGCGCCGCCACTTTTTCCTCGGCCCGGCTGACCTCGGATTTTCTTCCGCTACCCATGGCCAGAAGTTTTTTCTGGCGGTTGAGATTCAAAAACGCCGCGTCGAGCTCGGCCTTTTCCCGCTGCGCGGTGGCAGCGGCCGCTTCCGTCGTGGCGGCGGCCAACGCCGTCCTGGCCTGCTCCAATTCGCTTTGCGGAATTTCCGCGGCGTCGAACCGGCTTTGCTGCGACGCGAGGTTTTGCTTTGCCACGTCGAGTCGCGCATTCGCGAGATCGGCTTCCAGCCGCACGACTTTCAAGGTGCGATTCTCCGCCTCGAGCTTTGCGATCACTCCGCTCCGAAAGAGGCGCTCACCAGCTGCCGCACTTTTCTTTGCCTTCTCGAGTGCGACTTGAATGAGTTCCGGATCGAGTTCGGCGGCGACTCCCGAAGTTGTCTGCACCAAATCCCGGCCGGGGAGCTGCTGGATCAACAAGGGCGGCTCGATGTCGAGCGGCTCGTTCGGATCTGTGGGTAAGGGTAACTCCTCTTGCGCCAGCATTGATGCCCCCATGAAAATGAGGAGCGGAAATGCGAGGAGACGCATCATTGCGGGAGAATATCACAACTGGCCGGGGATCGGCTAGTGAAACGAGTCGGGGCGAAGGCTCGGGCAGAATTCCCTTTTGAATGGACGAGCGCGAAGGGGGCGGCAGTCCCGATTCATTTTGCAATGGCATTCGACGACAGGGAAGAAATCGGCGGAGAAGACAAGAAAGCCTCTCGCCAGCTTCGGCTGACGAATTTGTTGCGGGGACCGTTCGATATCAAATCGATTGCTCTGACCGGATTATTCGTGCTCGCGGTCTTTTACACGATGTATTTTATGCGCGCGTTGTTGCTGCCCCTGGTGCTGGCACTGCTCCTGAGTTATTTGCTCGCTCCGCTGGTGCGTCTGCTGGGGCGGATTCATTTAAAACCCGCCTTCGGAGCCGCGCTCGTTCTTCTCTCTCTTTTTGGTTTGGTGATCTATGGAATTTCAAGGCTAGCGGAACCGGCCGCAGGCTGGCTCGAAAAAGCGCCGTATAGTTTGCAACAGGTCAAGCAAAAGCTCCTCCCGTTGAAGAAGCCGATGGAAAAGGTCGCGCAGGCCAGCGGCGAAATCGACAAGCTGACTACGTCCGATGAAACGCAAGCAAAGACGGTGGTGGTGAAACACAACGCAATGGCGGACGCCTTCCTCACCCAGACGCCGGAGTTTATCGCGAGCGGCGTGGTGATGCTTATCCTGCTCTATTTTCTGCTCGCCTATGACGGCGTCTTTCTCATGAAGCTTATCAAGGTAATCCCTCGTTTGGCGGACAAGAAGCGCGCGGTCTCGATCGTCCGCGAGATCGAAACGCAAATTTCGCGCTACCTCCTGACGGTGACTCTGATCAATATCGGCCTGGGCACAGCCGTCGGGCTAACGGTCCACCTGCTCGGTTTGCGCAATCCGATCATGTGGGGTGTGCTGGTCGCAACCCTAAACTTCGTGCCTTACCTGGGTGCGCTCACCGGCATCATCTGCATGACGCTCGGCGCGGTCCTGAGCTTCGACAGTCTCGGCTACGCCTTGGTATTTCCAACCAGTTATCTTGTCCTCGCGACCTTGGAAGGGAACTTCATTACGCCGATGGTGCTGGGCCGTTCGCTTACCCTCAATCCGGTCGTGATCCTGATCGCGCTCACTTTCTGGGGTTGGATGTGGGGAATATCAGGGATGATCCTGGCGGTGCCGATTCTGGCCACTTTCAAGATATTCTGCGATCACCTCGAACCGATGGCGCCGATCGGCGAGTTCATGAGCTGAGGCGAGCAGCGCTTTGTTATAAGGCCCTCGTCATTTCCTGCGATAGAGATCGTAGGAACCGCACTTCGCCTCGAGCTCAAAGTTCGTCTGCACGACGACGTTGGGCGCATCGGGACCGAACCGCATGGAAGCGTTCGGCTCGTGCCATTCGTCCAAGCGATGGTCGAGAATGAGCCAGTCGGCCGAGAGCAGGTCGCCGCTCAATCTCGAACCAGGCCGGTTGGCCGAGAGCGGATTCATTTCCAGAAAGTAGGTTGCTGGCGTCAGTTGGGGGAGAAGATAGTAAAGGAACGTGTCGTTGTAATTGGTCCGCCGGAGATCGGCCGGGCCGACGAAAAGCCGTTGGCCCGGCGAGGCAAGGCTCGAGATTTTATCGAGTAGAGCTGCGGTTTCGTGAGCGACCGGGAGCGAATCCATGGGAAAGCTGCGGCCCTTGTGCTCGAGGACGACCACATCGTCCTTCCTGGAATGGCCTCCCAGTCCCAGCGCCTGGCAGACCTGATAGGCCAGCTGTGGCGCAAATCCCACCACCGCCAGTGAAGTTCCGGCCACAAAAAGCAGTTCGCGGCTGCGCGAAGCCGGCGGGGCGATCCATCGATCCGCGATGATCGCCAGTGAGATCGGCAGCAAGCTCAAGGAAAGAAAGCAACAGAGCGTGACGTGACCGCGATCCGTTCGTTGGAGCGCTTGATGGGTGGTTCCCAAGATAAAAAGAGCGGTGGCGGCGAAAAGGCGATTGGGCCAGGGGGCCTTGTTCTGACGCAGGGCAAGTATCCCGGCCCAAAGGTTGGTCAGGGAAGCAACCAGATGGAGCGTTAACAAGCAGATCAAGTAGGGCTCGAGCGAAGACCACGGGATTTTTCGCGCCGGATTGGTGATGCTAACGGGATAGAGAACCAGGTTATCAAACACGTTCCGGAAACCGGCTAGGTAGGTCAGCAGAAGCATCGGGAGTAAACCTCCGGCGAAGCCGATGAGATAGATCCAGCGCATCTTACCCGGCTGGAAGAAGAGAAGAAGACCTCCGGAGATGACCATGGCCGGAGCAAGATCGGGTCGGTAAAGCAGGGCGACTCCGCCAAGGACGCCAGCGCTGAAGATTCTCCGCTCGCCCGGCCCGGAAGCGACGAGGAAGAGCGACCAAAGCGCACAGGCCAATCCTCCGAGCCAGGGGAAGGGGGCGAGAGCCGTCGGCAGCAGCAAAAAGTGAGCGATGAAAACGGAGCCGAGGGCGAGCACATTCCCGCGAGGACGGACGATGCAAAAAATGGCCGCAAGGACCGCCAGGTGATAGAAAAGTCCCACGGTTCGTTCAACCATCACGCCCGGCTGAAAGAGGGCATACACCCCAGCCAGGAAGTAAGCGTTCGCCGGACCGTAAAAGGTCTCAAAGTCGCGGTAAGGCAGCCAGCCCTTTAGAATCAACTCCGGATAGAGCAAGAGAGAACCGTCGTCCATGCGCTGGGCCACAGAGTCGTATCCGCAAGCAGCGGTCGCCACGATCACGATCAGCACGATGAGGGCGAAGGCAAGGGTGCGCCGATTCGGTGGCAGGCTCAACATATTCGGCGACCGCTTCTACGACGGATTCGCCAGATTTTCCAGACGCCTTTTGTTGCGGTTCGCGAGGCAACCTCTTTTATCGGAACAGCGGCGACATCGGCCTCGATCCGACCGCACGCCAAGAGTCCCTAGCGACTGGGTATTTACCGGCAGCGGTGGAATGCGCCCTGCTAAACAAGTGAGCAAGGGGACTCCTTGCGCCAGCCTGCCAAACGAATTTTAGTCACGACAACGTTCGCGATCGCGTGGATCGCCGCGGTGGCGTTTGGCTTGCGTGTCCTGTTCCAATACGAGAATGCACCGGGTCGCATAGGCCTGCTGCCGCGGGCTTGGCCAGCTGGAGCGCAAATCGAACGAGCGAAGGACCGGCCGACGCTGGTCATGCTGGCGCATCCACGTTGTCCCTGCACGGAGGCGAGCAGCGGCGAGCTGGCGCGGATCATGGCGCGGCTTCAGGGCAAAGTGACTGCCTACGTCCTCTTTTTTGAGCCAAAGGAAGCTGGACCCGATTGGCAGGAGACAACTCTTCAACGCAACGTGGAAGCAATCCCGGGCGTGCAAGTCGTCATCGATCGCGACGGAGTCGAGGCCCAACGCTTCGGTGCGGAAACATCCGGTCACACGCTCTTGTTTAACGCCGAGGGCGGATTGCTCTTTAGCGGCGGGATCACCGCATCGCGAGGACATGCGGGCGATAACGCCGGGGAGAATGCGATCGTTGCTTTCGTAACCAACCAGACACCGGCCCGGACGCAGACTCCGGTTTTCGGTTGCTCACTCACTAATCGCCCCGAGCTGGGGCCGCGCGCAATATGTTTGAGATGAGCACTGGCGCCAGCGGCGTCAACTATTCCCTCGAGCGCGCGGATGAGCTCTTTGAGCAGCATCTGGATCAAATCCACCGGCAAACGGACCGATTGTTTGCCCGGCTGATGTTTTTCCAGTGGTTGACTGGAATTTTCATCGCGCTCTTTGTCTCGCCCCGAACCTGGGCAGGCCAAGCCAGCGATATTCACCTCCACGTCTGGGCGGCCATCTTTCTCGGCGGCGCGATAAGTATCTTCCCCATCTGGATGACACGGGTCTGGCCTGGCGCGGCCATCACTCGCCATGTCGTTTCCATCGCGCAGGTCCTGATGTCGGCCCTGCTCATTGCGCTGACCGGGGGCCGCCTCGAAACGCATTTCCACGTCTTCGGCTCGCTGGTCATCCTTTCCTTCTACCGCGATTGGCGCGTGCTCATTCCCGCGACGCTGGTCGTGGCGCTGGACCACTTCTTTCGTGGCATCTACTGGCCTTACTCGGTCTATGGGGTGCTCTCAGCCAGTCCTTTGCGATCGATCGAACACGCGGGCTGGGTAATTTTCGAAGACGTTTTCCTGGTCATCTCCTGCCTGCGCAGTATCCGTGAGATGCGATCGATCGCGAACCGAACCGCGGCGCTCGAAGCGAGCGAGCAGGGCTTCCGCCAGATTTTCGAGGACGCACCAATCGGCATGGGAGTAGTGGGTCTCGACGAAAGCTTTAATCAGGTCAACGCGACGCTCTGCCAGATGGTGGGCTATTCCGAGCCTGAGCTGACGCAGCTTACCACCATGGACATCACCTACGAGGACGATATCCAGCAGGGGAGGAAAAACGCGGAAGAGTTACTAACTGGAGGACCGCGTTCCTCGGTGGAAAGGCGCTACGTCCGCAAGAACGGCGAACTGCTTTGGATCACGCGCACGGCCTGTCTCATGCGTGACGTGGATGGCCAGCCCCGGGCGTTCCTGATCATGGTGGAGGACATCTCCGAGCGAAAGCGGGCGGAGAAGGAGTTGTGTGAAAGTAAGCGCGAGCTGGAATCCGCTCATCACGCTAACCAGCTCATCATGGATAACTCCCAGGACGTGATTTGCACCATAGACGAGCATGGGCGCTTTCTCAGCGTCAGCGCCGCTTGCGAGCGCGTGTGGGGTTATTCTTCGGAGGAAATGTTCGGGCGCCATTACACCGATCTCGTTTGCCCCGAGGACAAGGAGATGACCAAACAAGTCGGGGAGATTGTCCTGCTGGATGGGAAATTCACAGATTTTGTCAATCGCTACACGCGCAAGGATGGATCGCTCGTTGACGTGCTTTGGTCGGCTTCCTGGTCCGAGGCCGACAAAATAATGTTCTGCGTTGCGCATGATATTACCGATCGCGCCAAGATCGAAAAGGAGCTCCGCGAGGCCAAGGCAGAGGCTGACCGCGCCAACCAGGCCAAGAGCGAGTTCCTTTCCCGCATGAGTCATGAGTTGCGGACGCCGCTCAACGCTATTCTCGGATTTAGCCAGTTAATCGAGCGACATAATCCGAGCGAAGCGCAGCGCACTCGCGTTCATCACATCCTGAGCGCTGGAAGACACCTGCTCAATCTCATCAATGAAGTGCTGGATATCAGCCGGATCGAAGCGGGTAACTTGCAATTGTCGCTCGAACCGGTCTGCGTGGCGGACGCCCTCGAGGAGGCGCTGGTCCTGATTCGACCGCTGGCCGAAGAACGCAACATCGCTCTTTCAATCTCAGAGCCAGTGGATCCCAGCGCCTATGTCATGGCCGATCGCCAGCGCTTTAAACAGGTCTTGCTTAACCTGCTGACCAACGCGGTCAAGTATACTCCGCCCGCTGGGAAGGTAACGGTCTCCGCCGACCTGGCCGCAGGCGCCTTGATGCGCGTGGTGGTCAGCGATACCGGCGCAGGTATTTCCGCGGAGAAGTTGACCCGGCTCTTCACGCCTTTCGATCGTCTGGGGGCGGAGCAAACCCAGGTGGAAGGGACAGGCCTGGGGTTGGCGCTCTGCCAGCGTCTCATGCAGGCGATGAACGGCTCGATCGGAGTGAACACGACGATCGGACGTGGCAGCACCTTTTGGGTGGATCTGGCTTGCGCCCAATCTCCCCTCGCGCAGCTTGCGGCTCCCAATCGTAAGGCTGCTAACCGCCGACCGAACTCCGCGCAACGCACCTTTCTCTATATCGAGGACAATCTCTCCAACCTGACCCTGATCGAACAAATGCTGACCGACCAGCCGGAGGTAAAGCTTATCACCGCCATGCAAGGTCAGCTGGGGGTCGAGCTTGCGCGTCAGCATTCCCCCGATCTGATCCTGCTTGATCTTCATTTGCCGGACTTACCTGGCTGGGAAGTCCTTTCGCATCTTCAGCGTCATGAAAGCACACGTGACATACCCGTGGTCGTGATCAGCGCCGATGCGACCTCGCGTCAACTCAAACGACTGCTGGCAGCAGGTGCGCGCGCCTATCTAACGAAACCGCTTGATATGCAGGAGTTCCTCCGGATCATCGAACAGGCAACTGCTCCGCAGAAGTGCGCCGCGTAGAAATCAAGAGACCCTTTTAGAATATGAACACCCCGGAGACCTTAACACCCCACACCTGGGCGGGCGACGTCAGAACGTTTCCCAAGATGAAAATCCTTATTGTCGACGACGAGCCCCTGAACGTCGCCCTTCTCGAAGATATGCTCACGGAAGCCGGCTACAAGCACCTGAAAAGCGTGACCGATTCCCGTCTCGCTCTCGAAACCTGCGACTCGTTTGCGCCTGATTTGATCCTGCTCGATCTAATGATGCCCCATGTCGATGGGTTTGCCATTTTACATTCGATCCGTTCCGCCGGGAGCGAAGTTTTTCTTCCGGTCATCGTTCTGACCGCGGATGCCAATGAAGCGACCAAACGCAATGCGCTGGCTGCGGGCGCGACCGATTTCCTCCTCAAGCCTCTCGACCAGCTCGAGGTGCTTCTTCGCATCGCCAATCTTCTCGAAATGCGGCGTCTCCACACCCAGCTCGACACGCAACGCGCCGCCTTGGAAGACGCTCTGCGCGAAAAAAGCCTGGAACTCCGAGAGGCCACTTCGCATCTGCAAGGCGCGCTAGGATAGCGCCAGAGGGCGGCGCTTTTCAAATCGCCGCTCGTTCTTTCAACCATCGCCGCTCCTTGGCGATTGCATTTATTCGGCAGCCAGCGAATCATCATTAGAGATGACGACGGATTCCGAACGCCCTTACGACGTGGTGATCATCGGCGGAGCTCTCTCCGGCGCCGCCACCGCGACCCTTCTGCTCCGGCAGAACCCCGGCATCCGCGTTCTGATCGTGGAGAAATCGGCCCAGCTCTCGCGCCGGGTGGGGGAGGCGACCGTTGAAGTGAGCGCTTATTTCATGGGGCGCGTCCTTGGATTGACGCAGTATCTGAACGAGCACCATCTCATCAAACAAGGGTTGCGGTTCTACTTCACGAACGACGAGGTGGAAAACCTGGAGGAGTCGAGTGAGCTCGGCGGTCGATATCAGGTCCGGCTTCCCTCCTATCAACTGGATCGGGCCACCTTCGACGAGGAAGTGCTGCGTCGTGCTTGCGCCGCCGGCGCCGAGCTCCTTCGTCCCGCTAGCGTCATCGATGTGCAGCTCTCGCCCGGCCAGGAACAGACGGTGACCTTGAAGAATGGCGACGGAACCAGGACAGTCCGCGCGCGCTGGATCGTTGATGCTTCCGGTGTCGGCGCGTTACTCGCGCGCAAAGAAGGCTGGTGGCAATCCAACACGGCGCATCCTACCGCGGCCGCCTGGTCGCGCTGGAAAGGCGTGAAAGATTGGGACAGCTGCGAGCTGGCCGAAAAATTTCCGAAATGGGCGTCGCCCGTCTATAGCATTCGCGGCACAGCGACTAACCATGTTATCGGTGACGGCTGGTGGAGCTGGTGGATTCCATTGAAAGGAGGAGACGTAAGTGTCGGGGTAGTCTTGGATCAACGTTTGGTGGAGTGGCCGCAGGATGGCCGCGGGATCGGCGAGCGGTTGAAATCTTTTCTAATGGAACACCCGGTCGCGAAGGAGATGCTGGCCGACGCCGAGTTCGATAGCGCCGATGTCCACTGGCGCAAGAACCTCGCTTACTATAGCACCACCTTTGCTGGAGACGGCTTTGTCCTGGTGGGTGACGCCGCCGCCTTCATCGACCCGTTCTACAGCCCGGGCATGGATTGGATCTCATTCACGGCCACGAGCGCCGCCGAGTTAATCAATGCGCAGCGGCGTGGAGAATCGATGCCGGAACGGATTGAGCGTCACAACCGGGATTTTGCTTTAAGTCACCGCTCCTGGTTCGAAGCCATCTTCAAGGATAAGTACGAATACATGGGTGAGTTCGACCTGATGAGTCTCGCCTTTACCTTGGACCTGGGCTTCTACTATCTGGGCATCGCCTCACAGCCTTTCAAGATGGGAATCAAGGCCCTGCTCGTGCCTCCGTTCTCCGATCCGATTTCGCGCCCATTCTTCCATTTCATCCGCTGTTACAACCGCCGCTTCGCCAAGATTGCTCGACGCCGGCGGCGTTTGAAGTTGCTCGGGAGGAAAAACAAGGGACACCGTTATCTTATCCCCGGCTTCACCCTCAAGCCGACCGATGTAGGTCTCATCGTAAAGGCAATGACGCGATGGGCCTGGTTGGAGCTAACAGAAGGATGGCATACGTGGTTCGAACGGAAGTTGGACCCATCAGTTCAAACCATGGCTGCACCACGTGGAATGGTTGCTAGCTCTGTCCCATCGGAAGTTAATCAGGTAAGCTGACCTTAACTCCTCTTTGCGAAGTACGCCGCACAAGGCGCCTCTATTCAATCTTATCCATGAGTTTCCAAAGCGTTTCGGATATCGAAGAGGCTCTTCGATCGGGCGGCCTCACGGTGCGCGAGCTTTACGCAATCTGGGACCAGCGTCAGCCAGTGGCGGGCATGGCCCGCGCCAAAGGCGCTGACGCAGGCCGCACCGGCGCTCCCCAACTCGCCTGGATGCAAGGCGACATTTCCCTGGTGCGTCGTTTCACCGAGAACGCCTTGAAAAAAGAGGAGCTCCTTCTCGTTTGCGACGCGTCGCGTGAGGCGCTTCGCCTCTGGCCCAGTGCGAATGAAGATGAGCGGACTGAGCTGGTGCGCGTGCGAATGATTTACGCTCGGGCCCTCATGTGTCTGGGTTTTACGCGCGTTGCGCGTCAGGAGCTCGAACCATGTGTGAGCGATGCCTTTCAGCCGAAGCTCGGACGGACCTTGAAGGCGGATATTCTTCTTCAGCTCGGGCACATCGTCCGCGAAGAATCCCATCAAGCCACCGCACGGGCCACCCGCCTCCAAACCGCCGAGGAGGCCTTGAGCTTCTACCAGCGCGCGCTTCAACTCGATCCGGAACGCCTTGAAGCCCTGGTCTCGACCGCGGCCGCGTCGTTCATTATCGGCGCGGAAGATTCGCCCATGCGGGTCCAGGCCGAGGATAAGGCGCGCCAAATCCTGACTTTGACGACAAAGCTCGAAGACACGGACGGGCCGCGCGTGCGAAGCACTCGAGCGAGAGCGACGGCCTATTCCATTCTGGGAGACACAGAAGCAGCCGCCAAGAGCTACGGCCAACTCAAAGACCTTGATGGAATCACAACTAACGAGTTGGCGGAGGCCAGGTATTACGCGCAGTTTATTTCGGAAGCGCTGGGCCTGCCGCGGAATTTCTTCAAGGAAGCTTTTCCATCTCTTCAGCTCATTATCTTTTCCGGCCATTTGCCGGACCCGCCTAATGCGCCAGGCGCGCCGAAACGTTTTCCAGCCGAGTCCATCGAGCCGGTGCGCAAACTCCTCAGGGAAAAGTTGGAGCAACTGGATGCCAGGGTTGGACTGGTCAGTGCATCAGCCGGCGCGGATCTGCTTTTCATCGAGGCGTTGCGCGAGCGTCAAGGAGAGGTCCACATCATCCTGCCCTGGTCTCAAAACGAATTTCGCCGAACGAGCGTGGAACCATTCGACGTATCCGGCCAGCCTCCTGTTTGGCGACCTTTGTTCGACCGGGCCATGGAAGGAGCCGCGACCGTGCGCGCCATAGGACAGGTCTATGAGCCGGGCAGCTCGGTAGGGTGGGAATACTTGATGGAAGTAACGGCCGGAATCGCGCTCAACACGGCCCGCTCCTCACGCTTGGATGTGCAACCAATGGTTCTGTGGGATGGCGAACCCGGCCGAGGCGCGGGTGGCACGGAATCGTTCCTGGCCTTTTGGCGGGACCAGCTTCGACAGGAATCGATCGTGCTTGATTTGCCCGCGACCAACGCCGCCAGGATCCGCGCGAGCAGCCATCGGAGAGACGACCGCTCCGAGCGCTCGATCATGCACCAGGAGGTCAAGACCATGTTGTTTGCCGACATCGTCGGGTACAGCAAACTAACCGAGCATGTCATTCCGGAATTCGTGGGAACCTTCCTGACCCGGGTCTCTCAGTTAGCGGCGGATAGTAAGTATGCCCCACTCCATATCAACACCTGGGGCGACGCGATCTACGCCGTTTTCGATTTCGCCCAAGACGCCGGCTCCTTTGCCTTGGAGCTCACGCAGATGATTAAGGATGGAGAGCGCGACTGGTTACAAAAAGGACTTTACTGGGAAGAACAAACCAAGGATGGCCCCGTGAAACGGCCCTTAAGTATCCGCATCGCGCTTCACACCGGGCCGGTGTTCATGCATTACAACCCAGTCCTGCGGCAGCTTGGATTCACCGGATCGCACGTGAGTCGCGCCGCGCGCATCGAGCCGGTCACCAAAGCTGGAGAGGTTTTCACCAGTGAAGAGTTTGCCGCGCTGGCGGAGTTAGCTACTGAGATCGATCAACGCAATGCCGGAGAAGATGGTTCTGCTGCCGGAGCGCGGTTCGTTTGCGATTACGCCGGCAGCATGCACCTCGCCAAGGGGTATCCAGGGCGATTCCGCATTTACCGCGTCCTGGCGAAACGGGTCTTCGCCATTGAAGAGCTGGCGGAAGCAGCGCATGAATTGTATCTGGTAGAGGCGCGAGCGCGGGGCGAGACGCCGCAAACCAATAGTTCAATCCGTCCCTGGGCAGAGCTGCCGGAAGACCTGAAGGACGCGAACCGCGCGCAAGTAGCGGACATCCCAAACAAGCTTCGTCAGCTCGGTTACGACCTTGCGCCCGGTCATGGCCTTCCCGCCTCTGAAATAAAGAAGACCGACGCTCAAATCGAAGAGCTATCGATTCGCGAGCACGATCGCTGGATGAAAGACCGTATTCGTCACGGTTGGACTTACGCTCCCGTGCGTGACAATCTGCGAAAGCTAAACCCATTGCTGGTGCCTTGGGATCAACTTTCCGAAGTGGAAAAGGAAAAGGACCGCGATACCATTCGCAATATTCCGCGCTTGATTGAAACCGCCAAATTTCGCGTCCGGAAAATCGCGGACTCGGCAAGTAGTTAATCCTAGACGAATAGGTCCGCGGCGGGGCTGTAGCCGCTTCGCTGTGCGAAGCGAGGGAATTCTTGCCCACGTAACCGGAGTGCGCCGCCGCAGCCGAACCCACGCGCCACCCGGCGCTTCGCACAGCGAAGCGGCTACAGGTCGCCGCTACGGCTCGTTAGGTTACCGCCCCGCGAGCAAGTAGATCGCAGTTAGCGCCAGCAGGAAGTAGGGAACCAGGACCGCGGCGCCTGCGTAGTCCTTGGCCATTCGCTGGCCGAAGAAAAGGGCAATAAGAGAGATCGCGGACACGACGGCGCCATAGAAGGCGAGCGTGGTGTCATGCTTGAAAATGATTGCGACGCAGCCTGCCGCAGCCAAAGCGCCGGCTAGAAGCTCAAGGGTTGTGATGGCGGTAACCATAAGCGCCACACTCCCGGCCAGTGGGCTCTTCGCGAAATGTCCTTTCAACCATTCGAGGTTACCGCTGCGATCCACCACCTTGTCTATCCCGGACTGGAGAAAGAGGATGGCGAGAAAAAGCGAGACGAAGACCTGCAGAAGGTAGTTCGCGCCCTCGAGAGTATGAAGACTTGGCATCCGGGGATCGGATCGCCGGCGTTGGACCGGATCAGTCTTTCACGCCCAGGAGGGTCTTGATTTCTCTTAACGCCTTTTTGCGCGCCCGATCGTAGCCTTGCGCATCTGCATCGTCGCCACTTTTCACGAAAGCCTTTAGCTCGCGTGCCTCTTGCACGACGAGGTCGAGGACTTCAATGGTATTGCGGACGAATTGCGTGTCGTTCTTACTGAGGGTGTCAGCATCAAGGAGCTTGCCCATCTGTTCTTTCATTCCCTGGGTGATGTTGATGTAGGTAGTAACAAACTCGCTCGCTTGGCCGGATTTATAGGTCTTGGCCACGAAGGCATCGGCGAGAGTCCCGACCGCCATATGGGTCAGAAGAACGGATTGGCCGGTCGTGTAGCCGAGCGTATTCAAGATGACGGTGTCGTCCCCGGCGCCATAAACAGGCGCGCTCGCCAGCACCAGCACGGCCACCGCGGTGAGAAGAAGTTTGGAATTCATATTCCGAATGTTATGAGGACGCCGCCCGCGGCTGTCAAGCGTTTGAAACGGGCTTCGTTCCGGCGGCATCGGCTTCAAACTCTACGCTCTGAAAAGCTGTAACTGTTCGGGCGGCCGCTTCGCCTTTGCGACGGGAGGCGCGAGAAGATCTCGCAGTCCCGAGTGGCGTTCCGCCCGCCTCGCCACCGCCTTGGTGAAGACCTCCTCGTTCCACCAGAGTTCCACTTGGGAGCGCGCGCGAGTCAACCCGGTGTAGATCAGTTCCCGGCTCAACACTGGTGCGTCGCCGTTGGGCAGGATGAACAGAACCCGATCAAACTCCGAACCCTGGCTCTTGTGAACCGTCATCGCATAGGCCGCCTCATGCTGGGGTAACCGGGCCGGCGCGAATCGGCGCAGCATATTTTCTTTCCCAAAAAACCAGGCCCAAAGCTGGTCTGGGTTTTCGTTCGCCTCGGGGTCGGGCAGCAATGTGCCAACGTCACCGTTGTAAAGCTGAAGTTGATAATCGTTCTGCGTGATCAGGATCGGTTTTCCGGCGTAACCAGAAGTAACGTTCTTTGGAATCAGGCCAACGCCCTGTAGTATCCTTTCGATGTTCTGATTTAATCCCTGGACTCCGTACGGGCCCCGGCGAAGGGCCGATAAGACGCGGAAGGTCTTCAACTGGGTCAGCGCGGCTCCCGGTTGTTTCTCAGCCGAAAAGGCGGAGAAGCCGGCCACGACGGCCTGGGAGAACTTCGGGAGGAGGTGAGAGGGTTCTTCAAGTTCAGTCGAAACAAGGTCCGCGTAGCGCTGGTCGCGCAAAATTTTCACTGCCGTGTCCGCTTCGCCCTGCCGCACGGCCACACAGAGATGATGAATGCCACTCTCCTCGCTGAAGCGATAATTCTTCTCCAAGGTCACGACGGAGTGGTGAAGAGGACTCTCGGTTGAGGCCGCTGCATCCACCAAGTCTGCCAGCACTGCCCCGGGCTCGACCGATGCCAGTTGATCACGGTCACCGAGGAGAATGACACGGCATCGCTCCGGCAAGGCATCGAAGAGCTTTGAAAGGAGAGGGAGCGCGACCATCGACGCTTCGTCGATCACCAGCAGATCAACCGGGAGCGGATTCTGGCGGTCGTGCCGGAAGTAGATAGAGTTACCTTTCACTCCCAGGAGTCGATGAATGGTGGAAGCGTTCACCGGGATGCGTGCCTTCACTTCTTCCGGGCAATCAAGCTCGTCCAATCCTAACCGGAGAGTTTCTTGCAACCGGGCGGCGGCTTTACCGGTCGGCGCCGCTAACGCGATCCGAAGCCGTTCGTTGCCGGCGACCTGGAGGAGCCGCGCCAAAATGTGTAAGACAGTCGTAGTCTTGCCGGTGCCGGGTCCCCCGCAGATAATGGCGAGCTGATTCTTCAGTGCGACGTCGATGGCCTGGGCTTGAGTGCCTAGGGGGCCATGTCCGTTCTGCGTTCTCCTCGCTTTTCCCAGGAGCACGATCGCGAGATTTTGCTGGTAGTTCCAGTAGCGCCGCAGATACAAGCGATTCGACTCATCAATAACCAAGGGCATTTGCTCGTTAGGTCCACCAAACGCCTTTGAGTCTGCCAGGATCGATCGCCACTCCTTGGCCGCCGGCCACTTCATCTCTGCGATTTCACCAAATTCACTCAGGCGCTGGGGTATCACGTCCAGAGGGAGACAAATATTCCCTTCGCGGGTAAAACGACTGAGCATCGCTGCCACCAGCGGCACCATCGTGCCGTCACCACCGAATCGCCCGATGAACTGGGCAAAGTGCCGATCCATCTCAGCAAATTCGGGCGGCGTAAAGGGAGAGGAGCTAGTCATGAGACCAGAGTCCTGAGGGCTCTTATTGTTTCCGGGGCCGGCCGGTCCCGATAAATTGCGCGTGATGGATCCTTAGGATCGACCCCGCGGAGGAAAATGTAATAAACGCCTCCGAAATGAGTTTGATAGTCGTAACCAGATAAACGCCTCCCCAGAAACAAATCCGCGGCGAGAGTATAAAGATGGTATTGAAGATAGTAGTTGTGCTCGAGCATAGCTTGCTTCATCCCTGCCAATCCGTAGTCTGCCGGCTTATTTCCCAGCCAGTTAGATTTCCAATCGATCAAGTAGTAGCGATCGTTGAACCGGAAGAGAAGATCGATGAAGCCGCGCATGAACCCCTCTACCGGATCGAAACGAAGGCTTCCTATCCGCGTCCGAATGTCGCCGGCTAAGGCCGCGGGTTTACCGAATGCCGCGACCAGCTTGGCAGGTGTTAGGTGTTTTAGAGGGTAAGAGAACTCCACCTCCGAGAGGCGTTCTTGCCTTCGGATATCTCGCAAACGCATGTCATGATCGAGCGGCACCTCCGTCACCTGCCGAAGGATCTCATTAATGGCTGGGCGGTGTAATGTCTCCGGGAATCCGTAGGTCCTTAGCTTCTGGTCGATTAGCGGGGAAAGGTCTAGTAGATTCTGGAAGTCCATCCGCTCGAGCACGTCGTGGAAAAAATCTCCCGTCCGGCGGCCGCGATCGAAGGTGAAGATGGACAAGTCGGAATCGTCCCGTTCCGGCGCGGCTCTCGCGGTGATGTCAATCGGAGCGTCGGTCTCGGCTTCATCGAGCTGCGCCGCCGATGTGTTGAGACCGGTAAAGCTAGCCGTCATTGCCATCCTCGAGATCTTCCCGGTAAAAGACCGGGACTTGAGTGTAGCGCTGCCGGGTGTTTCACCCTCGGAGGGACATGCTTCTACATGTCCTTGGACGCGCGGAAGCGCGTCCCTCCCAGACGCGGCCACATGACCTTTAGACGATCCGGCGAAGGCAATGACCTGATCGACCAGGGACTCTTCGTCGGCGGCTTGGAAAAGCTGAGCCAGTGGTGACTTCTGAGTCTTTTGATCGGGCAGGTAGATGTAGCAGCGATTCTTCGCGCGCGTGACGGCCACGTAAAGAAGCCGTAGCTCCTCCGCCCTGGCCTCCTCGCTTTGCCAATCCTTGTGCTTCTCGGCGCCGCCGCTCTTACCGCGAAGATCCAGGGTGAGAGGTTTGGCCGGATCATCACGATCGTGAAATTGGAGTTCAGTGTGTGCCTTCGATTCCGTTTGCACCCAAAGAAATGGGCAGAAGACGATCGGAAACTCCAGGCCTTTGCATTTGTGGATAGTCACGATTTGCACGGCGTCCTCATCACTCTCCAACCGGAGCTGGAAACGCTCCTCTGACACGCGCTCACTATCTCTCTGCTCGCGCAGCCACGAACAGACGGCATCGGGCGTGAGGCTTCGCGTGGTTTCGGCTTCGTGCAGAAGCTCGGCGAGGTGCAGGAAGTTAGTTAAACGACGCTCGCCTGCGGGCAAGCGAACAAGACGGGCCCGGACCTGCTGCGACACGAGAAGATGACGGAACATCGCGGTGAAGCAGCCGTCGATCCATTGCTGTCGCCAAACCGAAAAGCAGTCGAGCCAGGCCTGGCGCTCCTGGTCATCGAGATCGAGCGCGAAGAGCCTTTGCGCATCGAACCCGATCAAGGTCGTGGCGAGTGCAGCCTTGAGCAGAGTGTCGCGACGCGGATCGATTACGCCTTGGAGGAACTGCTGCAATTCGCGGGCTTCGGGCGAAGCGAAGACGTTTTGTTCGCTTTGCACGATGCTCCGAATTCCTCGCTCCCGGAGGACGCTCTGGACTTTCTCCGCCTGACTGTGCTTGCGGACGAGCACGGCCATGTCGCTGTAACGGACGTCGTGCTTGCCGAGGGACGCTCCGGCCTCGTGCAGAGCAGCGATGTCGCTGCCCAGAGAATGACTGACTAATTCGGAAAGCCTATCCTGGTTTGGCTTGGCTTTATCTTCCGGCGAGCTAATCAGCCTGAAATTCATGGCAGCGGTAAGAGGGCCAGAACTCGTTAGGTAATCCACGATCGGCTCTAACGGCGGCCTGACTTCACGGTATTTGATGTCCGAAAAAATGAAGGGCTCCCCGGTCCGCGTGAAAAGGCCGTTGACCGCCTCCAGCAACGACTCCTCGGACCGCCAGTTCGTGACCAGGGTAAACTTTCTGTCAGCGGTGCTCGCCGCTTCGAAGTAGGTGAACACATCGGCCCCACGGAATCCATAGATGGCTTGTTTCGGATCGCCGATGAAAAAAAGGCGATGATCCTTGGAATGGAAGATGGTTCGAAAGATTTCGTATTGCGCTGGATCGGTGTCTTGAAACTCGTCAATCAACGCCGTCGAGTACTTCTCACCGATGGCTCGGGCCAGGGCTTTACCTCCGTTTTGCCTCAACGCATCGCGCAATCCGGTGATGAGGTCGTCATAGGTGATCGTGTTGGTCCGCGCTTTCCGTTTTGGCAGCTCGTCTTGTGCGAACTTGAGAAACTCGTGCGTGAGCTGATTGAAGAGCGCTCCTACCGCCTGGCAAAACCGGGTGCTGAGCGAAAAGAACGCGTGTTCGGGGGCGGTGCCTGTTCGCTTTGTCCCCTCGGCGATGGCCTCCGAGCAAACCTCTGCCATGGTCCCGATGCTTTCCGGTGCTGCTAGCTCCAACTCAACGCAAGCTTCGGTCACCTTATCTACTAGCTCCGTTACTCGCTCGAGACTGAATTTATCCTGGGCACGCGAAAGGCCGGTATGCTCCCGGAGAAGCTTCGCGATCTCGGTCTGATGGATGTTCCATTCCTTCTTTACCGCTGCAAACGCTACCTCCACGGTTTGCAAGAGATCTTCGCAAGACCTTGTTTCCGGTGGAGGTAAGACGACCAGGTCAGGGTGGCTCCGAGTTCGCTCGAGTAACTCGACCCAGGTATCGGGGGACTGCTTCCAAGCCATGGCTAGAGTAGGCAGAAGAGGCTTGGCCTGATAAAAACGCAACCGCCAGAAGTCACGGGCGATCTCTTGAAAAAGCGGCTTCGGATCTGTCACGAGGACCGTGTCGAAACGCGTGCCGCTCTCGAAGGCAAAGTCGCTCAGCATCCGCTGGCAGAAACCGTGAATGGTAAAGATCTGCGCCTCATCGAAGCTTTGCAGCGCCAGGTCCAGGACTCGGATACCGGTGGAAACATCTTCTTCCTGGAGAAACGCGACGACTATGTCGTCCTTCGATGCGCCTCGGCGAAGATCTTCTAGCGCGGCTTGCAGACGGCGGCGAACACGGTCACGCAACTCCTGAGTGGCGGCTTCGGTGAAGGTAACCGCCAGGATGTCGCGGATCTGGAGATGCTTCTTTAAGATCAACCGCAGAATTAAGCCTGTAATAGAATAGGTCTTGCCGGTCCCCGCGCTCGCTTCGATCAACGTCACGCCAGGCTCGAGCGAAACCGTGTTGATATCGAACGGGGTCATAGCTTCTCCCGCGTCGCGTGTTGAAGCAGCGGTTTGAAAACGCTGCGCGCGATTTCGGCGAAATGATCGTCAAGGGGATCAGGAGCATCGAAGCAGCGGGCAATGAAAGCATTGTCCTTCTCGCCTTCCCTTTTCCCCGTCTGACGCCAGGGGCCAAGCCATTTCTCGCGCGCCTTGGAGTCGGGGTTTCCCATTCCTGTTAGCTCTGCCTGCACGAAGGCCATGGCACTAGCGGGAAAGAAGGGAAGCGGGAGGTTCAACCCTTCCCAGTATAGTGCGCAGAGAGTTTGAAGCTCGGAATGCGCGGATGGGACATGACTGAAGGTGACGACGGCGTCCCTGCCTATTAGGACGGTGGAGGTCTCTTTGCCTTCGTCCAGAGCGCACAAGGCCAAATGCTCAATCCACGCGCGAAGATGATCCTTCGGGTTTAGGTTGGCTGGACGGAAATGAATGCTCCGTCCGCCATACAGTGAGTTGATCTTCCCGCTCAGGCTGAAAACCTCGAGCTCGAGATAAACGCTGAGAGGCTCATCCTTCTTGCTGCCACCGATCCGACTCTGCACAAGCGCGGCCAGCTTCTGAACGCTTGTTCGCATGGAATGCAGTTGGAGCTCTCCGATCGCCCCCGGCGGCAATATTCCACGCGCCTGAAAGACTTCGAGAGGCAACGGCTGCGCCGCTTCCAGTTCTCCCGCGAGTAGCTCCTGCTTGACCGGATACATTTCCAATGGGGTCGGTTGGAATGGCTCTTCTTCACTCAAGCACGAGTCCGTCTCTCGCAGGGTCAAACCCAGACGCCGCCTCACGAAATAGCGGGGAGGATTGCCCCAGAAGTCAATCAGCTCACGCAACTCCAGATTGCGACTTTGATCTTCGATCTCGGGCAGAGGTTCGGTGATAAAAGGAGGCAGCTCGGGCGTGCCCTTTGCGATAATGCTTCGGCTGGCTTCCGCATTGGCGTCCGAGTAACTAAAAAATCGCTGATCCTTATTCGAGGAGGAGAAGTAACGCGGGCTAAACGCGTGCAGTGGATGCTCGGTGAGCACGAACTCCCTGGCCGATTGCTTCCCGGGGAAAGCGAAAGCCTGCCCGAGGTAATCGAGAAGCTCACTTACTACTACTGACGGAGGGATCTCCTTGTTATGAACGGCTGAGCGTCCGACATAGCTGATCGAGAGCTTCTCCCGGGCGGATAGCAGCGTTTCCAGGAAGGAGTAACGATCGTCCTGACGAGCGGAAGGATCGGCCGCGCGCGGCGATCGGGCCATGAGGTCGAATTGAGTCGTCTCCGGGCGGCGCGGGAAAACCTGATCGTTTATCCCGAGGAGACAGACCACGCGCGCCGGAATGCTGCGGACCGGTTTTAGGGCGCAAAAGGTAACGCCGCCTTGAAAGAAATGCCCGCGATGCTCCATCGCAGCCAGTTGCGCGGTGAGGTGGTGACGAACCAGCCGGAATTCGACCTCTGGACTATCTTCCATGGCTTCACCTAGCGTGCGCAGCCGATCGATCGTCATCCGCAGGAAACGGACATCTCGAAGTTCTTCCTCGCCGGCTGGATCGAGAAACTGTTCGATTACCTGCTGTAAAGGCTCGACCCAGCCGGCCAGCGGGCGCGGGTGTTCGAAGTTTTCCGTTAACCGAAACAAAGCTTCGGTTGCGGTGATGAAACGCCCCAGGACCTCGGCGCCATCGCCTTCTACTTCGTCGTGGGGCAGGATACCTTCGAAGAGACGTTCTCTTCCTTCCATGGCATAACCAAGGAGCAGGCGGTCAAGTCCATGCCGCCAGGTATTGGCGTCCAGCGCAGGCAGACCTACCCGGGTTCTATCGGCCGCGTCGACCCCCCAGCGGATCGCAGTCTCTTCGATCCAATCGCGGATCAACGAAAGATCTTCATCGCTAAAACCAAACCGGCGTCTGAGTGCGCGCGAACCAAGGAGCGCGAAGATTTGCGGCGCGGTATAGCGACTGCCCGGGAGTTCCAGGAGTGCGAGGAAAGTATCGATCGGCAGGCTTTCACTGCGCGGATGGCGATCGGCCAGCGAGTAGGGGATGCGCATGGAGTCCTTCTCGGGATAGCCGAAGACGCCGCGGATAAGGGGCGCGTATTTCTCGATCTCCGGTGTCATGACCAGAATGTCGCGCGGTAGCAGCCCGGGCATGGTCTCAAAGCAATCCAGCAATTGATCGTATAGGACTTCCACTTCTCTCATCGGCGAGTAGCAGGAGTGAAGGACGAGCGATCGATCGCCTGGAGTAACAGTAGCTCTGGGCGTGGTGGCATCACCCGCTTCAGCGCCCCGGTTTTGTGACTTAAGGATATCGCTCTTAAGTATACCTAGCAGATTGGAAGCCTTGAAGTCCTCGAACTCTTCGCTCCCATTTGTGATCGGGACACCTAGCCGTTCTTCTGTTTCCAACAGTAGATCAGTCAAGTCCGTATCGACTTTCCCCCATGAAGTGACAAGAGGATTGCCGGTCGCGCCATCGGATGAACTAAGACCGAGGCGGGCCCGCTTCTTTGCCGTAGGATCGTCGCCTCGATATTCCCGCGAGGGCCGCAAGAGAAACAGATGCACCTCCCTGACTTCCGCGAGTTGAAAAAGAAGCTCCAGGTAGGCCGGAGGAATGCTGGCCGGAGCGAAAACTGAAACACGCGGTGGAAGTTCGAGCCTGGCGGTGTTCTTAAATCCACGAACACGCAGGCGATCCAGTACCCGGTCGAAACCGGGAGCCTCGCCGAGTCCTCGCCACAAGGCGGCTTGCCACGTTTCGTCGCCGCTTCGAGCGCCCTTCGCTGTCCTCCAAGCGGAAACCATCTCCGGCCGGTAGACCCGATACTGGTCGAATAAGTTCGCCAGTCTGGCCGCGAGTTGGAAACGTTTCAGAGGGTCGCTGTCCGCCAAGTATTTGGCGACAGGCGCAAACTCCTTCCGCGAAAGACACCCCGGCAGAAGCGCATCGATCTTCCAAGTGAGAAGATCGGTGGACATTTTTTCGACCGGCTCTTCGACCGCAGACGCCTGTTGAACAAGGAGGGAAACAAAGTCGCCCAGGAAAGGAAAAGCGTAGTTGGCGCAGATGCCATGAAGTTGAGCGAGCTTGAGCGAGAGCCAGCGCCGGCTGGCCAGACTTTGCACGACCACGGTCTCGGGCAGAAAAGGCGAGGGGAGTGGGACTGATACCACTTCGGCGAGCCGTTTCGCGATGAGATCGAGCTGGTTGCTGGTGTGAAGAATCAGGCCGGGCATGGAGACGGTTTGCGTGTTGGGGAGAGACTTTTCGAATCTAGCATACCTCACGGTTCTGCTGGCAATCCATCAAGCCGATGGGCAAATTCGCGACGTGAAGAAATGCTTTTTGCCCGGGTTTTTAATTTCGATCGCTGCTCAGGCAGTGTCCGCGGGAGTCACTCCGGCCTCGGTCCGCGCTGCGGCCGGCTATTCGGCCAGTCAGGGCGGAAGATCATTCATCGCCATCCAGCACGGACAAACGCTCTTCGAACAAAACGCCGGTGAGCCGCGGAAGATTTACAGCGGCACCAAAGCGTTCTGGAATCTGGCCGCTCTCGCCGCCACGGAGGATGGTTTGCTGAATCTCGATGAGCACGTCGCGGACATCATTCCCGCCTGGCACAACGATCCGCGGAAAGCCCGGGTGACCATTCGGCAGCTCCTCGATTTTTCCTGCGGACTCGACCCGGTCTTTTATTTGCACAGCAACAATCCCGGCGACCGTGACCGGATCGCGATCGCCGCGCCACTCGTGGCCAGTCCGGGCTCGGCTTTTATTTATGGACCAAGCCCGCTTCAGGTTTTTCATCAAGTGTTGAAGCAGAAGCTGCACGGGGAATCTCCGAGCCATTATCTGGAGCGCCGCGTTCTGCGTCGCCTCGGGCTCGGTTCGCAGCGCTACCTGACGGATAGCGCGGGCAATCCGCTTCTCGCGGCCGGCTGGTATTTGAGCGCGCGGGAGTGGTCGAGGCTGGGACAGCTCGTGCTGGCAGGCGGCGCACCCGTGATCACCTCGGGTTCGCTCGCGCAATCCTGGCGAGGTTCGTCAGCTAACCGCGCTTTCTCGCTCGGTTGGTGGAACAATCGTGCCGCGCCGGGCGGCCGCGAGTTCGATTTTGAGGACATGCTGGTGCCGAAGTGGCAACGACAAAACTGGAGTGGAGCGGTCCTTTGCCGCGACGCCCCCAGCGATCTCGTGGCCTGCGTTGGCTCGGGCTATCAACGTCTGTATGTGATTCCGTCGTTGAACCTCGTCGTGGTGCGCCAAAGCTCAGGCGGCCGTTTTTCCGACGGGCGCTTTTTGCGATTGCTGCTCGGAAAATAACAACCGCAACCTACTTCGGCGTAGCAACCAGGAGCGACGAACGGCTCGGCTGCCATTGATAGCCGAAACTGAATTCCAATGGGGCCGGTTTACTTTCGGCATCCGCTTGCGCGAGGTCCGGCTGCGGATGCTGCTTGAAACGGTTGATGGGTCCGTGATAGCGCCCGAATAAATGGATGTCCCATTTGTTGCGATCGAAAAAACGGAAAGGAATGCCGGAATCGTCCTCCAGAATCAGCTTGCTGTGGGCGAGAAGAAAGCCGCGCACCATCGAGAAATTATTCGAGTGCATCAGGTAGGAGGCGGCCTTGAGCAAAGTAACCCCGTTGCCTTGTTGCTCGCAGAATTTCCCGAAACCTGGATTGGCCTTGATTGCCCAATCGGCCAGATCGCTGGCAAAATAGTAGAGGGTTTGCTCACGGCCGCTCGGACCGAGAAAGACGATCTTCACTCCCGGCGTAGTGCCTTTGCCTTCGGGGACAAAATTACCATCGCGATCGAGTGCGACCGGTGTGACCGAATCGATGGTGCAGCCGGCCCGCGCGAGAAAAACGTAAAGGACGGGCAACGTACCGCTGAGCTGCACTTGCCTCAGATCGACCTTCATGTTTTTCGTGATGAAAAAGCTCCAACTCAAAACGGAATCGAGCGACTTCCGGAGATTGGCCAGGGCTGACGGCAGGATGTGCCGCGGAATCTTGTCGATGTCCGGCACCGGACCGACCGGTTCGATTCCGCAAAGAATGTAAGTGCTCGCGTTTGGGAAAAAGGCGTTCGCGTAAAGAAAATCGGGACCGCTGAACATGTAAAACATCGGACCGGTATCTTCGTAAGCCGCGCCCAGAGCTGGCGGCGACCACGCCCGGATTTTGGAAAGCTGCTGCTTCTCCAAGCGCTCCCAGGCCCGGTCGAGATCGGTGGCGTGCGTGGCCCAGCCCGGATCAGAGCCATGGCTTTCCAGAGGTGTGCCTCTCACGGGCAGGCCCGCGAGATATTTCGCGGTCGCATCGGCTATCGGATCCAGTGCGAAAGCCGCCTGGCAGGAAAGGAGAGAGAAAAAGAAGAGAAGGCGTTTCACTTGTGTGTCGCCATCATCAGGATGCCGCGATCCTGTTGCCAGTGATAACCGAAAGCAAATCCAAGCTCGGAAGGCGGAGGCTGGCGTTCGTAAATGGCAGCAAGATCAGGCTGCCGATATTTCCCGAACATTTCCGCGTGCGGCACGTAGCGCCCAAAGCAATCGACCTTCCAACTTTTCGGAAAAGCGCGGAGCGGGATGCCGGAGTCGTCCTGGATGATGACGCGGCTGTGTTCGAGCAGAAAGTTGCGCACACCGGCGAAACCTTCGCCATGCATGAGATACGAAGCGGCCTTAAGCAGACTGAGCCCGGGTCCTTGCGCGGCGCACCAGGCCAGGAAATTGCTTTTGCCGCCCGAAAGATCGGTCTTGAAATAATACAAGGTCTGGGTCCGGCCCGCGTTTGAGAAAGTGATTTTCACTCCCTCCGCCGGCGCCTTGATGTAAGCGGTCTCGAGCACCGTGCAACCGCGACGCGCGAGGAAGACGTAAAGAATCGGCAGCGTGCCGCCGAGGTTGCTGCGTCCCAGATCGGTGCGCATGTCTTTGGTGATGAAGTAATGCGTCTGCAGGATGGTGTGCATCGACCCGCGCAGGGCGGAAAGCTCCGCGGCCAATTGGTCCGGTGGCACCCGTGAAAGATCGGGCACCTGCCCGACGGGTTCCAATCCGGCGAGGATGTAAGTTTTCGCGTTCGGGAAAAACGCGTGGGCGTAGAGAAAATCCGGGCCGCTAAACATATAATACGCCGTGTTCGAACTGGTGTAGTACTCGCTGGCGTTGGCGTTCATCCACTCGCGAATCGGGCCAAGCTGGAAATGTTCTTTCTTGAACCAGGCTTCGTCCAAGGCGTTGGCGTGATTCCGCCAGGCGTCGCTTTGGGTGAGTGGCTCCAGCGGACCTTTGACTGGGAGACCGGCGAGAAAGTGCGCGCTGTCGTCGAGAGTTGGCGCTCGCTGCCCAAAAGCGGAAACGGCAACGACTAACGAAAGAAGAAGAACGTAACGTTTCATGGACTCGGATCAGACGGACGCGCGCGCATTTTTTGCAGAGATGAAATAAACGACCAGACCCAGCGCCATGGTGGCAAGACCCCAGAGCGACGGCCTGCGCGTGGAAGTTTCGGCCAGCATATGGACCAGCATCCATCCGCTGATCGCCAGAAAAATTACCGGGGTGACCGGATATCCCCAGGTGCGATAGGGGCGCGGGAGATTCGGCCGGCGCCAGCGCAGGACGAAGACGCCGAGCACGGTGAGGGTGGAGCAGAGGGTCAGCGCGAACTGAATGTAGTTCACGGCCGTTTGAAAAGTGGCCGTAAGCAAGAGCAGAATCACAATCGTGAATTGGGTCAGGATCGCGGTCGTGGGAATTCCTCGCGCATTGCGGCGAGCGAGCGGAGCGAGCAACCCAAGATCTTCACCCATGGCCGCGGTGATGCGTGGACCGATCCACATCATCGCGCTGACCGTCGAGATGAGTCCCAGGCAAATGAACGCCGCCATTACTTCCGCGCCCGCCGCGCCGAAAATGTGCACGCCGGAAATCACGGCGACCTGTTGTTTCCCGACCATCTCGGCCATGGGAGTCGTGCGCATAAAAGCGGCGTTCGTCGCGAGATAAAGGGCCATCACCAACACCGTCCCCAGGCCCACCGAAAGCGGGATGGTGCGGGAGGGGTTGCGCAATTCGCCCACGATGTAGGTCGAAGCGTTCCAGCCCGAATAGGCGTACATGACCCAGTAAAGACTGACCGCGAACGGTGCGCTGAGAATTAACGCGCCATCGCCTTTCGCGGGCAGAAATGAAATCGGTTGCGTCCCTTTCACGAAAAGACCCGCGCCGATGATCACCAGGACGAGGACGACTTTGAGAATGGTGGATCCGTTTTGGAACGCGCTGCCCAATTGCAAATCGCGCAGCAAAACGAGGGTGCAAATCGTCACCACCACCAGCGACAAGATCAGCGGATTCAGGCCGGGCACGACTTCCACGAAGTAACTCCCGAAGGCCATGGCCGCGATGGCCACCGGCGCCGCGAACCCGACCGTGGACGAGATCCAGCCCGCGAGAAAACCGAGCGAGGGATGATAGATCTCGCCCAGAAAATGATATTCGCCGCCCGAGCGGGGCAGCGCGGCTCCGAGCTCAGCATACGAAAGCGCACCGCAGAGCGCGCACACGCCGCCCACGCCCCAGACCGCCATGATGGCAAAACCGCTCGGCAAATCCCCGACCTGAAAGCCCAGGCTGGTGAAAATGCCGGTGCCGATCATGTTGGCCACGACGATGCAGGTGGCCGTGAGCGGCGAAATCAGTTTCGGACTTTGAAATGAATTGCCGGCGCTCACCCGGCGATGATGTAGGGATTGCGCGCGCGCGAGTCAATGCTGGCGAGAATTCACCGAACACTTGTTGCCCGTCCTGCGCGCGGGCTGCTCTACATATGCGTGCCCGTTTGCGGGGCGGGCCGCGGAGTGAGATTTTTTTCCCGTTCGGCCGCCTTGTCGGTCGCAGTCTTGGTGTTGCTCGGGGTGCGCTCTGCCGGAACCGAATTAGTCTGCGGCGTCAGCTTCTGGGCATTGTCGAGAGCGAGCTTGCCCGGCGGCTTTGGCAACGGCCGGCCGTCGCTCTTGGCGGTCGTCCGAAGGATTCTGCCATCAACGAACTTGTATCCCTCGGGATGCACCCATTCGCCTTTCACGTAGGTCCAGCCATTGGCCGACTCCATCAGCGCCTTGGGACTGGAGTTACTTTTTGACTTGGTTTTTACGGGGGATTTAGCGTTGACCGTGCCCACGCTCATTGCCAGGGCTGTGGTCAGGAGAAAGCAGAATAGCTTTGTTTTCATGGTTGAGTTTGTATTCCATCAACAACCAAGGCGGGGGAGTTCGCCGGTTGGGACTGCGCCTTTTCGCAATCGCGTGGCCATATTATCGAGTCAGTCTGGCCGTGTAAAACTATTTTTTGAAATCGGGTAAGAAACTACGGAGCGGGATTCGGCCGCGCGCAATCGAGTCGAGGCGAGAGTCCATCCCAAATGGACTACGCGATCATTTCCGTCACCGTGCCGCCGCATTTCCAGCACGTGAACCATTTCCAATCAACGCCGACGTAGGTTTGGGTCCCGCATTTATAACAAACCGCCACCAACTGGCGGGTGCGACCATCGACCTCGCTCAGCTGCGAAGCGGTGGCACTGCTGAGCCCTCCCTTGCCTTCCGGCTCGCCTTCACCTTCCCACTTCTGCCATTTCTTTTCTTCCGACATATCGTTTCCTTTCTGGTTCGACCGTCCGCTGATCTCGCCGTGAATTGGACGGCATCGTAGAGCAACCTCAGTTCGACGAGCGAGCAGAATTTTCTTGCGCGAAGCCTCGGTGCCTTCCCAGCTTCGCCGACTTCGCTAAACATCTCTCCGGGGCTATTGCTTTATGAGGGCCCTCTCATTTGCGGTCAAAGTTGTAATTGAACTCGCCGCATTTCCAACGGGTGAACCATTTGCGCTTGTGGCCCGTTGTGAGCGGGCGGTAGGATTAGGACCGTGAAAGCAATTGGTGGCGGAATGCTCGGCGCGATCTTGATCGTCGCCGCGTTTTTGGCCGGCGCGCGTTGGAGCGAATTGACGAAAAACGCATCGCCTCCATTTATGCGTTACGAAATGCACGTCGGCGCCGACGGCACCGTGACCAGAATGGACCGGGTAACCGGACAGCTCCACATGGTCACCGCCAATGGCGCGGGCGACGTCCCCGAACGCTTCGTCGCTCCCACCGTTGCCCCGAAACCGTAGCGCCGTCTGCGTTCTTTAGCATTCGATGTTCGGCGTTGGATGTTCGGCGGTCGGCGTTCCTCTTTTCCTGTAGCGGGCAGGAGAGTGTTCAAATCGATAATCTGAAATCTACAATCTGCAATCGCCATTTCTCCAGTGGATTCGTGCCGCGACTTCGTTAGTGTGCTGACAGCGTGAACGAAACCTCCACATCAGCAGAATCCGACGCTCCAAACAGCAAGGAAGATCCCACCGCGCCGCGCGGCTCGACCGCTGCGAATCCTTCGGCTACTCCCGCCGCGGACCGCGCCGATCTTCGTCCGGAAAATATCAACGACGCCGTCATCCGCCTCGCGGGAGATTCGCAGGACGGCATCCAAAGCGCCGGCGCTTTCCTCGCGCGCCTGGCGGGGCGCAGCGCCCAGGACGTCATGACCTACATGACGATTCCCGCCACCATCTCCGGCGGGCCATCGATCTTTCAGGTCCGCATGGGCACTGGCGAAGTCCTCTCCGCGGGTGACGAAGCCGATTTCCTCGTCGCGTTTTACCAACACAGTTACCAGGACCACATCAGCTTTTTGAAAGACGGCGGTGTCCTGCTTTACGATTCCGATAACGTCGAGCCCGATCTCGATGACAAACGTTTCGTTTACGTCGGCGTGCCGATCACGGGACTCACCGTCGAAGCGCTTGGCGGAACCGCGAAGGACAAAGGGAAAAATATTTTCATTCTCGGGTTGATCGCGAAAATTTTTCATCTCGATGTTGAAAAGCTGACCACGCTGATCAAAGAAAAATTTGCCGGCAAAGACGCCAGCATCGCCAACACCGCCATCATGGCGTTCACCGCCGGCTACGCCTATCCCGTCGGCAACGTCCTGACGAAACAGTACAAGTTTGAGACGGTGGTTCCCAAGGAAGGCGACCGTGCGCAGATCACCATGGATGGCAACCAGGCGCTCGCCTACGGCTTGATCGCGGCAGGTGTGCGCTACGGCGCCGGTTATCCCATCACGCCTTGGTCGTCCGTCATGGAAATTTTGCGGAGCGAGTTGCCGAAATACGGCGGCATCTTCGTGCAAGCCGAGGACGAACTGGGCGCCGTTTCTCTCGCGCTCGGCTTCTCGTTCTCCGGATATCTTTCCGTCACCGGCAGCGCTGGTCCCGGCATCTCGCTCAAGACCGAGGCGATCGGTTGGGCCTCCATGTCGGAGATGCCGCTCATCATTATCAATGTGCAGCGCGGCGGACCGAGCACCGGCCTGCCGACCAACGTCGAGCAGAGCGACCTCTTTCAAGCCATTTACGGCGGGCACGGCGACAGCCCGCGCGTCGTCCTCGCCGCCTCGACCGTGGAAGATTGTTTCTACATCGCAATCGAAGCGGCCCGCATTGCCCGCAAATACAGCACGCCGGTTTTCATTTTGAGCGACACTTCGCTGGCGACGCGGATCGAAGCCTTCGACGAACCGCAGCTCAAGGACTTGATGATCGACCCGAAACTGGATCTCACTCCGCGTGCCTCCGGTTTCAAGCCGTACGATCTTGAGCGGATCACGCAGCACTCGGTGCCCGGCGCGCGCATGATCGACGGAAAATATCCGCTCGTCTCCGGCCTCGAGCACGACGAGATGGGCCACCCGACCGGCAGCCCGAAATTGCACATGGCCATGACGGCGAAACGCCGCAACAAATTGCGCCAGCTCGCCGAAGAAATTCCGGTGCCGGAAGTTTACGGCGATGTAGAAGGTGACGTGCTCCTGGTCGGTTGGGGATCAACCTATGGTCCGATCCACGACGCCGTGAAACGCGCGCGGGAACACGGAGAGAAGATCGGCGCGCTTCATCTGCGCCACGTCCATCCGTTACCGAACAGTCTGGAAAAAGTCTTCGCGAAATTCAAACGCATCGTCGTCGTCGAGATGAACGACGAAGGTGTTTATGGGTTCGGTCAGCTCGCCACAATCTTACGCGCTCGTTTTTGCGAACCGAAAATCGAGAGCTTCACCAAGACCGACGGCCTGACCTTCCGGGTGAAAGAAATTTTGGCAGGCGTTTTCAAAGGCCGCTCCTTTGCTGAGAAAAAGCTTCCGCATCACGACGTTCATCTGGCCGTCCACGTCGATACCAACCCGGAGAACGTGGAGAGCGTCGAAGAAGTCGTACCGCAGGGAGTCGGATAATATTTAGCGATTTAGCGACTTAATGATTTAGCGATTGAAAATGAGCGAAGCCCCTTCTCATTCTGAGCCCGCGAAAGATCCGGACACTGCCGCGGCCACCGAGCGCGCCGCCGCCGAGGTGCCGGACGCCGTCGATCGTGCCGGCGACAATACGCCAACGCGACCCGGTTCCGAAGCCTCGAAAGCCTCATCCGGCCTTGCCGATCATTCCAAACATCCGCCCGGCGAACGCGCCGAAAACGCAGACGTCGCAGTTTCTGGCGACGAGAAACAGAAATGAATTTCCCATGAGCACGTTGCAGGAAATCAAGAGTGCTATCGGCGGCTTGAACCCGGAAGAAAAGGCACTGCTCGCTGCTGAATTGTTTGCGATGAACGCCGAGCCAGATGAAGCGGAATTGAAAGCCACTCTGGACAGGGGTTTGGCCGACGTCGAAGCCGGCCGTGTCCGCCCGATTGAGGAAGTAAAGAGCATGATCCCCCAATGGAGTTCAAAGTCCTGATTGCGGAGACCGCGATCGCCGACCTAAAGGAGATTGTTGAATTTGTTGCACATGATGATCCAGACGCAGCCGCTCGTGTGGGCGGCAAGCTTGTCCAGAATGCTATGGGATTAGCGATCATGCCCGAACGATTCCCACTCCACGATTTACGTCGCGGCATTCGGAAGATGTCGTCATCCCCCTTTCTGATCTTCTACACTGTCGACCACCGCGAAGACGTTGTGAATGTCCTGCATTTCTGGCATGGCGCTCGTCGACCGCCCCATTTTTCCAACATAAATAAATGAGCACCGAAACCGACCAAACATCACCAAACGGAAACGGATCTTCTGCGGCGGCCGACACGGCCTCCAATGTAGCGGCGGGTGTCCCACCCGCAGACCTCCAATCCCGCGCGGGCGAGACGCCCGCCACTACAGGAGTCCTCGAATTCGTCCGCGAGAAAGTCACCAAGAAAGCCGTCACCGCCGATCACCCCACCTGGTGTCCCGGCTGCGGTGACTTCGCGGTGCTTGCGTCCTATTACAAAGTCATCGAGAAACGACAGCTCGATCACGAGAAGATCGTCACCCTCGCCGGAATTGGTTGTTCCTCGCGCTTCCCGTATTTCGTGAACGGCTATGGCGCGCATTTCATTCACGGCCGTGCCGTCCCGCTCGCGTCCGGCATCAGCCTGGCCCGGCCCGACCTGCACGTCTTTCTCTTCGGCGGTGACGGCGACGGCTTCTCCATCGGCGGCAACCATCTCAATCACGGCGCGCGCAAGAACATCAATCTGACCTACTTCATCATGGACAATTTTGTCTATGGGCTGACGAAAAAGCAGACTTCGCCGACGTCGCCGATTGGTTTCAAATCGAAGACCGACCCGACCGGCGCGATCGACCAGCCGGTCAACCCGATGAAACAACTTATCTGCGCCGGCGCCACCTTCGTCGCGCGCACGCACGCCACGCAGGTCAACCACATGATCCAGATGATCGAGCGCGCCATGGATCACCAGGGCTTCTCTGTCATCGAATGTTTATCAGAGTGCGTCGAATTTTTCCCCGGCGCCTTCGATCCTGCGAATCCGCGCAAAGGCGGCGCCTTCTCGTTGATTGACGAGAAAAAATACGACAACACCCCCGAGGACGAACTCCGCCACGACGTGACAGATGAATTGGCGGCCTACAAGCTGGCGCAATTGCCGTTCCCCGGAGTGTTCGGCGTCTTCTACGAAAGCGACCGTCCCACGAAGAACGCTCTTGAGAAGAAGTGGATCGACACCACTCGTGAAAAGCTAGGCAACCCGACTGACTTGGCTTTGTTACAGAAGACGTTCGACCGCATGAAGTGAGGTCCCTGTGAGCCTGACCGAAATTCTCGCGGAGATTCCGAATTTGTCCTTTGCAGAGCGGCAAGAGTTGGTCCGACGCGCGATTGAAGTGGAGGATCATGACCTCACCGCGGAGGAGAGAGCTGTCTTGGACGAGCGACTGGCTGACTTCCGTCAAAACCCGAATTCCGGCACCCCCGCAGAACAGCTGAAAGGCGAGGTGTTGCAGCGGCTGAAGCCGCAATGATTCGCGAAATCATCTTTCGCCCTGCGGCGGTCGATGATGTTGTTGCGGCGGCTGCGTGGTACGAAGCCCACGCGCCTGGGCTCGGCGAGGAATTGATCAATGAGATATTGCGAGCTACAAATCGCGCGCAGGCCAATCCGGAATTGTTTCGGATCGTTCGCGGTGATGGACCGGTTCGCCGCGCTTTGACCGAGCGTTTTCCTTACCGAATATTTTTCTCCCTAGTCAGCGACACGCTTTATGTACACGCCGTTCTTCATGGTGCACGGCACGATCGTCGATGGCGGGAGCGCCTGTAGACGTCTTCCTAAGCGCCATCTGCATATGACCGCGCCCGCGTCGGCCCACATCCCATGATTCCCAGCTCGTCACTGGTCACCTGTCACTAGTCACTGTTTTGTTTGTCCGCGGAGTTTCAAAGCGATCTCGACGAGATGCACTCTGTCCGCTACTCAGAAATCGATGAAAGGCGTAATCAAAGCGATCGTGGCGGGAGCGCTGATCTGGGTTGCGATCAACCTGGTCGCCACCGGATATCAGCCTGCGCACGCCGGTTCGGTGGTCGCGACGGTGGAAATTGGATTGTCCCTCTTGGTAGCGATCCTTGCCTGTGTGATTCTTCGCTGGTTGTAGCACGGTAGATTTCCCATCACCGGGCTCTACTGAACACCGACCGCGCTTACTCCTACCCCTAGTCACATCTCACTCGTCACATTCTTTCGGCCCTATTGCCGCGCTGGAAATACACAGTTAAGTTTGGTGGATGAGCACCGCGCAGGAGATTGAAGATGCGATCCGATCCCTGTCGTCCTCGGGAGCGTGCCAAGCTGTTGCTGCACCTTCCTCACATCCTTCCCGAGTTTGCAGGGGATCAAGAATGGGATCGCATCATTGTTGATGAACGCGCACGTCCAGCCCTTAGCGAGCAGTTGAATCGCTACGAAGCACAAGGAATTTGACCGATGTTTCCCTGCTTGAGTTATTCTTCCTTCATCCCTCCGCCTTCTTCCTTTGCACTGCCGTTCAACGCCTTGTTAGCTTGTGGTAAAGTCCGAGGCGCGATTGATGAACCAATGCAAGACGCCGAACACAATAATGTCCTGGCTCTTCCACACGCCACCCAGGATCAACCCTGCAATACCTGCATGCGCCAGCGCTGCCAGGAGTGCGCCGGGCAGCGAAAGGTGAAACGCTCCGCTGGTATAATTCGGTATATGCGCCGCCATGAATAAGAAGGCGACAACGACGGATGACCAACCAATACCGATCCATGCGCCCAAGCGGTAAAGCAGGAATCCGATGGCGAAGCCTTCCATGAACGTTTGAAGCATTGCGACCACGCCGCCCTTCCCAAGAGTCGTCAGGAATTCCGGGAAAGCTCCTGCCCGCCCGCGCACGAGCAGGAAAATGAAAGAGGCGATAAGGGCGACCCCAAGACCAAGCAGGATCTTAACTGGCAGCTTATCAAACCTGAGGAAACAAGTCTTGAGCCCCTGCCTTCGCCACAGGAGCAGCGCAAAGATGGGGCTATAGACGAGCAGAAGCTGCCCAAAGTAAACCAAACGTCCAAACGAAGGATGCCGTTTCCAGGTCCCGAATAGATTATCTGTCGCCACTGAGATGCCCACGAGAAGGACAACCGCCGCCAGCGCCCAGAGCACTTCTCTCCCCGGACGCTCAAGGCGGATCGGCTCCAGCGCATGCCATTTGGCAGACAGAAATTGGATGACGAGCAGAAAAAGTCCGACCCCCAGAATCCAGGAGAGATAAACTGCTATTTCAAAGTTCAGGGAAACTTCCACTACAGCGCAATCAGACCAGAGTCTGCCGCTCCGGACGACACTTTTGTTTTTTGACTGCACGTGACGTTGCTGGATTCGGCGAATAGCCTCAGCCGATGCAGGAAGCGAAGGCGAGCAACTGGAGGAAGATCGGCTGCTTCTATGGCCTGAAGCCAAGCGAAGGCAGGTCACTAGTCACATGTTCGCCGATGGACGAATCCGCCGTGGCGGGTCACCCGTCACATTCTTCGAATCCTCTGATGCTAGGAGCTAAAACCGTCCCGTCAGTTGTCACCTGAGACGTGTCACGGTTTGTTGCCTGCCCTCCAATTCTGTCGTGAAGGGCCAGCACGCCAAATTCAGCTCGTGCTCGGTGCTTGTGAGTTGCAGCGGAACGCGGTGTCAGCCGCCCGCGCTCGCTCTGGCGCATGCGTCTTGATAGAATGAAGTCGGGGGAGGGAACTCCCTGGAAAAACAACGGGACAATTGAGCCAGCGGGAGCGAGGCGAATTGACGAACGTCGAAGGATGTGTTTGAGGTAAATTGGAAAAACCCGGCTCACTGAGAAGGCGTCATGAGCTGAGGCCTCCACTCGATGAACACGAACCCATGGCCAGAAAACTACGTTGAGCACCGCGTGCCTTCGACCGTCAACCTCACGGATTACCAAGCGATCCTTGATGCTGCAGCGGACGAGCGACCGCTACAAACGTTCTTCGCAGCGGTGCCTTCGTTCTTGCGACAACTTGTCCCCTCGTGTGCGAACTTTTGGTGCTTCGATCGCATGTCGTTTGGGGGAGAACTGATTCCGGATTTCCTGCTGTGCTACCGTAATTCTCGAGGCTTCAACTGGGCTTACGTCGAACTCGAGAGCCCAACTGTTCCTCCCTTAATCAAGGCTGGACGAGCGTCATCGAAACTCAACCAAGCTTTGGGCCAGATTTCCGATTGGAGGAATTGGCTGCGGGACAATATCAGCTATGCACGTGAGCATCATGGGTTAAAGCAGATCGACGCCGAGGCTCCTGCATTCGTCGTGATCGGGCGGAGAGGACAGGTCCGCGCAGAACATGCCTTGAAATATCGCGCTCTTTCATCGGACAGAACATCTGTGATGACATATGACCGCCTGGCGGAAATAGCGGTAACCGGTCTTGAGGCCTAATCATGACGAATGCCGAGATAAAAGAGTTCTTTCACCGCACGGAGGTAAGTATCCGCGGGAACCAGCTATTGCGTGAACCACAGAGGGAGTCCTATGAAGCGATCGCGGACCATGTCAGTCGAAGTCTCGAAGCCAGCTACATCCAGTTGCCCGTTGGCTGCGGCAAAACTGGGGTAATGGGCTTGGCGCCGTTCGGCGTTGCAGAGGGCCGGGTCTTGATCCTAGCGCCTAACATCACGGTCCGTGACACAATTCTCACCGAGTTAGATATTTCAAAACCAGACTGCTTCTACGCGAAAAGGGGCGTCTTTACTCCGACGAGCGGCCCGTATCTCAGTGTTCTAAAACCGGGAGCCAACATCCATGACTGCGACAACGCACACATCGTCGTCGCAAATATTCAACAGTTCGTCGGAGATAATAATAAGTGGTATGAACGGTTCCCCGCCGATTACTTTCGCTTTGTTCTCGTGGACGAGGGCCATCACAACGTCGCCGAGTCGTGGCGACGCCTATTCGAGTACTTTTCGGATGCTTCCGTCGTGTCGTTTACTGCAACGCCTGTCAGATCCGACGGCCAGCAGATCGAAGGCCGGAAAATATACTCTTACACCTACACTCGGGCGATGCTGATGGGCTTCATCTCGCCTATCGAGGCGGTTTACGTCGCGCCGGCTGAAGTTTCCTTCACCGCCCAAGGCGAAACCAAGACAATCTACCTCGCTGAGGTCATGGAAATGCGGGAGCACGACTGGTTTAGCAAAGGGATCGCTCTGTCTGAAGAGTGCAACCGGCATATCGTACAGGCATCGGTTAAACAGCTGACGGAAGTCAAACGCCACGGAACTCCGCGCCAGATCATCGCGGCGGCATGTTCGATTCGTCACGCGAACCAGGTGCTCGCGCTTTATCATGAGCAAGGATTGAAGGCTGAGGTGTTGCATAGCCGGCTGTCGGGGGAAGACCGGGAGCGAATCGAGGCGATGCTTCGGCAGGGCTTGATCGACGTCGTTGTACAAGTGCAAATATTGGGGGAAGGATACGACCTGGGCACGCTGTCGGTCGCGGCAGTTTTTCGTCCATACAGAAGCCTTTCGCCGTTCATCCAGTTCGTGGGCCGGGTCTTGCGCCTCGCCAATCCCAGTGTCGGAGGCTCCGTCGCAAACAAGGTCTATGTTGTTTCGCATGTCGGGATGAACGATGAACGTTGGTGGACCGATTTCCGTAATTTCGATAAGGAAGATCAGGCACTCTTCGCCGACATTCTGGAAGGGACCGAGCGAACTATCGAAGGTTCGGATGCTACTCCTCGCATGACGCTCCGGCCGTTCATGCGAGTCTTAACCGAAACGGTAGACACCTATCTGTTGAAGGGTTACCTCGGCGACATCGACGACGCTATGGTAACAGAGTTTATGGATACAATCCGCAGTAAGGGATTCGATCCAATCGAATTTGGGCTCACCGAGGACATGGTCCGCACACGTTTACAATTCTCGGCATTGCATCGTGAAGAGGCTGCGCCATTCGCGGGCCCCATTCAGCCACAGCGTCGCAAGGAGGCGCTTCGTATGCGCATCGCTCAAGACGCGAGGTCCATTGCTGACGTTGTGATTAACCGCTTAGGTTTGAAACACGCAGGGCACGATCTCGTCAGGCTGTATCCTGGTCGTGGGACAAGCAACGCTACGATTCTCATCACGCTGGCACAAAAGGCACAGAACGAACTTATGGGGATTGCGTCGGGAGAACGAGAGGGAGCGTCGATCGAACAATTCGAAAGAGCGTTGGAGGCGACCGCGGAGATGGCCGACAAACTAACAGCTTCTACACGTGCGAAGCTCGGGGGATAAGCTGTTATGCCTCGGAAAAGAAAGTCATTGATCAAAAAGTGCGAAGTGCAAGTGGCCGAGCGAAAGCGGAGGTGCAAGAATTCGAATGCCGCGATTGCGAAGGGCGAATCGTGTTTCGTGGTTTGGGACAACCAGTATGATCGAAGCAACTATTCGGTGACCGTCGCGCTTCAAATGATCGCCGATGCGCGAGCAGCGCTCGACGGGTTGAAAGAATCGCTTACCAGCGATCAGCAGTAGATTACGCCCGCGATTAGCTTGCTGTAGAAACTGTGATATTCCAATCCCAACGAAAGGGTAACGTACACTGCTTCAGCCTCGGCTAACACTTCCGGCGTAGTGGGCAGAAGCTTTTCGGCGACGGGATCGGTAACCGCCAAGTCATATTGCATCCAATGGTAAACAAAGTGCATCCGAATCTGATCGTTACCTCTCGCGTTCTTCTGGACATGCGACGTCGGCGCTTGTGCACGGACGAACAACAGTGAGTGATCTACTTCACCGATGCGGTCGGAATGCACGGCCTTGCCGTGATTACCAAACAATCCGTCGCGGTCGGAGGACAGCAGCAAGTCGAGATGAGGGATGTCATTTGGAAATTCACCCACCTTCCTAAGACTGTTGCTCTCGAAGTGCCAATTCTCCACCTGGGCACCTGCCGGTACGGATTTAGTGCATTCTACTTCTAGAACGTCTAGCAGGTTGAACGCTCGGACTGTGGACGTCGGTAATTCGCCGTGTTCGCCCGTCGACACTGGCCGAATCCAAACCGGGTCCGCGCGCGCTCGAACGACATCGAACCCATCTTCGCGTTGTTGAACCTCGATGCCAGCGAGACAACGGCCACGGAGCTTCCGGGAATTCGCTAGGCAGACAAACAACTTTTTCAATTTACTCTAGGTGGATAATCTGCAGATCCGGTTCCTTCGACCGCAAATACTCGGCCAGAAGTCGGCGGTGACATTTCTCGGGGGAATGCTCGCTACATAAAAGGCAGTTTTGGTGAAGGTCTTCGATATGCACATGCTTCGCGATTTGCCGCATATCCAACAGATTGACATAAGCAGTTGCGTATTCATCCCAAGTCATTTGTTTCGCGCGGTAGCGATCCAACAGCTCCTTCGTTGGCGCGAAAGCGAGTTCGTGGCCGTAATCCATGTTGCCGATTCTACGGGCGAAGAACGCGAGATCTTTCCCTTTGGCGAAGCCAGCAAGCTGTGAAGCGTTGCTAATACGAGTATCTACAACCTTCGTCACTCCGTGGGTCTCAAGTAGCGAGAAGAACTTTTCGGCTGATTTTTCAGTGAACCCGATCGTGTAAAGGGTGATCATACAGATGCTTCAGAGCGCGTATCCAGCCACCCAACGTCTTGATTACGCAAATAGTACGCGGCCTCGAGCTGAGCCGTCCGGGTGACATTTGGTTCAAAGATCGTAGGCTGAGGAATGCGTTGAGCGTATAGATCAAGCAATTCGCCCTCCAGAACCACCTGACTCTTCAATTGTCCATCGCGCATGATGTGCAGAACTTCATAACCATCGCGCGCGAGCTGATACGCGACGAGCGCGAAGCGATGACAGTCAAACGGGTTGCCTTCCGAGCACATCAATGCAATTCGGAACCCGGTCGATGCCCCCTTCTCGATTCGATCAATCGCTGTCCGGAACTCTGGGGTCTCACGAACTTTACCGAAGTCTACTCGGCCTATGGAGTCCAGGAGGTGCGGCTCAGTTCGGCGTGCGCCGAGACCTTCGCCGAAGTGAGCGTATTTCATCCCTTGGGCGAAAAGTTCGTTGCTCAGTGGTTGTTTGTTGAACTGCGGCGCGCGGCGACTGTACGGCGAGCTGCGAACGTCGATCACAAAGCCGATGTGATGCTGGTTCAAGAGCCCAACGAAAACAGTGAATGAATGCACAGAGTGCCCAATGGTGAAAATCGGTGCCACGGCGTTATTGATCAAAGATGGACACTCTTATGCACGACGTAAACACAAACGTTTTGTTCCCCCCAATGGAATGGTGAGCTAGAGCGCAAACCGATCAAACACTTCCTGTTTGTGCCACGCGAGCGCATCTGGATGTGGACGGTAATAGGGATCCTCCGGTAGCAAAATCGGTCGACGATCGAACTCGATCGCAGGAAAGTTCGCGACAGCGGCGCTCGAAACTTTTGGATTCACCATGATTTCGTATTGATCAGAAATTGTGATGATGCCTCGATCGAAGGCCCAATGGGCCGACTTCGACAAAGCGATTCCGTTACGCGGATCGTCGGTGCCACGGACGTCTTTGCCAATAATGTGGGCTCCGTCGGCTTCGACGTGGTGGGGCGAGTGAAACCTCTGCCCTGTCACAGCGCAGGTGTGGCCGTAATTTGCCAAAACGATTGAGCGAAAAGCAGCGTCACGCTTCTGACGCGATATCTGATAAACGGCCCGATCCTCAGCAGCAAAGGGAACCCATTCTTCCAGCGATTCGAGCCGTAGTGCCGTTTCAATAAGGTCATCCGATTCTTCAGATAGAGACGTGCCAGTTATTGCGGCGACTTCGTCGAACGTCAGTCCGCGAACACGAAACAAATCTGCCGCCGGATCGAAGTTCTCGATGTATCCGAGTCCGAGCAAAACGTAGCGCGACCCTGCAACGCTCGCTTTTGTCGGACTCCTGCCTTAGCACGAGGACGGGCTCTTTGTCTGTCATGCAGCGCACGAGTCCCGCGTTGACTGCGAGATTCATTCCACCGGCTTTCGGGCTGTATTCCATCGACCAAGTGCGGTCCGGGTTATGAAATAATTGATCGCTATATCGGCTCCTGAGCATCGACGTGATGGCGAGCGGATAAATAAATCCTGCAGGCTTGTAGATGCCCTCAATCAGCGGGTGAATTCGCTCCACATCCGCTACGCGAGCGCCGGTGTTGCGAAAGAAATCGGCGGCGTGCGTCGTTGCGAAGTACGGTACGAGTGCGCGGAAAACTCGGCGACGCTCCGCTAGTTCATCAGGCATAACGAGCGCGCACTTGCTGCAGGTTCGCTACTGCAAAAATACATTCTGATTGTGCCATTCGAGCAAGTCACGTGTAGGTCGTTCCTCATCTCTCGAGGGAATAGAAATTTGGGTTCCACGCAGCGGGTAATAACTGCGGCCATTGTGATAGTCGTCGCGGAGGCGATCGCTGACTTCCAGCGTGTATTTTGAGGTGACGGTTAGATACCCCTGCTCGAACAAGCGATGGAAGTCGGCTCGCAGTAGTAATCCGTTACGCACTTCGTGCGGGCCGTCTTTTGCAAATGGCCGAATGTGCGCGGCCTCGAGTGCAGGAAGTGAATGTTCCTGGGTTACCGCACAGGCACGGTTATAAGCTTGAGTTACCGAGACACGAAATGCTCCTTGACCGAGTCGCGGTCGGATGAGGATCGGCGCTCCGTATCGGTCCGGGCTAACAGCTTGCTCCGGTTCTGCCGTCAGCACCGCAGCGTTTGGTTTTGTCCTGGCGAGGCACTCTGCCCACACACGCGCTCCCTCACCAGTATCCAAAGCATACTGCGTATGCCGTAGATTGGACTCCGCCCAGTCGCGCGGCTGCGGAATCCATTCGTCGCGAGAAAAGAACGTGGCACCAACAATTACGATACAACCAATCTCTGGTAGGCCCTTTTGAGGAGCAGCCTTGATCTTCGCTCGGATTCTCTCCAGTCGGGCGTGCATCTCTTCAAACAACGCGCATCCATTCGCTTCGCCGAAGCAATCCCACGCGAGCCACTCCGGCAGCGTAGAGTACCGAGCGAAATATCCGAATCCGGCAATCGCACGATGCGGAGCCTTCAGCTTAAAAAGAAAAGGAGAGAACTCAGGTGCCCGAAACACTTGAGTAGTCGTCGGCTTCCAGAAGTTTACTTCGTCCCACGTGCGGCGCTGACTGAGAAAAGCATACCAATCGTAATCAGTGATAGCGATTGTGCCGGGGTGCGCCATTCGGCGCGATTAGAGACCAACACGCCAAAACCGACAATAAGAAAGACGGTCACGCGGGGGATCAGCGTGAATCTCGTCAATTCGAACCGGCGGTCGGTATCGTAAGCGGGTTACGATAGGTATTCACGGAGCTGAGGGGCGCTTCCAACCGCATTCGAAGATCAAGCTGTTAGCGTCAACAGAACGTGCGAAGCGTCCGCGTCGTTGGATGCTTCCTCCACGGAGGGGGATAACTTGAACCCGCATTTTTGCAGGACGCGGATCGAGCCCACGTTATGCTTTGCCACCCCGGCGTGAAGCGGCCGGGTCTGTTCCAGGCAGAGAAAAGCGGAGAGCGCCTCGGTAGCCACGCCGCGGCCCCAAAAGGCGCGGTCGGAGGCTACGACGTGGCAGGCGCGGAATGACATCCTGCTGCGGCGCTTGGTAAATTCGTGCTTCAGCGAATCGGAGTTTTCGCGCGCACAACGGCTGAGACCGCCAAAATATCGAGTTACTCACATTCATGCATCGTAGCCTCCTCCGCAAAACCACGTGGCTACGGCGCGCCGGGAGCGGCTTACGATGGACGGATGTTGATTGATAACAATTGGTCTAACGGGCGATTTGGGGCAGAGCCGCAGACGCAAAGGGGCGCTGCGGAATCGATTCGGCGGCCGAGTGAAAGAGCGCCGCGCAAGTCTCGACTTGCTGGCGGAGTCGCCTTGCCGGAAACTGCGGACGTGAGCCAGTCAGTTGTCAAAGTGGATCCGGAGGTCATGAGCGGCGCGCCTTGCTTTGCCGGGACTCGCGTCCCCATCCAGAATCTGATCGATTATCTGGAGGGGGGAGATTCGATTGAAGAATTCCTCGATGGCTTCCCGAGCGTGTCTCGTGAACAAGTGATCGCGTTTCTCGAGGAAGCCAAAACCCTCGTTCTCGCGGCCGCGGTCGAGTGAAGATATTACTCGACGAGTGCGTGGACAGAAGGCTGGCGCGCGACTTGGTCGGGCATACCGTCACCACTGTTCCGCGGAAGGGTTGGGCGGGAATCAAGAACGGCGATCTGCTCGCGCTAGCCGAAAAAGAGTTCGATGTGTTCGTGACCGTTGATCGGAAGATTGCGATTGAGCAAGATCTGACACGATTGGCGCTCGCCATTTTCCTGCTTCGCGCACCGACAAATCGACTCGAACACATTCGACCGCTGGCAGCAGCGCTGCTGGAACGACTTGAGCATGCGCCAGTGGGAACACTGACGGTTATCGGCAGTTAATCATTCGGCGCCACTGCCGGCAGGCGCCAGCCTTCGCGCGAGGCTTACGGCGAGCCAGGGGTGCGCCTGCCCTACAATTCTCGAAATTCGAAGCGTGTCGTAACGCGGGTGAAGGAGCTCCGAAAGCTTTCGCGAGCAGGCCGGCCGGGCTTTCCAATCCGAAACTCGCCACGGCGAGTCCGTCCGTCTGGCGGACAAATTCGAATCTTTCAAATGATCCGCCTGCGCCAAGGCTACGGCGCGACGGGGCAGAATGAACAAAACAGAGGCTCGCATTGATGCATCGTAACCGGCTTACGATAGGTATTCACTGAGTGAGGGCGCTTCCAGCCGCATTCGAAGATCAAACTGCCAGCGTCAAAAGAACGTACGAAGCGTCCGCGTCATTGGATGCCTCCTCCACGAAGTGGGATAACTTGAACCCGCATTTTTGCAGGACGCGGATCGAGGCCACGTTATGCTTCGCCACCCCCGCGTAAAGCGGCCGGGTCTGTTCCAGGCAGAGGAAAGCGGAGAGCGCCTCGGTGGCCACGCCGCGGCCCCAAAAGGCGCGGTCGATCCAATAGCCGACCTCTCGCTTCCCCTCCGCCGTCCAACTGAATAGGCGGATGTGGATCGATAACGGGTGGTCTGGTAGGGGATTTGGAAACCGAGCACCGGAAATCAAAATAGTCGTTTGGAACTCGACCGCTTTAAGCGGTCGAGTTTAGAACGGTCCAAAAGGTTCACGGTTGGTGGGCGATCGGAAACAGACGCGCAGACGCAGCTTGGCGTTCCCATCGATTCTAGCGGCGGTGGTGCTATACGTGAGTCACGTATAGCCTCACCTCGCGCTTACGCCGCCTGCGGCGACCCGGGACCTCCACGCGGCAGAGGGGGGAGACCGAGCGAATTAGTGTTTTGAGAGGCGGCGGGTGCCGGAATCCCGTCGAGGCGATCATGACTTATGGCTACGCCGGTCAAAAAAGGCAGAAGTCAGAATTATGAATTAAGAAGTTCAGTCGCAAATCGACTTCGCGGGAAGTCAGAAGGCATTCGAAGATCAAACTGCCAGCGTCAAAAGAACGTGCGAAGCGTCCGCGTCATTGGGTGCTTCCTCCACGGAGTGGGATAACTTGAATCCGCATTTTTGCAGGACGCGGATCGAGGCCACGTTATGCTTCGCCACCCCCGCGTAAAGCGGCCGGGTCTGTTCCACGCTGAGGAAAGCGGAGAGCGCCTCGGTGGCCACGCCGCGGCCCCAAAAGGCGCGGTCGATCCAATAGCCGACCTCGCGCTTCCCTTCCGCCGTCCAACTGCCAATGTTTCCGGCTACCTGGTTCCCCGCTGAGACAGCGGACACTGCATCGTTCTCGGCTGAGACAGCCGACACTACAACAATCGTCTTTTTCAGACACGAGTCGTCGGCCAGGAGCTTCGCCCAATGCTGGTCGAACGCAGCCCGGTCGCGCGAACTGAATGCGACCATGGCCACCGCGATCGGATCTCGCTGGTGCCCGAAAAACAGCGGCAAGTCGTCCACTTCGACATTCCGCAGTTGGATCTTTGTCTTCATCGGGTTCTGAAATGCTATCCGTGATTCATGTGTAGCATCACCTGGCGCTCGCGCCGGCCTGCCGTGATCCGGACCTCCACAAACCGAAGACTGGACTACTTCTCTTTGCGATAACCGGCCGGTTTTTCGCGAACGACAGCAGGGGGTTTGGAATTCCGCTTCACCGGATAGGCAAACTTTGGTTTGGCCGATCCTTTGGATTGCGGGTCGATTACGCGCGCTTTCCGCACATCAAAATAATCGAGCACGTCTTCGCCTCGGTCGAATTTCTCCTCGAGATTCTTCCCGATCGTAGCCTCACCATCCGATTTTTTCATATGTGTCGATTTCAGCCTGGGTGGATCTCCTTACACTAATAATCCGAATGGCCGATCCGCGATAGGTGATAATGGCGGACCAGTGCAAACCTTCGATTGTTCCGATTGCCAGGTATCGCTTCTCGGAAATATTTTTGGCCCCCAGCAGAATGATCTTTGATTTCCACAGCGTTTGGGCTTCGACGAAATCGATTCCGTGTTTCGCCTTATTAATGTCGCTTTTGCGAGGATCGAATTCGAATTGCACGGGGGAGCGCAGAGAGGCCGAGATTTAGTGCCGAAAAATGCCCGGGCGCGCCAGCATTTTGTTGTCCGAAACTTCTTCGTGTTGTTGATCTGCGTCGACTCCCGGATGCTGGGCGTGCTGACCGCTTCGTAAAGCGCATTCACATACTTGAGCACGCCGCGGCCCCGTCAGGCAGATTCTTAGTCGCGGTCGAACGCGTGGCGCAAGAAATCGCCGGTTCGGCGGAAGAAGATGCTATACGTGAGTCACGTATAGCACACCTCGCGTTTCTGCCGCCTGCGACGATCGGGACCTCCACGCGGCAGAGGGGAGATCGGGCCAATTATTTTCGAGAGGCGGCGGATGCCAGAATCTCGTCGAGCCGGACGTAACCTACGGCTACGCCGGTCAAGAAAGGCAGAAGTCAGAATTATGAATTAAGAAGTTATTGATTATTTCGCGGTGTTCGAGGTCACGATTTTTTCGAGCCGGTCGTAACTCGGGGCTACGCCGCTTTCCATGTCGGACTCGAGGACGCCATCGCGCACCGCACGCGAGTCGTAGCGCAAGGTGACGGTCATGGTCGTGCCGGCGCCTTGTTCGGTCAGATGCGTGGTGACGAGGCATTCGCCGGAATACCAGGCTTTATCGAATAACTCGGTGTTCACGATCCGCTCCGGGCGGATGACCTCGCGATACGTTCCGCCCATTCCCATTTCGCGGCCGTCCTCGTGGCGCCAGACGTAGCGATAGGCGCCGCCTACCTTGAGGTCGATCTCGCAGACTGGCATCGACCAACCGGGCGGGCCGAGCAACCAGCGCTTGACCAGCTCGGGTTTGGTCAGGGCATCGAAGACCAGATCGCGCGTCGCATCGAACGCGCGGGTCATGATAATTTCTCGCTCACCGGAAGGGGCGATCTTTAGTGCGGCATTTTTGTTCATGTTTTTTTCGGTTTTTTCACTGAGTGTTTCGCGGACTTCAAGGAAAGCTTCTTTTCCGACTTCATTTCGGCGAGCAGGGCATCGAGCCGTTGGAAGCTCGCTTCCCAAACGCGACGATAGCCCTCGGCCCAATCGGCCACTTCGCGGATGGTGTCGGGCTTGATGGCGCAAAAGTTTTGCCGGCCGTCGCGCTGCCTTTCAATCAGGCGCGCGTTCTCCAGATAAGCGAGATGCTTGGAGATGGCCTGCTGGGAAATCGAGAACGGCGCGGCCAATTCCATGACCGTGGCCGGCCCGGCTGTGAGGCGGGCGACAATCGAGCGCCGGGTCGGATCCGATAAAGCGGCGAAAGTTGTGCTGAGATGATCCACAACCGTATGGTTGTGGTTGGCGGCAAAATGGTCAAGCGGAGATTGCGGGGAAGATCGGGTCAGACTGAAGCGCGAACTGTAGGACGTCTGTGTCAGACGCCGATCTCTCGGGATGGCGTTTCACAGAAACGCCCGACAAATGATCGGATTTTTGCCAAGTTCTGAATCTTGTGTCCCCGCCCCGAAAACAGCCGCATGCCACACCTAAGCCGAATAGAGCGTAGCGACGTGAAAGAAAAACCTTCCTTTATCTCCACGGAATTGCTTTTCACGGCGATCGTCGATTCTTCCGAGGACGCCATCGTCAGCAAAAACTTGCACAGCATCGTCATGAGCTGGAACCAAGGGGCGGAGCGGACCTTCGGTTACTCGGCGGAGGAAATGATCGGCTGTTCGATCATTAAGCTGCTTCCTCCTGATAGATTGGACGAAGAAGCGCAGATCCTGGCGCGGCTCCACCGCGGAGAGCGGGTCGAGCATTTTGAAACAGTCCGCCAACGCAAGGATGGCCGGTTGATCGATGTTTCTTTGACGATCTCGCCGATCCGAGATGCGACGGGCGTGATCGTGGGCGCTTCGAAGATCGCGCGCGATATCACCGAACAAAAGGAGGCGCTCCGCAGATTGGCCCAGGCCCACGAGCAGCTCAAGCGGGCCGACACGATGAAGGCGGAGTTTCTCGCCACGCTCTCTCACGAGCTGCGCACGCCTCTGAACGCGATCCTCGGTTGGGTGCAGATCTTGAAGAACGGCGCCACGGCCGACGACCTCGCGGAAGGTGTTCCCATTATCGAGCGCAACGTCCGCGCCCAGGCGCAGTTGATCGAGGACCTGCTGGACATGAGCCGGATCGAAGCCGGCAAGGTAAGCCTGGATATTCAACCGGTCGACCTGGCCGAGATCGTAAACGCGAGCATCGAGACCTTGCGTCCGGCCGCTCAAGGGAAAGATATCCGGCTCACCTCGGCCTTTTCCAGCATCGGCGGCCTCGTGGTTGGCGACAGAAACCGGCTCCAACAAATCCTTTGGAACCTGTTGATCAATGCCGTGAAATTCACGCCGAAGGGTGGTCGGGTTCACGTCGTCATTGAACGCAGCAATTCGCATGTCGATCTCTCTGTGATCGATAGCGGTCAGGGCATCTCACCGGAGTTTCTCGGCCAGGTCTTCGATCGCTTTCGCCAGGCCGACTCGTCAACCACGCGCCCGCAAGGAGGACTCGGACTAGGCTTGTCTATCGTGAAACACCTCACGGAATTGCACGGCGGCACCGTGCGGGTAGCGAGCGGCGGTCTCGGTCTCGGCGCCACGTTTACGATCAGCCTTCCGCTGCAATCCGTCCGCCACGAGCCTGAAGCGGACGCCGAAGTGCGACGCAAAGGAGCGGTGGATGAAGCCGCGATCAATGCCGACTTGGACGGCGTCAAAGTCCTCGTGGTTGATGATGAAGCGGACTCGGCCGGGATCGTCCAGCGCATTCTCGGGCGCAGCGGGGCGGAAGTTCGCACCGCCGCTTCGATGGAGGACGCGCTTACCGAATTTGCGCGGTTCGCTCCTCACGTCGTGTTGAGCGACATCGGCATGCCCGGCCATGACGGCTACGAGCTCATCACCCGCCTTCGAGCGCTTCCGGGCGGGCGCACCGTCCCGGCGGTTGCGCTGACTGCGCTGGCGCGGACGGAAGATCGCACCCGCGCGCTGCGCGCCGGTTTTCAGCTTCACGTACCCAAACCGGTGGATTCCGCCGAACTCATTGCAGTCGTCCAAAATCTGGCGGCCCTGCGCGCGCAGGAGTCGTGACGTTTCTGCGTTAAGACAAGCGGTTGAGTGCGGTAGAGCAAATGACAATGGCATCTCGTTGCCGATCGACGCCGCGGATGCGTCGATCGACCGTGAGTTACCGCATCGCAGCAGCCTTTGCGTCCGTTAGGTTCAAAGCGATCGCGAAGGGATCGTGCCGGCATCGGCCAAATCGATTTCGGATTTCGGAATGCGGATTACGGATACCGAATAGAGGTTGATGGCAATTTTCGAAGATTGACGCGCTTCGGCAAGTCTTGAGCATCGGCATCGGGGCTACTATGGTTGGGGTCGTGAGCGTTCTTGAATTGAAAGAAGAAGTTTCCCGTTTGAGCAAAGCAGAATAGCTCCAGGCGATGGAATGGCTCTGGTCGTCGCTTTCCAAGGAACCTCAAGAGATTGAATCCCCAGAATGGCATGGGGACGTGCTCGCCGCGCGCAAGGCAAAGCTGGAATCGGGAGAAGCGAAGTTTCTCAGCGTGGCAGAACTGAAGGAACGACTGCGCCGTTGAAGCAAGTTGTAGTTCTGGCGGATGCTGCTGAGGATAATAATGCAGCCAGAGATTTCTATGAGGCGCAGGCAGCGGCCGGCGAATATTGCGTCGATTCATTGTTGACCGATATCGAGAGTCTCGCCTTCTCAAGTGGGATTCATCTGCGGCACTTTAAATTTTATCGAATGTTGGCGAGGCGATTCCCGTTCGAGAGCACGGTGTCGAAACGCAGGTTGTCGCCGTCCTGGACTTGCGCCGTAATCCAAATTGGATCCGCAAGGAATTAGCCAAACGCTCGGGGTGATCCACAGATCGCATTACCGGGATCAGGATCCGATCGGCAGGCGACGCGCCTGCCCTGCAACTGGCGGAGCTTCGGATTTCCTATCTCGCCTCGGCTTCGAGGTGATGGGCGACGACGAATTTGAAGAGCACGAAGCAAAGGCCCGAGCCAGCGGCGAAGCCGGCGTGGAGTAGCCAGAAGGTGGTCGTCGGCATTGTCTCGTAGAAGCCACCGACCCAGCCAACGAGACTGTTGGCAGCGAAGAAGGCCAGATAATAGAGGCCGATGATCGTGGCGTTGATTGCTTTGGGCGCGACCTTGGCGAAGAGCGCGAGACTTACCGGCAGGAGATGGGCGAAGGCGATGCTGTTGAGAAAGTGGAAGGCGACCGGCCAGAAGAGTCCGATTTTCAGTCCCGGGACTTGCGTCGCGGCGGCGGTGAACAGGCAGAAAACGCCGGCAATCGAGAAGCCTGAGCCGATGATGATCTTGGTGATCTCGTCGGGCTCGCGCCAGCGTTTGCCATACCAACGGTAGAAGAGGGCGACGAGCGCGAGGAAGCTGACGCTGACGATGGCATCGAGGGTGACGAGCCAGGTGGTGGGCAGCTTTTTCCCCAGGAAGACGAGATCGAACTGCTGGTCGCCCCAGACGAGGTAGGCATTGAAGATCTGGTTGTTCGGGACGATCGCGACGGCGAGCACCGGGATGAGTAGAATCAGCGCGATGACGGCGCGCCACTCGCGGCCGGTAAGTTTTGTTTTCGCAGTATCAGCTGCCCTCACCTGTCCCTCGGGGAGAGGATTGAGATGAGGGTCGCTTAGGGAATGATTGTTGTCAGTTACAGCTCTGCGCGGGTCATTATCGCTCGTGCGCAGATATTTCTGGCCGGAGAGATAGATGCCGATGGAGAGGAGCATGCCGACTCCAGCGGCGAAAAAGCCGTAGTGCCAGCCGTAAACTTCGCCCAGCGTTCCGACGATGAGCGGAGAAATGATGACGCCGGCATTGATGCCGAGGTAGAAAATCTGGAAAGCGTCGGCGCGGCGGAGATCCTCGGGTTTATAGAGTGAGCCGACCTGGCTGGCGATGTTGCCCTTGAACATCCCACAACCGAGGACCAGGCAAAGGAGCGCGAAAAGAAACGCGGCTTCGAACGCCATGAGAAAATGGCCGGCGGCCATCGTGAGCGCGCCCAGGAGAACGGTGCGGCGCCGGCCGAGAAAGCGGTCGGCGAGAAATCCTCCGAAGATCGGCGTGAGATAAACGCTGGCAGCGTAGGTGCCGAAGATCGCGGAGGCCAGCGCCTGACCATCCAGACCGCCATAAAGCCGGCGGAAGCTATCAAACGCCGCGACGTGCTCGATGCGCCCGGGCAGCAGGAGATACTTGAACATGTAAAGGACAAGCAGCGCTTGCATGCCGTAGTAGGAAAAGCGCTCGCACGCTTCGGTAAAGGCGAGGTACCAAAGCCCGCGTGGATGGCCGAAGAAATCAGGCATGTGGTCTTCGCCGGCGAGAGGCGCGGCATCTTCGGGTTCAGCGGTGGCGGTCATGGGCGGCCAGAGTAACGGGAATATCGCCAGCTTGTAAATGGCGGGAGAAATTGGTTTCGGATTTCGGATTGCGGAAACCGGATCGGGATTTAAGCATTGACGCTCGCGAACCCAACGACATAGCCTGCGTTTCAACAAAACTGTCGGCAGCGCGTCGCTCCGATGTCGCTCGCCCTGCAGGGCCCCCGGGATTCCGGACGAGCTTCTTTTAACCGCAGTCAAAAAGAAAGGCTCCGTCTCCATGAAACCGATCAATTCGATCTTCGCGATCGCTCTCCTTGTTACCCTACCGGCAGGATTTTCCTTCGCCCAAGGCTCAGCGAAAACCTCACCGCCCGCGGCCGCAAAAACTTCCCCGGCTGCCTCTACGAAAACGTCACCTCCTGCGGCCGCGACGTCGCCAGCAACCGCGCTGTCCTCTCCTGCAACCGCAACAGCCCCCTCCACATCAGCCGCGCGCACGGACGTGTATCACGTCCACTTCACTCACGCCGCGCCGGGCAAGGCCACCGCACTGGCTGATGCGCTGAAACAACCCGACCCGAGCGCGCCCATGCCGGGACACTCGGTTATGTTTCGACATCAGGAGGGGGACTCGTGGGATTACTGCGTGATTCAGCACATGGGGACAAAAGCCACCGTGGCGATCGCGCCCACGATGCCAGCGGCGGCCGCCGCCACCCGCGATGCGAGCGACTGGCATACCGACACTTATGTGAGCGGTCCCGCGTGGGCAGACTTCGCCAAGGCGATGGGCATCAACGAAGGAGCCGGCAAGTCGGCGATTTATATCGTCTCGGTCTATCGCGCGATCCCCGGGCATCGTGAACAACTCGACACGGACCTCGGCACGGCGGCGCCCGGCGATCCGGCCGCCGGAACCGTGGTGATGCAGCATTTGGACGGCGCGGCCTGGACATTCCTCGGGATCGCGCGTTATGCGACCTGGGAAGATTTCGTGAAGAGCGAAACGAGTTCTGCCGCAGACCAGGCGAAGAACACCGGGGCTTGGGGAACGCTCCGGGAGCACTCCTCATATCACACCGATACGCTCGCCGACCGGATCGCGCCGTAACGCTCGTCACCCGAGGTAATCTCTGGCCTCCGACGGTAGTGAGCCGATGAAGTTTGTTGCTAGTCGGCTCGCAGGGCGATGGCGGGATCGACGTGGAGGGCGCGTTGGGCGGCCATGAAGCAGGCGAGCAGTGAGATGATCGCGAGAAGGGCCGTCACAAGAATCAAGCTGAGGGGATCTCGCGCGCTCACGCCGTAGAGTTGAGCGGAGATCAACCTGACCATGGCCAGCGCCGCCAAAAGGCCGACGCCGATTCCGCCCAGGACAAGGCGGAATCCTTCGGTCAGAATCATGCGCAACACGCCACTGTGAGTGGCGCCGAGGGCAAGGCGCAGGCCGATTTCGCGCGTGCGTTGTCCGACTCCGTAAGCGATGACCGCGTAAAGCCCGGCGGCGGCGACCAGCAGGGCCGTGGCCGCAAACAGGGCGACGAGGACAAGGCTAAAGCGGCGCGTGGCCAGCGCACCGCCTAACACTTGTTCCATGGTGCGGACGTTGCTCGCCGGCACGGTTGGATCGGCGGCGTGAATCTCGGCTCGCACTGAACTCTCGAGCGCGGCGGGCGTCACGGATGTGCGCAAGACCCAGAAAGAATAATTGCGCAGAAAGGGGAGGGAGTCGGACGTTGCCTGACGCAAAGGCAGATAGATGTCGAAGGTCGCCGGGAGCTCGAGCTTCTCCTGCCTGACCTCACCGATGACCCCAACGATTTCGACCGGACGCGGTGGACCATCGGTATCGTCGAGGAGGAGCCGCTGGCCGATGGGGGAGCGATCGGGGAAAAATTTTTGAGCGAGGGGAGCGCTGATGATGACCACGGCGGGACGATCTTCTTTATCTTCCTCGGTGAAGTTGCGTCCATTCTGCAACGGAATACGCATGGCAGAGAGGTAGCCCGGAGTGATGATGCGATAGTTCGCATTCGGAATTTCTCCAGGGGCCGGAGGGCGATCGGCCACCTTGAACGGGATACTGAAGTGGCCGGGGGTCAACGGAAGGAGCGAAGCAAGCGCGGTGTGTTCGACTCCCGGAAGAGCCGAAAGTCGGCGCAGAAGTTTTTCGTAAAATCGAACGAGGGCCGTGCGATCCGCATAGGTCTGCGTTGGGAGAGAGAGGCGAACCGTGAGGACGTTTCGCGGATCGAAGCCGGGGTTTTCCTTCGCCAGCAGCGCGAAACTGCGCAGAAAGAGACCGGCGCCGGCCAGCAAAACCATCGCCAGTGCGACCTGCCCGCCGACAAGCCAGCGGCGCAAGTGCGACTGGGTGGAGCCGCCGGCACTGCCTCGTCCGCCGCTGGCCAGCGCGTCGCGCAGATCGGTGCGCGAAAGCAGCCACGCGGGAGCGAAACCGCAAACGACCGTCGCAAGCAGAATGGTCCCGGCGGTGAAAACGAACACTCGCAGATCCGGGGTGAAGTCATGAAGGCGGGGCAGATCAGCTGGAACAAAACTGACCAGCGCGCTCGATCCCCACGTCGCCAGCAAAAATCCCACTGCGCCGCCACCGATTGCGAGCACGGCGCTTTCCGCCAGCAACAATCGGATCAGGTGACTGCGGGTAGCGCCCAAGGCTGAACGAACCGCGAGCTCGCGTTGACGCGCCGCCGCGCGCGCCAGGGACATTCCGGCCAGGTTCACGCAGGCGATCAAGAGCAACGCCGCCACCGCGCCCAAAATGGTGACCAGCATAGCGCGAGAATTCCCCACGATCTCTTCCGTGAGCGGCAAGGTAACCACACCGATCTTGTTCGCGTACGCGTCAGGAAATTGGCGACGCAGATTCTGGCGGATGGAATCGAGCTCCGCGTGCGCCTGGTCCATCGTGACCCCAGGTTTGATCCGGCCGACCAACCGCAAGAAATTCACCGAAGTCCGGACGCTCCTCCGTGGATCGCTTTCGGGCTGGAGCGGGACCACCACATCCGTGTCGAGATTGGGCAGAACAAAATCAGGAGGAAGAATTCCAACCACGACGCGTGATTCGCCGTTCAGGGTCACGCTCTGCCCGATGATTGAGTTCTGCTTCCCATAGCGCCGCGCCCATAAGCCGTGACTGATCACGGTGACCGCGGGCGCGCCGGGCCGATCATCGGCCGCATCCAGGAGGCGGCCGAGCAAAGGTTGCGCCCCCAGGATTTGAAAGATGTTCGCGGACAAACGGACACCCTGCACTCGTTCCGCTTCCGCCTGATCAACCAGGTTTGCATTATAGGAGGCAACAGCGGCGAGACCCTGGAGAAGAGTGTTCTGGTCGCGGTAATCACAAAACTCCGGCAAAGTGAAATTCCCGCGGGTGGTGTCGGGCCGCTGCGCATAAATCCAAATGAGCTTTTCCGGCTGGGCGAAAGCGAAAGGCCGCAGGAGCACGGCGTTGACCACGGAGAAAATGGCGACGTTCGCGCCAATGCCGAGGGCGAGGGTGAGGATCGCGACTGATGAAAACGCAGGCGATTTGCGCAATTGGCGAAGCGCGAACCGAAAATCTCGCCAAAGCTGATCGGGCGACATCCAGATGCGTTCTTCGCGGGCCATTTCCTTTATCTGCTCGACGCCGCCGAATTTTCGAAGGGCCGCGTGGCGCGCGTCGCGAAGGGACATGCCGGCGGCAATGTTCCGCTCGGTTAGGAGATCCAGATGTTGTTGAATCTCCTCGACCATTTCCACGTCACGGCTCCGCTTGTGCAAGAGACCGAGCAACCGAGAAAAAAAGGCGCGGATTCGCAGCATAAGTCGTCAGGTCGCCTTCAGGACGAGGTCGATTCCCTTCGTGATGCGCGACCAATGCTCCGTTTCTGCGACCAGCTGTTTGCGGCCAGTCGCGGTCAGTTCGTAGTAGCGGGCCTTGCGGTTGTTGTCGGAAACGCCCCACTTCGCCTTGATCCAGCCTTGCGCTTCTAAACGATAGAGCGCGGGATAGAGCGAACCCTGTTCGACATACAGGATCTCTTTCGACATTTGTTGGATGCGATCGGCTATGGCCAGGCCATGTCTCGGGTCGTGCTGCAACGCTTTTAGGATCAGCATGTCGAGGGTTCCGTAAACGAGATCTGGTTTTTCTTTCGCCATGGGGTTGGGCCTAGACAGTCTTGGTGAGTGGATTATTCGAGCTCTTGCCTAGACTGTCAAGGAAAGAGATTAAACGCCCTCCAACACGCATAAAGAATTGCGGGTCTTTTTGCTCGTGGTGCGCGAGATCGGTCACTAGGCTCGCCGGGCGAAATGGCCTCGGAGTCGGAAAATTATTCTCATCTGGATATCGCGCATGTCCTGTTCACGGACATCGTGGGCTATTCCAAATTGCCGATTGATCAACAAAGCGAGCTGCTCGGGCAATTGAATCAGGTCGTAAGGGGAACGGAGCAGTTCCGGGCGGCGGAAGCGGCGGACAAACTGGTGCGGCTGCCGACGGGTGACGGCATGGCGCTCGCTTTTTTTACCAGCCCCGATGCTCCGGTGCGATGTGCGCTGGAAATTGCAGAGGCGTTGAAAAGTCGTCCCAACATCAAGCTGCGAATGGGGGTGGATAGCGGCCCGGTCGATCAGATTGTGGATGTGAACGATCGGCCGAATGTGGCCGGCGCCGGCATCAACATGGCGCAACGCGTGATGGATTGCGGCGATGCGGGTCACATTCTTTTATCGAAGCGCGTGGCTGGCGACCTCGGGCAATACAGCAAGTGGCAACCACATTTGCAGGACCTGGGCGAAGCGGAAGTGAAGCACGGGGTCAAGGTCTCGCTCGTTAATCTCTACACCGACAATCTGGGCAATCGCGCCGTTCCTGAGAAGGTCCAACGGGCGCAGCGGACGGAGATGCTTCGGGGCCGCGCGCTCCGCCGCCGCCGCCTGAGCATCGCGGCGCTCGTTGTTTTTTTCGCGCTGGCCATGGCCGCAGTCTGGTGGTGGTCAAAGCGCGCACCGGCGCCGCCAGTCGCATCGGGCAATATGGCGGCGCCGGCAATTCCGCCGAAAAGTATTGCCGTCCTGCCGCTGGAGAATCTTTCGGACGACAAAGAGAACGCCTTCTTCGCGGACGGCATTCAGGATGATGTGCTGACGAGTCTGGCCAAGATCAAGGATTTGAAAGTGATCTCGCGCACGTCCGTGATGTCGTATCGCAACAAAGCCGCGCGCAACCTGCGCGAGATGAGGACGGAACTTGGCGTGGCCAGCGTTCTCGAGGGGAGTGTTCGCCGAGTCATGAATCGCGTGCTCGTGAACGTCCAATTGATCGATACCGCGAGCGACCAGCACCTCTGGGCGGAGCGCTATGATCGCACTCTCGCGGACTCCCTCACGTTGCAGGGTGAACTGGCGTCCGAAATCGCCGGGGCGTTGCGCGCGACGCTTACTCCAGAAGAAAAGGCGCGCGTCGAAAAAAAGCCGACCGATAACCCAGACGCCTATGTCGCTTATCTGCGGGGCCGTGAAGTACAACTCCGACCGGAAACGTCGCGGGAGAATTACCTGAGCGCGGAAAGTTTTTACGAGCAGGCCATCGCATTAGACCCGAAGTTTGTTCTCGCGCGGGCGCGGCTCAGCTTTATCCAGGCACTGCTTTTCGAATATTTTGAGCCAAAGAACTCTGCCCGACTAGCCCAGGCGCGGGGTAACGCCGAAGAAGCAGTGCGACTGGATCCCAATTCTGCGGAAGCGCATTCGTCGCTGGCGCGTTGTGCTCAAAATGCCAACGATGCGGCTACCACCCGCCGTGAACTAGCCGAAGCGGTGCGGCTTCTGCCTAACGACACCACGATCGTCCTCTCGGCCGCGATTACCCAGTGGGGAATGGGTTGGAATGAAGAAGCGGCGGTCAATTTCAAGCGCGCCACCGAGCTAGGTCCTCGGGAACCAAAAACCTTTTATAACTACGGGGTGCTTCTCAAGGAGATCGGCCGGGAGGCCGAAGCCCGCGCGGCTTTGGATCGAGCTTTAGTGCTCGCACCTGCCTCGATCTACTTTCGACTGCAGCGGGCCAGTGCGGAGACATCCTGGACCGGCGATCCTAATCGCGCCCGGGCGGTCCTAGCCAGTCTGCCCGCCGGCCAGGATCCCGACGGCAGAGTGACTTCCGCCTTTTGCACTCTCTCCATTATGGAACGCAATTTTCCGGAAGCTCTGCGATTGCTTCAGGCTTATAAGGGCGAGACTTTGCCCACCGTCGATAGCGGCGGTTTCGGAACGCAGGATTCGAAACCATACAACGAAGGAATCATTCGTCTCTACGCCGGCGACAAAGCACGCGCTTACGAATGTTTTGATTCCGAAAGGTGGAAGGCTGAAGTCGAGGTCAGGGACGAGCCGCAGTCGGCTGGTAATCACGCTGCGCTGGCGTTCCTCTACGCCCGGATGGGTTGGAAAGGACCCGCTGTTGAAGAAGCTGGGCGGGCCTTGAAACTGGAAGCGCCGGTCGACGTGTTTGCGAATGTAGCGTTCCACTTCAACTTGGCGCGAGCTTATACCTGGGCAGCGGAGCCCGATGCCGCATTGAAACAGGTGGAGCACCTCCTCAATGTTCCGTCGGACTACAAAGCAAACGATTTCCGTCTTGATCCGGTGTGGGATCCCTTGAGAAAAGATCCTCGCTTCAAGAAGTTGCTCGAGACCAGAAAGCTCTAGTCTACGTCAAGTCAAAGCGTTGCACCGATCGAGAAGTGCCGAGATTCGAAATCCGAAACAAATTCAAAATTTGAATGATCGAATGACCGAAACGGAAGGTGCAAGTCTCCCCGGTCACCGAGGATATTGCCGCAACAGCGCTAAGTCTTCTAAGACGGCGTGGGAGGGCGAGGCTCCCGCCGAGCCGGCGAAAGATTTCCACCCAGGCCTGCGACGGCTCAGCAGGAGCTTCGCCCTCCCAAGGTGACGTTTCGTCTGGGAGGGACATTGGATATTAGCCGTTGTTGCTAACCACCGGTTTTTAAGCCAGCAAGAGCGCGCATACCTGGGCAGAGGCGGCGGAAATCGCGCGAGGCCAATCCGTCGTCCCTCTGGGCTCGGCGCAACTTCCATCCATATCCGGTGGTTGGCACGACCGGCTAATTTCTCTCACGCCTCCACTCATTAAATAATGAACAAGTCTCGGCGAAGTTCTCCGTCGCCCCTGCGCGAATCAGCGCGTTGCGCCGCCATTAGGTCGGCTGGGTTCAAGACTGAACCTGCTGGAAGGTCCGTTAGGCCGGTGCGTTCGGCGTCTCGATTATTTTTTCTTGCGCACGCGCGCGATAGTCCCTAGACCGGAGGGCGTCGGTAGTCGCTCCCACCATGAAAACTAAAAACATCCTCAGCATCGCGGCGGTATTCTCCTTCCTTTTCGCCTTCACGCGCGCCGAAGCGCAATTGAGTTACACCCTCACCGATTTGGGAACCCTCGGTGGCACAACAAGCACAGCCAACGGCGTCGCCGGCACGGGCCACAACGTGCACGGAATGATCGTCGGTTCCTCGACCCTGGCTGACAACACCGAGCACGCGTTCCTCTACGTGGGCGGCCAGATGTACGATCTCAACACGCTGTGCGATCTTTCCCTAAGTAACTTCAAGGTCCTTACGGTGGCGAAATCGATCAGCGACTCCTGCCTTATCATCGGCGAGGGCGTTACGCTGAGCGGAGACAAGCACGCTTTCTTGCTGACGCCGGCGCAAATCGATGGCGGGCAATGGTCGTATGTTTGCTGTCAATGGGTTTGGATCCAGGACGGTGGCGGCTGGTGGTGGGAAACCGGTTGCCATTGTTACAAGTGGCATGGCCCTCCCGGGAATCATCCGCCGTGTCCGCCTCAACCCCCGCATTGTTGGTGGTGGCCGCTTCCCTGTCCGCCGGACTGCGGCTGCCCACCGCCTCCTCCTCCCCCTCATTATTGCTGGAGCTGCATCAACGGACACATCGTTCTGCTCCCGGAGGAGGAAGTCCGGGCCAAGGGTGGTGAGTGTTACCGCTCCTTTGAAGAGGCGGCCAAGAATTGCAAACCCTGCTGGTGCTGCCTGGACGGTCGCGTGGTCCAGACTACGGCGGCCGAGTGCCAGGCGAAGGGTGGTCAATGCTATGGTTCGCCCGAGGAAGCGAGGAAGAATTGCGGGAAGTGCTGGATCTGCGTGGACGGGAAAGTCGTGCAGGTGACGGCGGCGGAGGCCAAGGAGAGAGGCGCTCGATGCTATCGTTCGCCCGAAGAAGCGCAGCGGAATTGTGGGAAGTGCTGGATCTGCGTCGACGGAAAAGTGGTGCAAGTGACCGAGGCGGAGGCCAAGGAGAAACAAGCCAGATGCTTCCCAACTGAGGAAGAAGCGCGGAGATATTGTGGCGACTTTTGCTGGATCTGCCTGGACGGAAAAGTTGTGCGGGTTCCCGTGGCGGAGGCCAAGGAAAGACAAGCTAGATGCTTCCCGACCCAGGAAGAAGCACAGAGGTATTGTAGAGACCTTTGCTGGATCTGCCTTGACGGAAAAGTGGTGCAGGTCCCCGTTGCGGAGGCCAAGGAGAGACAAGCTAGATGCTTCCCGACCCAGGAAGAAGCACAGAGGTATTGTAGAGACCTTTGCTGGATCTGCCTTGACGGAAAAGTGGTGCAGGTCCCCGTTGCGGAGGCCAAGGAGAGACAAGTTAAATGCTACCCGACCCAGGAAGAGGCGCAGAAGAATTGCAAACCGTGCTGGTGCTGTTTGCAGGGGCGAGAGGGGAGAGAACTCGTCCAAACGACGGAGGAGGAATGTCGGCGTCAAGGCGGCCAGTGTTATAGTACTCCAGAGGAAGCGCGCCGCGCTAATTGTATTCCGAGATATTGCTGGGTCTGTATCGACGGCAAAGTTGTGCAGACCACCGAGGCGGAGGCCAAGACCAAGGGCCTTCAATGCTACGCTTCCCAACAAGAAGCGCAAAGCCATTGCCCCCCTCCCTGTTGGTGCTGCATCGACGGACCCGCCGGAAGGAGCGTCATCCAAACTACCGCGGAGGATTGCCAAAGGAGGGGCGGACAGTGCTACGCTTCCGAACAGGAAGCGCGCAACCGTTGTGAGGGACCGCCACCGCGTTGCTGGGTCTGCCTGAACGGACAAGTCGTGCAGGTGACCGCGGCGGAGGCCAAGGAGAGAGGCGTTCGATGCTACACTTCCAGGGAAGAGGCGCAGAGGGGTTGCGAAGGAGACAAATGCTGGGTCTGCGTGAATGGTCAAGCGGTCCAAATGCCCGAGGCGGAGGCCAAGGCGAAAGGCCTTCCCTGTTATCCTTCCAAGGAACGAGCGCAGGTGGCTTGCGGAAAGCTCTGCTGGGTCTGCGTGGACGGACAAGCCGTCCAAATGCCTGAGACGGAGGCCAAGGCGAAAGGCCTTACCTGTTATCCTTCCAAGGGACGAGCGCAGGTGGCTTGCGGCGGAGACAAACCTTGCTGGACCTGCGTTGACGGAAAAGTCACGCAGATTAGTCAGAGCGTGGCGAAGGGAAGAGGCCTTCCCTGCTATTCTTCGCAAGCAGAAGCACAGAGGAATTGTAAAGAGACCACTACCGACAAATGCTGGGTCTGCGTAAGAGGGAGGGTTGCTCAGCTCTCCGCCTCGGTGGCCAAGGCCAGAGGCCTTAGTTGCTACTCTTCCCAAGAAGAGGCGCAGCAGAATTGTCGCGTTGTCGAAAAACCGACCCCAACGCCGCGGCCAATCCCCAAAATGACACCGCGGCCAGTCCCCAAAATGACGCCGCCGCCACGCCGGAACATACCAACACCAACACCGCCAGTAATAAGGTAACGGTTTTCGCCGGAAGCTCTCTGTTAACGGGCCGAGGCGATAAGCTTCTATACTTCCATGTTGTAGCATCCGGGCTGACTCCCCGGATCCCGGACGTGCTGACGGCCGCGTAGAGCGCGTGCCCTACTCCAGCGCGTCACGGCCTGTCGGGCGGAAGACCGGTATGCAGGGAGCTGCTCGCGAATCTGGCGAAAGAGTGGGGGATTGCGGATGACACCCCAGCCGATCACGAGCTTGCGCGCGCCGGTGAGGAGTAAGCGCTGCCGCTTTGCGGGCGGACTAAATGTTGCCGTTCGCGAGCACGGGACAAGCATCGCCCCAACGGCGCGAAGGCTGAAGCCGTAGCGCGCCGGGACAGCGGCAAAAAGAAAAATAAAAAAAAGGCTTGCTTGTGATGCAGTGTTATAGTCAACTACATCACTATATGAGACACCAAGACCGATCGGAGCAATTCCTCGCCTGTCTCTCGTGAGGGCCATCCGGAAGACAGGATGGACCATGAGTTTCACAACAGTCAGCCGATCTACCGACAGCTGCGTCATCGTGTCGTCGCCATGATTCTCGACGGCGTCCTCAAGGAAGGCGATCCGCTGCCGTCGGTGCGCAATGTCGCAGCGGAATATCGAGTCAATCCGCTCACAGTTTTGAAGGCCTATCAAGGGTTGGTCGACGAGCAGCTGATCGAGACGAAGCGAGGTCTCGGTATGTTCGTGAATGCCGGCGCGCACGATCTGCTGCTGAAAGCCGAACGCAAAAAGTTTCTCGCCGAAGAATGGCCCAGGGTCCACGCGACCATCGAGCGGCTCGGCTTGACCATGGATGAATTGCTGGATGCCGCAGCAACCCGGCGGTCATCCTCGAAAACCTCAAGGAAGGAGCGTTGACGCCATGGCATGCATAGAAGCACGCGGGCTCCGCAAGACTTACGGCACCACCATCGCCCTGGATGGTATCGATCTGCGGGTCGAAGAGGGCCGCATCCTCGGGCTCATCGGCCCGAACGGCGCCGGCAAGACCACCGCCCTCGACGCGGTTCTCGGCCTCATTCCCTATGGAGGAGAACTGAAGGTGCTGGGACGCGATCCCTGGGCTGAACGCGATCGGCTCATGCAGGATGTCTGCTTCATCGCCGATGTCGCGGTGCTGCCGCGCTGGATGCGGGTTTCGCAAGCGCTCGATTACGTCGCGGGCGTGCATCCGCGCTTCGATCGCGCGAAGGCGGAATCTTTTCTGGCCAGGACGGAGATCAAACGCACGAGCAAGATCCGCCAATTATCGAAGGGGATGGTCGCACAACTGCACCTCGCGCTGGTCATGGCGATCGACGCGAAGTTGCTCGTCCTCGACGAGCCGACACTTGGCTTGGACATCCTGTATCGGAAAGCCTTCTACGACTCGTTGCTGAACGACTACTTTGACGGCAGCCGCACCATCGTCGTCACTACGCATCAGGTGGAGGAGGTCCAGCACGTCCTGACCGATCTCATGTTCATCAATCACGGCCGCATCGTGCTCGAGTGCAGCATGGAAGAATTTGAAGCGCGTTACGCCGAAGTGATGGTGCATCCCGATCATCTCGCGGAAGCGCAGGCGCTCGGCCCCATTCACAGCCGGCAGATGTTCGGGCGCAGCATCCTGCTTTTTGACAAAGTCGACCACGAGCAACTCGCGGCGCTGGGCGAGTTACGGACGCCGGGCATTGCCGATTTGTTCGTCGCGCTGATGGGCGCGCCAGAGCCGCCTTCGTCCGGCAGCAGCCGGACTACGGCGAGCGAGGGAGGAGTGGCCAAATGAGTACAGAATTGAATGAGTTACAACCTGCCGCGCACACGCCAGTCAGGGCGACGAGACCGTTCTATTGGTCGGTGCGTCGCGAACTCTGGGATAACCCTTCGATTTACATAGCACCGCTCATCGCCGGCGGTGTCGTGCTCCTGGGCTGCCTGCTCACCGCCTATCGCCTCCCGGAATTGAGGCGAGCCGCCTTGTTACTCGAGTCCACTCGTCAACGCGCCGCGATCGAGATGCCTTACGACATGGCCGCGCTGATGATCATGTTCACGGCGTTCATTGTTGCGGTCTTTTACTCCCTCGACGCGCTTCATGGCGAACGTCGCGATCGCAGCATCCTCTTCTGGAAATCGATGCCGGTGTCGGATCGCATCACGGTTCTCTCAAAAGCGATTGTCCCGCTCGTAATCGTGCCGCTGCTCACCTTCATTATTGTCCAGGGCACCCAGTTGATCATGTTACTCATCAGCAGTGCCGCGCTGGCTCCGAGCGGACTCGCCGGGACGACTTGGGCGCTTCTGCCGATCTTCCGATTGTCGGTGATTCTGTTCTACGGCCTAATCGCCTCGGCATTGTGGGCGGCGCCGTTATATGGATGGCTGCTCCTGGTCGGGGGCTACGCGCGTCGCGCGACGTTTCTGTGGGCCGTCCTACCCTGGCTCGCGCTTTGCGCGATCGAGAAGATCGTCATGGGCACGGCCTATGTCGCGCACATAGTTGGGCAGCGCGTCACGGGCAACTTCGAGGAGGCGTTCGTCGTCGTGCAATATCCGAAAGGGGCACACGTTCCGATGGTCGATCGGCTCACGCAGCTCGATCCGTTGAAATTCCTTAGCAGCCCAGGCCTGTGGATCGGGTTGGTCGTCGCCGCGGCATTCATCGTCGCGGCAATTCTCCAGCGCCGTTACCGCGGACCGCTCTAACTCACTCTCGCGAACAATGAAACGCACGGGAGGGCCTAACGAATGAACAGCACGCTCTTACCGATCCACGTTGCCGCAGGCGGACTCGCCCTTGTTCTCGGCGCCGTGGCTCTGTTAGTGAAAAAGGGCGGGACCATCCACCGTCGCAGCGGGCTGCTGTTCGTCTACGCCATGCTCGTCATGGGCATCAGCGCCGCGATCCTGGGGAATATCGGCGGCCTCATGGCCGCCTATTTTGTCGTCACGGCGCTAACGACCGTCCGTCCCGTGTCGCCATGGACGCGCGGTATAAATGTGGCCGCGCTAGCGGTCGCGGTCGGACTCGCGCTCCTCGACATCCTGGGAGGCGCGAAGGCCTTCAACAGCCCTCGCGGTCTCCTCAACGGCGTTCCGTTCGGGATGCTCTTTTTCATCGCCGCCGTCATGATCCTGGCGGCGATTGGTGACGTGCGCATCATGCGCTTCGGCCTGCCTCGCGGCGGGCCGCGCCTGGCGCGCCATCTGTGGCGGATGTGCTTCGCGCTTTTCATCGCGGCCGGCTCGTTTTTCTCAATCCGTGAGCGCGTGGCGAAAATCCTTCCCGAGCCATTCACGACTGCGCCGATGCGTGCGCTGCCAATCCTCCTGATCTTTGGCGCGATGTTCTACTGGCTGTGGCGGGTCCGCCGCCGTCGCCCTTTGCCAGTGATCGTCCGACACGATCCGATGCCACTCATCGCGGCCGCGAACTGAATGCGAATAACGAACAGCGCGATCAAACCAAATTATGAAGAACCTCATCATCAATCCAGTTACCCGCGCGGCGATCGCCGGCGTAGCCGTCTGGCTCGTTTCCGTTTTCTTGGCCCACGGCCAGAATAAGCCGGACGACCTCAAACAACGGATCCTCGCCCAGGCGCAAAGCATCAGTCCGGATAGCTACGCCTTTACCCGGACAGTCAAGAGCGAGCAAACCTCCAAGGGCAAAACGGAACAACACGTTAACATCGACAAGTACGATCCGACAAAATCCGGTGACGCCCGATGGACGCTGGTCTCAGTGGATGGTGCGCCGCCTTCGGCTGACGTACTCAGCAAATACAACAAGGAAACGCCGAAACGCCGCGTGCCCGGTTATTACCGCCTGGCCAAGTATTTTGGGACCGCCGCCACCACTACCACGGACGCGAAAGGCCGGACCGTCTTTCATTTTGGTTCACTCCCGAAAGACACAGCCATTGTCCTCGATTCCGACGTCTCGTCGAATACCAGCGCCGATGTCTCTGTGACCGATGCGGGCGACACCTCGTTCGCCGAACAGGTGCACCTGAGGGTGAAGCCAACGCGTCTGAAACTCATCATGAAGCTGGACAGCTACGAATCCACTGCCCGTTATCGCATCGGGCCGGAGGGTAAGCCACTTCTCGTCGAGAGTATCGCTGACATGAGTGGTTCTGGCATGGGCCAGGAAGGAAAGGTGCACACGGTTGTTACCTACAGTGATTATCGAGCGGTCGGTAAGTAATCTCCCAACTGGTCACACCTATGTTATCGAGCCTTCTCCTGGCCAGTCGCTCTCTCCTGCGTAGTCCGGGATTCACCCTGCTCGCAGTCATCACCCTTGGTCTCGGCATCGGTGCCAACACCGCAATGTTTAGCATCGTCAATACCGTCTTGCTCAAGCCACTTCCCTATCCTAAAAGCGAACAGCTCCAACGGCTGGATCGTGTTACTCCACAAAACCCACAGCGCCGCGTCTCGGCTGCGGACTATCTTGATCTTCGTCGCGAGATGCAGCCCTATGGCGATATCGGCGCCTATGCCCTGGGCGACACCAGCCTGTCGGAACCTGGCCAACCCGCCGAGGTAGTCCGAGCGCTTCGCATCACGGCAAATTTGCTTTCCGTCCTCGGTGTTCAGCCGCAACTCGGCCGCAATTTCCTACCTCGAGAAGATGTCGCCGGAAACGATCACGTGGTCATCCTGAGTCAGCGCTGTTGGCAGCAACGCTTCGGCTCGGCTCGTAACATCATCGGCCGGATGATTCGCATCGACGGGCAACCGCACGAAGTCGTTGGCGTTCTGCCCGGCTGGTTTAATGAATGGCGCCACCTGGGCGCATTCGATTTCTTTCGCCCTTTGGCGTTGGACCAGCAGAAGGCCTCGGACCGGCGGACTACTTTTCTTCGCCTCCACGGCCGCAGAGATGATCGAGTATCGGAGGCGAACGCGACCGGTTTCATCGTTAACTTCGGAGCGCGACTGGCAAAGGATTTTCCAGAAGTGAACGCGGGCGCTGTCTGGCACCCGGTAGCTCTTAACCGAACAGCGTTTCCCAAGAATGCGGTTGCGCTTCTAGCGTTATTGATAGGGCTGTCAGCTTTCGTCCTGCTTATCGCCTGCTCCAATCTCGCGAATCTTCTTCTCGCGCGGACGATGGCGCGCGCCCGCGAATTCGCCGTGCGCGGGGCTCTCGGCGCCTCGCGCTTCCAATTGCTGCGGCCGTTAATTAACGAATCCCTGCTGCTTGCGCTTGCCGGCGGCGTCTGCTCGGTCCTGGTCGCGCGCTGGGGCGCGGACTGGATCTCGTCGCGAACTCTCTCGGACAACGGCGAGCGTTTTACCTTCTCCTTCGACTGGCACGTCTTCGCGTGGGCCTTTGTTGCATCCGCGATAACTGCGGTCGCGTTTGGTTTGGCTCCCGCTCTTTTCGCCTTGCGGCTCAACGTCAATGACACGCTCAAGAGCGGAGCACGCGGTACGACAGGCGGTCGCGGCCACCAGCTTTTCCGCCATGCTCTGATTGTTGGTCAATTCGCCCTCGCGATGGTGTTACTCGCTGGCGCCGCGCTTTATGTCCGTGCCTTCAACGAACTAAGTAATTCCCGCGGCGGGTGGGAATCCTCGCGCCTCGTCACGGGAACCGTCGTCCTTCCGACCGTGACCTACGGTGATCCCGATAAGATCAACACCTTTCATCGGCTAACCCTGGAACGCCTTCGGGCTCTGCCTGGAGTAGCTTCCGTTAGCATCTCCTCTTTCACTCCTTTCTTTAATTGGGGCGATGTCCGCAAATACATCGTCGAAGGTCGCGACCTTCCGCAGCCCGGCCAGGAGCCCGCTGCTGTCGTCAATAGTGTTACTGCCTCTTACTTCGATACCTATCAGACACGTGTCGTGGCTGGCCGGGCATTCACGGAACAGGACGCTCTCACCTCCAGCAGGGTTTTCATTATCAGCCAAACCACAGCGACCTCACTATTCGGAAACGAAAACCCGATTGGACGTCGTCTTGCCCAAACCGGGGCAGATAATCCTCAGTGGGGAGAAATCGTTGGTATCGCGGCCGATATTAAATCCGTCGTGCCTGATCCAGGGCCTGTTACCCTGCAGCTCTACCAGCCCATGTCTCAAGACCCCCGTCCATACAATGAGATTGCGGTTCGTACGACGACGGCGGCTCCTTCTACCCTTGTTGTTCCGATCCGCAACATCATGAGTCAGCTCGATCCCGATTTGCCTGTTCGCCAGCTTCAGGCCGCGGACGTGACGATCGAGCGCGCCAATACGCAAACTGCCATCCTGCGCGACATGCTCGCTTCATTCGCTGTGCTGGGAGTAGGGCTCGCCTCGCTAGGTATCTACGGGGTTATTGCTCGAACGATGACCCAGCGCACCGGTGAGTTTGCCATTCGTTTCGCGCTGGGGGCATGCACCAGGGACATCACACGCCTGGTGCTGGTCTCTGGGGCGAAATTGGCCGCGATCGGACTCACACTCGGTTTCATCGGTGCGCTAGGTTTGGCGCGGCTCCTCGTCGCGAGTAACCCAGGCATGCACTTTAGCAATCCGTTGGCAATGGCTCTGCCAGCTCTTCTTCTCCTGGTCATCGCACTCGTCGCTTCATGGCTGCCCGCTCGACGCGCCGCCCGTATCAATCCCATCGAGGCTCTCCGCGCCGAATGAACTGTCACACTCCCGCGAACTCATCAATGGACTCGACCAAGCGACAAGCCAGGCGTGCAGGACTCTTGTATCTGCTGGCCAATCTAGCGGCGCCATTTGCGCTCCTCTATCTGCCGCGTCTTCTGATTGTGCCGGGCGACCCCACCGCAACCGCCGATCACGTCCGCGCTTCGATTGGCCTGGTCCGGCTCGGAATTGCGGTCGAACTCGTCAACGGGAGCGTGGTGGTCTTCGCGGCGCTCGCCTTCTACCGTTTGTTCAAGGCCGTGAGTCACACCCATGCACGCGCGATGCTCGTGCTGGTCTTAATGGCCGTTCCGATCGCGCTGCTGAACGTGCTGAACCAAGTGGCTGCGCTCGTCCTTGCGCGGCACCCGGATTTTCTCGCCGCTTTCAATGCGCAGCAACTCGACGGGCTCGTGCTGTTGTTTCTCCGACTGCATAGCTATGGCTATGTGATCTCGGGAATCTTTTGGGGACTGTGGCTATTCCCATTCGGGGTTCTCGCCATGAGGTCCGGCTTCATTCCGTGGCTGATTGGCTTATTCATGTTGCTCGCGGGCGTGCCGTATGTCGTTACCGCGTTCACTTCGCTCGCCGCGCCGCAATTCAACTTCATCGCAAACTGGCTGGACCCGTTGATGGCTGGCGAACTGCCGATGCTCATTTGGCTTTTGATCTGGGGTGCAAAGGATCAGCCGAGCAGGCGGGCGGTCTCTGCTCCCGCCGGGGTGTGAATTATGAAATGGAAACGATTCCTGAAACGCAGCGCGCTCGCGCTTCTGCTCGTCCTCTTCGCGTGCTTTCAGATAGCCTACTGGAGGTCGACTAATGACTGCAATACTCCGCTCCGAGGTGAAGTCATGAAAGCAATTTGCTTCTGCGAATACGGCTCCCCCAATGTCGTGAAGCTTGATGACGTTGAGAAACCTGCGTCGACGGACAATCAGGTCCTGATTAAAGTTCGGGCGGCTTCACTCAACGCGCTTGATGCCTACATGATCCGCGACGCCTGGCTTAATCGTTTGATTTTCGGATTGCGCAAACCAAGAGACACGCGGTTGGGGCGCGATGTCGCCGGCGTAGTCGAAGCGGTCGGCAAGAACGTTGCGCAATTCAAGCCGGGCGACGAAGTGTTCGGCATCTGTCGGGGCTCGCTGGCTGAGTATGCCTGCGCTGCAGAGCGAGGGTTGGTGATGAAGCCGGTGGACGTCACCTTTGAGCAAGCGGCTTCGATCCCGCTCGCCGGCCTCACTGCGCTGCAGGGCCTGCGCAACGGAAAGATTCAGCCCGGGCAGAAGGTCTTGATCAACGGCGCGACCGGAGGTGTCGGAACCTTTGCCGTGCAAATCGCCAAGTCCTTCGGCGCGGAGGTCACGGCGGTTTGCAGCCCAAGGAATGTCGATCTTGTCCGATCCATTGGCGCCGATCGCGTCATCGATTACACCACAGAAGATTACACCAAGCCCGATCAGCGTTACGACATGATCTTCGATAACGTTTGCAACCATTCCTTCTTCGAGCGCCGTCGCGTCTTAACTCCCAAAGGCATTTGCGTTTTGGTAGGCATGGGCGGCGCCGGCGTAAAACAAAGCGAGGCCATGGGACGCATAGTGGGAAATCTTTTCATGGCATATGGCTTGTCATCATTCACCGATCAAAAATTCGCCCAGTACATAACCAAGGTCACCAAACCGGATCTCCTCCTCCTGGGCGAGCTCCTCCAGGCGGGCAAGGTCAGACCGGTGATCGAACGGACTTACAAATTAAATGAGGCGCCTGAAGCTATCCGCCAGCTCGATGCAGGACACGCTCGCGGCAAGCTCGTCATCACGGTCGGAGAGGATTCCTACTCACATGAAGCTAAAGAGAATTCTTAAGTGGAGCGCACGCGTGATCTTGGTCGCGTTAGTTTTGGGTTTCCTGGCCGGAGTCATCGCCTACTGGAGATCGACGAACGATTGCGATCGCAAGACCGCTTTGGTCCATCCGATGAAAGCCATTCATTTTTGCGAGTATGGTTCACCTGACGTTCTCAAGTTTGAAGACGTTGAAAAGCCTGTTCCGAACGACGATCAAGTCCTGATCAAAATTCGCGCGGCTTCCCTCAATTTTATTGATCCGGACTTGATCGTCGTTCGGTGGCCGCTTCGCCTGATGTTGGGGTTGGGGCTGCGCAAACCAGAGAAGACACGGCTAGGCAACGATATGGCAGGCCAGGTTGAAGCGGTGGGCAAGAACGTGACCCAGTTCAAAGTAGGCGACGAAGTCTTTGGCGTAGGTCGTCCTACTATTGCGGAGTATGCATGTGCTCGCGAGCGAGGGTTGGTCCTTAAGCCAGCTAATGTGACATTTGAACAAGCGGGCTCTGTAGCTTGGGCCGGATTCACCGCCTTGCAGGGTCTTCGCCAGGCTAACATTCAGCCGGGGCAAAAGGTCCTGATTAACGGCGCAACGGGAGGCGTGGGCACTTTCGCTGTTCAGATAGCGAAGTCATTTGGCGCGGAGGTGACCGCCGTATGCAGCACGGGAAAAATGGACCTTGTCCGATCAATCGGCGCAGATCACGTCATTGACTACACCAAGGAGGATTTCACCAAAGGCGACCAGCGTTACGACGTGATTTTTGATAACGTCAACAACCGCTCCTTCTCCGAGCGCCGCCGCGTCTTAACTCCTAATGGCATCTGCGTCCTTGCGGGAATCGGAGGAGCAGGCGCTCCGGGTGAAGTCCTGCTGGGACGTGTGGTTGGGATTTTCCAAGCGCGTATTTTGTCGCGGTTCGTCCGTCAGAAGTTCGTCACGTATGGGACGAAACTGGACAAAGAGGATCTGAAGTTGTTGAGCAATCTCATGCAAACGGGGAAGGTGATACCCGTGATCGATCGGACTTACAAGTTGAGCGAGACCGCGGACGCCATGCGGTATTTCGAAGAAGGCCACGCCCGCGGCAAGATTGTCATCACGATCGAATGAGCGCACTTCGCACCTCAACAATGTCGCCGCTCTTCAAAGCCCGGATGGGCGGCTTCTGCTGGTTCATGTGTTTCCTCACCGGCATTTATCCGGTGGCGATAAGCGGCAGGCTTATTGTGGCTCGCGACGCTGCCGCCACGGCGACAAACCTTCTGGCGCACGAAGGTCTGTATCGGTTCGGCATCGCGGGCTTACTGATATCAACCGCTTTTTACATCGGCGCCACGCTCTTCGTCTACGAAGTGCTCAAGCCCGTTAACCGGAGCCTCTCACTGCTGGCGGCATTCTTCAGTCTGGTGGGATGCGCCGTGGGAGCGCTTAGCTGTATCTTTGATTTGGTTCCTTTAGTCCTTTTGAAAGATGCGCCCTACCTGGGTGTATTCACCATCGATCAACGTCAGGCCTTGGTCCTGATGTTTCTCAAAGTGCGGTTGGAGGCGAACAACCTCGGCCTTGTCTTCTTTGGACTGCATTGCCTCGGTGTTGGATACCTTATTGTAAGGTCAACCTTCATGCCGCGAATCATCGGCGTACTCATGCTCATAGCCGGCGTCTGCTGGATCTCCTTTCTCATGCCGGCCGTCCAGAGTCTCATCCCCTTCGCAATGATGCCCGGAGCCATCGGCGAAGTTTCGCTCTCTCTCTGGCTCCTCATTAAGGGCGTGAACGTCCAGCGATGGCAGGAACAGGCGGGGAACAACATCCAACAGGAATCCATATGACACCCCGCACCATTACTCAGTCACAACGCACGGCCGCCAAAGTCGCAGGATTGAGTTTCCTGTTCACGATGGTCATCGTGGTCTTCGCCAACTACGGACTGCTCAATCCTCTTATGGTCCGGGGCAATGCGGCGGAGACCGCCCGGAACATTGTAGCGCACGAAACCCAATTTCGCGTCGTCGTTATCGGTTTCCTTGCCTATAGCATGGGTGTCTTTGTCCTTCTCATTGCGCTTTACGTCATCCTCAAACCGGTAAATGCAGGCCTGGCGCTGGCGGGGGCGATCTTCCGCTTTGTCTTCGCTTTGTTGTGGCTGCTGACGACGCTCAACCTGCTGAGCAGCCTGCGCCTCCTCGGCAATTCCAGTTATTTGCAGGCCTTCGAGCCGGAGCGGTTGCAGTCCCTGTCCCGGCTTTACCTGGCCGCAAATTTCGATGCCTACTACGTCGGCCTGCCGTTCTTCGGCCTGGCCGCCACGGTTTGCAGCTACCTGTTCCTTAAGTCGAACTATATCCCCAAAGGATTGGCTCTCTTTGGTGTAGTTTCGTCTGCCTGGTGCGTGCTCTGCGCTTTCATTTACCTGATTTTCCCCGGCTTCGCCAAGCCGGTTGATCCATACTGGTTCGATTCGCCGATGGCTCTGTTCGAGTTGGCGCTCGGTCTTTGGCTTTTGTTCAAGGGATTAAGATTAGCGAAAACCGTTGAACAAACGATATGAACTCACTCAAGAAAAATCCAAGCCCCACGCTCCAGGTCGCGAAATGATAATGAACCTGATTTACCCATGAAAATAAACCGACAACACCTCATCATCACCACATCCTGCGTCGCTGCGCTCTTGTTCACTGGCAACGTGCTAGCCCAAACCCCGAGCCCTACAGGTGGTTCACGGATCAAAGCCTATTTCTATCGAGAATATGGTTCACCCGATGTCCTGCGGCTGGAAGAAATCGACAAACCCGTTCCGGCTGACGATCAAGTTTTGGTCAGAGTTCGCGCGGCGTCGGTCAATCCACTCGACTGGCATTATATGGAAGGCACGCCCTACATCGTGCGCGCCATGGAGTTCGGGCTCCTCCGACCAAAGGTCCCACGGCTAGGCGTCGATCTGGCCGGCCAGGTGGAAGCGGTTGGCAAAAAGGTAACTCAGTTCAAACCGGGTGACGAAGTATTCGGACAGCGTTTTGGCGCTTTTGGCGAGTATGTCACAGTGCGCGAGGATCGGGCCCTGGTCATAAAACCACCCGGCGTGACGTTTGAGCAGGCGGCCGCTTTACCGGTGGCGGCGATCACTGCCTTGCAGGGTCTCCGGGACAAAGGCAAACTTCAGCCCGGACAAAAGGTCTTGATCAACGGCGCCTCGGGAGGCGTTGGCACGTTCGCGGTGCAGCTGGCCAAGACGATGGGCGCGGAGGTGACGGGCGTATGCAGCGGAAGGAATGTGGAATTGGTCAAGTCACTCGGCGCTGACCACGTCATTGATTATACCAAAGAGGATTACACCAAGAACGGGCAGCATTACGACGTGATGCTCGATAACGTGGCGAACCATTCGTTTTCAGAGAACGTCCGCATGTTAAATCCTCAGGGGAAATACGTCTTGATCGGCGGTGGAGGACCGGACGATCAAGGATTCATCGGACCTTTGATCCTTCCGATCAAAGCGGCGCTGATGAAACGGTTCGTGACTCAGGAGGTCGGCTTTATGGTGGCAGAGGTAACTAAGGCTGACCTTAGCTTCCTCGCCGATCTCGTGCAGACCGGGAAACTAAAGGTCGTCATCGACAAGAGCTATCCATTGAGTCAGCTCCCGGAGGCGATGCGGTATCTGGAAACAGGTCGCGCTCGAGGAAAAGTAGTCATAACTGTCGGCGACAACACGGAACCATCACCGGCCGCTCCAAAGCTTGCCGGGAGCTCAGGCAGCTCGCCCCTTCTGGTCGCTCTTGGACTCATCGGTGTCCCAGTTGCCGCGCTCATCGTTCCGATCATCGCCGTGTTCCCTCTTAATCGCCGGTTCCGCGAGCGTAACCCGGAGAAACGTCCCTACCGATGGGGCTACTACTTCAGCATGATGGCGTTCATCGGCGGCCTTCTTCTTGGCCGCTTCCTTAATGCTGGCCCCACTGCGATGATTCTCTGCGGCCTCATTTACGCCCTCCTCGCCTGGTTTTTCGCCCAGCGTCACCACTGGGCCTGGATCGCGCTTACAATCTTGAGCTTCAATCCGATCGCCTGGATCATTAATGCCATCTACCTTCGGAAGCGTTGGGCGGAGGAACCCGCAACCACAGCGGCCGCGCTGTAGCCGCTCCGCTCAGTCGGGGCGATTGGAAGGAAAGAACGGTGACATAGCGCCGTTGCTACAGCCCGGCAGGATTTACGAGATCAGTTATAACGTATTGAATTACAGATGAGCCCGAACGCCGAAGACGGGGACGAAGCGAAGACCGGTGCGTTTATGCGCGCACTTCAGCGCATCGTGTCCATCGAACCGCGCGAGATGCGTTCGATCGCGTGGTCGTGGCTTTATTTCTTCAGCCTGCTCGCGAGCACGTTCGTGCTGCGACCGCTGCGCGACTCGATGGGTTTGAACGGCGGCGCCGATAAGTATCCGTGGCTCTTCACCGGGACGCTCGTCGCCATGGTGGTCGTGAGCCCGCCCTTCGCGCTGCTCGTGACCAAGCTGCCACGCAAGCGTTTCATTCCGATCGTCTATCGCGTTTCAATGGCGTGCCTGCTCGCATTCTGGCTGGCGCTGACGTTCCTGCCGGCAAGCTTCAACCTCGCGGCGGCCTACACCTTCTTTATCTGGTTTAGTGTGTTCAACCTGTTTGTCGTGTCCGTGTTTCGTGGGTTCATGGCTGACATTTGGCACCTCGACCAGGCTAAGAGGCTCTTTGGTTTCATCGGCGTCGGCGGCACGCTCGGCGCCCTGGCCGGCTCGAAGATGGCGAGCTTGCTCGCGAAGCCGATCGGCAGTGTGAATCTGCTCTTTCTCTCGATCGTCCTGCTCGAGGTCGCGGTTTTCAGTGTGCGCCGTCTTGTTGTCATCCATCGCATCGATGCGGCGCCGCCTGGACGAGACGCCACGCCGGCAGCGGCCCTCTCGACGTCGGACATGTGGCGCGGCTTGAAGCTCATCATTAACCAGAGCTATCTGCGCTGGATCGCCAGCTACACCTTCATGTACGGGCTGGTCGGAACGTTCCTCTATTACCAGCAGGGCAAGCTCGTCGATCTCACCATCCACGATCGCGATCTGCGCACTCAGTACTTCGCTAATATAGAGTTTTGGGTGCAGCTCGGCACGGTCCTCATCCAATTTTTTCTCACGGCTCGCCTGATCCGTTGGTTCGGCATCACGTTCGCGCTGATCTCACAGCCGGCGATCGCGGTGTTCGGATGGATCGTCCTGTCGCTGGCGATGGTCTACGGAACGTGGCTTGGGACGCACGGGTTCACGCTGGGCCAGCTCGCACCGGAGCTGGCTGTCCTGGCGGGTGTGCAAATTCTGCTGCGCATCAGCAACTTCGCCACCGCGCAACCGGCGCGCGAGGCTCTCTACACCGTCGTCGAGCGCGAGGTGAAGTACAAATCGAAGAGCTTCATCGACACCTTCGTTTATCGCCTCGGCGATTGCCTTGGGGCCTGGGCGTTCATGGGCATCCAGGTCGTCGGTGCGACCCTCACTGCGATCGCAGTGCTAACCATTCCGATTGCAACCGTGTGGGTCTTCGTAGGACGCTCCCTCGGCCGTAAACAGCGCGAGCTCACCGACGGAGCGAAATCGAGTGCAAGCGACGCTGACGTCGCTCTCGATCCAGCGGAGACAGAAGCGTCAACGCCGTAGTCCAATCATCCTGCTCGTGTCCGCCAAAGGGCGGACTTGCCGTGGCAAGCTCGTGCTCGTGATTCATGATCATGCCCCTTCGATTGACTCAGGCCCTGGAGCTTCGCCGAAACGGCTCAGTCGAGGCGTTGTCGCTGCAAATGCTCACCGGTCGGTTTCCTCCGATCGGAGTAGGTGCTGCTTCAGGAGTAGCTCGAACAGCTCATAAACGGCGCTGCGCCGCTCCGCGAAGATGCATTGAATGCCGCGGCGCTTGGGAGATATCCGGTATTTGAAGATAATCCGGTAACCACCCACGCGCAGCGGGTGATATTCCTGCAATGGCCCCTCGAGCGCACGAATGTCGCCGCGTTCTTTAGCAAGTCCGCGGAGCGCCGTCCTTAGCAATCGCCGCGGCTCTGGAGCTTGTCGCGCCACGAAGCGCACGACCTGCTCCGAAAGCTCAACCCTTGTCTCCATTGAGCGCGGCGAGTGTCAGAAACCGGGTCGTTCCTTCCTCGTAATTGCGCAGCGCCTTCATTGCCGCCGGATTGCCCAGCAGTTCCAGCGTTTCCATGATCGCATCCATCCGCCCCCGCGAGATAAGATAAGCCACCGTCTCCGCATGCCGCGTAATAGCGATCGACCCCTCTTCCGTCGCCTCCTTGATCAGACGCGGCAGGTTCGTCTGCGCTTGGGTAACGGAATAAGTAGAATCCATGATGAATCTACCTAGCATGAAAGTCGTCTCGTCGTCAACTGTCTGGCCGTATCCAAAATGCAGCGCCTCGGTCTTCTGAGCTCTGAGCTCTGATCTCTGATCTCTGATCTCTGATCTCTGATCTCTGTCTTCCGCCATCATTGCGTCGACCGCTGCAAGAATTCGGTCCATCATAGAATTAGGCAGAAAATTTCCCTATGACTCCAGGCAGGCATGACTCCGTTTAAAGAGGGTATTTGGGTGGACATCGGCCCGGTCCGCATCCTCGGCATGCGGCTGACTACCACGATGACGGTGCTCCGGCTGCTTGATGGAAGTTTGCTCCTTCATTCGCCCTTGCCTTTGACGGCCGAGCGCCGCGCTGCGGTTGAGGCGCTCGGACCGGTCGCACACCTCTATGCGCCGAGCCGCTATCATGATCTCCGAATTGGCGAGTGGGCCGCTGCCTTTCCTTCAGCGCGGTTGCATGCGCCGTTAGGTTTGGTGAAACAGCGCAGAGACCTTCGAATCGATCGCGTGATTGGCTTGGCGCCGGAACCAGCTTTTCTCGGCGTGGTGGATGAATTGCTCATCGAAGGTTTCCGGCTGGAAGAGACCGTCCTGATCTACCGTCCCACGGGGACCTTGGTGGTCGCAGACCTCGTGCACAATGTAGGTCGACCTCAAGATTGGTGGACGAGGTTGTATGCGCAACTCATGGGATTTTATGATACCGTCGCCCTGAGCCGCATGATTCGGTGGGCCGCCTTTTCCAACCGTTCGGCTGCGCGGCGCAGCATTGATGAGCTCCTGACGCGCCCTTTCGATAGTCTCATTGTGGGCCACGGGACGCCTTTGACCACAGGAGGGCGCGAGGCTATCGCGAAAGCCTTCACTTGGCTACCAGCGGTAGGTCACTGAATAACCTGTAACTAGGGACCGGTTAATTTCATTGTTGGCTCCAAGGAGACTGATAGCCTCGCGTGGTTGTTGAATTCGCGCGAAGATCAAATCGGCAAGCTGCGGGAGGCGATTGCGGCGCAGGAGTCGCTGCGTGCGACGCTGGGCGACGACACCGTCGAACTAACTCTTAAACCTTTGCGCAGCTTGCTGGAGTCACTTCTGTCTGCGCAGACCGAAGCGGTCGAAAAGGAAACCGGCTCGCGCGACGAGTTGCTCGCGCAGTTGCAGAGTTACATTCCGAGGCAGCTCGCCGACAAGATCAGGGCGACCGGCCATGTTCAGGGCGAACGGCGCCAGGTTACCGTCGTTTTTGCCGACGTTTCCGGATTCACGGCGTTATCAGAGACGCTGGATCCAGAAGAGGTGGTGTCGTTCATGAACGAGTGCCTCAAGGAATTGGCCGACGCCGTTTATCAATACGAGGGGATGGTAGACAGTATTATCGGCGACTGCGTGATGGCGGTGTTCGGAGCGCCTATCGCAATGGAAGACGACGCCGAACGCGCCTTGCGCGCCGCCTTATCCATGCGCGGACGGCTGGAGCCGTTTAATCGCCGTTGGACCGATAAACTTAAGGAGCCGCTGGCACTGCATATTGGAATCAATTCAGGCACAGTCATTGCCGGCAGCATGGGCAACGATTTGCGGATGCGCTACGCTGTGGTGGGCGACACGGTGAACGTCGCGTCGCGCCTGGAAGGGGCCGCCACCCGCGGTCAGATATTCGTTAGCCAAAGCACCCATCGACTGACGGCCGGCGCATTTCGTTTTCGTCCGCTCGAGCCGATCCAGGTCAAGGGAAAGCGAGAGCTGCTCAAGGTTTATGAATTGCTCGAGGCCAGAGTTCAACCGGAGAAAATCCGTGGTCTGGAAGGCCTTGTTTCCCCACTGGTTGGCCGTGAACGCGAATCGGATGCAATCACCGCGGCCTTGACGGCAACCAAAGCGGGAACAAGCGCGATTGTGCTCGTCTATGGCGACGCGGGTGTAGGAAAAAGCCGTTTGCTTAGTGAAATTCGAGCAGGCCACGCCGATGAAATAACGTGGCTGGAAGGACGCTGCTTCTCTTCCACTCAAACTCTTAGTTATGGGCCGATCCTGGATCTTTTACGAAGACATATCGGCATTGCGGATGAGCAGCACACCGATGAGCAGCAACTCGTGCTGCGGCAGCACGTCACTACAAGTTTCCCTGATGAACCTGAGATCTACGCCATCCTGGCCCGATTACTTTCCCTGCCGCTGGGCGAGGCCGACGAAGATTTGATCAGGGAAATTGCCGGCGCCGAATTTCGCGTTCGATTGTTCGACATCATCGAGCGCGAGCTCATCGGCCTTTCCAGCCATAAGCCAGTCGTTGTCCTGATCGAAGACTTACACTGGGCCGACCAAAGCTCCATCGACTTATTGAATTCCGTCCTTCCGTTAACCAGGAAAGCGCGGCTGACCTTCATCTGTGCCATCCGATCTCGCCAGGAGCCGGCCGCTATCTGGGAAAAAATCAATCCGGTTCTCGAAAGCCTGCGCGAACAGGTCGTGGAGGTTTCTCTTCAGCCACTTTCGACCGAAGGAAGCCGAACTTTGATCGCGCAATTGCTAGGCGGTTTTTCTCTGCCTGAATCGCTCGCCGCAGACATAGTCGATAAGTCGGATGGCAATCCGTTTTTTCTCGAGGAGGTGCTTCGTTCTCTCATTGAAGGAGGGACGCTCGCTTCGGAGCATGGCAGCTGGCGAGTTGGCTCGCTCGCGCTGGCTTCCGCCGTCCCTGACACCATCCAGGGAGTCTTACTCTCCCGAATCGACCGGCTGGCCGAGGAGCTGAAGGTGCTGCTGCAAAAAGCATCGGTCATTGGCCGTGTGTTCTTCTATCGCGTCTTAAAGGTCCTCGCGGCGGAGGGCGCTGCCATCGATGGTCAACTAACGAGCCTGCAGGATTCCGATCTCCTGCACGAAAGAGCCCGCTTACCCGAGATTGAGTATGCCTTCAAACACGCTCTCACGCAGGAGGTGGCCTATCACACGCTTCTAGGGCCGCAGCGGAGAGCGCTTCACCATAAGGTGGGCGAGGCGCTCGAATTGCTTTTTCATGATCGGCTCGAAGAATTCGCCGGCCTTATCGCCTATCATTATTTTTCGGCCGAATCGTGGGAAAAGGCGTTGCCCCATTTGATCCAGTGCTCGATGGCCGCGTCGCAGCTTTGTCTGTTCCCGGAAGTTCGAGGCCATGGCCGCCGCGCCCTGGAATGTCTTCGCCATCTCGATGAAACGCGTGAGCGCCGCGAACAAAAGGTCGATGTTATTTTTGAGCTGATTGATGCTTCGCTTACCTCGGAAGCGCCGGAGAAGAATTTGCGGATCCTGGCCGAGGCCGAGGCTGCGGCGCAATTATTGCAGGACCCACTGCGGTTGGCGCGGGTGCAACTGTTGATCGGACGAGCGCATTACGGTGGCGGAAACCTCCGCGAAGCAATCGACTATTTTCAGAAAGTCCTGGCCCTGGCCCCTGGGCTCGGTGACCCAAGACTGTTGGCGACGCCGGGATGTGTGTTAGGTGTTACCTTCGCGGTGCAGGGGCGTTTTCGCGAGTCGATCCAGTTGCTCGATCAAACCATCCCGCTACTCGAGGCCGCCAAAGACAACCACGAGACGCTGCTCGCCTATAGTTATCGAGGTTGCGCTCTGACCTGCCTGGGCCGGTTTACCGATGGTCTCGCCGACATGAACAAGGCGCTCGAAGCTGCGTGTCTGGCCAATGACCGCAATGGTATGGCCATGGCGCACTGCGCGCTGGCTTTTTCGCGGCTTGTGGCCGGTGAATACGCCGAGGGCATGGAAAGCTCCCGTCGGTTACTCGAAATTTCTGAAAAAACCGGCGCCGATGTCTTTCGATATGGCAGCAACGCCATGCTCGCGTGGGGAGCATTCCGTCTCGACCGGCCGGACGATGCGCGACATTACTGGAATGCGGCGCGCGAAATTGCCCAGGCGCTCGGCGGCCGAATATTTTTCGCTGAGTGGTTCGGAGCGATCGAAGCTGAATTCGTCCTGCAATATGACGATCCAGTGGCAGGATTGCGCCGGGCGGAAGAAGCTTTGGTTCTGTCCCAAGGCGCCGGGAGCGTCATCGGCGAAGGTCTGGCCGAATGCACAATTGGAAAGGCCCTGGCGGCAGAAGCGGGACGCGCTGAGGAATCGATCGCGCATGTGTTGAAAGGAATCGGCATCCTGGAGGGGATCGGCGCTCAGTATGATCTGGCCCGCGCAGCATTCACTGAAGCGGAAGTGCGCACCGCGTGTGGCGATCGCTCCGGAGCAAGGGTGGCAGCTGAAAAAGCTGCCGGCCTCTTGCGTGAGTGCAACCTGGCGAAAGAGGCATCAACGGCCCGAAGGTTTATCGACGAGCTGTGATCCCAACGAAAGCCAAACTCGGGGCAATGGCGTTCAACGCTGTCTTGGCCAGCGCGTCGTGGCCCAGGATGGACGGGTGCCATGCATCCAAAGAGTTAAATGTCTTTAGATCGCTCAGGTTGAGGTGCGCCAAAGCATCCGAATACTCCAGTCGCACATTTGAATGCGCTGGCCGTTGTCGACGCAGTCTAGCCACCATTTTTCTCAGCTCGTCATTCATCAACAAGCCGAGCTGGGTCGTATTTTCCTGATTCGCCGGCTGTAAGGCTTCGAAGTATCGGCAAGTTGCATCGTAGTAAGGATAACGAGCAGGATCGCGCGCATGCACGGCGGCGGCCTTTCTGCGCATTTCAAAAAACGTCCTGAAGTCCGCCAGGCCAAACACGACTACCGCGACGGGATGCTTTTCCTTTCCCGCGCGATCGAGCAACACTTCCAGTTCCTCTGCATAGCTCGCTCCGAATTCCCGCGCCAATCGTGGCAACGCCTTGGATGGATCGCTTCGCTCCGCTTCGGTGAGGCGCTTGACCCAGTCGGTGTTGTTGTGTCCGATCCAGAGCAGGATTACGTCCGGAAAGCGTTGAGCCTTTGTGACCCGCGTGATCTGCCGCCGTAAATTTTCCGTCCGGGCCAGACGCCTGACGAGAGTTTCGGTCGCGGGGCGAGGCGCGACCAAAGCCCCAGCAGTGCTGTACTCGGTCGCCACGAGAGGCGTCACTTTGTTCAGCCTTTCGTAGAGGCTGTTAACGCTGCCCGGCGCTGGATCCGTATCGAGAAACCAATCTTTTTGCCGCTCCGTTCGAGCGCGCCAGAGCATGCTGGCCGGAGACGAGATATAGAAATTTTTGGCCAGACTGTCGCCGACCATCGCGATGTGCGGCAATCGTCGCGCTAGTTCGTCACGACTGATTGGTCCTTCTTTATACTCCAGGTAGTCCCGGTAGAACCTCGAGGAAGGATCGGACACGCGCTGCAAATAATCCGGGCTCGTCGCCGTGGTGGGTCTGGTGAAAAGCCGATCAAAAAGCAAGACCGTGTTAACGACATCAACGGCAGCGTCCTCAGCAATTTTCGAGGGGACTGACTGCTCGGTCGTCCACTGGGCAAACGATCCTGGAGCGAGAGCCGCGCATACCCATAAGAACAAACCCCATTTAGCGAGACGGGTCACAGCCCGCTCAGTTATGGCCGAAATCTGCAGACGGACAAGGTTGCATTCAAATGCTGACACATCGGCCACACGAACACTCAGCCTGCCCTGAGCGATGGCCGAATGGGATTGGCAAACGTCAGATCTCGGATCGTGAGCGGATCAAACAGGCCGGCATGGTTGGAAGTCGGAAGTGGGAAGTCGGAGGTCGGAGGTCGGATATCAGAGGTCAACGGTTAGTGTGAACCGCGACGTTAATAGTGCAAAAGCCCTAGTCGAGTTGCAGCTCCTCATAGGCGCCCGGCTGCATCGCCGTTACAGCCTTTGCGATCTTCTCGACCTGCGTCCGCAACCTAGTCCAGCTCGCGTAAGGCAGGACCAGGATAGCGATTCTGCGGTTGGCGAGGTCTTGTTGATATTTGAGTTGCTTGTCGGTTGTCACCAAGACGTCGAATTCTTTCTCGGCCTTTTCGAGTAGATCGCCATTCGACATTTCCGACCAGCCGGCCTCGAAGGCCGTTACGACTTCATGCCCGATCAGAAAGCCGCGCAGTGGCACCGGTGTTCCCTGATCGAAGAGGACGCGCATCCGGAATCAAGCGGTCGCGAGACTCGCCTGGGCGAACTCCAGGACGGCCAGGGCTCGCTCCCGGGTGACACCCGGAAACCATTCCAGGAATTCGTTCAGCGTCGCGCCATCTTCCAAGTTCTGGAACAGCGCTTGCACCGGGACGCGCGTCCCGCGAAACAGCCAGGCGCCACTTACTCGCTCCGGCGAGCGTTCGACTGCTGCGCACGAAGTCCAATCGAGCATGACGGAAGTTTAGTCGTCACCATCGTCAGGAGCAATCAGAGATTCCGCGCCCGGTCGCTGCGTTGGATTAATTATCCAGCGCGAACACCTCTACTACTGAGATGCCGGTTGTTCCATTTGCTCCGCGCACAATCGCCGTATAGGCCGCGGGTGTCAGGGCTCGCATGATCGCGGGTTCCAAATCGTTCGCTGGCTGCAAAGTACTATCGACAATTGCTTGTTTGTTCGGGCTGTCGACCCAGTCGTCGTTAGCTTCGAGTAATGCGCCGTTGCTGTCATGCAACTCCAGCATCGGGTTCGCCAGCTTCTCCGGGACCGGCAGCGAAGGGCCCGTCGCGCGGACGATCACCTTTTGAGTAGCTTCACCCGCCACGATCAGGCCGGCGATCAACACGTTGTCTCCCGCCTGGACAAAACCGCGCGCGGAAATGTTAGCCAGCGTCGAGGTCGCGGAAGCATCGAGATCGTACAGTTCGATCACGCCAATACCTGTCCCATTGTTTGCTCCGCGCACGATCGCTGTGTAAGCTGCGGGAGGCAGAACCCGCACGATTGCCGCCTCCAGCGCGCTGCCTGGCGGAAGCGAGCTGTCGATGATCGCCTGTTTGTTGGCGCTCTCCATCCAGTTGTCATTCGTTTCCAGGAGCGCCCCGGAAGAATCGTACAACTCCAGAACGGGATCGGCCAATTTATCCGGAATCGGCAACGATGGACCAAGGGCGCGAACGATGATTCTTTTCGAATCCGTGCCTGTGACAATGAAGCCGCCGAAGAGTACCTTGTCGCCAGTTTCGATCCGAGTCCGGGACGAGAGATTAGCCAATTCCGTCACCGGTGCGAACAGCTCGGCGCTGGCCAGGATAAAAGGGCCCCCGGTGATTCCGCCTGCGACCAGAAGCTGGCCATTCTCCATTAGGGTGGCAGTATGCCCCGCTCGCGCCGTTATCAGACCACCCGTCGCCGACCAGGTCCCGTGCGATGGGTCGTACAATTCCGCGCTCGCAATATAGCTGGTGCCTGCTCCGCCCGCTGCGATGACGCGGCCGTCCGGCAGGAGCGCGGCCGTATGAAGTTCTCGGGCGGTCAGCAGACTCCCGGTCGATGTCCAGGTGCCGCTCCCCAGATCGTACAGTTCGGCGCTTGAAAGATTCCTGCTGCTAGGCCCCCCAGGGACCACCACTATCCCATGACCCGCCGCGACCAGCACCTTGCCGTCGAGGAGCAGCGTAGCGGTATGAATAGCGCGCGCGTTGCTAAGGCTCCCGGTCGCCGACCAGGTCCCGCTCGCCGGATCGAACAGTTCCGCGCTCGCGAGGTAGGTGGTGTTGTTCTGGTTGGGGGACCCTCCCGCGACGAGCACCTTCCCATTTTGCAACAAGGTCATCGAGTTACGCCATCGGGCCGTCGCCATACTGCCGGTCGCCGTCCAGTTTCCCGTCGCCGGATCGTAGAGTTCCGCGCTCTCCAGAACCGCGCTTGGAGAGCCTTGCGGGCGACCTGCCGCGACGAGCACCTTCCCGTTTTGCAGCAACGTCGCTGTGTGAAGATCCCGGCGCTGAATCAGGTTCCCTGTGGCCGACCAGGTTCCTGTCGCCGGATCATAAAGCTCCGACGACGCGAGTTGGTCGGCACTCGAATTAAAACCTCCAGTCACAAGGACCTTCCCGTTTTGTAACAACGTCGCCGTGTGACCTAGCCGCGCGGTCCCCATGCTGCCGGTGGACGTCCACGTGTCCGTCGCCGGATCGTAGAGTTCGGCGCTGGAGAGTTCGTTGGTGAAGCCGGCCGTGCCGCCGGCCACCAGCACCTTCCCGTTTTGCAGTAAAGTCGACGTGTGACCGCTGCGAGCGGTGGCGAGGCTTCCCGTATTTGAAAAAGCGAACGGCGCTCCTTGGGCGCTCAGCGAAAACAAAGCAAGCGCGGTAACCAAAACGAGAAATGCGACACCGCTTGCGATTCTCCTGGTGTGCCTGGATGGAGTACTCGAGTCGCTATTTCGTTTCATAAAAAACCTTGGCTCCATTTCCTAATCCTCCCTGGAACCTGCCGGTTCCGGCGCCCTGGGGGCTCTTTTGCTTTCTGTAACTACCCGCCGGACGCGTAAGATCGCAACAGAAAATTCCGCTGTTTGTGGTTCGGCCGGATGTGATCCCTCTTTTTGTAGGGCGACACCGAAAGAATTCGCGTGCTCGCGACTGTGTCGGAGCCGCTCCGGTGCCGAACCTAAGTACCGGCAGGCGACCGTCTCCCTTACGATTTTGGCATCGTGGACAACGGCGATGGAATCGGCGCGGTGTTCGGCTCGGTGAATGGAACCGTGGCGGCTGGCGTCGCCTGTAGTCTCTTCTTAATCTCCGCTGCCAGTTCCCGAACTTTCTTCTCCTTCGCGCCGTTGTCTGTCGCCTTGGCAAACGCTTCTATCTCGGCATCACTCTCTTTGTATTTCGCGTCCACGAATTCCTTAACTTTGCGGTTCAGTTCTGCCTGCACTTCCTCAAAAGAGTTGCCACGCGCTGAAGGCAATTCGCCTGGTTTCAGCGCCGCGAGACGCCGTGCACAGATCTCGTTCAGGTCGAGGATCGCTTGCGCAAACGGGAGCCCGGCCTTCATCCCTTTGAAGCTGCTCTTGCGGTAAGTCTTCAGCTTGTCCAGCCCGGAAAAGACCGCCCATCGATCGATATAAGCGTACTGAAAACCGTTGGCTAGCTTGATAATGAAATGATACTGCGGATCGATCGCACCCTGGATATAGAAGTCATGCTTCGACGAAGCGGCGTCCTTGATCGGGAAATCATCCACGCTTAGTTGGCGATAGGGGACCATTCCTTTCGCCATCTCATCCTGCCAGGTCGGGTCCGGGCGAGATTCCTTCTGCGCTAGCGCGTTACCCGCCGCGGCGAGGGCGAACGCAAGGGCAAGACGACGTAGTCGCATGGCCCGCTCAGTTATGGCCAAAACCCGCAGACAGACAAGTCTGCAGTCCTCATCTCTTCCGGAGCTGCGCTGCTGACCGTCGCATGGCGCCCGCCAGTTTGTGGTCCGGCTGCCGAGATGAACGAAATGCCAGTCGTTCGCGTACCCGTCGTCGCTCGAATGCTGGCACATCGGCGAGACGAACACCCGATTCGCAAATGTCAAATTTCGATCGCGAGCGGATCAAACAGGCCGGAGCATGGTCGGGAGTCACATACCCGACGAACGGGCCGTTGTGGGTCACTAGCCCAAAGTTCAATTCATCCGACCTGCCGTTGATCGGAATCCAATGTTGAATCCTTAAATGCGACCCTATGTTCTTCTATTGCAAGATTTGTTGACTGACCATCATCTTCCCCATCTCTGAGGGCGGGGTTCGGCAACGGGTCTCGCTCGTTTCTTGTACCGCAGGCGCTTGCGTAATGGTTAGGGGTTGGGTCCGAATATTGACAATCATATCATTGCTGTGAACTCTGCGGCAGAATGTCGCGCGTTACCTATTTTCCTCGCTACACGACTCATGAAAATATCGTTACGAACACGACCCTTCATTTGTTCTCCCAAATCAACCAACACTCTGCAGATAGGCTCCGGGCAGTGTTGAGCGAATTACTGGGAGATGTGGAGATGCCGCTGGGCATCAATTTTGAACAGCAGATGCGCTCCGGAAGATCGGTTCCAGATGGCGGCATACGCCAGGAGCCGGTACACATTGTTATCGAAACCAAGGTTGATGCCGGAATTAATTCTGACCAACTCATCGAGCATTGCGAGACCTTCGTTAAAGGCAGGGAGGGTAACTACCTGATGCTTTTAACGAAAAACGAAGCAGACGAGCAATTTCTCAATTCCATCCGGATTAAAGCCAAGGAAACAGGGATAGTTTTTAGGAATGTCACCTTTGAGAAGCTGTGCGATTCTCTTAAGGGTCTCGCCAGAGAATATGAAACACACTTAGCGCGAGTTATCGAGGACTACGCCGATTACTGCATTGAGATGGGTCTTCTACCCGATCGTCGGAAGTGGCTACGGATCGTGCCGTGCGGTAGCACGCTTGATCTCAACACGAAGTGGAATCTCTATTATCAGCCCACCGATCGAGGTTATTCGGCTCACGAATACATTGGGATTTACAATCAAAAAGCTGTGCGTTTCCTCGCTCGTGTTGCTGCCATTTATTGCAATGAAACGGACGCAGCCGGGCAAATGAAACTGACGTTGGTCACGGGGATTGACCGTCCGGCATTTCATCAACGAATTAAAGGGATGGTGGCTGACTCTAAGAAGAAGTTAGGTTGGGATCTCACCAGTGATACCCGCTTCTTCTGTGCCGACCAGCTTGTGCCAACAGACTTTAGGAAAACTTCATGGGGAGGGATTCAAGGAGCGCGGTTTTGGGATATTTCGGACCAGGTGGGAAAGGCAGGATCCGATGCAGAACTAGCGGATTTGCTTCGCCACGAGGAGTGGGAGTAATGCGCCAAGAAGGCTGAGGCGTCAGATTGACTCTTTTCTGTCCCATCACACTTTAAGATCGACCGTTGTCATCGAGAATTCCTTGTCGTTTGGCATAGCCTTCTTTAGCGCCACGTGGGAGAGCGATGGAGTTTTCAGGGCGTCCCGAGTCTTGGCAACCGTCTCAGGATCGCAGCGCATCCCGAGCCGCACGCTAATTATGATTTCGGCTCTAATTGAAAGAAAATATCCCTCGCGTCCGTTATCGAGGGGGCTGCGTTTGAGGCCGTGAAGGAGGAAGAGCTGGCGTGACTCGCTCTCGTAGCTCCATTCCTTGTTTTTGTGAAAGATTACGGCATCGAATTGTGCCTTCTCTGCCTCACTGCCTTCGGCCGCAGCCTCATCCCATCGCGGCCGCTCACGGACATAATCGACGGGCCGAAGCCCCTTTCCTGCTGCGAATAGGGGCCAAGAGCTGTCGAACTCGACTACAATTCCTCGATGTTGATCAGCATAATGCGACCACATTACGGCCGAATCCGGATTCGAAGTTAGGCACAGAACGCCACCGTAGCGGCTTTGGAGCCGGGCAAAACTCGCCTGCACCGCCGGCAACTTCTCGACGATGCCACCAGCTAGAGGAGTTAGCAGTGTCTTGCGTCTTGATTTCCAAAAACGACGATACTCGCGTTCCGTTCCGACGAAGAAGCCACTTCTCTTATCCTCATGATAGGATTCCCTTACGGTTGCTTTGTCGCGCAAGGCATCTTTCGCCATTCGCCGAGGCGCGGAGCAGATAACATGCGGAGAAAACTCAAAGACATCATTCAACTGATTGGGAGGCGTAATCTTGAGCTCGAGGTTTCGGAGGATGTCTACTCCCCGGGCATCGCAGTATTTGAAGACATTGCTCATGCCGATACACTTTCACCGGTAAAAAGCATTGCTACATGGAGATGTCAGTCCCTACACGGAGCAGATAGGCAGAGGGGGATGAGGGACAGGGGTCGTGTTCAAACAAACATTTAACATTCAATCACCGGTGGCCGTCACGGAAATCGAACGACGGCAGATCGCAATAATTGCCGAAAATGGAAGCGGGCATTTCCGATCAAGGTTTGGAACGAGCCGCTTCAGTCCTGAACGCGCACTTTGCGGACGAGTTGGGTCAGGGTGATGGCGGCCAGGTGCCACCGGAAATGCGGAGTGCGGAGTGCGGAATGTGGAATGCGGAATGGAGGATGGGTAGTGCCGAATGCGGAATGCGGAACGCCAAGTGCGGAACGCGGAAAGGCTAAACGTCAAGGTTGCCCTGTCGGCGTGCCCTATCGTAAATCCTCATCATGAATCCAAACAAAGCACTTTGGGAAAAAGGCGACTTCACGCGCATTGCCGAGACCATGCGCGAAAGCGGAGTGGCGCTCGTGCAGCGAATTGGAATCACGAAAGGACTCAGGGTCCTGGATCTCGGCTGCGGCGATGGCACCACGGCATTGCCCGCGGCAAAGCTCGGGGCGGAGGTGCTGGGCGTTGATATCGCAGGCAACCTGGTCGAAGCGGGAAAGAAGCGGGCCGCGGAGAATGGTCTGACCAACTGCACGTTTCAGGAAGGCGATGCGTCCAATCTGGAGCAGCTGCCGGATCAGGCGTTTGATCTCGTGGTCAGCATCTTCGGAGCGATGTTTGCGCCCAAACCGTTCGAGGTTGCGAAGGAGATGGTGCGCGTGACCCGGCCGGGAGGCCGGATCGTGATGGGCAACTGGATTCCCAACGATCCGACGTTGGTGGCGCAGATTCTAAAGATCAGCTCAAGCTACACGCCGCCACCGCCGGAAGGTTTCGTCAGCCCCATGACATGGGGCATCGAGAGCAACGTGATCGAGCGATTCGCCGGCGCAGGAGTTTCGGCAGAGAAAATCTCCTTCGCGCGCGACACGTTTACCTTCAACTTCCCCGGCTCACCGTCAGCCTTCGTGGATGAATTCAGGAAATACTACGGGCCGACCATGAACGCATTCGAAGCCGCGGAAAAGAACGGTCGAGCGGCGGACCTGCAGAAGGAGTTGGAAGAGCTGTTCAACAGCCAGAACAAAAGTAAGGATGCCACTTCCATTCCTGCGACGTTCCTGCGCGTCACGGTCGCACTTTGAATCAGCCTCTAAATGCGGAGTTCGGAATGCGGAGTACAGATTGGATCGGTAAGAGTCAGCGCCTACTATCGTCAACTACCTTGCGAAGGAAAGTTTCAACCAGCTCGCCTTCACCACAAACGGTCATAGTGGCGCGATTCTTCGCAGCGCCTCGGAGTGCTTTCCACCCGGAGAAAAATCTTCTTCGAGTTGCTCATCCCAGCCGAGCTTATCTTGGTCAACGATGTAAGCGGCGAGTTTGGTCAACTCCGCCGGTTTCAGATCCTTTACCGCTTTCTCAATCTCCGCCAGACTCATAACAGAGGGAGTAATTCCCGGGTTGGAAATCATCAAGCCTTGCCGCGCGGTCATGTGTGCAGCTCGTGAATGCGCACTCTGCGGACAAGCTGGGCCAAGGTGATGCCGGCCAGGCGAAGAAAAATCCGATTCCTCAATCCGTGCCATCCGCGCAATCCGCGGTCGAAGGATTGTAGGGCGGGCGCATCGCCTGCGGTTCATTTGGGCCAGATGATTACGAGCACCCTCCTTCGCGCAAGCTACGGCGCGCCGGGCGAGCAGCGGGCGGATGGGAACGGCAAAAGTGAATTGCTGGTTGACCACGTTGCCTTAAATTGTCGATCCGATTTCAACCACTAAAAGAAACCATTCCCGAACGATATGAGCACTAAGAAAATTGCCCTGATTACCGGCGCCAATAAAGGCATCGGTCTCGAAACAGCCCGTCAACTTGGAAAACAAGGCATCACGGTCCTGGCCGGAGCGCGGGATGAGGCCAAGGCCAACGCGGCGGCCGCCGAGCTAAGCAAGGAGGGACTCGACGTTCACGGAATCGTCATCGACGTGAATGATGCGGAGAGTATCCACAAGGCCGCGGACCGGATCGAGCGCGAGTACGGACACCTCGACATCCTGGTGAACAACGCGGGCGTGATGTTGGACGACCGGGAGAAGAAGCCGAGCGAGCAGTCGCTCGAGATCTGGCGCAAGACGTTCGAGACAAATTTATTCGGGCTGGTCGCGACGACACAGGCGTTGCTCCCGCTCCTGCGCAAGAGCGCAGCCGGACGCATCGTGAATCTTTCCAGCATTCTAGGGTCGGTGACTCTCCACGCCACGCCGGGTTCACCGATCTACGATTCGAAAACGCCCGCTTACGATGTCTCCAAATCGGCGGTGAATGCTTACACGGTGCACCTCGCCTGGGAGTTGAAGGAGACCCCGATCAAGGTAAACGCCGCGCATCCCGGCTGGGTGAAGACGGAAATGGGAGGAGAAGGCGCGACGATGGAGATTCAGGATGGCGCGAAAACAAGTGTGGCCCTCGCGACGCTGGGACCGGATGGACCGAACGGCGGCTACCTGCACATGGGCGAAACACTTCCGTGGTAGGGCACAGCTCGAAGAAGGAGAAGAAGAAAAACATCCAACATCCAACATCCAACGTCCAACGTCCAACGTCCAACGTCCAACGTCGAATGAAGAGGGAGACGGGTAAGGCAGAGGAAGTTTGTTGGAGGACGGCGAAAAGCTGAGCGTGAAGATCAGCTGGCAGCAATAAGCTGCGACAGTTAACTAGCTAGAGCTGGCCCAGCGCTTTCAGACACTCGCGGCCGAGGAGGAAAGCAGGAAATCAGGAGGACCAGTGAGCGGCATCCCGGACATGCTGTCTGCTATGTTGGATTCAGCGGAGTGAAAATCCGCTGGCCGCACAAACTGCAAGTCTGTGTTCCTTTTGGGAAACACGCCGCCGCTCAGCGCGTCGCGCCGGCCATTACGTCGGTTGGGTTCAACGCGATCGCGAAGGGCTCGAGTGGCATCGGTTCATCGTGATCGAGGAACTCGCGGCAGAGGGTGAAGAGATCAGCGCGGGTCGTGACGCGCCGGACTTGGTGGAGGAATTCGCCGGTCGGTTCAACGCCGAGGCCGATGAAGTTCATATATTTCTTCATGTTGTTGATCTGGGCTGATTCCCGGATGCCGGGCGTGCTGACGGCTTCGTAAAGCGCGCGCACGTATTCGAGCACATCGCGGCCGGTCGGGCAGAAGACGGGGGCGTCGCGGCGCTGCTCGCGGATCTGGCGGAAGAGCCAGGGATTGCGAATGACGCCGCGGCCGATCATGAGTCCGTGCGCGCCCGTGAGTGCGAGGACTTCGCCGGCTTTTTGCGCGGAATAGATGTTGCCGTTCGCGAGCACCGGGCACGGTATCGCGGCGACGGCTCGCGCGATGAAATCGTAACGAGGCGCGCTGCGATACATCTCTTTTACCGTCCGCGCGTGGACGGTGAGCAAGTCGAGAGAATGGCGGGCGAAGATCGGAAGGAGCTCGTCGAAGACGGCGGTGTCATCAAAGCCGATGCGCGTTTTCACCGTGAACGGGATCGCGATGGCTTCGCGCAGGGCGCCCAGAATTCGATCGATGCGATCGGGATCGCGGAGTAAACCGCCGCCGGCGCACTTGCGATACACGATCGGGACGGGGCAGCCGAGGTTCAAATCGATCGCCGCGACGGGATATTGTTGCAGCTCGCGCGCGGTGCGGACGAGCGCCGCGATGTCGTTGCCGATCATCTGCGCGATGACCGGGCGGCCGGTCGGGTTTTGGGTAATGGAGGCGAGGATTTGCGGATCGAGTCGCGAGTCGGGCAGGACGCGGAAGTATTCGGTGAAGTAAAGGTCCGCGTTGCCGTACCCGCTGATCAGACGCATGAAGCGCAGGTCGGTGACATCCTGCATCGGCGCGAGCGCGAGGATGGGAGCGTCGCGGCGCAGGAGGTTCTGGAATTCGATTCGTGCGTCCACGCTTTCGATGGAATCAGGAAAGCAGGAAAATAGGAAAACAAAGGAGCGGACGGATGGAGGCTAATCTGGAAGCCAGGAATCCATGAGGCAAAGACTTGTAAGAAGAAATAACTCGCTAAGGCCTTCCCCTCCTTGCGTTCCTATTTTCCTGATTGGTTCTGCCTTTTCTGGAGCCGGAGAAGCGGTCGCTATTTGTGCATGGAGTCGTTGAACTGTTGAAAGAACCGATCGTATTTTTCCTGCTCGCCTTCGGCGGCGAAGCGTAACGGATAGACTCTTTTGACGCAGACTTCCTGGACGTCGGGCTGGGTCTGCAAGATCGACATGACTTCGTCGATGAATTCGCGTAACGGCATCGCGTTGGGATCGGCGGCTTGCTGATCGCCCATGAGCGTGGTCTGAACATACGGGGGGATCAGTTCGACGACTTCCACGGTGGTCGCCTTGAGTTGGTAACGGAGCGATTGCGTGTAGGAATGGATGGCGGCTTTCGTCGCGCAATAGGTGGGCGTAATGGCCAGCGGGACAAAGGCCAGGCCGGAGGAAACGTTCACGATCGAGGCGCGCGGTTGTTTCCGGAGTTGCGGCAACAATGCACTCGTTAGGCGGAGAGGGCCGAGCAGGTTAGTCGTGATGGTGCTCTCGGCCGTGGACAGTTCGTCCGGTTTCTCGAGCAGGTTTTCGGGCTGCATGATTCCGGCATTGTTGATCAGGACATTGAGCGACGGGTAGTCCTTGGTTAGTTGAGCGGCGAACGCCTGGATGCTTTGCGATTCGGACACGTTGAGCGTGAGAGATTTCATTCCGGGGTTGGCCGCCGTGGTTTCGTCGAGTGCCTTCTGTCCGCGGCCGGCGATGACGACTTGATTTCCGAGGCGATGGAACGCTTCCGCCAAGGCGCGTCCGATGCCCGAGCCGCCGCCGGTGATGAGAATGGTGTTGTCCGTGACCTTCATGATTGTCTCGAATAGTAGATGGCTACCAGGGGCAGCCGCAAGAGATGCGATTACTCAACGCCATTCGGCGATCTGCTCCTTTTTTAAACCAGCTTCGCGATTGATGCTCCATCATGCATCGAAATCGGCTTACAATAAGGGAACGATTCACTCATGAGGAAGTCTTGGCTTGCTGACGGAGTTGCATTGCGGGAAATTGCGGGCGTGAGCCAGTCAGTCGTCAAAGTCGATCCTGAGATTATGAGCGGGGCGCCCTGTTTTGCCGGGACCCGTGTGCCTATCCAGAATTTGATTGATTACCTGGAAGGCGGAGATTCAATCGACGAGTTTCGCCAAGACTTTCCAAGCGTCTCGCGCGAGCAGGTCATCGCTTTTCTTGAAGAAGCGAAAGAGAGCGTGCTCGCACGTGCCGTGTGAAAATTTTGCTCGACGAATGCGTCCCGGCTCGCCTGGCGCGTTCGTTAGCAGATCACTCCGTCACCACCGTTCCGCGCCAAGGTTGGGCTGGCATCAAAAACGGGGATTTGCTTGCGCTAGCTGAGAAGGAATTCGACGCATTCGTCACCGTCGACCGAAAAATCTCTCTCGAGCAAGACCTGGCCAGGTTTCAAATCGCGGTCGTGCTTCTTCGTGCGCCCACAAATCGGCTGGAACACATTCGCCCACTCGCCTCAGCACTGCTCGAGCAACTTGATCATGCGCCGGCCGGAGTGTTGACGGTGATCGGAAGCTAATCCCCGAATGGACCAAAATGCATTACGCCACTGCGGGTGGCGCAAGCGGTTTGATGATAGGTGGGCAGGAGTATGCTTTTGGGTAACCGCGGCTATTTGAACACGAGGTGAGCCACAGCTTCTTCGAGGTTCCAATAGATTATCGCGATCGCCATTAGATCGAACGCGGCATGCGCGCACATCACCATCCAGATCCGGCTCGTAATGGCGACGATCGTCCCGAAGACGAGACCTGTGAACATCGCCTGTTCGACACCGGGAAGTCCCAGGTTCGCGTAATGGCCCAGGGCAAACACCACCGAGGTGAGCAGGACGATGGATATTTTTGCGCCGACGCTTGTGCCCAAGAGCTTGCCGAGGCGTTCGAACATGAAACCTCGGAAAATGGTCTCTTCTCCGAAGCCGGCGCTGACAATCATCGTGAAAAGCAATCCAAGAAGCGCAGCCCGGTTTCCGACCAGGTAATGGTAAGGGGTATTGATCGCGGGGGCGCCGAGCAGCGGCATCACGATGGCCTTCATCAGGAGCTTGAACGCGCACCCGAAAACGATGCCGACGGCCAGAGTGCCAAGCCAGCTCTTCGGACGCACGTAGCCAATCTCGCGCCATGGCGTATGGGACCGCCAGGTCCACAGAAGCACCAGGAGGGCGCTGAGAGGTTTGAAGACAGAGGTCAGGACAATGACGAGAATCGCGAGAAGTCCAAGCGGCCCGAATCCACGCAACTGCGCGGCGACAGGATCGTCAGACGGCGGGGCAGCTCGCGCTCCGAGTGAGAGTGCAGGAACGTGCTCCGGCAAATTCGGGACGTCGCTTCTCATGGCCGTGTTCTTCTCCGGTTGTTACTAATGAGATGCGGCGGATGGCGGTCTGGATTCAATAATAATTGTGCTATCGCACAAAGCCGGGACCGGGCCGGCTCCGCGCTATGGTGGATTCGCCGTTTTCACCCAGCAGCGCAGCACTTCCGCCACACTCCACGCTTGCGCAATGCAGCCTCCGGCGGTGTGCGGTTCGCGAGCGTCGAAAACTTCGCTGATCGTTCCGATCCCGTTTTCGTCCATGCTCTCTGGGAATCGTTCGAGAAATTTTCGCCCCTTCGATTTGTCCTGAGAGTGCACTTTCAGCCACGCGTCGATAAAGGGTCCGATGAGCCAGGCCCAGACGGTGCCTTGATGGTAGGCACCGTCTCTCGAGCGAAGGTCTCCTCCGTAAATCGGTTTGTAATCAGGATGTTTCGCCGAGAGGGAACGAAGCCCGACCGGAGTTAGCAATTCGCGCTCGGCTACGTCGACGACGGATTTCCACCGCGCCTGATCCAGCACGGGGTGATCGAGCGAGATCGCGAAAAGCTGATTCGGTCGGCAAGCGGCATCGCACGCGTCGCCGCCGTCGACATCCACGACGTCATAAAGATGTCCGCCTTCCTCGAACCAGAACCGCTTGTTAAATGAATCACCGGCACGCGCCGCATGCTCTTCATAGCGCCCCGCCGCGTCCGTGTTCCCCATTTCCCGCAGCCAACCCTCGAGGAGTTTCAGCGCGTTGAACCAAAGCGCGTTGATCTCGACGGCTTTCCCTCGGCGCGGTGTCACAACCCAATCGCCCATCTTCGCGTCCATCCAGGTCAGTTGATAGCCTTCCTGTCCTTGAACCAAGAGCCCGTCCTCCGGATCGACGTGAATATTGAATTTCGTTCCGCGCAGATGATGCTCGACGATATCGATCAGGGTCGGCAGCAATTGGCGCAGGGTAATCCGGTCATCCGATTTCTGGAAGTAACGGCCCAACGCGTGAAAAAACCAGAGCGTCGCGTCCGCCGTGTGATAGAGGCCTTCTTTCCCACGATCCGGAAACATGTTCGGGATCAATCCGTCGCGGACGTAATGCGCGAACGTGCGCAGGATGTATCCGGCTTCCAGGCATCGGCCGGTGACCAGCGTCAAACCTTCCAGGCTGATCATGGTGTCACGTCCCCAATCGGTGAACCAGTGATAGCCCGCGATGACAGTGCGAACTTCGTCTCCCGCAGCATGAGCACGCGCCGCATCCTGGGTGCGTCCGGCGGGCGTAATGACAAATTGATCGCTCGCGAAAACCAGTTCAGCGGCGACGCCATCGTGCGCGCCGGCGTCGGCCTCTTCCAGCAGGCGGGCGCGTCGCTCGCGCTCGGCCGCCAGCACCTCCGCCGGACTCAGCACGTCGATAATGTCCCACGGTTCGGTCGATCCGATCAACGTCGCGGTTCTTTCGTCGGCGAGATCGACTTGGAAGAATCCCGGACTCCACAGCTCGCCCTCGTGTGCATAGCCGCGGGCCTGCTCGGTCCGATAAACCACCTGATGAATCTTCGACGGCGCGATCGTGAACGCGGAGGCGTGCCCGCAAAGCCGCATCCGGAGTGGGGGAAGCTTCCGGCGCGCCGAAACGACTTCGTAGCGGTCGTTCATCGCGCTGATTTTGTAAGGCTCGGCCAGCGGCAAATCGACCGCGTCCTCATGATGGCGGAAGTGGAACGCCGGTCTTAACTCCAGCCGCGGCGGATTCCCGCCTCCGATAATCTGGTAGCTGACGTGCACGGTGTTTTGCAGGTGCGGCATCAGGATGCGCTTTTCAATGACCAGATCGCGCACGTGATAAATCCAAACCGGCATGCCGTCTTCGAGCCGGAACTCGCGCAGGCACTCAGCTCCGTGCAGATCGAGTTGTCCGCCGGCGCGTTCTTCCGCGCCTAACGAGACCAATTCCTTGTCGTCGAAGCGCAGGAATTCCGAAACGTGATTCCACATCACGACGCGTCCGAGGGGTGCCGGCAGTGCGGCGACCAGGATCCCGTGATATTTTCTGGTGATCGCGCCGCAGACAGTCCCGGACGCGTAACCGCCCAGACCGTTCGTCACGAGCCATTCGCGATTAAGCAAGATTTCGCGGGACGTTTGCGCGCCGTCCCATCTCATCGAGCGCGTTACGCTCACACCAGGGTTCGTCAGTTCGTTCACTCAGCGTTTCTTCGGCTTCTTGCGCGGAGCCGTTTCGCGCAGGGGATGCAGGGCGACGGCCGCCTCCGCGGGGAGGAACCAGTGTTCGTCACTCGTTACCTCAACGGGGCCCGGGCCACCGTAGCGCGGCGATTCGCTCGTCCAAAGCGTTTCCCAACGAAATCCAAAGGGGGGCGCGAGCAACGGCTCGGGCGCCGGCTCCAGGCGGAGAGCCTCGCCGAGGTTCACCACCAGGAGCCGATCGTTGCCATCGTCGCCGAAGTAACGCAGGACGAAACTCGCGGGGCCGAGAACCGCGCCATCCACACCCCGGATCTTTTGCTTGCGAAAGCGCGCATCTTCGCGCCGTAACTTAATCAGATCGCAGTGGAGATCGTAGAGCTCTCTGTTTTTTCCACGCTCCGCAAAATCGAGTTTGCACCGGGTGAAATTTTTCGGATCGGACGGGTCGGGCAATTGCTTTTGAATCTCTTCGCCCTCGATCGAAGGAAATTGAGCCAGGAATTTGAAGCGCCCCACGCGAATTGCCTCCCGCAAATCTCCCGACATGTCGGTGAAGTAAACGAACGGGCTCGACGCGCCGAACTCCTGGCCCTGAAAAAGCATGGGGGTCCACGGTCCGAGCAGCAGCAGCGCGGTCATGGCCCGATAGCGGCCGGGAGTAGTCAGAAAGCGCGCTCGTTCGCCAAAGGCCGAATTCGAAACCTGATCGTGGTTCTCGATGAACCCGACAAACGCTTCCGGCGGGACGCCGAACGTGGGCATCCCGCGCGGCGCCTCCTGCCATCCGTAGGGCTGTCCCTGGAAAAGGTAGCCGTACTTCGCGGCGGAGATGAGCTCCTGCGGCCGGCCGCGGTAATCGCTGTAATACGCTTCGTGATGACCGGTCAAAGCGACCATCGCGCTGTGATGCATGTCGTCGTTCCAGAGCCCGTCGAGATCGTCGCCCCCTTCGCTGCGCGGCCGGACAAGCTTGGTTTCCTGAGGCTCATTTTCCGCGATCAGAATGATCGACCTCTCGCCGGCGGCGATGCGGGCGGCGCGACCGATCGCGCCGACGATGTATTCGCTCGACGAATCGACGATGCTTTGGGTGGCGTCGAAACGAAAGCCGTCGAAATGGAACTCATCGATCCAGTAGCGGCCGTTCGTAATGAAAAACTCCCGGACCGGTCCCGAATTGCGCCCATCAAAATTCAGGGAGTCGCCCCAGTCGTTCTCATGCTGATCGGTGAAGTAATCTTCGGAAAAAACGCGGAGATAATTTCCTTCCGGGCCGAGGTGGTTGTAAACGACATCGAGAATGACGCCCAGGCCTAACGAGTGCGCGTCGTTCACGAAGGCGCGCAAGTCGTCCGGCGTGCCGTAGAGACGGCAGGGTGCGAAGAGATCGACGCCGTCGTAACCCCAGCCGAATTCGCCGGGAAAATCCGCGATCGGCATCATCTCGATCACCGTAACTCCGATCCGAGCCAGTTCCGCCAACTCCTTCGCCGCGGCGCGCCAGGTACCTTCGGTGGTGAAGGTGCCGATGTGCATTTCATAAATAATCTGGCCCGGCATTTTCAGGCCTTTCCATTCCTGATCGGTCCACTTGAACTGCGACGGATCTACCACGCAGGACGACCGGTGCGGTCCTCCCGGTTGAAAACGCGACGCGGGATCTGGATGAAATGTTTCCGCACCATCGACGCGGAATCGATAGAAGGCGCCTGCGCCTGCGGATACCGCGCCGGAGAAATATCCGCCGCTTTCCGCTGCGAGAGGATGGAAGGTGCGGGTTGCCTCATTTTCCAAGCTGCTTTCCGAAACAACGTCCAGACGTTTTGCCTTCGGCGCCCAAATCCGGAAATGGGTTCGACCTTTTCCAATGAGTTCCGCCCCGATCGGGTAACGGCGTTGGATTTTCGTATCCGTCATCGCATTTCTTCGACCAGGGAAGCTATCGTGTCGTGCTGGATTTCTCTTTTCCTGTTCGGCATAGATACTTACAAAAGGTAGCGCGAGCTTCCAGCTTGCGAATCAAAACGACACAAGCTGGAAGCATGCGCTACATTTCATGCCCGGAATCATCGAACGTTACACGAAATGGCTGCATGCGCAGTGGCCCGCGGGCACGGTGGAGAAGCTTCCCGTTTCGGGCGTGGATGGCGTCACCGCTCAACCGGGTGTCCGGATCGTCGGCGATCTTACCGGCATCCCGCTGCTGAAATTTTCCTCCGACACCGGCGCGCGCGCAGTCCGCGCCATTTTGCGTGAACCGGATTTTGCCAGGGGCGGCGGGCGCGATCAGGGCCAGCTTGATCTCGCCATTATCGGAGCCGGTGTCGCCGGCATTTCCGCGGCGATTGAGGCGAAGAAGGCAGGGCTGAATTTCGCGGTGTTCGAAGCCACCGAAATTTTTTCGACGGTGGTCAATTTTCCCAAGGCCAAACCGATCTACACCTACCCGACGGAAATGAAGCTGGAGGGTGGCCTGCAATTTACCGCCGACGTAAAGGAAGCGCTGCTGGAGGAAATGGAAGCGCAACGGGAGACTGCCGGGATCGAAGTGACCGCCGAACGGATTGAGCGGATCGAGCGAAAGGGTAGTGCGTTGCTCTTGCACAAGAGCGACAAGACAACCGTGCCGGCGCGTCGCGCCATCATCGCAATCGGGCGCAGTGGGAATTTTCGCAAGCTGGGCTGCCCAGGCGAACAGCTCGACAAAGTCTACAACCGTCTTTTCGATCCAAAGGAGTTCGCAGGACAGAATGCGCTCGTGGTGGGCGGTGGCGATTCCGCGCTGGAGACCGCGATCGCGCTCACGACTTGTGGCGCCAAGGTCACGCTCAGCTATCGGCGGAAAGAATTGGCGCGCGCTAAGCCGGCGAACATCGAGAAAGTCGAGATGCTCGTCCGCGATGCCTCGGCCGATGTGCAAATCGAAAAGCCAACTTCGGAGCGAGTAAACACCGCGGTGACTTCCGGGATGCGCGGACAAAAATCGCCTGGCTCGCTCAAGCTGGCACTCGGCACGGAAGTCACACGAATCGAGCCGAAGGAAGTTTACTTGAAGAACGGAACCGAGGAGACGCTGCCTAACGACGTCGTTTTCACGATGCTTGGGCGGGAAGCGCCGTTGGAGTTCTTTCGGCGTTCCGGCATTCCGATTGCGGGCGAGGGGACATTGCTCGGCTGGCTCGCGCTCGCGGTCTTTCTCGCTGGTTGCGTTTTTCTCTACGCTTGGAAATCGGGCGGCTTTGCCGAGACCTGGCTGAATCCGTTCCCGGAAAATATGCCGGCCGTTCTCAGTTCGTTAGGCGGATGGTTTCAAGCGCAGGTCGCGGATCGCTCGACGCTCATCGGGACGATCGCGGTGTCGCTGAAATCGCGATCATTTTATTACACCTTTCTCTACAGCCTGTGCATCGTCCTCTTTGGCATCACGCGAATTCGCCGACGCCGGACGCCCTATGTCACTTTGCAGACCACGGTACTGATGCTCGTGCAGGTGCTGCCGCTTTTCGTCCTGCCGGAAATGATTCTGCCGTATCTCGGTTACAACGGCTGGTTCGATCACGGCCTGGGCAAGACGATCGCGGATCATCTTTTCGAATCTTACGTTTCCGCGCAACAGTACGCCGCCCATCAATGGCCCGACTGGGGACATCCGCGAGCATATTGGCGCGCCTACGGTTTCATCCTGGCGTGGCCGCTCATGGTCTATAACGTTTTCACCGATGCGCCGATGGCGTGGTGGCTCGTGATCGCGTTCGTC
>Ga0193744_1000002_pt1 | contig 176032 bp, 157 predicted proteins | sample L1a1metaG_FD_143056 | JGI IMG/M metagenome (GOLD analysis project Ga0193744, IMG submission 143056) | Soil microbial communities from a riparian zone of the East river system, Colorado, United States - L1a1 | ecosystem: Environmental > Terrestrial > Soil > Riparian zone | place: USA: East...
CGGGATTCATTTCGAAGAGATTAACGACTGAGTGAATTGGCGAATTGAGCCATCATGGAGTTTTTCCTGGAGTTTTTCCGCGGACCGGCAACGGAGTTCCTGGAGCGGACGGAGATGTCGTTGCTGAGGGCGAGACGGGTGCCTTGGCGGGAGCAGATGGGGGAGAAGCACCCGGAGAATTCGATGGCCCGGGCTGAGTGCCGGGTGGGGCCGGAGGCGGTTTGCTTTCCGCGGCCGGTTGATTGCGATTTTCGGAGTTTGGTCCAGTGATCGAAGTGGGTTTTGGCGTGGTCGATCCGCTGACGGAAGGCGACGGAGCGGGCGAAGAGGTTGCCGGCGCGGAAGCGCTTTGGGGCGCGGGACTCTGCGCCTCGGGCGTTGCAATCGGGTTGGCGGGCGCGGGCTTCTTCTGTGATAACTCGGCCACGGTTAATTTCATGGCGTCGTTAATTGGGATTCGCGCCACGCCTTTGGTCTTGTCGACCCATCCATACGTCGTCAAAGCGCTATTGGTTTGATCGCGCAGAGTCTGCAGTTTTTCGTTCCTGGCCTTGGCACGGGTTTTCTCATACTTCGTTCCCCGCGGCGACGCCCCGACCACGACCAGCGCCATCAAACCGAAGAAAGCAAAAAGCAGCAGCACTCCGATCCATGTCGAAAACATGGAGCGCTGCTCAAATCTTGGTGGTGGTTCGTCGCGGTTCACGGTCAGTTTGTTGTGCGCAGAGATTCGACGAGACGCGGATCACGATTAGGGAAGAGCGAAGTCTTGGCCGCGATGCGAAGAAAGAAAAACGCGAGCGTCGCGCCGATGCCGATCAAAGGCACGAAATCCCAGAGAGTCACGTGGAGACCGGTTCGGTAGAGCATGGGCAGAACGACCAGATAAATATCGGCGAGCTGCATAAAGATGATCCAGCCCGAGATCAGGCAAAGCTTGTGGGCGCTTTTTTTCGGAGCACGCCAGAGCAGGATCGCGAACGGAATGAAGAACCGGCCGATGACGAGGAAAAGACTCATGGCGTGCCACGACTCCGTGTTTCGCCGAATGAAATACTCGGTTTCCTCCGGCATGTTCGCGTACCAGATCAGCATGTATTGGCTGAAGCCGATATAGGCCCAGAAAACGGTAAACGAGAGCATCCACTTTCCCATGATGTGGTAATGCTCCATCGTCACGGTCTCCTTTAAATATCCCGCCTTGCGCAGAGCGGTGATCACCAGCACTAGCAGCGCCATCGAGCTGCCCGCGGCCCCCGCGAAAATGTAAACGCCCCACATGGTCGAAAACCATTTGTAGTCCAGACCCAGGAGCCAATCATAAGCGCCGAAGGTGAGCGAGAGACCAAAAAGCGGCAGGGAAGTGAAAGCGACCTTCCGCATGTTCAGGGTGTAAGCGGGATTTCCATCTCGATCCTGCCGGATCGAAAAGCGCCGGAAGAGCAGCGTAGCGCAGATAAAAAAGGCGAAATAGAAGCCGGAACGGACGAGGAAGAAATGCCAGTTCAGGTATGCGCGTTTGCTGTCGAGAACGGGATCGTGCCCCGGCGCAATGTTCATCCAATCATAGAGGTGATGCCGGAAAATCAGGATCGGGATGAAGAAGAACAGCATCACCGGCATGAGCATGGCCAGATTTTCTAATTGCCGGCGGACCACGACCGACCATTCCGCGTCGGTCACGTGATGGACGATGATCCAGAAAAAGCAGCCGGCGATCAGGGTAAAGAAAAAGGCGAAGGCGAAAAGCCAGGAGAAACTGAATTGATGCCTGTTAACGAAGGCGCCAACGACGCTGAGGCCGAGGCCGATGAGAGCGACGATCGCCAGGATGACCGACAAACCGGCAAACCGATTCGGCTCGATAAACTCACCCTCCGGCACCGGGATAACGTCGGATCGTTCGCTCATTTCTTCGCCGCCTCCGGTTTGGGTTCGGGTTTGGTCTCGGCTGGTTTGTCCAGCTCCGCGCGATGTTCGGCCGGCACATCCGCTTCGGTGGCGTTTTGGCTCCGCTGCAGGGCGCGCAGATAGGCGATGATCGCCCATCGGTCTGCGACGGGGACGTTCGGTCCGTAAGCAAGCATCGTGTTTTTGCCGTTCGTGATCGTGTTGAAAATTTCACCATCCGCCATCGTGCGGATTCGTTCGTCCTGGAGAGTGACAACGGTGGCGAGCCCATATTGCTTGGTGATTCCATCACCCGCCGCGGTGGCGCCATGACAAACGGCGCAGTTGATATTGAAGCGCTGTTTCCCCCGCTCCATCATTTCGCCCGTGAGCGTCATCGGCAATCCGGTTCCCCAATTTGCGCCCATTTTGCCGGTGGAATAATAGTCGGTGCCTCCTCCGGTAAACCCGAGGTGAGGCTGCGGATTTGTCTCGGCCGCGACGGGAGCTGCTCCGGCACTGGACTCGCTGGAGGCCTTCGGCATTTCGTAACCGATCGGCACCGTTCCGGCCACGGGAACTCGAGCGCCACGTCCATCCGCAAAAAATCCGAGCGGCGCTTGCGCGCGCACTTTCGGCTGACGCACCATGTCGGGAAAAACCTCGATGGGCGAGCCGGTGCTCTTCTGCCCACGAAAACCGAAGACCGCTACGATCGCGATGCCGATGAGCAGAAAAATGAGGAAGAATCCGCGGAGCATAATTTAGTTCCTCTCCAATCGGAGGAAGGTGCTTCGGCACATCCCTGGACGAGCGGAAGCTCGTCCCTCCGTCACCTTTCGAGAATCATGCTTTCCAGCTTTCATTCGTCTTCGTGAATCATGGTGATGTGCTGGCCGCCGCTTTGTTCCAAAAGCTCACGCGCCTCCAGCTCGGAAAAGCGTTCGTCGCGCGCTTCGATCACCAGAAAGAATCCATCGTTGGTGGCGCGGCTGAACCGTCGCCAATTAAAAACAGGATGATACCAGCGCGGAAGACCGTTCATGATCAGCATCGCGAAAAACGCGCTGAACGCGGAGAAGAGAATCGTCAGCTCGAACATGATCGGGAAGAAGGCCGGGACGGTAAAAAAGTTGGTCGGCTTGCCGTGCACAACGAGCGGATAGATGAGTGAGGAAGGACCGAATTCCAGGACGGCCGCGGTGAGCAATCCCGTGATTCCACCGGCGCAAACAAAGGCACTCAGCCAGGACTTGCCCAAACCCATCGCCTCATCCATGCCGTGAATCGGGAAGGGTGAATGCACGTCCCAGCGCTTGAATCCGGCGTCGCGCACCTTTTTCGCGGCTTCATAAAGAGCGGCAGCGCTCGGATATTCCGCGCCCATGCCATACACTTTGTTTCCGGACGGGGTTCTCAATTTCTCTCCTTTCCGCTGTAGCCGCGGCCCTGTGGGCCGCGTCGGATTACAATGGAATCCACGCGCACTCCTGCGCTTCGCATAGCGAAGCGGCTACAGAAGAGGCAAGAGGAGCGACGGCAAAGCGTTCTCATGTTCGTTCCTTTCCGCCCGCGGCCACGGGATGATGTTCATCCGGCGAAGCGTAATGCGGGTTGGCCTCGGGCAGCACGATCTTCACTTCCGACATCGCGATCATCGGCAGGTAGCGAATGAAGAGAAGGAAGAGTGAAGTGAAAATTCCGAAGGTGCCGATGAACGTCCAGATATCGACCCAGGTGGGGTAGAACATGCCCCACGACGACGGGAGAAAGTCGCGATGCAATCCGCCCACGATGATGATGAAACGCTCGAACCACATGCCGGCGTTCACGCACATGCAGACGAAATAGACGACGTAAATGTTGAAACGGAATTTCTTAAACCAGAACAACTGCGGCGCGACGGTGTTGCAGAAGAGCATGCCGACCCACCAGTACCACCAGTAAGGGCCGAAGATGCGATTGTAGAAGGCGAACTTTTCGTACTGGTTGCCGCTATACCACGCGACAAAAAATTCCATCGCATAGGCGTAGCCGACGATCGAGCCGGTGAGCAAAATGACCTTCGCCATTTTGTCGATGTGCTGCGGCGTGATGATGTCCTGGAGTTTGTAAATGGCGCGCGCCGGAATGAGCAGGGTGAGCACCATGGCGAATCCGCCGAAGATGGCGCCCGCGACGAAATAGGGTGGGAAAATCGTCGTGTGCCAGGTCGGGACGATGGAAGTCGCAAAATCGAACGAGACAACGCTGTGCACGGAAAGCACCAGCGGGGTGGAAAGACCGGCGAGCAACAGATACGCCATTTCGTAATGGCGCCAGTTGCGGTTCGAACCGCGCCAGCCGACGGCGAAAATTCCGTAGAGGAATTTTTTGATCTTCGTCGTGGCGCGATCGCGCAACGTCGCGAGATCCGGAATGAGGCCGGTATACCAAAAGAGGACCGAGACCGTGAAATAGGTCGAGACCGCGAAGACGTCCCAAAGCAGCGGGCTGCGGAAGTTTGGCCAGATGCCGTAGTTGTTCGGCAGAGGCGCGAGATACCACGCCATCCAAACACGACCGACGTGCACGCCCGGGAAAATCGCTGCGCAGATAACCGCGAAGAGCGTCATCGCTTCCGCGGCGCGGTTGATGGAGGTGCGCCATTTTTGCCGGAGCAAAAACAAAATGGCGGAGATGAGGGTGCCGGCGTGCCCGATACCGATCCAGAAAACGAAGTTGGTGATGACCCAGGCCCAGCCGACCGGATGATTCAATCCCCAGGTCCCGACTCCGGTGGAAATTTGGTAGCCGAGGCAAAAGAGACCGAACATCGCCACCATCGAAGTCATCGCGAAGGCGACCCACCACCAGCGCGGCGCGTTCGCTTCGATCACTCCGGAAATTCGCTCGGTGATCCAGCTGAAGTTCCGCTTGTTCAAGACCAGCGGCACCCGCGCCAATGGCTTCTCGACCGAAGCGGATGCTTCGCCTTCGATCACATCTGGAGCTGTCGTCGCGCCGTTCATGTTATTTCGCACCAGCAAAAACAAAAAAGTTGATGCTGTCATCCCGAGTCGCGCAGACGACGAGGGACCCCACAACGGAACTGCCGGCGTTCCGGCAAAAGCGTGACGAGGATTGCAGATGAGAGGTCCCTCGCCGTCTGCGGGGCTCGGGATGACATCCGCTTTTCACGCCAAGTCGCATCACGGTTTTTCCTCCGATTTCACTTCGGCTTCATGGTGCATGGCCTTCGGGTGCTCGGGTCCCTCATGACCCAGACTCGCGACGGCAATCCGGCCGGCATCGGGCATCTTCGGATTCGGATTTCTGATCCGAGCCAGATAACTGGTGCGCGTGCTTACATTTAAATATTCGAGCAGCCGGTAATTGCGGTCCTGCTTCTTCATTTTCGAGACGCGACTCTCGGGATCGCTCACGTCGCCAAACACGATCGCATCGGTCGGACAAGCCTGCGCGCAGGCGCTGGTGAACGAGTCGCGCGGAATGCGGGTATTGGCCGATGCTCCCGCGCGGACGTGCGCGGCGATTTTCGCTTCTTCGATTCGCTGCACGCAGTAGGTGCACTTCTCCATCACGCCGCGCATTCGAACGGTGACGTTTGGATTTTTTTGCAGCTTGACGGTGTCGGGCGCGCCTTTCTTGGTCAGAGGCCCGAGATATTCCTGATAGACGCTGAGACCCATGATTTTTTCCTTGCCCACAGGCCGCTGGTTGTAATCGAAGAAATTAAATCGACGCACCTTGAACGGGCAGTTGTTTGCGCAATACCGCGTGCCGATGCAGCGATTGTAGGCCATCACGTTCAAGCCGTCCTCGCTATGAACGGTGGCGTTGACCGGACAAACGGTTTCGCACGGCGCGTTCTCACAATGCTGGCACATCATCGGTTGGTGCACGATCTCCGGATGCTCGGGATACTCGCCCCGGTCCTGGTTGAACGGCTTTTCGCTTGCGTAATAACGATCGAGCCGGAGCCAGTGCATCGCGCGCCCGTGGCTGACCTGCAATTTGCCCACGATGGGAATATTATTTTCGCTCTGGCAGGCGACGATGCAGGCGCTGCAGCCGGTGCAAACATTCAGGTCCACGGACATTCCCCATTGGTGCGGGGCGGTGAGCGGCGGATGACTGTAAAGCGACGGTAATTTTGCCGGCAATTCGTCGTCCCCCGCGATCTTCTGCACGAATTCGTTGTCTGCGCGATAATGCTCGACCGTCGCTTCGCGCACCAGACCACGGCCTTCGATGCTCCAGTGATCCTGGGTAATCGAAAGCGCGTAAGTCCCGCTGGCCTTCGTGACTTTGACCCCCTCGATCGTCTTGCCATCGACCCTGATGAAGTGCGGATTCGAGGTCGTGCGCAGGAGGTAACCGTTGAAACCCGCCTCCTCGCCGATAGGGCCAGTTTGCTTGCGCCCATATCCAAGCGGAATACTGATCGAAGTGTCCGCATGGCCGGGCGAAATCAGCGCGGCGATCACCAGTTCGCGTTTGACCGGCTTCCCTTGCGCATCGAGCGATTTTTCCGTGATGGAAATGTTCACCAGATCGCCGGTTTCGACCCCGATTCGTTTCGCCAGAACCGGACTCATGATCGCAGCGTTGTCCCAGGTCAATTTAGTGATCGGATCGGGTAATTCCTGGAGCCAACCGTTATTGATGTAACGCCCGTCATCCATCGCGTAACTGCGCACCAGAACGATCTCGGGCGAATCAAGCGTGGGCGGCGCTGATGGAGCCCAAAGCGTGTGGGCCACTCCGCCCGCATTGTTCGAATTGAAGGCGGGAACCTTGTCTTTGAGCTCGATGTGCGAGGTAAAACCGTCCCGCAAGAGATGCGACCAGGCGGTCGGGAAATCTCCCGGCGGCGCAGTTGCGCGAAATGTTTCCTGAACGAGCTCGGGGCCTTCCACTTTCGGACCGCCCAGCAATGCGTTCATCAATTCGATCTCCGACAGACCGTCGAAAAGCGGCAGGATCATCGGCTGGATGGCGAGATAAGCGCCTTCGCTTGTGCGCGCGTCTCCCCACGCTTCCAGATAATGAGCCGCCGGGACGTGCCAGCGGCTTAGCGTCGAAGTCGCGTCTTCGTAATGACCGAGGCGCACAACGTCCGGCACTTTCTTTTGGAGATCGGCCCAATCGAGGTGCGCTTTGGTATCCTTGTCCTGCGTCAGCGCGTGTGGCGCATTGTAAACAGGATCGCCCCCAAGAATGAAAAGTTGCTTTACCCGGCCCGAGTTTATGTCGAGAGCGAGCTGAATGATGCTGTTGGTCTTCGGAGTGCGAGCGAACTCCCGCACCAAAAGTGTCGTGCCCAGATTCTTCAGCGCCGAATTGATCGCATAGGCAAGAAATTGCACCACGACCGGTTGATGCGAACCGGCCAGAACCAGGCTCGCGCCGGGTTTCGACACGAGATCGTTGGCCACTTCGGTCAGCCAACTCTCCTCGAACTTCGCCGCGGCTTCTTCTTCCGGCGTGTTGTTGCCTTTTCCGCCAAACGGTTTCAGCGTCGCGATGGTCGAAAATAAACCGGCGTCCTTGGTCGCCGCTGCAATCTTTCCCGCGAGCGCGAGAGCGAACTCGGGAATCTGACTCGCGGGGCAACGCAACCGATGGTCCGCCATCGCGCCGGTGAGCGTGTAACGATTCTCGACCACATAGAGCCGGTTCATCGTGTCCTTGGACGCGCTCACGCGACGGCGCGAAGAGAAAGCGCGGACCGAGGCGACATCGCCGTCGCCGCAATCGAGGAAATCGCTGTCGAGCGCGAGGACGACATCGGCGCGCTCGAGCCGGGGAATGAGCCGCGAATTGGGCCCGAAGCTCATATCGGTCGCGAAGGTTTGCGCTTCCGTCAGCAGCGGATCGTAGACGCACCAGCGCATCTTCGGGAAAGCCTTGACCAGCTCCAGGCGCAAGCGCTCGCGCGTGGGTGAATGGACCTCCTCCGCTAGGAAAGCTAGGCCGGCGCCACCGTCGGCAGCGATCTTCGATCGCAGGTCCGCGAGATATTTGTCAAAGGCAGCGCGATCGCGGGTCTCAAAGTTTTCGACTTTCTTGCCGTCGGCCTCCTTCTCCCCTTTTTCGACGAAGCGCTTCGAACGCGCCGGATCGTAAAGATCGAGAATGGAGGCTTGCGCGAATGCGTCCGTCGCGCCGCCGCTCGCGGGATGAAGCGGATTACCGTCGATCTTTGTCGGGCGCCCGTCGTGGGTCGTGACCACGAGTGGTATCGCGCCGGTCCGGCGCGGCATGGCCGTCGCGTAATAGAGCGACTTCCCGGGAATGGCCCACTCGACACTCTTGGTGAACGGCACCAGATGCGCTTCCGGCCGGCGACAACTCGTTAGGCCAAAGCCCGCCAGCGCCATGGACGCTCCCATCATTTTCAAGAAACCGCGGCGCGACCATTCGTCCCCTTCGAGCTGGGCCGCGCCCGCGGGAAATTCCCGCTCGAGCCAGCCGCGAAACTCGGGCGTGTCGCTTAGTTCGCCGAGGCTGCGCCAGTAACGCTTCCCGGTCAGCTGCTCGGGTGGATGCTCGAAGACACGTTTCATCGGTGGCACCCCTGGCAGTTGAGCGGCGGTTGAATATTCCAACGCTCTTTCAGAGTCTGGCCGATCTCCTGTTGAGTCAGCTTTTGCTTTTTCGACCAATCGTCCTTTGCCTCCGCCGGCTGTCCGTATTTCGCCAGAAAAGCCGAGACGTTTTCGTGTTCGGGTTTCCAATCGAGGTTGGTAATCTGGGTCTCCGGCCGCAGGAAATTTTCCGGATGCCGATGGCATTCGAGACACCACGCCATGCTGTGAGGCTTGGCGTGATAAACCACCGGCATGTGATTGACCTGCCCGTGACAGCTCGCACAACTGATCCCGCGATTCACGTGAGCGGAGTGATCGTAATAAACGTAGTCGGGCGTGCGATGCAGCTGCACCCACTCGACCGGCTGACCCGTTTTCCAACTCGCGCGGACCGGCTCGAGCTTCGGATTGTCTTTTTGAACCTGGGTATGGCAGGCCATGCACGTTTGCGTATTCGGCAGATTCGAATGCGCGGCCACATCGACAAAGCTGTGGCAGTAACGGCAATCCATTCCCAGCTGCGAAACGTGCAGATCATGCGGGAACGGCACCGGCTGGACCGGCTGATAACCGACGCGCGTATATTTCGGCGTGATGTAATACCAGGTCCCCGCGGTCAGGCCGCAGACGATGACCGTGCCGCAGATGGCGATCTTCAGCGGGAGCCAATTGGACCAGCGTGGAAAAAAATTCGCCATAGCTGCTTAGCGAACTGTGCTTCCCCGGAGGGCCAGCCGCCAAGATAAAAACGGCGCTAAGGTGTAGTTAGGATGTGCGGCGCTCAGAGGTCGGTAAAGTTAGGGTTTAATCGCCGCGACACAGCGAGAGGCCACGACTCTATAAATCGACCTCCCCTTGGCAAAAGAAAATTCGTTCTCATTTCGTTTTTCCAATGAAAAGACGCGGCTTCTATCTTGATACGGAAGAGCGACCGATAAGCAAAAGCGTAAAAACAAAATAATTTTTCGGGAGGCATCGCCAGAACCGCGCTCGACCTTCCAGGCGCGAATCGCGAAGATAATCACATGATCGCTTCACGCCTGTTCCCGTTCCTGGCCGTGGCCTGCTGCGCTTTGTCCGGCACATCGAGGGCGGAGACAGCGGAAACCGTTTTTATTAACGGCAACATCCATACGGGGAATGAGCGCGCGCCGCATGCCGAAGCGATCGCGGTGAAAGCCAGACGGATCGTCTTCGTTGGTTCGAATGCGGACGCGAAGACTTTTCAGAACGACGCCACGCGCGTGGTGGATCTGACGGGGAATACCGTCGTCCCGGGTCTAACCGATTCGCACTGCCACATTTTTGGGATCGGCGAGCGGGAGATGAATCTCAATCTGGAGGGCGCAAACACGCTGGAAGATTTTCTGTCCCGCGTGAAAGAGCGCGCCGCGAAAACTGAGCGCGGCAAATGGATCACCGGTCGAGGCTGGATCGAAACGTTCTGGCAGCCGCCCCAATTCCCGACCCGCGCCGACCTCGACAAGATAGCGCCCGACCACCCTGTTTTTCTCACGCGCGCGGATGGTCACGCGGCGATTGCGAACAGCGCCGCGCTAAACCTGGCGAAGATCGACAAGAACACCCCGAATCCGTTCGGCGGCGAAATCCTGAAGGAAAAACAAACCGGCGAACCGACGGGAATGTTGCTCGATCGCGCGCAGGCGCTCGCGGAGAAAAATATTCCGGAACCGACCGAGGCCCAACGTGAGCAGGCCTTTCTTCTCGGAGTGAAGCGCGAAATCGAATTGGGCTGGTGCGAGATCCAGAATGCCGGAAGCACTCCCGCCGATATCGCCGTGATCCGCCATGCCTTCGAAGGCGGCAAGGTCAAGCTCCGCATTTACAATGCAGTCTACGGGCCTGGTCCGGCGGCGGAGTCTTTGCTCCGCGAGGGAATATTCTTGAACCAGCCGGAGCGGCGCTTCACCCAGCGCACTATCAAGGTCGTCTTCGACGGCGCGCTCGGTTCCCGCGGTGCGGCCTTGCTCGAGCCCTACGCGGACGCGCCCGAAACATCCGGGTACCTTACTCAGAAGGAATCGGATTTGCAGCCGATGTTCGCGCAAGCTTTGGAGCGCGGTGTTCAAATCGAAACCCACGCGATCGGCGACCGCGCGAATCGCATCATTCTGAATCTATATGAGCAAGCGCTCAAATCCGTGCCGCCGGAAAAGCGAAAAGTCCGCGAGCCGCGCTGGCGGGTGGAGCATTCGCAGATTCTCAGCCCACAAGATATCCCGCGGTTTTCGAAACTCGGCGTCATCGCGTCGATGCAGCCATCGCACGCGATTAGCGATTTATTTTTCGCGCCGAGCCGGCTCGGAAAAGAGCGTCTGGCCGGAGCTTACGCCTGGCAGAGTTTGATCAAGTCTGGCGCCGTCATTTGCGGCGGTTCCGATGCGCCGGTCGAACGCGGCGAGCCGATGATAGAATTTTACGCCGCAGTCTCACGCAAGAGCGTCAAGGGCGAATCGCGTGACGGCTGGCATCCGGAGCAGGCCGTGGCCCGGCAGGAGGCGTTGAAGATGTTCACCACTGCAGCCGCTTACGCCGCCTTCGAGGAGAAGGACAAAGGATCGATCGAGGTCGGGAAGCTGGCAGACCTGACTGTTCTCTCAAAAGACATCATGAAAATTCCCGAGCCGGAAATTCTCACCACCACCTGCGCGATGACCGTGATCGGGGGCGAGATCGTTTTCGAAAAGCAGCGTTAATTCCAAGAGCAACGCCTCACCGATGGCTGTCATCCCGAGCCGCGCAGGCGGCGAGGGATGACAGCAACAACAATGCATCTCCCCCGCGCGCCAGGCGGCCGCCCTCAGCATCTACGAGTAGAGATACTCGTCGTGATATTCGCGCTGGGGCGCGAACTGCACGGTCTGGTCGCCACCGGTTTCGGGGTACTCGAAGATCTTGCCTTCGTAATTTCGGATCACGATTTTTTCGTTGTCGTGATAGAGGACGTAACCGGGATTGATCGGCACCTTGCCGCCGCCGCCCGGGGCGTCGATCACGAATTGGGGCACGCCGTAGCCGGTCGTGTGCCCGCGCAATCCTTCGATGATCTCGATTCCTTTCGCGACCGACGCGCGCAAATGCGACGAGCCGCTGATCAGGTCGCACTGGTAAACGTAATACGGCCGCACCCGGCAGATGAGCAGCTTCTGCACGAGCGTTTTCATCGTGTCGATGTTGTCGTTCACGCCGGCGAGGAGAACGCTTTGGTTGCCGAGCGGAATACCATGGTTCGCCAGACGCTCAAGCGCTTCCTTCACTTCGACCGTGAGCTCGCGCGGGTGGTTCGCATGCACGCTCATCCAGAGCGGGTGGTATTTTTGCAGCATGGCGCAAAGCTCCGGCGTGATGCGTTGCGGCAGGAAAATCGGAACGCGCGTTCCGATGCGGAGAAACTCGATGTGCGGAATCGCCCGAAGGCGGCGCAGAATGCGTTCGAGCTTGTCGTCGCTGAAAATCAGCGCGTCACCGCCGGAGAGAAGTACGTCGCGCACTTCGGTGTGCTGCTCGAGATAACGAAATGCTTCCTCGAAATCGGTATGCAGCTCCTGTTCGCCCACGCCGCTCACCACCCGGCTCCGAGTGCAATAACGACAGTAGCTGGCGCAGCGATCCGTCACCAGGAAAAGGACGCGGTCCGGATATCGGTGCACCAATCCCGGGACCGGCATGTGCGAATCTTCGCCGCACGGATCGGCCATATCGTACGGCGAGGCCCAAGTCTCCTCGATCCGCGGGATGACCTGACGCCGGATCGGGCAGTCCGGATTGTCGCGCTCGATCAAGTTGAAAAAATGCGGCGTGATGGCGAGCGCGAGCTTGGTGCCGGAAAGCAGAACGCCGCTGCGCTCTTCATTCGACAGTTCGAGGTGCTGTTCGAGTTGGGCGAGCGAAGTGACCCGATTTTTCAACTGCCATTTCCAGTCGTTCCATAGCTCCGGGGAAACATTCGGCCAATAGCCGGGAGCGTGCGAAACGAATTTTTTCCCATCAATTTTGCCGTCGGCAAGAGTGATCATTTTAGTTGTGAAGCGAAAGGTTAATGGCCTTAACAATCGTGTCAATGAGGGCACCTTGAGGTGTGCCCGCGTGGCGATTCCGGGGCCTTCATCTCCTGCTCCTGATCCTGATCTTGCTCCTGATCTGCTTCTCCTCCCGCATTCCCATCCCATCGAAGACGAGCAAGAGCAGGATCAAGATCAGGAGCAGGAGGGAGCAGCCCTCGGAAAGAGCCACGCCTCGCCTGTCGCCAATTGAACAGCTATCGTAGAATCCGTGTCAAAGTCCCCAATCATGCGTAACGCAGTTTACCTTCTCGCTCTCTTGCTGGCGCTCTCCTCCTTGCGCGCGGCCCCCCCCCTCGCTCAACCGGAAGTCTCCCCGTCCGCGACTGTGCCGCAGGCCGCGGCCGACGCAGGCAAGGATGTGGTCCACCAACTCAACAGCGCTTTCACAAAAGTTTTCGAAATCATCGCGCCCAGTGTCGTGATCATTGAGATCACGAAGAAGAACGACACCAGCGAAAACCCCACCCTCGACGACCTGTTCTTCCAGGGCCCGCAGGATGAAAACTCGCCCCGCCGGAATCCTCGCAGTCCGCAGCCGGTGCAGAGCGAAGGCTCCGGATTCATCGTGCGAGCCGATGGCTATATCTACACCAACTATCACGTGATCGAGGGCGCCGACCGGGTGGATGTGAAGCTGAAAGACGGCCGCGAATTTCAGGCGAAAGTTGTGGGAACGGATGAAAAAACCGATGTCGCGGTGATCAAGATCGAGGCGACAAATTTACCCAGTGCTCAATTCGCGGACAGCGACGCCGTGCGCGTGGGCCAATTTGCTTTTGCGATCGGCGCGCCGTTTAAACTGGATTACACCTTCACCTACGGCGTGATCAGCGGAAAAGGCCGGAGCAAATTGCTCTCGACCGGCGGCTACTCGATCTCGGATTACTTGCAGACCGACGCGTCGATTAACCCCGGCAACAGCGGCGGCCCGCTCTGTGACATCGACGGAAAGGTGGTCGGCATGAACACCCTGATCAATGGGCTGAACCGCGGTCTTGGTTTCGCCATCCCGAGCAATCTGACCAACGAGATTGGGCTGCAACTCATCGCCGGTCACAAGATCGTGCGGCCGTGGCTCGGCATCCGGATCGAATCGCTCGGCGACGACCCGACTATTCGCGATTTGTTCAAGGGGATCGACAAGGGTGTAGTCGTGCGCACGATCGAAGCCGACGCGCCGGCGTATAAAAGCGACCTGCGACCGTTTGATGTCATAACGCATGTCGACACTGCGCCGGTGAGCAGCGACACCCAGCTGCAACGCGAGATCTTGAAAAAGAAAGTCGGCCAGAACGTCGAGCTGACGGTTTGGCGCAAAGGCCAGACGCTCAAGATTCCGGTCACGACCGGCGAATTGCCTAACGACATCTCCCGCGCCTCGAACGAACTGACTCCACCGGCGCCTTCGAAACCGGAGGATGCGAACAAGTTCGGTCTCCAGGTCCAGGACCTGACCAAGGAAGTCGCAACCCGCCTGAAACTCAACGTGCAGCAAGGCGTCATCGTAACCGACGTCGCAGACAACAGTCTCGCCGCCGCTCAGGACATCCAGCGCGAGGACGTAATCACCGAGGTGGACGGGAAAAAGGTGACGAACGTATCGTCCTTCCGCGAGGCGCTCAACAAGGCCGACCCGCGCAAAGGCATTCTGCTTTATCTGGACCGCAAAGGGAGCAAGACCTTCGCCGTCCTGAAGGCGGGGAATTAGCCAAGCTCGGCCCGCGAAGCGGGAAATTTTAGACCGAGGATTGCCTGCCGGAGACTAGCAAAATAATCCCCCCGACAATGCATATACCTCCGACGATCGGCCCGATCGGAACCGGATGCTCTTCGTGCTTGTTAATCTCCAGCGGACCCAATTTCGCCACATTTTCTTTGGTGGTGAAACTAGTGTAGCCGCCATACGCGAGCGCAATGATGCCGATCGCGATCAGGATGATCCCGAGGATTCCGGTTGGTTTCACTCGCGTTTAAACCCCGCGCCGGCCTGAGATCAAATTGATGATCAGGATGACGACCGCTACCACCAGCAACAAGTGGATGAGGCTGCCACCAAAATGACCCAGAAAGCCAAGAAGCCACAGAATCAAAATAACGACGAAGATAGTCCAGAGCATAAGGTTTCCTTTAGTTTGAGTTTCTTCTGCTTCGTGCGCCGCCCCGCCGCTGCGCTTAAGATTTTTCGATTAACCAGAATTTTGACGACGCGAGCGGCTCGTACATAAATCCAAACAAAATACTGGCGGCAGGGACTCAGAAATAATAGAAACGTTTTCCGTTCACCATTCGTCCGAAGACCATTTCTATGCGCTCCAAACTTCTCGCCTGCTTTCTCATGGCTTTGCTTCCCGCCGGTGCCGCATTTGCTTGCGCATACGAGGGCGAGGTCGTTCACAAAATTTCCCGCCTCCGGGCGGACACGAGCCTGCCGGGAACCGAAGGCATTTATGCCTTTGTTTTCCGTGGCCCTACCGGAACGTCGCGACGGCCGATCACGCTCCCGGGACCGGAATTCTGGTCGTGGGAACCGAGCGGAAAATATGCATTTTATCTGCGGGATCGGCAGGGGAACGGGCGGTGGCAGCTAGTCACGCCTGAGGTTTTTGCCCGGTACGAGATTGGCAATTATTTTAACGATTGCCAGCCTGCGCCTGAAAGATATTCGAAGGATAGCAAAACCGTTCAGGCGTTCGTTTATCATCGGAAGACAACTGCGCAGACGCGGCGGAAAGCACATTCGCGGCGCCAACGCGCCTGGGTGAAGCACAGCCGGCATCACCGCTCGATCCGCATCGCTCAGCGGTAATGCAGGTGCTCGCCGCGGCGAGCGCCTCTACATTTCTCGCAAGGCCGCGCGGAGATTCCAATTGGCCGCGCGCAAACGCTCGACCGCTTCGGCGTAGTCGCACTTCGTGACTTCCGCGACCAGACGCGCGGCGCGATCGCGAAGCTTATCGTTCGACATCGCGAGATCGACCATCAGGTTCCCCCGGACTTTGCCCAGCGCGACCATCCCTCCCGTGCTGAAAATGTTCAGCGCGGTTTTTGTGGCGGTACCTGCCTTCAAGCGCGTCGAACCCGTTAGAATCTCCGGCCCCGTTTCCAGATCGATCTCCAGATCAAAAGTTTCCGCCCGCGAACGAGCGCGATTGCAAGTAAGAAAAATTGTTTGCGCCCCTCGCCTCTTCGCCTCCATCAGCGCCCCGAGCACGAAAGGCGTCCGTCCGCTCGCGCTGATTCCGCATACTAGATCCGCGCCCGTCACACGCCGTTCGACAATCGCCAGAGCGCCACTGCCGCGTTCGTCTTCCGCCCCTTCGACACTCCGATGAAGTGCTGCGGCGCCACCGGCGATAATTCCCTGCACGATTTCCGGCGCTACGCCGAAAGTCGGCGGAATTTCGCTCGCGTCGAGAATACCGAGACGTCCGCTGCTGCCCGCGCCTACATAAAACAAGCGCCCGCCCTTTTGCAGAACGCCACTCACCATTTCCACGCCGCGCGCCAGCGCGGCAGCTTCGTTGCGCAACGCCTCCCCCACACAATTTTCTTCGGCGACGAACAGGTCGACGAGATCACGCGCGCCTAATTTCTCCAGGTTCTCCGAGTGCGGATTTCGTTGCTCGGTCAGCGCGGTGGAAAGTTCGGCGACCGTTTCTTCCCGGGTCTGCCGGCGTCCTTCGATCCGCTCTTCCGTCTCCGCCGCCAGCCAGGCCGCGCCGAGTTCCGGCGATTGCTCGCTCATCGCGACCCGGGCATCGGGCATATTCTTCTTCAGCTTGCGACGAAAGGCGTGGTTATAAACCGAGTCGCGCCCAAAAAGACCGCCCAGCAACAACACTTTCGGCGCGAGGAGATGGAGCCGCGTCGCGACCGCCTCCGTGTATTCGCTCAAAACCCCCGCACCCTCCTCGATAATTTTCACCGCGTTCGTTTCGTTGTTCATGGCCAGCTCGAAAACAATCGGCGCGAGCGCGGCGATCTCCATCTTGTCCGCGGTCTGGGCCCAGCGCACGAGTTCATCCCGATTGTTTAACGCCAGCGCGCGCAAAATCTCCGCCGTGAATTGCGCTTCTCCACGATGCAAATCGTATTCGCGCAAAATGAGACGCAACGCTTGCACCGAGAGAAAATAGCCGCCGCCCGCGTCACCCAGGATATGGCCCCAGCCGCCGGCTTTCTCGATGCGGTCCCCGCGACGGCCGGTGACGGACGCGCCCGTGCCGGCGTTGACGACAATGCCATCGCCCCGGCCCAGGGCCGCGGCCAGACCGGACTCGCGATCGCTCCCGACCACGATCTTCGCCTCTGGCCAGATTTCCGCGCAAAGATTTTCCAGGGAGCGGCGATCGTCGGTTCCACATCCGGCGAGAAACATCCCGACGCGATCGACCCTCTGCGGCAATTGTCGAAAGATCTCGCGCAAGCGCTCCGGTGTCGTCAGGCGAAAATTCGAGGAGGGCAGTTTCCCTTGATCGACGGCGCGCAAACCATCTGGGGCGCGTTCGACCCGGACCCAAGCGGTTTTAGTTCCACCGCCTTCAACACCGAGAATTTGCTCTGAGGCTGCCATCGCGCCGATCTGTAGCGGCGGTCTATGACCGCCGGTCCGTTCGCGATACTACGCCTAAAATGTCGGCGGTCATAGACCGCCGCTACAGAATTTCCTCCGCACGATTGCGACACCGTGAGTCGTTTGTATTATGCGGCCATGGCGGAAACGGAAGTGAAAGCGAGCGAGCGCATCGATGAACTGCACCGCGCGATCAGAGATCACAACCGCCGCTATTACGAAGAGGCCGCGCCCACCATCAGCGATCGCGAATACGACAAGCTCTTTCGCGAGCTGAGCGATCTGGAAAAGACCTTCCCACAACTGGCCGCGGCCGATTCGCCCACGCAACGCGTCGGCGGAAGACCGCTGAAGGCCTTTGCGCAAATCACCCATCGGGTTCCGATGCTCAGCCTCGACAACACCTACTCGGAAGAAGAGGTGAAGGATTTTTACCGCCGGATGGAGCGCCTCCTGCCAAACCAAAAAATCCCGGTGGTAATCGAGCCGAAAGTGGACGGGGTCGCTGTTTCGTTGCTTTACGAAAAGGGCGAGCTGCGCTATGCGGCCACCCGTGGCGACGGAACCGTGGGCGACGATATCACCCAAAACATCGCGACCATTCGTTTCGTCCCGAAGCGCCTCAAAGGTAACGCGCCCGATATTTTGGAAGCGCGCGGCGAAGCGTACCTCGACAAAGGCGGCTTCGCGAAGTTGAACGCGGAACGGACCAAGGCGGGTTTGCCGGAATTCGCCAATCCTCGCAATGCCGCCGCCGGCTCGCTCAAACAACTCGATCCTGCCATTGCCGCGCAACGGCCGCTCGGCCTGATTTTTTATGGGACCGGCGCGATCGAAGGCGTCGCGCTCGAAAAACATTCGGAGCTTTTCGCTTTGCTCAAAAAGCTGGGATTGCCTGGCACCGAACGCTGGTGGCTGGCCGATTCGGTTGAGGAAATTCTGAGTGCAATTCACGAACTCGATCGCGTTCGCCACGATTTCCCGTATCAGACCGATGGCGCGGTCATCAAAGTTGACTCCTTCGTTCAGCGCGAGATTCTCGGATTTACCGCCAAGTCCCCACGCTGGGCGATCGCCTTCAAGTATGAGGCGGAACGGGTTGAGACGCGCCTTCTGGACATCCTGATCCAGGTGGGCCGGACCGGGACGCTGACGCCGGTGGCGGCGCTCGATCCCGTGACGGTGAGCGGCAGTCGCGTCGCGCGAGCGACTCTGCACAATGAGGAAGAGATCGAACGCAAAGACGTCCGGATCGGCGATATCGTCATCGTCGAAAAAGCCGGCGAAGTGATTCCGGCGGTGGTCGGCGTTCGCACTGACCTGCGCACGGGGGCCGAGAAACAATTTCGGATGCCGAAAAATTGTCCGGAATGCGGCAGCCAGGTAGTGAAGGACGAAGGCCAGGTCGCGATCCGTTGTGTAAACAGTCAATGTCCCGCGCAATTGCGACGCCGGATCGAGCACTTCGCCTCGCGCGGCGCCATGGATATCGAGGGACTGGGAGAGGCGATGGTCGGCCAGTTGGTCGAACACAAGCTGCTCCGCGACGTGAGCGACATTTATGCGCTGGACGCCGTCACGCTCGGCGCGCTCGAGCGCATGGGGGAGAAAAGCGTCAGTAATTTGCTCGAGGCGATTGAGCGCAGCAAATCGCGACCACTTTGGCGCCTCCTGTTCGGGCTCGGCCTTCTGCATGTGGGCGTAAGCGCATCGCGCGCGCTCGCCGATCATTTTCCGGACCTCGACGCGATCATGAAAAGCTCAGTCGAGGAACTACAGCGCATTCCCGATGTGGGTGAAGTGGTCGCCCGCAGCATTCACGATTTTTTCCAGCAACCCGGAAATCTCGACACGATCGAGAAACTGAGGCGAGCCGGTTTGCAGTTCAAAGCCGAGGAAAAGACATCCGATAATTCGGCGCCCGGATTTAAAGGGACGACCTGGGTGATCACCGGCACGCTCAGTCAGTCGCGCGATGAAATCGCCGATGTGATTCTCAGCCGCGGGGGAAAAGTGAGCGGCAGCGTGAGCAAGAAGACGAATTTCCTGCTCGCTGGTGATGAGGCGGGGAGCAAACTCGAGAAAGCGAAAAAGCTCGGTGTGCGCGTGATGGACGAAGCGGGGTTTCGAAAGATGCTGTAAGCAGGCGCGCGCCCTCTGCCCTCTTTGAATAAATGGGACGTGCGGAAGCATGTCCCTCCGCAATTTCAGCCTACGGCGTTCGATTCGTAGCGGAGTCGAGTCGCAGCGGGATTCCATTCGGCCCCGGGGCGGCCACCAAGGGCGCATGGTGACTGGCCGGATGAAAATCGGCCTGGATCTCGAAGGTCAATTTCTCATTGCCGCGCACGACTGTGATTGGAACGGTGTCTCCAGCCGTGATAAAAAACGAGGCATCAATCACGTCTTCGGGTTCGTGCACTTTGGTCTTGCCGACCTGAAGAAGAATGTCGCCCGTCTTGACGCCCGATCCGAAGGCCGGTGTTTCCTGCATGACTTCCGTCATCTCCGCGCGAGAGCCCTCCACGAACTTCTCCGCTTCCGCCACATTGATGCCGATCCAGCCGTGACGCGCTTCGCCGAAGCGCACGAAGTCATTCCGGATTTTTTCCGCGGCATCGATCGGCAAAGCGTAGCAGGCGGAACCGTTATCGATGCTGCTGACCAGAATGCCGACGACCTCGCCCTTGAAATTCAGGAGCGGCGCGCCCGCTTCGCCGCGTTGGGTGGGGAGATTGACCCGCAAATGCGTGGTGGAAAAATATCGCCCGAGAAATTTGCGATCGAACCCCGCGATCATTCCAAAGCTGGGCGTCTCCGGAAGATCGAGCGGGAAGCCAATCGTAATCACCGGCGTGGCGACTTCAATCTCTTGCGATTTGCCAATCGGCAGGGCCGGCGTCGCGACGTCCACTTTCAAGATGGCGATGCCGCTGCGCAAATCCGCCATCATCACGCGCGCCGGAATTTTCTTGCCGTCGAATTCCACCGTCAGGTTCTCGGTGTCACCGCCGACTGAGAAAGCTGTGTAGATCGTGCCCGCGGGATCGATAAAAAAGCCGGTGCCCGAAAGGTCGCCGTGCTGGTCGGTCCCGCGAATCTTCACGACCGCCTTCGCCGATTTGTCGAAGACGTCTTTGACTTCCCGGCTGATGGAATTGGCGGAGGGCACTTCCTGCGCCCGGACCAGCGCGGCGAGGGCGAAAAACGCCAGCGCTAGCGCGAACTGGGAGACCGCAACAGAAAGGGACCGGGATTCCGGCGCCGGCCTAGAATCGGAAAGCGGCCTCATAACTCACGGGCGTGCTATCAAGAACATAGCGCGGAGGCGTCGCGGAACGGTGAGTTTGGGTGGTGTAACTGACATTGCGCATGAGTTTCGGACCCAGAGCCCGCGTGGTGAGCGGCGAAGAGAGGCTCAAGGCCGTCTCGGGCAGCGCCGTGGCGACGACCGCAGCTCGATTATCCGCCGCAACATTCGCAGCCGACGGGCCCTGATACATCTTTAAGGAAATGACCGCTGCGCAAACCAGCACCGCGGTGGCTGCCGCCGGGTAGGAAGTCAGGGCCGGAACGTTCAGGCGGAACATGAAGTCCTGGGCGCGCTGGAGGCAGATCCGCCAGAGCGGCTGGCGCAATAACTCATTCCGCTGCCGGCGATGAAATTCGTGCAGGAAATTATCGAAATAGCCGGGAGGCGGCTGCTCGTGCCGTTTCAAGCGCAATAATTTGCCGATATCTTCTTCGTTAAACTGGTTCATGCAGCGGGCGCTCTAAGGATTGAATTGGGCTAGGAAACAGGATTCTTCCGGAATTCTTCCAGATAATTTTGCAGTTGTCGATTCGCGTAAAACAGCCGGGAACGTACCGTACCCTCGGAAACACGCAAGATTTTGCTGATCTCGGCATGAGGCATCCCTTGAATATGAAACATGGTGACCACGGCTCTGTGTTCATCAGACAATTTCATCATGGCCTCGTTCAATCTTAGCTGGAGCTCGGACAGGTCCGCTTCCCGCACCGGACTGCTCGTGGCGGTGAGCTCGAGAAACTCCTTGTCGTTCTGCACGCTCGCGTCCATGTCGTCCAGGCTGAGGTGAAAACGGCGGCCTCGTTTCTTGAGAAAATTCAAGGTCATGTTCACCGCGATCGAATGGATCCAGGTGTAAAAAGACGATTTGCCGCGGAATCCGCCGATGGATTTGTAGGCTTTTGAGAACACGTCCTGGAGTAGGTCGTTTGTGTCCTCGTGGTTCGAGGTCATGTTGTAAACCAGGCCGTAAAGGCGCGGCGTGTATTTTACCACGAGCTGATCAAAGGCCGCGGCATCGCCGGTCTGCGTCCGCGCGACGAGTTGCTGGTCTTCATCCGATCTGGCCTGCTGTTCCATCGCGTCGCGCTTAGGCTTAGCACGGCCCCTCAGACCCGACGATAACAAATCGGTAAAGCGACGCGGAGACGGCAAGGCGATGGCGGGATTCATTTTCTTCGCGGGCGCGGGGCGCATCAGCGGCGATCGCGCACCGTCATGAGCCAAAGGAGGTTGCCGAGGGTGGCGATGAACGCTGCCACATAAGTCAGGGCAGCGGCGTTGAGCACTTTGTTTACGCCGACCACTTCATCGCCCGGCTGCACGATGCCCATCTGTTGCAGAATAATTTTGGCCCGGCGCGAAGCATCAAATTCCACCGGCAGTGTGATCAACTGGAAGGCCAGCAGGATCATATAGCAATAGATGCCGAGCGTAATCAGTCCGGTCATGTGGAAAATGAATCCGCCGAAAATGATGAACGGCAACATTTGCGAGGCGACCTGCGTGATAGGCACGATGGCCATGCGCGCCTGGAGCGGAGCATAAGCTTTGGCATGCTGGATGGCGTGGCCGGTCTCGTGCGCGGCAATGCCGAGCGCCGCCACGGACGCGGTGTTGTAAACATTCGAGGACAGGCACAAGCGTTTGGTGGTCGGGTCGTAGTGGTCGCCGAGGTAATCGTTGATCTCAAGGACCTGGACGTCATTGATCTGTGCCGCCTGCAAAATCTCCCGGGCGGCTTCGGCTCCGGTGATATTGGAACTGGCGCGGACCTCACCCCATTTGCTGAAGGCATGTTTCACGCGCCACTGGGCCCAAAGTCCAATGATTAACGGCAGACCAACCAGCAGCAGCCAGTTGTTCCCGAAAAACATTCCCCCCCCGTAATAATATGAAAGCATAGGATGAAATTTGTGTTTTGCGCAGCGATCTAACTGCGACGAAGCGAAACGAAGTCGAAGATTCTCTGGCGTTCCGTTGAGATTCTTCGACTCCGCTGCGCTTCGCTCAGCCTCACTGTCTGCAGGATTAGACGCTCGAGGCGGCGCTTCGTTCAGATTTCCAACCGCTTCTCGAACCGCGAGAGCATGCGGGTCCCGTTCTGCGTCACGACCACCACATCCTCCAGCCGCGCACCCCCGATTCCCGGGTAATAGAGGCCCGGCTCCACCGTGAGCACCTGCCCGGGCTTGAAGGCAGTTTTTTGGAACCGCGGGAACTCGTGGATTTCAAGGCCAAGGCCATGCCCAGTGCCGTGGAAAAATCCAACCTGCCGGCCATCCCGCACCTCTGTCGGGAATCCACGGTCGGCGAAAAGCTGCTTCACTTCGTTGTGCAATTTCAAGCCGTCGACGCCTGGCTTCATTTTTTTCAGCGCCAGGGTTTGACCTTCCAGCACCGTCTCCCAGAGCCGGCGCTGCTCCTCGCTGGCGCGGCCGCGAACAACGGTGCGCGTCAGATCCCCAAAGTAGCCGCTCTTCGCGTCGCGGGGAAAAATATCGAGAATGATGAGCGAGTTCGCTTTGAGCGGCCCGAAGCCCCGCTCATGCGGGTCGCAAGCCTGATCGCCCCCGGCGACAATAGTGTTTGCCGGAAGCCCGCCAGCCCGAAGGATCGCCGAATCGATTTCCGCCCGCAGGATCTCCGAGGTCAATGTGCGTCCAGACCATTCGAGCTTTTTCCCGGCGGCAGGTTTGGAGGCGCCGAGCACTTCCATGGCGCGCGCCAATCCCTTTTCGGTGATAGCGAGCGCGGCGCGCATGAGTTTCAGCTCCTCGTCGGATTTGGCTTCGCGTTCCGGCCAGAAAAGTCCGTTGGTCGCCCGCAATCGAATCTTGTTTGCGGCCAACTCTTCCGCGTAGCCCAGCGGAAAATTCGCGGGAACCACCGCGGAGCGCACCCCCCGTTTCTGCAGGAAATGCGACATCACTTTCTCGAAGGCGGGCGCCTTCTTTTGTTTGCCCTGCACCTCGCGCTCAAATTGACTGTAAGAAACGATTTCGTCCGCCTTCGCCTGTTTTCGCCCGCGGTCGATCTCAAGATCGCTGAGCACGATGGTGCGTTTGCCGTTCTGCTCGAGGAAAATGAACGGATCGGGGACAAAGAACTTCGTCGCGTAAAGCATGTCCGGGTCATGCTCGCTCGCCGCGACGATGAGACGGGTTTGGCTTTTCGATTTCTGGCGCTTACTCATCCGACATTCCTAAGCGCGAACCACCTGCTTGTCATCCCGAGCCGCGCAGACGGCGAGGGACTCGCAAGCGCTGGCACGCTTCCGCGTAATATGACGCGGTTACGTTGCGCTCGCCCCCAATCAATGTTCGGTGACGCAATTTGCAGAGGCGAAGTCCCTCGCCGTCTATGCGGCTCGGGATGGCAAACCATCGATCACGTCACTCGACGGACGCCCAATCGGCGCACTTCGAGCTGGCGTCGCAAAATCCAGTGGAGCAAACCCAGCAACCCGAGCGTCGATCCGATCAAGACAATGGTGTTGAAGATGAACACATTCACCTTCATCCCGAGATAGCGTTTCTCTTCGCCGAAGAAAACATTGAGCTTCCCGCCCCGCCGGTAATCGCTCTGCTCCATCTCCGCGTTTGAGATCAGATCGGAAACCTTCTGGTTCACATAAAGTTGCTCCGCCGTCACCGGACCCACCGCGTCCTTGAACAGCTCGCGATCGAATGGCCGCTTTCGATCCAGAATTTGGTCGATCAATCCTAAATACGTATCCAGCTCGTCGGGCGTCTTCGCCTCGAGGCCGGAAAGGACCGCGAGCGTTTCCTTCAATTCGTTCAGCCTCGTGGTCGCGTCGGCGTTGCTTTCGCGCTTCGCGACGAAACGATCGATTTCCGCCTGCGTTCGCTCCTGGCGTCGCGTGAGCGGGTTGAGCTTCGCCTGCGCCACCACCATCTCTTCGTACGACCAGCGCATCGCGATGAACTGACAGACGAACGGCACCTGGAGCCTGCTGTTCATCTTTTTCCCCTGCTCGTCGTCCGGGTGCTCGGAGAACCACCGGCTGAAAGTGTAAACCAGCGCCAGGTTGCGATTCATGTCCTCATACTTAATGAGCGCGCCGCCCATGATGATCTGCGGAATCAGCACGAGCGGAACGATATTTGCCGCCGTCTTGGGATCGGCCACCAGAGACGAGATGACGAGCCCCAGGGCCACGCCGCCCATCGCCGTCATCAGCATGACCCCGAGATCGATCCAGAACATCCCGCGGATCGCGAGGATGTAATTCCCGATCAGGACGAAGAGGATGCATTGGAAGAGCGCGAAAAAGCCAAGCGAAACAAATTTTGAAAAGACGTAGTAGGGCAACCGGACGTTCAAATTGCGCTCGCGCTGAAGGACGGCGCGATCGCGAATGATGTCGTCGGCACTGTTCGTTAGGCCGAGAAACATGGCGACGATCAGGCTGAGAAAGAGAAAGGTCGGAATGTGATACGCCGACGCGAAATCGTAGTGGCCGCTGTCGGAATAACGGAGGAGCGTCGAGATCAACAGGGCGAGGACAGGAGCGACGCCGATCGTGATGACGAGGTTCGCGCGATTGCGCAATTTGCTCATGAAGGAGCGGCGGAGCAAAGTGCGTAATTGCGTCCATTCATCCCGCCAGCGCATGAAAAAGCGCTTCTTGTTCGTCGGCGCCGCGGGCAACGCCGGCGGCGGCCCACGGCGCAGCGAGACCTGCTTTACATCCTGGATCAGCCGAAACGCCTCGTATTTATCGCGCCAAAATTCCGGCGAATAACGCCGAGCCGCGATCAATTGCCCCCGGTTGTTTTCCTCGTAGATCACGTCGCCGCTGATGTCACGCAGCGGAGTCTCGAGCACGTCGAAGATGAATTCCGGCCGGGTCGTTCCGCAGGACGGACACGCCCCGAGATCGGCGCCGAATTGATGCTGATGTTCCGCTTCGGCGAAATACCGCAGCATATCCGTCGGCGTGCCGAAAAAGACCAGGCGCCCTCCCTTGTCGAACAGGATCGCCTTATGAAACATCTGGAAGAGCTTCGAGCTCGGCTGGTGAATCGTGACGATGATAATCTTGTTGTGCGCGAGCGCGCGAATGATCTCGATGACGTGCTCGGAATCCTTCGATGACAGCCCGGACGTCGGCTCGTCGAAAAGATAGACGTCCGCCGACCCGATCATATCGAGCCCGATGTTGAGCCGTTTTCGCTCGCCGCCGCTTAACGTTTTTTTGACCGGGCTCCCGACGATGCTGTCGCGGCGTTCGTTCAATCCCAGTTCGATCAGTTTGCCCTCCAGCCGGCGGGTCAGATCGCGCCCCGAGAGATGCGGCGCGCGGATGGCAGCGGCGAATTGCAGGTTCTCGCCGATGGTGAGGTGCTCGTCGAACGCGTCTTCCTGCGGAATGTAGCTGATGTAACCCTTGAGCAGGTCGAGGTTGTCATAGAGCGGCCGGTCGTTCAGGAGAATCTGGCCCTGGGTCGGCTGGAGTTGCCCGCCCAACACTTTCATCAGCGTGCTCTTGCCCGAGCCGCTCGCGCCCATCACGCAGACCAGCTCGCCGCGATTGACCGTGAAGGAAATTCCTTCGAGCGCGATTTCGGAATTAGTGAAGCGATGATTGATGTCCACCACTTCGAGCGACCGGATGATGTTGCGCTCTTCCTCTATGATCCGCTCGGAGAAATTGCAGCGGAGAAATTGTCCGACATCGATGCGGATGGTGTCGCCGTCCTGCAGCGGCGCGGTCCCGCGCACGGGCGTTTCCCCCACCATAATCGGCCGGTCCGCATCGATCACTTCCAGCGTGCCGACGCGCTTGTCGTAATCGCAGAGGATTTTCAGCAAGACGTCGCCGCTCGTTCCGGGCGAGAGGAGAATGTCGTCCTCTTCAAGCAAGCTCGGATTGTTCGAGACGAGGTATTCGGACTTCGAGGCCTTGAGCTGAAAACGGCCGCCCATCGCGCGAGCGCGGCGCCGCAGATCGAGCAAATCCATCTCGCTGTCATTGTGGAAAACGATCTTGTCTTCGAGCGTCGCTTCCACCTGCGTGCCCGATTTCAGCGTGACGTTATTCAGAACGGCGTCCACGTCCTTCAACGCCTTGATCCTCACCTTCAAACCGAACGTCACCTCCAGGGCGCTCTCCCGCGACCTCGATCGCTCCAGCTGCACTTCGTCGGCGTCCTTGTGCACGCGCACGAAAATCTGCGGGAGCGAGACGTTTTTCTTCGCGTTGAAATACGCGGCCAGCTCCTGGTAGGTGAGGAATTGGTCGCCAACCAAAATCCGCTGCCCGGGATAGATTCGACAGAAACCGCCGCGCAGCAACGGACGGCCGCGGACCGAGATTGTTTGCCCCGAGTAATTCTTGAGCAGAATCAGATCATGATAACGAAAAGCCAGGAGCCGATCGCCGCCGGAGAGACTCTTCAGGGTCACATCTGCCGCGCTGTTGGTGCCGAAGGAGAGCGATTCGAGCGGAGAAGCGCCGCGTTGATAAATGGTCGCATCGGCATCCTCCGAGGCGTTTAACTGATAAACGATGTCGATCGCCTGCGCCGCCATGCCCAGCTGCGACATGAACGAGTAAAAGGCGACGACCTGTTCCTGCTTCAAGCCCGCCTGCGAAATCAAATCGTAAAGCTGCACTCCCAACATGATCTTGCGATCGGCGCTGAGCTGGACCGATAGCTTCTGAGCCATGGCGGAAAGGTCCTGCTGCTCGTAAAGCGCCTGCCGAAAGAGCTGTCTCAGCTCCGAATAAACCGCTTCCGGATAATCGTAACGAAGGAACCCCAGGCTCGAATCGATTTCCTCCTCGAGCAAAACGCCGTCGGCCTTCGAAAAGCTGGCCAGCACCTGTATAAGCAACGGCAACAAATTCGGTCCTTCCGAAACGCTACGCGGCTTTCGCAGCGCCCGGCGCACCCAGCGGCGGCTTCGGCGCTGGATCCGATAGGCAAACGGAGTCACGCGCTGGACCGCGCGGTCGATTTTGTCTGCGACTAGATTAAGGGCCGTCATTTTCTGGAACTTGCGGATCAAAATTACCGCAGGGCTGCCGCAACGCAATCGAGAGGCGATCTTTGAACACCTGCCGCGCGAGAGGGGTCTGTAAGCGGGTATGCTTCCCTCCCGGCCCGGCTCCTGCTCTTTGCAATGCCAAAGCCTTCATGTTAGCCTTTTCGCGCTCGCCTAAAGCGCGCTCCAACGCCCATGTCTCAACCTGATCGCAACTCCCAAAAAGAGAATAAACCTCGCGGCACCGAGCCCAGTTTTAACTGGCGCGGCGTCGTTCTGATCGCCATTGCGTTCGCACTCATCGGCCTGGCTGTGCTCTTCCGTGGCGGCGCCTACGCCAACGTCGACGAAGTGCCGTATAATCGTTTCCTCGAGCTGCTCGAAAACAAACAGATCGCGACCGACAAGAATTTCCCGCTCCAGCTCGTGGTGGAAGAAGGGCGTCCGACCCAAACTTTGCGCGGTTATTACATCAAGCAGGGCATCGGCGCGGCCGGCGCCCAGCAGGTGCCGTTTCGCACCACCATTTTCCTGAACTACAACACGGACCTGCAAGACCGGCTCGCGAAGGCGAACATCCAGCCCGCGATCAAGATGGAGTCGAACCTGATGGCGCAAACGCTCGTCGGGTTCCTGCCGATCGCGCTCTTCCTCCTCGTGCTCTATTTCCTTTTCCGCCAGCAGATCCGCATGGCCGGCAAAGGCGCGCTCAACTTCGGAAAATCCAAAGCGCGCATGCTCGCTCGCGACAAGAACAAGATCACATTCAAAGACGTAGCGGGCGTGGAGGAAGCCAAGGACGAAGTGCAGGAACTGGTCGAATTTCTACGCGACCCGAAAAAATTTCAGAAGCTCGGCGGCCGCATTCCAAAAGGCGTTCTTCTTGTAGGTCCTCCGGGGACGGGCAAGACGCTGTTGGCGCGTGCGATCGCGGGCGAAGCGGATGTGCCGTTCTTCTCGATCAGCGGCTCGGATTTCGTGGAGATGTTCGTCGGCGTCGGTGCGTCCCGGGTGCGCGACATGTTCGAGCAGGGAAAAAAGTCCGCGCCCTGCATCATCTTCATCGACGAAATCGACGCGGTTGGCCGGCATCGCGGTCATGGCGTTGGCGGGGGACACGATGAGCGAGAGCAAACGCTAAACGCGCTTCTGGTCGAGATGGACGGATTCGATACCCAGGAAGGCGTTATCATCATCGCGGCCACCAATCGGCCGGATGTGCTCGATCCCGCGCTGTTGCGCCCCGGCCGTTTCGACCGCCAGATAACGGTGAATTTGCCCGACGTGAAAGGCCGCGAGGAAATTCTGCGGGTCCATTCGAAGAAAGTGAAATTGGCCGAAGGCGTCGATCTCCAGGTTGTCGCGCGCGGCACACCCGGATACTCGGGCGCGGAACTCGCGAACGTGATCAACGAAGCCGCTCTGCTGGCCGCGCGTCGCGGATTGAAAGGCATCACGCTCCACGAATTGGAAGAAGCGCGCGACAAAGTTCGCTGGGGCAAGGAACGCCGCAGCATGGCCCTGAGTGAAAAGGAGAAAACGAATACCGCCTATCACGAGGCAGGACATGCGTTGTTGCTCGAGTTGCTCCCGCACACCGAACCGCTCCACAAAGTCACCATCATTCCGCGCGGGCCATCGCTCGGTTCCACCATGTGGTTGCCGGAGGAAGATAAGTACACCAATCGCAAGAACGAATTGATCGCCGGTCTCGCCGTCGGCATGGGCGGACGCGTCGCGGAAGAAATCGTCTTCGGCGATGTGACGAACGGAGCGCGAGGCGATATCAAAACTGCCACAGCGATCGCGCGCCGGATGGTTTGCGAATGGGGCATGAGTGAAAAAATGGGCATGGTCGAGTACGGCGAGCACGAAGATTACGTGTTCCTCGGCCGCGATATTTCCCGCGCCCGCGATTACAGCGAAGCTACGGCCGAACAAATCGACGGCGAAGTGCGCAAGCTCATTGACGACGCTTACAAGACCGCGATGCAGACCCTCACTACGCATCGCCAGACGCTCGAAGTGATCGCGAAAGCGTTACTGGAATTCGAGACGCTCGATGGCGCGCAGATCAAAGAGATCATGGAGCACGGCCGGTTGATCAATCCACCGCCGGGTCCCACGCCACCAACCTCCGGCCAGAAAATGGCCGACAAGCCACCGAAACAGGTGGTCGTGGCGCCCGAAGCACCGCCCCTTCCCGGCGGCCTGAGCGGCGCACCGGCGTAGGGTGGTGTTCTTATTCGCCGCGCCGATGCGCCGGTCGAACCATCGCCGCCGTTACGCCTTGTTGCGCTGATACGCCTTGTTCTATTGCGCGCGCGCCTTCTGGTCCCGGACGCGGAGCTTGCTTCGCTAACACCGGCCTTCAGGCCGGTGATATTTGACTACTCACCAGCTAGCCGTTTCAACGGCTTTCATCGCCGTGCCAGCGCAGTCCATGGCGATCGATGAATTCCCTAAGTTCCTCCGCGAACCCGCGCACGCAGTGATGTTCCTCCTGCCCTGCAATGTACGCAGCGACGTGGCTGACATTCGACTCCGAAACCGAGAACGCACCGTATCCTCGCCCCCACGCGAATTTCCCGGACAGGACACTGTTCGCGTTGACCCAGTGGGACGAACTTCCCTTCAAGAGCTGCATCAATTCCTCAATGGAAAGTCCCGTGGGAAGATCGACAAGTGCATGAACGTGGTCGGCATTCACGTGGTTTATCTTCATATGGAAGGCCTTGCTTTCGGCATACTCAGTCAGAAAACCCGACACTCTCGTGGCTGCTTTCTTCGGCAGGATCTTTTCACGGTTTAAGGTTCCCCAAATGAGATGAAGCCAGCAGCGAGTATAGGAGTGGAGGGACACGAGCATCATCGTAAGCCGTTGAAACGGCTGGTGTCGAATCCTCGCGCGACAACACCGGCCTGAAGGCCGGTGCTAATTAAATGCGCCCAAAGGAAGGGCTCCGCAGAGCCCACGGAAAGTTCAGCGAACGCGGGTGATATTCAGCGGGGCCGGTCCTGCTTCAAACGTCCCCCTACTCGCCCCGCTGCTTCTCCACGAGATGGCGCAACTGGCGCTCCATCGTTTTGAACGCATCGTGGATCACTTTGGTCAGCGCGGCGTGCGCGCCATTATCCATCTGCTTTTCCTCGGCCACCAGCTCGTGACCTGGCGGCACGGTGAGATCCATGCGCACTCGAAACGGATTTCCCTTTTGATGGGCGTGATTGGGCTGCTCGATCGCGACGTCACACCTGTTGATGTGATCGCAGAATTTTTCGAGCCGGGCCGCTTTCTCCAAGACAAATTGGTCGATCGCTTCCGATTTTTCGACGCCACGATAGGTAATATTTACTGGCCGTTGCATCCCCCAGCCTAAGCTTCCAACTCGCAACCGCAATGCCACAAGCCTCCGGCTTGTCGCGTCCCTACAAAGGATTCAAGGAACGAAAATGCGCAGCCAATTTGGCCGGCTCGATCTTGACCAGATCGGACTTTACATACTCGACCACGCGGTCGCGAACATCCCCTGGAAGCAAATCCGTCACCGATGACTGAATCGAAGCGGGAGCGGCAAACGACCAACCATCCTTCCCTTCGCGATGGACGATTTCGGTGATGCTATCGGCGAGCTGTTTGAAAATGCGGCGGTCGTTCTCACTGTCGATTCCCGTCCGCTCCGCGATGGAATTCATCTGCCCGGAAGCCGCTCCGCTGGAAGAGGCGCCCGCCTGGTCGGTGAGCTTGTCCTGGTAACGGCCGTGCGCGTCCGTGGTGTCGAAGGCCTGCACCAATTGAAGATGGGGACCGCGGGTGGGAGTCTCGGTCACTTTGTAGGCTTTGAGACTCCCGCGATCGGTCACGATGATAAGAGAAGTGGGTGTCATGATGCTAAAGAATCATCGCAGATTATCAGTGCTTTGGTTCGCTTGATAGATGATTTCCCGCAAAACCATCAAAAGCAGGTCATCCCGAGTCGCGCAATGCCGTGGCTGCTCCATTATCCCGCGAGCGGCGACTGATAATACCGCTCGAGCAAATCAGCGGGATCGCGAAAGATCGCGGCTGCCCCTGCGTCCCGCAGTTCGTCCTCCGGGAAACCGCCGCAGAGAAGCGCAATGGTGGGTAAATCTATTTTCTTCGCCGCCGCGACATCGTAGGGCGTGTCTCCGATCGCGACCGCCTGGTCTGGCAACAAATGGCCGAGCAGTCGCAGCGAGGCGATAAAGACATCAGCCTTGGGCTTCGAGTGCGCCACGTCATCCGCGGTGGTCTGGCAATCCACTAACCCATCGACTCCGGCGAGGCGCCGGTAGTGCTCGACCTCATCCGCTTTCCCGGAGGATGCGAGCGCAATCTTCTTCCCATCGCCGTGGACGCGCTCGAACAACTCGCGAACACGGGGGAATGGACGAACGCGCGAAAGATATTTTTTCTTGAAAATCCGCCCCCGGAACTCATCGACCTCTTTCCCGATCTTCCGCATCTCTTCCTCGCTGAGGAACACAGGCAGATATTGATCGCCGCCCTTCCCGACCTGCTCGCGGAGTCTCTCCAGTGGAATTTCCTTTCCGAAATGCCGGAACGTTTCCTGCCACGCCTCGACATGGAGGTCGTTCGAATCGACCAGGGTCCCGTCGAGGCGTGGCAGGAAACGTTCCGTCATTTGGTAGGGCGACGCTCCGCGGAGCCGTTCATGGCAGCGACGATTCTCTCGGCTCGACAGAGTCTCGCCCTACAAAGGAAGCTGTGGCTGCTCACTTTTTCTCGTCCGAGGGATCCGCGTCCTTTTTCGATCGGGCCTTTTTCGGTGGCACCACGGCCGGCTTCAGCTCCTGCGGCAATTGCACCTCGCGTTTCTTCCACGATTCATGGCGCGCGCGCGCTTGTGCGCCCGACGCCAGCTTGAGCAATTTCATCCCACGTCCGACCACTTCCACGTCATCGCCTGAGGCAAACTTCAGCGGCTCCGGCAAAAATCCATGTTCCTCCGAGGTATCGACCATGAGCATCCACTCGAGATGCTCTTGTCCAGGGAGGACGAAGGCGATCGGCTCGAAATGCGCATTGATGAGAAACAGGAATGTTTCGTCCCGGATCGGTTCGCCCTCAAACGTGAGGACGTCGATGGTGTCGCCGCTCAAAAGCATCCCGAGGCAGCGGACGAAAGGCGACGCCCACTCTTCGTCGCTCATTTCATTTCCGCCGGGATTGAACCACATCACGTCCTTGATCTCCGATCCGCGGATGCGGCGGCCCTGGAAAAATTTCGGACGCCGGAAAACCGGATGATCGCGCCGGAGCTGAATCAATTTTTTCGTGAACTCGAGCAGCTCCTGCTGCTCGGCGTTGTGCTCCCACGCGAGCCAGCTGAGCTCGTTGTCCTGGCAATAAGCGTTGTTGTTCCCGTTCTGCGTGCGGGCCCATTCGTCGCCGGCGAGGAGCATCGGCACGCCCTGCGAAAGCAACAAAGTCGTCAGAAGATTTCGCCTCTGCCGCGCCCGCAACTCCTTTACCTCCGGGTCATCGGTCGGTCCCTCGGCCCCGCAGTTCCAGGAGTTGTTGGTATTGTCTCCGTCGTTGTTGTTCTCGCCGTTGGCTTCGTTGTGCTTGTCGTTGTAGCTAACGAGATCGTTCAAGGTGAACCCGTCGTGCGAGGTGATGAAATTAATACTGGCGTAGGGACGGCGGCCGCTGTGTTGATAAAGATCCGGGCTGCCGGTCAGGCGATACGCAATTTCGCCCACGCGTCCTTCGTCCCCCTTCCAGAAACGGCGCACTTCATCCCGATACTTCCCATTCCACTCCGCCCAAAGCACCGGAAAATTCCCGACCTGATAACCGCCTTCGCCGACATCCCACGGCTCCGCGATCAACTTCACCTGCGAGAGCACCGGGTCCTGGTGAATGATTTCGAAAAACGCATGCAGCTTGTTCACGCCCTTCTCGTCGCGCACCAGAGTTGAAGCGAGATCGAATCGGAAACCGTCCACGTGCATGTCGTTGACCCAATAACGCAGGCTGTCCATCACTAGTTGAAGCGTCCGCGGATGGAGGAGATTGAAGGTGTTTCCCGTACCGGTGAAATCCATGTAATGCCTCGGATCTTCCGGCGACAACCGGTAGTAGGCCGGGTTGTCGATCCCGCGGAAACTGAGCGTCGGCCCCATGTGGTTGCCTTCCGCGGTGTGATTATAAACCACGTCCAGGATCACTTCGATTCCGGCGGCATGAAGGTTTCGCACCATTCCCTTGAATTCCGAAACCTGCTGGCCCATCGCTCCGCTGCTCGAATATTGCGCTTCGGGAGCGAGAAACCCGATGGTGTTGTAGCCCCAGTAATTGCGCAGACCGCGATCGATCAAAACCTTGTCGTCGATTTTCGTGTGAACCGGCAGGAGCTCCACCGCCGTCACTCCAAGCTCCTTCAAATATTTGATCGCACCGGCGCTCCCCAAGCCCGCATAAGTCCCGCGCAATTCCGCCGGCACCTCGGGGCAAAGCTGCGTGAAGCCCTTTACGTGGACTTCGTAGATGACCGAACTATGCAGCGGCGTGCCGAGCCGCTTGTCGTCACCCCAATCGAACGCGTTATCAATCACGACCGCTTTCGGCATGCCCCAGGCGTCGTCGCGAAAATCGCGAGAGAGATCTTCCTGCGGACCTCCGACGACATAACCGAACATTTCGTCCGCCCAATTCACCTGTCCCGCGATCGCTTTCGCGTACGGATCGATCAGCAGCTTCGAGCTGTTGAAACGCATGCCGCGCTCGGGGTCGTACGGGCCGTAAACGCGAAAGCCGTAGAGCTGGCCCGGACGCACGTCCGGCAGGAACACATGCCAGACTTGATCTGTGTGTTCCGTCATCGGGATGCGAATATTTTCCTGGGGCGCTTCGAGGCTTTCGAAAAGGCAGAGGTCGACCGAAGTCGCCATCTCGGAGAAGAGCGCGAAATTCACTCCGTTGCCCAGCCAGGTGGCCCCGAGCGGATATGGATACCCTAACCAAATTTTTACCGGCGTCATAAAATGAGTCGTTCCTATGCTCTACGCTTTTGCGCTTGGCAACGGATTAAGAATTAACGTGTCGCAATCCTTCCATACGAAGGTGGATCGAGCGCTCTGTCGCGCGATGCCAACTAATTTCCCGGCGTCGTCGGCACTTCAAAACATCGAGGCTCGGAGCGCTCGATCCACCATGAAAACAAGAAGAGCGTGTCATCCCGAGCCGCGCAGACGGCGAGGGACCTCACCGTCGGTCTAGCATTACGCAAATTAGAAGCACGATGTTCGGCACGCATCGCTGCGTAGATCGCGAAGCGTCTTAGCGTGCCATTCCCTGCGACTGTGAGGTCCCTCGCCGTCTGCGCGGCTCGGGATGACACCCTATATTGCGCGCGATCTGTGTCGTTTACTTACCGGAACCGCCCAAACCACCCGTAAGGAAACGCATCTCCGGGACAATCCGTCGCCCAGCGCGGCGGATTCACTTCCCGATGCGGACGCACAATCAGAGGACGTCCATCACTTTGCCCGCAACGCTCGCGCAAATAACGGATCAACTCCTCGCAGGCTTCGAGTTGTGCGCGCGTGGGCTGGTCCCGGTTGAAATCACCGACGAGACAAATGCCGAGCCCGATGTTGTTCATGTAATCGCTGTGGACGTGGCCGCCGTTGATCTGCCGCCGCCAGCGATCGCCAATCTCAATCTGGCCGTTGCCGGAAGAAGTCCCGTTGCCGATGACAAAATGATAGGCGAGTCCGTTCTTCATGCGCCGGATGCGTCGATGATAATAATCGAAGGCCCGGGCGTTTCCCTGCCGCGTCCCGCTGTTGTGCACGATAATGAACTTCCAGCGCGCACGCTGCACCGGCGCTCTCCGGATAGCGTCGATCGTTGCGCTGGTCAGATAACGATAATTGGCCGGCTGCCGCGACCACGGCCATAGACCACGTCGCGGCGGAGGCGGCGGCGGTGGCTCCAGTCCCTGCTCTTTTTCGAGACCCGATTTTTCCACGGTAATATCGGACGGCAATGCGGTTTGCGGGATTGGCGCCGTAAGATTTGAGCGCGGCCGCACCGGCGGCTCGGCCACCGGGGGCCGGATCGGTTCGAGGGTGGGCCTGGGCTGAGGCGTTGGTGTTTTTGCGGGCTCGGCTTTTTCGATCCGCGTTGGCGTCGCCTCTTTCTTCGCTCCAGGCGTTTTCTTCGGGCTGGTTTTCGGCGCGGGAGATTCTTCCGGCTCGGGCGTGGGACTCTTCTTTCCGCCCGGTTTTTTTGTCGGCTCCGGAGTTTCGGTCCGCTTCGGTTTCGGCGTTGATTCTTCGTCCTCCTCGTTGGCCTCGTTGGCCTTCTTCGGTTTCGCTTTCGTTTTTGCTTTCGGCGTCGGGGATTCCTCCGGCTCGGGCGTGGGACTCTTCTTCGCGTGAGTCGACTTCGGCTTCGGCGTGGGATGCTTCTTGGTTTTTGCCTTACGCTTCGCCGGTTTCGGTTTCGCTTTCGGCTCCGGTGTCTCTTTCGGTGTGGGCGCAGGGACCGCTCGCATCTCCTCGCGAGCTTTGGTTCGCGCATCGCGCTTCTTCTTTTCTTCGTCGCTGAGCTGCGCGTGAACCAGGGTGACGACGATCCCTCCGAGGGCGAGGAGAGTGCCGAGAAAAACGCGGAAACGGATCACGGCAGGCGAGCGTAACAGAGCGGAAGGGGCGATCAACCCCGAAGGCTTTCGGGGTGGACTCGCGAAAATTTTCGGAGTCAAGCGGGCTGTGGCGCTGTCACGGGAGCCTCAGCGGCCTTCGCGGCCCGCTCGCGCTCCCGGCGAAGAATCGCGTTTAATTTTCCGCCCAGCAGCAAAAGCAAACAGGTCAAGTACATCCAGGTGAGCAGGACGATGATGGATGCGAGCGCAAGATAGGTGGGATTATAGCGATCGTATTTCGTGACGTAGAATTGGAAAAGTTTCGTCACCGTGATCCAGCCGGCGGAAAAAAAGATGGCGCCGGGCAACGCTTCGCGAATGGTCAGATAATTTTCCGGCGTGAGCAGGTAGAGCGCGAGCGCAAGACCGACCAGCGCCAGCGCCGTGAAAGGCAGGCTGAGCAGGGCGACCCATTGCTGGAGCGGAATGCCCAGCTGGAAATTGACCTCGGCGACGCCGGCGAGGCTTTCGCCGAAGACCATGGCGTTAAAACAAAACAGAGTGGTGATGCCGAACCAGAACAGCAGGAAGAACGAGATGATATACTTCGACCACCAATTGCGGTCTTCCATCACACCGTGGGTCCGGCTCAGGGCTTTCGAAATCGTGGAGATGAAAAGCGTGCCAAGGTAAATACCGGCGACGATTCCGATATTCGCCAGGATTCCGCTCGATCCGGTCTCGACCACGTTGGCCGCGGCCGCGTCGAGAATTTCCTGCACCTTCGGATCGCCGGGCAGGAAGCTCTTCAGGATCGCGAGCATTTGATGAAGCTTCGTCGGGTCGGTGCCGAAAAGACCAAGCAGATGCCAGAGGAAAAGCAGGCCGGGCGCGAGGGTGAAAAGAAATTGATACGCCATCTGGGCCGCCAGCCCGGTCGTATCGTCCATGACGGTTTCCCACACCAAGCGCCGGAAAATTCGCCCGGCGAATCTGAGATATCTCATCTGCGCGCAGAGTTTACTTTGCCGGAAGCAAATATCCATTAAACTCTCCCGCAACTTTCGCCCGCGCCTCTCGGCCTAACGAGTCTTGAAAAACATTTTGATCCTCACCGCCGGTTATGGCGAAGGACACAACAGCGCCGCGCGCGGCATCCGGGACGGCCTGCGCAAGGTCGCGCCCGATGGCGTGCACGTCGAGCTGCACGATCTTTTCGCCGAGACCTACGGCATCGTGAACGATTGGGCGCGCGTCCTCTACATGGGGATGATCAACCGCACCCCGCGCGTCTGGGGCGTGATCTATCGCTGGCTCGATCGGCAGGAAAAATTCGCCGGCGATTTTCGCGTCTTCTTTGCCTTGAAAAATTACCTCAAACGCATGTTGGCGCGCATGCAACCGGACGTGATCGTGTCGGTCTACCCGGCGTATTCGCACATGATCGATGAGTTGCTGGGCTGGGAAGGTTCGCCCCAATACAAACGGGTGGTGGTCGTGACCGATTCCATCAGCGTCAATGCGATCTGGTATCGGTGCAGCGCTGATTATTTCCTGCTACCAAACGAAGCCAGCGCCGCGGTCCTGCTCGAAGCCGGAATCCCGCCCGAGAAAACCAGGACGTTCGGTTTTCCAGTGAGCCCCGTCTTCGCCGAGCCCGGCGAAGTGCGCCCGCCCCCGTCGGCGGCGGCCGGCCGGCGCGTTCTCTACATCATCAACGCGGCGAATTCCGCCGCGCCTGCGCTGGTCCGCCGTCTCGTCGGAATGCCGGAGATCCAGTTGACCGTCACGGTCGGCCGCAATGCTGGGTTGAAAGTTTCGGTCGAAAAAATTCGACGCACCGTCACGCAGGAATTCGAGACAGTGGATTGGAGTGACGAGCTGCCGCGATTACTCCGGGCCAACCACCTCGTCATCAGCAAGGCCGGCGGAGCGACTGTCCAGGAAGCGATGTCGGCCGCGTGTCCGATGATCATCAATCACATCATCCCGGGCCAGGAAGAAGGAAATGCCAGGTTCATCGTGGGAACAAATTCCGGAACGATCGCCACCACGCACGATGCCGTGATCGCGGCGGTGCAAAAGGCTTTTGCGAATGACGCGGCGCAATGGCGGGAGTGGTCAACGAATATCAGCCAGCTGGGAAGGCCGACCGCTTCGCTCGACGTTGCGCGGTTTCTGTTGTCGCTCTGAGCGCGAGCGCACTCTCGGCTCGACAGAGTCTCGCCCTCCCAAGAAGGACCGCGATGTCCCGTTGGGAGGGCGACGCTCTGCGGAGCCGTCGTGGTCAGCTCTTTCGGTAAATCTCTTCTCCGGCGACGAACGTTTGCAGCAATTCTAACCCTGGCGACAACACGACAAAATCCGCATCGGCGCCCGCTTCGAGTTTCCCCTTCGTCTGGCATCCAAGCGCGCGAGCCGGGTTCGTGCTCGCCATCGCGATGGCTTCGTGGAGCGGAATCTTCACTTCGCTCACCAGCACGCGAACGAGATCGATCATGCGCGACGCGCTCCCCGCCAAAGCCGAACGATCCGCCAACAGACAAACACCGCCGCTCACCACGCAATCCAGACCGGAAAGAGAAAACTTGGCGCCTTCATCCCATCCCGCCCCAGCGGTCGCGTCGGTGACCAAACAGATTCCTCCTGGACCTTTTGCGCGATACAGCAGCTTCATCAAAGTCGGTGCAACGTGATGGCCATCCGCGATCAGCTCGCACATAATCCCGGGCTCGCTCAGCGCGAATTCCAGCAACCCGGCTTCGCGATAAACGCCGTTCCGCCGCGCGGAAGACATCCCGTTGAACGTGTGAGTCACGTGCCGCATCCCGTGATCGAATCCCGCGCGCGCTTCGGTGTCGGAGGCATCGCTATGACCACCACTGATCGCGATGCCTCGCTTATAAAGGTTATCGATCAGCGCGAGCGCGCCGGGCAATTCCGGAGCAAGCGTCACGCGTTTGATGACATCCGCAAATTCCAGCAATCGGTCCACGGACTCTCGATCCGGATCGCGAATGAATTCGCTTCGTTGCGCACCTCGCCGCGCGTGAGAGATGAAAGGGCCTTCAACATGCACGCCCGCGATCCGCTCCTCCTCACTCGCGATGTCTCGCACCGCCTGCAAGACTTCAATAATTTTCGGGATCGGCGCGGTGACCGTGGTCAACAACAGCGAGGTAGTCCCGCCGGTCGCGTGATAATCGCAGATGGTTTGAAACGCCTCAGCCGACGCCTCCATCGTGTCACGGCCGAGGGCGCCGTGGAGGTGAAGATCGATAAAGCCCGGAGCGAGATAATTCCCCGACAGATCGATCCCCTCCACATCGGAGCGTTCTCGAATCTCCTCGATTTTTCCGTCGGCCACGATCATCTCAAGACCGTCGTGGATCCCATCCGGCTGGATGAATCGAGCGTTCGAAAAGATCATAGAGATGGATCGAGCGCCCCGCGTTATTCGACGCGTAACTTTTCTGGTCGCCGTAGCAACGCAGCGGGACGCGCCGCAATTTCTTCTGAGAATCCGAGAGCCAGCTTGAATTGCCAATCGCGTTCGAGCGGATTGGGAATGCTTTGGCAGCGCGTAAGAGTAGCGCGGTCGATCCAGCCTTGCAGCCAGAGCCGATGCCCCAGCACCGGCACTGGGAAATCGCTGCCATGCAAAATGCGCGGCGCGATATCGTCCCGCAGGCAATCGCGCAAATGTCCGCATCGATTCAGCGACACCATCGCGCTGATGTCGCCGTAGAGATTCGGAAATTCGCGCAGCATTTCCGCCCAGGCATCGAAGTGATCGCGATCAAATGCGCCACTCTTGGTGGCACAGTGCGCGGCGATCACCGTTACTCCACATTCGAGAGGCGACCGAAGCAATCGCGGATCGGCCAGCGCCGCATTGATCACCGGGACCGTATGCTCGCCGCCGGTGTGCGCGAGCAACGGCAATCCCGCCTCCGCCATCCGTTCCCAAAAGGGCCGGTAGCGCCTGTCGGAAAAATCGATGTTCTGACAATTGGGCAGGCATTTCATCAAAACCGCGCCCGCCTCCAGGCAACGCTCCAGCTCATCGAGCGCGTCGTGTCGTGCGGGATGAATCGAAACGCCCGGAAGAAATTCGGGAAACTTGTTTCCCAATCCGAGCACGACATCGTTCGGCACGAACATGGAGCCGAGATCTTCTCTCGGAGTTCCATCCGGATCGTGCACTCGCTCATGCGCGAGCAAAACCACGGCATCCATCGAAGATTCGCGCACGAGCTTTCTCAGATGCTCGGCGTAGATCGATTCGAGATCGCCTTCGAGCGCGCTCGCCGGAACGCCGAGCTGGCGCAACATGAAACCGGCGAGCCAGCGATGCCAGCCAGTCAACCGCAACCAGCCACCGGAACCCGCCACACCATTCCCGACCATGTGGACATGCGCGTCGATGCGCTGCGCGCGAGGCTCAGAAGGAAGAGGCGTCGTGGTCATCGCTTTGATCCTACAGGCGGCCCGTTGAGAAGGGAATCTCACTCCGCAGTCGCTTCAACGCTTCAACGGTGCCACGCTTCAACCTCCGCATGACCACCTCTCCCACCTGGCTCCGTCGCTTCGCCGTGCGCGGCGTTTTTTGGCGCCAGTATCTCGACTGGGCCACGCTCAACATCCCCTACTATCTCTACCCGGTCTTTCATTTCTTCATGACGCTCTTCTTTTTCTTCTTCGCCGCGCCGGCGCGCCGTCTCGTGCTTGGCCATCTCACGATAATTCTGCCGGGTTCGTCGCGGGCGATGAATTATCTGCGCGTCTTTCGCACCTTCCATAACTACTCCTGGACGATCTCGGAGGCGGCTATTCACAAGCTAAATAAAGAGGAGTTCGCCTACGAAATAATCGGCGCGGACTGGCTCGACCAACTCGGTGCGGCGCAGGGCGCGATCGTGCTCACGGCGCACATGGGCAACTACGATTTGGGTGCCGCTTTATTTGCGGAGAAATTCCATCGCGAAATCCGGCTGGTCCGCGCACCCGAGCCGGACCGGCAGACCGCGGAGCACCTCAGTGCTTCACTCGAAAAAAGCGGTGAAGGCGCCGTCAAAGTCGATTACAACACCGCGGGCGCTTTGCTCTCTTTCGACCTTCTAAACGCCCTCCGTCTCGGCGAGATCGTTTCAATTCAAGGTGATCGCATCGACGACGATCTGGCCGAAATACGCGCGCATCTCTTCGGTCGAGAAGTCCGGCTGCCCAACGGTCCCTTCGTGCTCGCCCAGGTTTCGCGAGCGCCCATCTATCCGCTTTTCATCGCCCGGTCGGGGTATCGCAGTTATCAGATTATTGTTCGCGAACCGATCGCCGTTCTTCGCACCGGACGCGACCGGGAGCACGACATGTCCGAAGCGGTCGAGAAGTGGGGCCTGGTGTTGGAGCAATTGATTGCGGAGCGATGGGACCAGTGGTTTGCCTTCGCTCCTGGTTTTCTCGCTCATGAACGAAACCACTAACAACGGTCCGCGATTTTATTTTTCGCTGCTCCGCTGCATCGCGATGCTGCGCGGCGGCGACGCGAGACGGTCCGAGAGCAACGCCACTGAAGCGTGGCTGGTGGGTCTCATGATCTATCTGATCCACTACCTTTTTTTTGCCACGCAGCTTATTCCATCGCAGATCACGCCGTGGCTGAGCGCGCTGCTTCTCGTCGCTGCCGCGTTTTGGGTTTGGCTTTTCTGGCTGCTTCTCCTCTACATCAATTCAGTGATCATCAAACTTCTACAGCTGTGCGGTCTTCTCCGAGCGATCCCGATTCGCCGCATCCAAAGCATCCTCTGGGGAATCGTCACCACGGCGATGGCGTGCTCGTTTCTCCAGAACAGTGGATGGGTGCGCGAGCTCGGCGCCATCTGGCTCGTGGCGGTCGGGATGAACCTGATCTCCGCCGCCGTCCTCGCTTTTAGCAATGCTGCCCGCAGTCCCGGAAAATAACTCGCGCTGGAAGCGCCGCGCGCTCCTTGGCTTCGCCTTCGTGGCGCCTTTGCTCGGGCTCTACCTGAGCCGAACGAATCTGGCGCTCGCGCTGGCGCCGATCTTTATCTCACATCTCCTTCTCCTCTACGCGACTCTCGTGGCCAATTGCCAATGGTGGGGTCCGGTGCTGCGCTCGTTCGCCACGACCGAACCGGAAGTGTGGATCACGATCGATGACGGCCCGTCGGTCGCTCACACTGGCAAAATGCTCGATCTGCTGGAACGCTTCGACGCGCGGGCCACTTTCTTCGTCATCGGAACGCAGGCGGAAAAATATCCGCATCTCATTACCGAAATCCTGAGTCGCGGTCATGAGATCGCGAACCACACCTACACCCATCCGAGCGGTTCGTTTTGGTCGGCGGGTCCAGTCAGAATTTCCGCCGAGATCGATCTCTGCGACGAATGGCTGCGAACCGGACTCGATCGTCCGGCCCGCCTATTTCGCGCGCCCGCCGGTTTGAAGAACCTGTTCGTGCATCCGGAGCTGTCGCGGCGGGGACTTGCTCTGGTCGGTTGGACGGTGCGAGGATTGGATACCGTCCGACGCGATCCTGCGCTGGTCGCCGAAAAAATCCTGCGCAAGATCAAACCGGGAAGCATCATTCTCCTTCATGAAGGACATCGCACGGAAAAGGATCCGGATTTTAATCCACAATGCCTGGAGCTGACGCTGAGCGGGATGGCCGAGCGCGGATATCGCTGCGTTATTCCGAAACCGGAACAGTTGCGGATAAGCGTCTCCGGAAAGTGAAGAGATAGTTATTGAACGGCGACTTCCCCCAGAGGGGCCGGCTTTCGCGCTCGAACTCGTCTCCCCGGAAAGGTTCCATGATTTTTTCCGGCGACGGAAAATGCAGTGATGTGTTCAGGTTCCACGAAACGATCTGCGCAAATTTTTCCGCCACATAAGTCATCCAAAAACGAGGACGGTTATCGCGAGGGCAATCGCGGAGAACAAGCAAACCTCCAGGCGAGATGCAATCCGCGAGTTGCATTAACAGCGTCGTCTGCTCTGCGAGCGGCAAATAATGCAGCACATCGAAAAGGACAATGTTTCCAGAGAATTCCGGGAGCGCTTGCTGAACATCCTGGTAACGGAGGTCGACGTCCGCATAGTGAGCCTGCGCGATCCGCTGGCCCTGCTCGATCTTTCGTGCGTCCAAGTCGAGACCGAGGAGAGGGTGCCGGCACCCGCGTTCGCGAAGATAAAACCCGAGCAGACCAATGCCGCATCCAACGTCCAGGATCGGCTCGCTCAAGTCGCGCAGAAGTTCGTAGGCCGCCGGATAAGCAGGATCACGACGCAGTTTGCTTCCGACATAGCTGCGCAGCCAGAGCTGAGAAAATTGCGAGACCACCCGGGCGCAAGCCGCCTCGTGTTCGTCCTCCTCGGCTGGCCGGTTTTCCATTTGCTTCGAATTATCGCACTGCCAGACTGATTCATGGGCGATTTCTTCTCCGACTATCAGGTCGGAGATTTTTTTGACGAGATGTTCTCGGCGCCCGGCCAGGTGCGACCCCATTACAGCAAATTATTCGCGCGCTTCAAGGAAATGGAGCGGGAACAATTCGAGCGCAAACGCGCTCTGGCGGCGTCCACCTTTCTCACTCAGGGCGTCACTTTCACGGTTTACAACGACGACCAGGGGACTGAGCGCATTTTTCCGTTCGATCTCCTTCCACGCATCATTCCGGCGGAAGAATGGGAGCTGGTCGAGCGCGGGCTGGTCCAGCGAATCACGGCGCTGAATTTGTTTCTGCACGACATTTATCACACCCAAAACATTCTTCGCGACGGCGTGATCCCGAAGCAGATCGTGTGGGAAGCGGCCCATACGAGGCCGGAGTTCATGCACTTCGATGTGCCACGGAACATTTATATTCACATTTGCGGCACCGACCTCATCCGCGACCAGGATGGCACTTACCTGGTCCTGGAAGACAACGCGCGTTGTCCCTCTGGCGTCTCTTATGTGATCGAGAACCGCCAGACGATGAAGCGCACTTTCCCGAGTTTGCTCGGCCAATATCGCGTCCGGCCCGTGGAAGATTACAGCCAGGAGTTGTTGAACGTGCTGCGGTATATCGCGCCCGGCGGAAAAACGGAGCCGACCGTCGCGTTGCTTACACCGGGCGTTTATAACTCCGCGTATTTCGAGCATTCATTTCTCGCGCGCTCGATGGGCATCGAGATCGTCGAAGGCCGCGACCTCGTCGCGCAGGGCGGCAAAGTTTTTATGCGCACAACCAAAGGGCTCAAGCAGGTCGACGTCCTCTATCGCCGGATCAATGACGATTTCCTCGATCCGCAGGTTTTCCGGAAGGACTCCGGGCTGGGAGTGCCCGGATTAGTGGAAGCGTACCGGGATGGGAATGTCAGTCTCGCGAATTCGATTGGAACGGGCATCGCCGACGACAAGGCCGTCTATCATTTTGTGCCGAAGATGATTCGCTACTACCTGGGCGAAGATCCCATCTTACCAAACGTTCCGACCTACCTCGCGACCGTAAAAGAAGATCTCGCCTACATCCTCGAGCACACGGATGACCTCGTGATCAAAGCCGTCAACGAAAGCGGCGGTTACGGAATGCTCATCGGGCCTCAAGCTACGAAGGCGGAATGCGAACGCTTCCGCGAGAAGGTGAAAAAAAATCCGCGCAATTACATCGCGCAACCCGTCGTGCCTCTTTCGCGCGCGCCCGCGTTTTGCGACGAGAGCATGCAAGGCCGTCACATCGACCTCCGGCCTTTCGTTTTATATGGAGAAAAGGTCACCATCATTCCTGGAGGGTTAACTCGCGTCGCTCTCCGTCAAGGCTCACTCGTGGTCAATTCCTCCCAGGGCGGCGGCAGCAAGGACACCTGGATTCTCGAAAAAGATGAAGACGCCGCACCATAAAGGATGAGGCGCGCGATCCTCACATGTTAAGCCGCGTCGCCGATTCCTTGTATTGGATGAGCCGCTACATCGAGCGGGCGGAAAACAATGCCCGCATCGCGGACGTAAATCTCCAGATGCTGCTCGACCTGACCAATCCCAAGGAATCCGATTCGCAACAGCAATGGGACCCGATCATCAGCTCCCTCGAGGAAAACGAGCTCTTCGCTTCCCTCTATGAAAAACCCGATGGCAAGGCGGTGATCGACTTCGTCAGCCTCCAGAAAAAGAACCGAAACTCGATTCATTCCTGCCTGACGCTCGCGCGCGAGAACGCACGCACCACCAGCGAGCAAATCTCCAGCGAGATGTGGGAGCAGATCAACCGTCTCTATCTCTTCGTCAAAAGCGACGCGGCGAAAAAGTTGGTGCGCAACAGCCCATACGAATTCTTCAAGCGCATCATCCTCGGGTCGCATCTTTTCCAGGGAATTACCGACGCGACCATGACCCACGGCGAAGGCTGGGATTTTATCCGCATCGGCAGGTTGCTCGAACGCGCTGACTGCACCTCGCGCATCCTCGACGTGAAATATCACATCCTTCTTCCCTCGGGCGAGAGGGTCGGCGGCAACGTGGACACGATCCAGTGGATGTCGGTGCTGAAGTCGTGCAGCGCGCTGGAGGCGTATCGCAAAATTTATGTGGGCCAGGTTGCTCCATGGCGCGTGGCGGAATTTCTGATCACGCATTCTGCCTTTCCGCGCTCGATCCGGTTTAGCGTCGATTGCTTCGATGGGGCGTTGCACCACATCTCCGGGTCGAGCGAGACCAGATACGCGAACGAAGCAGAGCGCTTGTCGGGCCGGCTCCGCTCGGACCTCGACTACATTACGATCGGCGATATTTTCAAATTCGGACTGCACGAATATCTGGAAAGCATCCAGAAACGGCTGGTCGAAATCAGCAGCGCAATGCAGGCCAGTTATTGCGCGGAAAGCGCGATCGAGAATTTCCCTACGGACTGAGCAGGGTCAGATACCAGCGCAGGAGCGCCTCGCCGGCGAACATCCAGATCAGGCCGCCAAAGGCGAGATATGGTCCGAATGGCAGCTTGGCCGACCAGACCCGCTTGCCGATGAGCATGGTGACGATGCCGACCAGGGAACCGAGCAGCGATCCTGCGAAGACGCTGAATAAAACCGCGCGCCAACCCAGGAAAGCGCCGATGGCCGCGAGGAATTTCAAATCGCCGCGCCCCATCGCTTCCCGCGGAATCTGAAGCTCCCGCACTACCCCGGAGATGCGTTCGACATGGTCGAGCAGGATTTCTTCCCCGCCGATGCATACTCGGTTGTAGTGAAAGCGCAGATCGGACTTGCCGACATTGCGGGCATCGATCACCGCCTCGTCGCAAAGCAAAATGAGCAGATCGCTTTCGCGGGAAAAATAATCGCTCCACAAACCCTTTTCTTCACCGACGGCGAAATCGGCGTCGTCTCCGTTGCGCGTCCAGGTAAACGGCGTCGGCGCATCCAGCCGGATCTTCTTTTTCCCGAACGCCTTCTTGCCGGCTTCGAGCACGATCCAAAGAATCACGTAGCCGAGGGCGGCCGAAAGCGCCGAGGTCCCGAGCGCGGTCCATCTCCCGTAAACGGACATCAGCTCGGGCACGAGAAAGCTGGCCAGGAGGCCGGCGACCGTCCCACCGATCGTCACTTCATCGGGAATAATGAAGTGCTCGAAGTCGATGAACGTTCCGACCATGAGGAGCGAAACGAAAACCCAGTAAGCGACCGCGACCTGCCAGGGAAACTGGAGCCAGACGCTCAGGAAAATCAGCGCCGTCAGGAGCTCGACCGCGAAGTAGCGAAACGCGATCCGGCTCCCGCAATTCGCGCAACGGCCCCGCAGAAAAAGCGAGCTTAGGAGCGGGATATTCTGATACCACGCGAGTTGTTTCTTGCACGCTGGGCAAAAGGAACGGCGCGGCTCGTTCACCGAAAGATCGAGCGGCATCCGGTAAATGCAGACGTTTAAGAACGAACCGACCACCGCGCCGAGGACAAACGCGAAGGTCCCAAAGAAAAAGTGGTAACCGGCCAGCGCGCTATCCATGCCTTCAGTCCCGCGCCGCCTTTAGCGCTTTTCGCTGCATGAACCAGGCAATCCAGATGCAGCTCTCATAGAGCAAGCACATCGGCAGGCTCATCGCGATCAGCGTCAGGATGTCGGGCGTAGGCGTGATGATCGTGGCCAGGATGAAAATCAGAACGATCGCGTACGGTCGGGTCCGCGCCATGAACGGATAAGTAACGAGCCCGAAGCGGACGAGCGCGAGCACCACCACCGGCAATTCGAAGGCGAGCCCGAAGCCAATCGTGAAGCGCGTGACGAAAGAGTAATATTCCTGCACCGTCCACGCCGCCGTCCAGCCCAGCGATTCCGTGTCGTGAAAGAAAAACAGAATCGTCTTCGGCAAGAGCCAGTAATAACAAGCCAGCACGCCCGTAAGGAAAAGCCCGAAGCTCACGAAGATCGCGGGGAGAACGAAACGTTTTTCCATCGCTGTCAACGCCGGCAGCACGAATTCGGCGAGGAAATAAAGCAGAAGCGGAAACGACAGAACGATGCCGGCGTAGAAAGCGAGACGGAACGAAATCGTGAGCGAATCGGTCACGCCCATGGCGCGCAAGGCGCCGATCTTGGGATCAATTTCATGGAGCGGTCGCTGCATGATGTGCACGAGCGAGGAACGAAAGGCGAAGCAGATCACCATCGCGATCAGGAGCGTGAAGGCCATTTTCACGATCGTCCATCGCAGGTCTTCCAAATGTTCCAGAAACGGTTTGGATGTCTCGCTCTCCGGCAGCTCGCGAAATTTGAAAAGATTTTTTAACGCCATACCCGAGCCGAAATCTATTTACGACCGAGCGAGAGCAGGCCGCGCGCCGCCAAACGCGCGCAAAGGCCGAGCGTGTTTGCGTCGCGGATTTTGCTTTCGTCTATCATGCGGCTCAATTCTCCTGGACTAAACGCGCGGCAATCGAGAATGGATTCCGACTCCTCATGGGCATGACCCGCGACAGCCGATCGGACTGGGCGGGCCAGAAAAAAATATCCGCGCTCATCCGTAAAGCCGGGCGACGTGAAATAATCTCCGAGCGCGATCAACTCACCGCCCTCGGCGAGTTCATAGCCCGTTTCTTCTCGCAATTCCCGCAGCGCGACCGCTTCAATCGCGCTCATCTCCGGCTCGCCGGCGTCGTCAATTTGCCCCGCTGGCACTTCCCAAATCGCGGTGTGAACCGGGAGGCGTTCCTGGCGAATCAGGATGATGTTTCCCTCCGCCGTCATCGGCGCGATCACCACGGCCCTCTTTCGGTGAACGACTGTCCAGGCTCGTGGCTCGGGCCGCGCTGGGGTTCGAATTCTCTCCGTCGCGACCGTCAGATGGTCGTTTTGGAAATGCGTTTCGCTCGAGACGGTTTCCCAGCCGTCGTTTCCAGAAACTGCATTCCTGCTCTTCACGCGGGAAGATTATGAGGAGCGACACGAAAAGCGAATTGTAGTTCGCTTCTGTAGCAGCGGTTTCGCTTTCCTATCGGAGGGACGTGCTTCTGCACGTCCCAAACTGAACGCGCAACGCCACCGAAGAATGGGACGTGCAGAAGCACGTCCCTCCGAGGAAAACCAGATCGCGGCTACAGCAGGGCGCGCCAGCGCGCGATCTGCGCCGCGACGTTCTCCGGCGATGGCGCGCCGATCGCGGTGCGTTGCGCAAGCGACTGCCGTGCGTTGAAAACGCCTGCCACATCATCGCCCAATACCGGCGAAATTTTTTGCCTTTCGTCCGCGGGAACTTGATCTAGCGGCACACTCAATTCATTTGCTCGCGCGACCAGCTTGCCCACCGCTTCGTGCGCTTCCCGGAAAGGCATCCCTTTCTTCACGAGAAATTCCGCCAGATCCGTCGCGAGGAGATTCGGATCACGCGCCGCCTCTTCCATCCGGGCCGCATTGATCGTCGCCTCCGGCAACATCGCGGCAAAAACATCGAGCGCTTCCCTTACCGTATCGACCGAATCGAAGAGCGGCCTTTTATCTTCCTGCAAATCCCGGTTGTACGACGCTGGCAATCCCTTCATGGTCGTGAGCAGCGTGACGAGATTCCCGTAGAGACGTCCGGTCTTGCCTCTCGTCAATTCGGCCATGTCCGGATTTTTCTTTTGCGGCATCAAACTCGAGCCGGTCGAGAAGGCATCGCTGAAAGTAATGAATCCAAACTCGCTCGTGCTCCACAGGATCAGGTCTTCGCTGAAGCGCGAGAGATGCAGCCCGATCAAGGCCAAAGCAAAAAGGAATTCGCAGGCGAAATCACGATCGCTCACGGCATCGAGACTATTCTGGCTCACCTTCGAGAATCCGAGCTGTCGCGCGATCAACTCCCGATCGAGGACGATGGTCGAGCCGGCCATCGCACCGGCGCCGAGCGGCAGAATGTCGGCTCGTTCCGCGCAGGCGAAGACGCGGCTGTAATCGCGTCCGAGCGCTTCGATCTGCGCCAGAAAATAATGCGCTAGCGAGACCGGTTGAGCTCGCTGCAAGTGCGTGTAACCCGGCATGAGAACATTCTGGTGTCGCCCGGCCAGATCCAGCAGAACGCTTTGCAAGGCGCGCAAACGCGCGCAGACTTCCGCCGCTTCCGCTTTTACATACAAGCGCAAATCGAGCGCGACCTGATCGTTGCGACTGCGCGCCGTGTGCAGCTTCGCTCCCGCCGGTCCGATCCGTTTCGTGAGCGCGGCCTCGATGTTCATGTGCACATCTTCCAGCGCGCGTTCCCAACGAAATTCGCCCGCGGCGATTTCCGCTTCAATCACGGTCAACCCTGCTTCAATTTGTTCATGCTCCTCGTGAGTCAGAATCCCCGCCGCCGCCAGCGCCGAGGCATGCGCCAGCGACCCTCTGATGTCGTGAGAGTAAAGCCGCCAATCGATCGAAACCGATTCGCTGTAGAGCTGAGCGGTTTCGTGGGCCGGTTTCTCGAATCGCCCTTTTCGCATTCGCTTACTTGGCTGCGCGTTCGCGCGTTACCGTCACCGAAACGAACCGCACGTCCGGCAAGATGAATTTGCGGATCTCGACCTTTACCCGCTGAATCTCAAAGGCCTCCAGCAGATGGATCGCCAATGCGTCCGCCAGCGTTTCGATCAACCGATCGCGACGGTCGCGCACCAGGTTTCTCGTTTCGTCGCAGACCGTGGCGTAATTGACCGCCCCGGAAATGTCGTCGCCCATCTCACACGCTTGCCTGATCGGCCAAAAGGTAATGCTAATCGTCAGCCGCTGCGGCTGGGAGCGTTCGTCGTCAGGCACGCCGATGAGCGCAAGAACTTCGAGCTGCTCGATGTGAATCGCATCGGCGTATTTTGTAGGCGTTTTCACAGGAACAGGCGTCTGCCGATTCAGAGTGCCCGACTAAAGAATCGAGGGCAAGACTCGCGACGGTTCTCGAAGCACGGAGTTCCTAACAAAGAGGCGCCGGTCAATGTAATTCCCGGTGGCAAGCCGGGCAAAGCTCGTTGGAAAAAAAGCTGAAGCTGGCAGCCGATCTTTTCGAGAACTTGGTCTGTCCCTTCCCGTAGAAATGGACGGCGCATGGCTATTCAAGAGAACTCGCCTGCCGACGTCGGGAATGGAAATGAAAGTTCTACCACGAAATACGTAGGTTTAGGCTTGTGTAAGATGAGGAGGAAAACCATCATCGGCGGTCGTGAATTCCACTGTCGCGGCGGAAGGGGGTGGCGAAGCTCGAAACTTCGCAACGACGAGGTGGAGTCTCATCCTTACCTCGGCCGATCTCGGAGGCGACGACCAGAAGGTGCATCAGGCCCTTTCGGAGCTCTGCCGGCTCTATTGGCGCCCGATCTTTTCTTTCGTCTGTCGGCGCGGTCATTCCGCCCAGGACGCGCAGGATCTCACCCAGGATTTTTTTGTTATGATGCTGGAAGGTAACTGGCTCAGGCACGCCGATCCCGCTCGCGGCCGATTCCGATCGCTGCTGCTTAAGTCCCTTGGGAATTTCTTGAACGATGCCGCGGAAAAAAAGCACGCGCGCAAACGGGGCGGCGATGTCCAGTTCGTTTCCTGGGATGATTGGATGGCGGAAGCGCCATCGCAACTGACCGTCTCCGCGCATGCGCTTGAATCGTGGCCCGCCGAGCGCCTCTTCGATCTGCGCTGGGCGGCGACCGTCGTCGAACAAGCGCTGCGGCGCTTACGAGAGGAATGCGAAAGTCTCGGAAAGCTGCGCGCTTTTGAAGCGTTGCGCCCCTGCCTGGGTGCGGAGCGCGAAGACGTATCCTATCCAACCTTGTCGCACACGTTGGGCGTATCCGAACCCACGGTGAAACGACTGGTCCATCGGCTCCGTCAGCGCTATCGCAGCCTGCTGCGCGACGAGGTCGCGGAGACCGTCGCGGACCCGGCCGAGGTGGATGACGAAATTCGCCATCTGTGCGCGGTCTTGGCCGCCAACGAGAGCCAGACACCATGAAACATCTTTCCCCAGGATTTTCCGATTCGATCGCGAGCGTCATCGCCGACCCGACGGATTGTCCCCATTGCGGCTCTTCATCGCAAGTCGTCGACGGACTTTGTGTTGGTTGCCTGCTCAAGTCCGGCCTTGATTCCGCCGACGACTGCGCGTCCGAGGCGCTCAACAGCGCGCTGGCCGAAATCACATTGCCCGATAAGAACTGGCGGCTGGGGAACTACGAGATCCTCGAGGAAATCGGGCGGGGCGGAATGGGCGTGATCTACCGCGCCCGTCAACGTCATTCCCGCCGCATCGTCGCCGTGAAACGGATCCTCGGTTACCACGCCGACTCCCACGAAACGCTCGCCCGCTTCCGCCGCGAAGCCCAAGCCGCCGCGAGCCTCGATCACCCGAACATTCTGCCGATCTACGAAGTGAGCGAAAGCGAAGACGGTCTTCCGTTCTTCAGCATGAAATTCGCGCCCGGTGGCAATTTACAGGAAGTCGGCCCCGCGCTGAGGAACGAGCCGCGGCAATGCGTCGCACTCGTCGCCAAGATCGCGCGGGCGGTGCAGCACGCTCACGCGAAAGGTATTCTCCATCGCGACCTCAAACCTGGGAACATCCTGCTCGACGGGCATGGCGAACCGTTCGTGAGCGACTTCGGCCTGGCCAAGTGGCTCGACACCAACAGCGATCTCACGCGCACGTTGACGATCTTCGGAACGCCGGGCTACATCGCCCCCGAGCAAGCCAGCGGCCCCGCCGCCCAACTGAAACCCGCCGCCGATGTCTATAGTCTCGGCGCGATCCTCTTCGATCTGCTCGCCGGTCGCCCGCCCTTCTTGGGTGCGCACGCCCTTTCAGTCATCAGACAGGCCTCCGAATTCCCCGCTCCGAAACTACGGTCGCTTTCCGGGATCGCCGACCGCGATCTCGAAACCATCTGCTCACATTGTCTCGAACGCGAACCCTCCGCCCGCTATCCCTCCGCCCACGATCTCGCCGAAGACCTGGAACGCTGGCTCGAGGGCCGTTCGATTGCAGCGCGACCTGTCTTGCCGCCCGTTCGTGTCTGGCGTTGGTCGCTACGCAACTCAAAGCTCGCCGGAAGCATGGCCGCGAGCCTGGTCCTAGGGGTGGCCGCTCTGGCGTGGCAGAGCCAAAGCCGTCACCTTGCGGTAACAGTCCGGGCGGATCAAATGGCAGCACATTCGATCATCGTGCTCCCGTTTCTAGATCTAGATCGGATCGCGCCCGACGTCGGTCTGTCTGCAAAGGTTGCCAAGGTCATAAGCCGCGAGGCTGCAAAGCTGGGTGCCTCGGACGTAAAGCCAATCGATGTTGTCTCGGCGCAGTGGACGGGAGCCGGTATCCGGGACGAAATCGAGGAAGTGGTGGGGAAATCCCGTCCGCGATCAGTCTTAATTGGGACTCGCCGGACAGTCGCCGATCGCACGAGAATTTCATTCCACCTATTAAGTGCGAATGGAACTGCCGTGCTCGGTAGTTGGCTGATTGAGGAGGACTCAATCGATTCGCTCGAAAAGCTTACGTCCGTCGCTGGACGTATGTACGCGGCCTTGGAAACGAACTCCACGACTCCTCCGGCGCAAGACCCCGCGATATTCAATGCGCGCGCGCGCGCACTTCTCACCACTGGCCGCGACTTGATTCTTCGGCGGACGATAACCGATATGGATCGCGCCATTTCTTGTCTGGAAGGCGCTATTCGCGAAGAACCGCGCTCTATTGCTGCTCGATCCTCCCTTGCCATGGCATACATGGGAAAGGATTTTCTTACATCTCGCCCCGAGCTGTTTCAAAAGGCGCTCCAGTTCGCGCAGGAAGCGGTAAATTTGGCACCAAATGATCCGACGTCCAATCGCGCTTTATGCGCAGTTTATGTGAGTTATGGCAAATACCACGAAGCCCTCGAATATGGCTTCCGAGCCTTAGAATACGGAGATCGAAGTGAACGCGCGTTTGGCCAAATTGCCTTTAGTTGGCACATGGCAGGTCGTCCCGACAAAGCCATTGCCTGGTATCAAAAAGCCAAGATTAGTCAGCAGCAACCGGCCGATTACGACAATTTTTTGGGCGATTGCTGGACGGACCTCGCGATGGATGACCAGGCGCTGGCGGCATATCAATCGGCTGCGAATCTGCGCCCGGACCATCCCTACGGGTGGATTGGATTATGCCGCCTGAAAATCCTCGCTCAGGATTGGACCGGAGCACGCGAAATTTATCGGAGTCAAATCGAACATTACCCTGGCTCGCCCGCCTCAAAGGAAATTGCAGCACTCACTGAGTTTTTTGCGCGTAATTACGATGCCGCTCGACACCTTTATGCAGAGCTCTCGAATGCGGACCCACTCGGGGGCGGCAGGGACGCCGCCCTCGGCACCGTGGATTATCGATCCGCCCTCGCGTGGTTAAAATTAGAAGCAAACGACAACGATGGTGCTGTTCTCCTGTTACGTGCATGCGTTGCTTCCCAAGAAACCCGTCTCAGTTTTGCACCACACGATATTACCGCCCTTTATGGATTGGCAGCCGCTGAAGCGATGTTGGGTAAAAGCGCGTCCAGCCTAAAGCACTTGGACGCCGCGATTAGTTCAGGATGGACTGATTATCGTGCAACCCGACTGGATCCCCGCTTCGATTCGCTTCGAGGATCACCTGAATTTGAAAACATGATTTTGAGCCTCGCCAATAGAATAGCGAGTCTTCGAACGGCCGTGACCAGCCGAAAGGAAATGGTTAAACAATGAAAGGAAACTAAATATGCCCAACGACTGGACCACGAATGTAGGCAAGAGAGCCGCCGCGAAACTGTATCTCGAAGAATTGGCAACCAACGACACCATGCGCAAACGCGTTGTAAAAAGCGGTCAAGATGATCGCAAGTATTCGCATGATCAGTTCAAAAGTATCGGAGATTGTCCCAATATGCCCGACGACGTCGAGGTCATTTGTCTGGAACCGGATAGGGATCACCTGAACCAGCTGGTAGTATTTAAACTACCCAAGCAAACCAACAAACTGACCGCTGCGATTAATCCACTTGCGCACTGGATCGCCGCCTGGGTGCCCTATGGACCAGGAAGGCCGCAACCCACTCCTGGAGAATAAGCACAGACTGTCTGTGTCCCTCAGTACGGCGATTGGATTTGAGGCGCCATCCCAAAAAAGCTTATTAAGTCTGGCAACGGGCCGTCGCCTTCGGGTAAACCCCGCCATACTGGGGGACGCCATTTTGGCATCTTACAATACGAATACGGATTAGGATCGCTCCGTAGGGCAGCGTAGATCGTTTCGGCGATGATGTGGCTCCCGCTGGGGCCTAGACAATTGCCATTCTCCATTACCTCGGATTCTCGAAGGATGTAGTACCATAATGGCGTATCCTTTAGTAGACCGGCTTCTTGCAAAATTTTTCCCTGCTCGCTTGCCGTCCCATTGTTATCGCAATTAAGTAACTCGTTCTCAGTCAGCTCTCGCACTCCAAACGCTCGAGCGGCTGCCTGGCCCGTCGGCAAATTCAATGCTCTGCCCCGTAGAAGACTCCTAACCGGCAACTGGGGAGGATCTCCCAGAAAACTACGAGCCGGCGGTGCGACGTTGAACAGTCTAACCAAATCGGTAGGCAAATGGTGCAGTGGCAAACCTATTCTTGTGTCGATGGGACGACTTAGCACGGTAGGGGCCTGGCCAGCGCCTTGGAAGAAAGCGCCCCAATCGATTTCGAAGTCATCCGTAAGGTTACCGCTGGCACTCGTCTTTCCAAACAGCTCGCACAGGTTTTTGTCGCCGTCCGGATTGAGTGATAAGAGATAACTCTGCCTGACCATGCTGTGTCCGAAGCGCATAGCTGCAACCGAGAATTCGACAGGAATTGAGAACTTCTGATTCTTTTTTTCGTCCCAGGCAAAGGTGGGCTCTTTACGTTCAAAAAGCTTCGCGTAAACGTCACGGCTGAGGAGATTCCTTAAGTAATCGTCGACCACCAACCACTGAAATTGCCAAATCATTTGCAGGCGAGCCCGTTTGAAGGGGGCTTCTTTTTCTAATACTGGGTCACAGTGGTTTACCGCGAAATTATGATATCGCGCGAAAACAGCCGTTACTTGCCGTATGATCGCGTTCTCGGCACTGCGACTGTCGCCCACGGACGGTGTTCGATCTCTTTCAAGTGCAACGTCGAACGAGAGGCCGCTTCCACCTGGAGTGCCAACGCGCAAATGAATCTTGTTCTTCTCATAAAGGGTTTTCGATTGGCCGGGCTCCACTTCATACAAATGGCTCAAGTCTAACCGCGGTGTTTGAACGTTGCGGAGGTGTGCCGGCGAGGTCTTCGCGGCATCCTCCAGCGAACTTTTGTCTTTTGTAAGATCGTGATCGAGGAACTGCCCGAAATAGGTATATCCCGCCGTAACTAGAATCTCTAGACCGCCTGAGACAGGAGTTTCGTCATCGACATCGATCATCTTCGCGCCCAAGTCACTTAGAACCGAAAGCACAACGGCTTGATCCGGCGGAGTCGGAGATTCTGGAAGTAAGCGTGAGTAAAAACGGGGATTCGAAGTCTTAAAAGGAGATTGGGGGGACATTTGCGTTAAGTGGGTTTTTTGTGATTTAACAAATCTGCTGGTTAGGCGTCAATCCGCTTCTGAGACAGAGCTGCGGAGCAGGCGGCGTCTTCAACACCGAGGAAGATTTTTACAATTCATTCCGGAGATGATCTACGGAAGTCCGATCCGGAAGTTCTTAGGATTTCGGCCTCCAGGCTGGAATGCCGTAGTAAACAAGAATCAAGTTTGAGAAGGCAGCGATTGATTCATGCGTGAGGGCGATCTCAACATATATTGCCGAAAGATGGGAACAGTCTGGCGCGTTTTTGCTTATTTGAAGCGGTACCCGTGGATGGGGACGGCGACGCTGGCTTGCGCCGTCCTCGGCACGCTGATGGTGATCGTGTTTCCGGCGGTAACGAAGCGAATCATCGATGAGGTGCTCTATCAGCACCGGGCGGAGCGGCTCACGCCGCTCGTCCTGATCGCGGCGCTGGCATTTGTGCTGCAGCACGGGCTCAATTCGGTCCGGATCATTCTCAACAACACGTTTGAGCAGAAGGTGATCTTCGATCTGCGGAGCGATCTTTATTCGCATATCCAGATGTTGCCGCTGCGCTGGTTCGACAATCGGACGACGGGCGATTTGATGACGCGGATCCTGGAGGATGTGAACTCGGTGGAGCGGATGCTGATCGACGGGATCGAGCAGGGAGTCGTGGCGGTGCTTCAACTCGTCATTGTCCTCGGCATGATGTTCTACTTCAGCGTGTCGCTGACCCTGGTGGGGCTGGCACCGATGCCGTTTCTAGCGGGCGGGGCGCTTTGGTACACGCTGACGGCGCATCGGCGGTATCGCGTGCAGCGGCGCGCTTCCTCGGGGATGAATTCTCTCCTGCACGACAACCTCGCCGGCGTTCGGCAGATCAAGAGCTTCGTGCGAGAGCGGGAGCAACACGGCCGGTTCAATTCGGTGAGCGACGACCTCCGCCATGCGACGCTCGTGGTGATGCGGGTCTGGGCGATTTATCACCCGTCCATGTATCTCATCGGATCGCTTGGGATTGTTCTCACCGTCTGGGTGGGCGCGCGCGACGTGTTGAGCGGTACGATGCAAGTGGGCGATCTGATCGCGTTTCTGATGCTGACGGGATTTCTATATGAGCCGATCAACAAGCTGCATCAGCTCAATCAACTGGTGCAGGCAGGACGCGCCGCCGGCGAGCGCGTTTTCGAGATTATCGATGAGCCGATCGAGCCGGGATGGGACGTAACGAAGACGACGGAGCGAGTGCGAGGCGATGTCCGGTTCGACGATGTCGGATTTAGCTACGGCAAAGAGGGTACGCCCGCGCTCCAGCACATCAGTTTTCACGCGCGGCCGGGCGAGACGATTGCGCTCGTGGGAACGACCGGCGCGGGCAAATCGACCCTGGTGAATTTGCTGACACGTTTTTACGAGTACGAGACGGGCGAGATCCTGATCGACGGCACGCCGATCCGGGAATTCGGCATGCGCCGGTTGCGGGAGATGGTGGGCGTGGTGACGCAGGAAAGTTTTCTCTTCAATGGGTCGATTCGCGAAAATCTGCTGATGGGGCGACCGGACGCGACGGACGAAGAAGTTCTGCGCGCGGCCGAAGCGGCTAATGCGCGGGGATTCATTGACCTGCTGCCGAAAGGCCTGGACAGCGTGGTGGGCGAGCGCGGAGTGAAATTGAGCGTGGGCGAGAAGCAACGGCTCTCGATCGCTCGCGCGCTGTTGAAAGATCCGCCGATTCTGATTCTCGATGAGGCGACGGCGAGCGTGGATATGGCGACGGAACGCTTGATCCAGGAAGCGCTCGAACATTTGATGTCGCATCGAACTTGTTTTGTCATCGCGCATCGGCTTTCGACGATTCTGCGGGCCGATCAGATTCTGGTGTTGGAACGAGGACGCATTATCGAGCGGGGAACACATTCTTCGCTCCTGGAACTCGGAGGAAAATATGCGCGATTGTGGGAGCACAGTTTCCTGGAGAAACCGGCCGAGGATCTGGAGGCGATCGCGGCGTTGGAAGAGAGAAGAAACGTCCAACGTTCAACGTCCAACGTCCAACGTCCAACTCCAGAAGAGAGTCTCGATGCCGAACCACCAGATGGGACACCTGTTTTCCCCTCCCCATTGGACGTTGGACGTTGAGCGTTGGACGTTGGACGTTTCCCCTAACGAGTGCGGCTGTGGCCGCTTCGCTGCGCGAAGCGCTGGGGAAATGCAAAATCAAGGCAATGCTTCGCATAGCGAAGCGGCTACAGCGACTGGTCGAGCTATCCGCCAGGTGAAGCGGGCGGGGACGACGGAGCGGTCGAGGAAGTCGGAATCATGATCGTTTGACCGATCTGCAATTTCCGGTCGTTCTCGATGTGATTGAATTTCTGCAGTTCTTCGACGCTCACCCGATGCATCTTCGCGATGGAAGTGAGCGTTTCCCCTTTTGCGACCACGTGGCTGTTGCCGCTTTGCGGTTTGGGCGCTTCGGTCGTCGCCGCAGAAGTGGTGGCCGGCGTGGGGTTCTCCCCGATCATGACGCCCGGTTTGATGGCGGAAACTTGCTGTTCCAGTTTCAACATCTGTTGCGACAGAGCATCGATCTTCGCGTTTTGCTCATCGATTTTTTTGCTCAAGGCTTCGAGTAACGCAGTGTTCTTGTCTCCGGCGGGCGCCTGAGCGGGAGCGGTCGTGCAGAGCATTCCCGCGAGAACAAAAGAGAAGGAGCAGAGGGCGAAGCGCTTCATTGCAGCCCATCTTGGCATCGAGGCGCGATGGTGGCAAGCGCGAGGGGAACAGAAGAACGTCGAACGCCCTTCCCCCTTCGACGTTCGGCGTTCGGCGTTCGGCGTTGAATGTTTGGAGTCGTCGCGCGCCGCTCGGCTTGCCTTTCGTTGATTTATCTTCTAGCCTTTTTGCATGCCGGAGCGCATCCAAAAACCCCCGATGCCGTGGGGACCGAAGCAGGGGGACGGAGACGGCCCGCGATCGCCGGAGCTATCCCGGCCCGACACGAGGGACCTTCTCAAAAAGATGCGCAAGGTCGATCCCAACCAGTCCAAGCGCTATCGCCAGCGCACGGGCCAGTGATGGACCCGATCGGAGGCGGAGCTGGTTCCGATGATTTTGTTGGGTTGTTGCGGCGCATGGGACATATGAATTCCATAGCTCCTATAAGTGCGACAGCGCCGCGGCCCGATATCCCGCAAACGCAAGCGACCACGATCCTCGCTTTCAAATTCCAAGGCGGTGTGCTCGTCGCGGGAGACCGTCGCGCGACCTCCGGCCACACGGTCGTGTACGATCGAGCGGACAAGGTGCTCGAGATCGATCGGCATTCGATCATGGCCATCGCGGGCGTGCCGGCGACGGCGTGGGAAATGGCGCGCGTGCTCGAGCATTCCTTTCAGTTTTTCCGGCGCACCCAATTGCAGGAGATGAGCGTGGACGGAAAAGTGCGCGCGCTCTCGAAGCTGTTGCGGGACAATTTCGGTTTCGTCCTGCAAGGCGTCGGCATCGTCGTGCCGATCTTCGCCACTTACGATTCCAGTGCGGAGCCTTCGGCGCGGCTCTATTTTTACGACGCGATGGGCGCGCAATTCGAAGTGGCCGACTACGCCGCCACCGGCTCCGGATCGCCCGCCGTGCGCGGGATTCTTTACTACGAAAATAACTGGGGGAAAAAGCCGTTGGTAAAGTTGAGCGAAGACGAAGCCGTAACGGTCGCGTTGCGCGCCCTCGATACCGCGGCGGAATCGGATACCGCGACCGGCGGCGTGGATCGAAACGCGAAAATTTTTCCGGTGATCAAAATTGTTTCCCGCGACGGCATCACGACTCTGCCTGAGAAACGGATCGCCGCGCTCTTCAAACGAAGCGTCGCATGATCGAGGAGCCATACCGTTGGGTCGAGGCGATCGCGAATCGCGCCGAATACATCGAGACACAGCTGGCTGCGGGAAGTCCGATCGCGGCGATTGGTTATCGCGACGGGATCCTGTTTCTGACGCTCGGGCGCGGCCGGCAAAAGATCTTCGAAATCTACGACCGGATCGCGACGGGAGTGATCGGACATCCGGGCGATATCGAACGCTTGCGCATGGCCGCGATCGAGCTGGCCAGCGCGGAAGGCTTCACGCGTTCAGCCGGGGATGTGTCGCTCCGGCGGCTGGCGCATTATTCCCTGAGTCCCGTTTTGAAAACGGCGTTCGAACAAGTGTACGGAGCGCCGTATCTCGCGCGGATGCTCTTCGCGGAGATCGGGCCGAAACAGGAAGCGGATTTATTTCTGCGCTTGGAATATGACGGCGCGATCGCGACGAACAGCGCGAATTTCGAACAGGCGCGGCAGGATTTTGGTGTGATCAGCGGCACACGGCGATCGACGGAGTTGATGGAAAAGTACCTCCAGGCCGAACATTCCGCCGGCGCCACTTTCGAGCGCGCGATGAAAATCGCCCTCGATGCGTGGACGGTCGGTCATCTCGCGCTGGGCGACGCGGGCGTGAAAGAGCTGCCCGCGCGCGAGAAGATCCTGGCCGAGCGAAAAGACCGGATGCGGACCGCGGGCGTGGAGGCGGCAATCCTCGAACGCAACGACAAGATCGCCATCCGGTATCGCGCATTAACCGAAGCGGAAATCCGGTCGGCGCTGGGCGACTGATTTTCCGTCCATGTTTGGTCGAGCCGATCGCAGGAGACGCCGTCCCCTTCTAGCCTGGCTCGGTTTTTGGGTGATGACGTTGTCATTCGTGTGGCTGCAGCTATTGCCACCGCGACCGCAACGTGCGCCGGCAGTGTCTGGGACAAACGAACCGATCGTTCTCGTGATTCTCGATCCGGGCCATGGCGGTCTGGATTCCGGCACCATGAAGGCGGGCATCCTGGAGAAGGAGTTGGCGCTCGACGTGGCCCATCGAGCGGAACGGCTGCTGCAAGCGCATGGGTTCGCTACCCTGCTCACACGCGCCGACGACACTTATGTTTCACTGGCCGGTCGCGTCACCATCGCAAACGAGCAACGTGATTGCGTTTTCATCAGCATTCATTTTGACGACGCCACGAGACCAGCCGCGACCGGCGTGGAGACGTATTACGCGGCCCATCAGATCTCGTCGAAGCCGGGGGGCGTGTTGTCCTGGTTGCCGTTCTTGCAGCGGACCTCGTTTGAACCGCCGAATACGGAAAGCCAAAGCCTGGCTTCCTTGATTCAGGACGCTCTCGTCAGGCACACCCAGGCGTTTGATCGCGGAACGAGACCGCAGCAATTCTTCGTCATCGCGAATGTGCATCATCCGGCCGTGCTGGTGGAAGGCGGTTTTCTCACCAACGCGGAAGAGGTGAGCAAACTCGCTACGAGCGACTACCGCGAACAGATCGCGGCTGCGATCACCGACGGTGCCGTGCGCTACCGAGAGAACCTGCGAGAGCAACGGAGGCCGCTGACCGTGAGTCTGCCAGGTGGATGACTTCGGCCAAATCGAAGAGAATCCGATCCTCGCAAGCTACCGGGCGTTTTCGAATTCGACCGATTGCAGTTCGGCGAAGACGGAGCCAACGAAGATCTGCGCTTCTATTTTTAGCAGGAGACGATCCGCGTCGTCGGACATCCAGACCGAGCCGCGCCGGAATTTGCGATGCGGCTCGAGCTCGCGGTTTTTCCCGATCTTGCTGAGCTGCAAGTCGAGTTTGATCGCGTTGTACGTTCCCGCCGGCACGGTGAGGCGTTCACGCCCTTGCACGGTGACCGTGGCCAAATAGGCGGACGTTTGGGGATAAACGACGATACGCTGCACGGCGCGTTCCTGGAGCGGCTGACTTCGGAGGTAGAGCAGGGCAGAGAGCAAATCGAAGAGATGCGGAGACTCGAAACGCCGGACTTTTGGCCCAGGATTTTTCCCCGGCGTCTCGGTCTCTCTGGAAGTAACACCGTTGGGCTCGAACGCCAAAGTCGTGACCGTCTTTCTGCTCCGGACATTTTCGACCTGCTTCATTTCGAGCGGATGCAACGTCCCCGCGTCGACGATCGACGTGAGATTGGCGTCGAATTTCCAAAGCGTCCGGACCAATCCGATCGTATGAACGTTGCCGTCCAGTTGAAACCGATCGGCGGATGATTTCGTAAAGCGCACATCGGCGGTTGCGCCGGGGAAGCCACTCCAGCCGAAGCCATACTTCGCGTGCATCGGACGGGGCGGAGGAAACGTGGGAGGCGAAGAAGCGGTGACAGTGGTTTCCCATTTTGCGCCAGGAGCGGCCGAAGCGGATAACAGGGCGAGGGCGGCGATCAGCGCCCTTCGCCGGATCGGGGCTTTCAAATTTGATCCTCGCCGCGCATCGGTTCGGCTTTCAAAAAACGCGTGTCACAAAAAAGACAAAGCGCCAGCGTGAGAACGCGGAGAGGCCGCGCACCTTTTAACCACGAAAAGCGAGCCGCCCCTTAGGGCTTGGTTGTGCTTTTCGGGCTCGTCGCCGGAGCGGCCGCCGGACTCGTCGCTGGCTTTTCAGTCGTCGTCGTCTTGGCCCCCTTATTGAGAGTGGCGATGACATCATTAGTGAAGTCCGCACTTTCAGTGGCGTAAATAAGCAGGGGCACGCCGCTAACGCTCATACCGGATTTATCGAAAACAAAATCCATCCCCTTGGTTTTCACCCGCTCCATCACGATCTCCGTAATCTCTTTCACGAGCCCCTCGAGCATGCGCTTCATTTGCTCCTGCAATTGCCGCTCGCGCGTTTGACGAAACTCGTTGATCTCGCGCTCCATGTTCTTGATGCTCGCGATCTTCTCGTCCCGCTCCTTGGCCTTGGCCGTTTTTGCGTCCGCGCTCAAGGCCGGGGCATCGAGCTGCTGATTGAGCTTGTTGATTTCGTCGAGCGCTTTCTTGTACTGTTCCGCGCGATCGTCGTATTCTTTTTTCGCCGCATCTCTCGCTTCGTTGATCTTCTTCTCCGCGTCCTTGGTCTTGGTGTATTCCTTGAAAGCGCGATTCATATCGACCGTGCCGATCTTGCCCTGAGCGAAGCCTGCGACGGGAAATGCCAGACCAGCAGTCAAGGCGAGAAGAAGAAATTTTTTCATAAAACGAAGTAAAAGAGGTTAGTGGAAAGGGGTTAGACCGCGAGTGCTATCATTCGTTCAAAATTGATAGCCGACGTTAAAGTTGAACTTGCCGCCTCCGCCAAGCCCATCGGTTTGCAGAGGAATTCCGTAGTCGATCCGGATCGGACCAATCGGGAGATCGAGTCTGAGACCAACACCGATATCCGAGGCGACATGACTGGTGCTGAAGTCCCACGCAGCCGCATTGACGAAGCCCGCGTCGTAGAAAACAGCCGCGCGCGCTTTCTCGATGATCGGCACCGTGTACTCGATGGTAAACTCAGCCTTGGTCAGACCACCGAGCGGCTCGCCATTAATATCCCGCGGGCCGACATCGCGAAAATTGAATCCACGCAAATCATTCGAGCCGCCGAGAAAGAGCCGATCGTAAATATGCACGATATCTCCGTCGCCCCACGTATCCACGGACGCGATCTCACCACTCAAAACCAGAATCGTGTCCTTCGGGAGGTGAAAATACTGTCGCGCTTCGAGATTCATCCCGTAGATCTGGGTGTCGCCGCCGAGCGGCCCGCCGGCGATGTAAGGGGTAAATTGGATTCTCTGGCCGCGGCGGCTCAGGAAAGGATTATCGCGCGTGTCATAAATTAAACTGGAGGTGATCTGGCTCTTGACGACCTCTCCCGCTTCGAGCTTAAGCGTATTGGACGCAGTGCTCGAAACATCGAAGAGCGCCGCATCCTCGAGCCGGTATTGCAAACTGGCCGACATATACGGGCCGATCGCCTTCCGGGTCTCGATCGAGAAACCATAATTGCGCTGCGCGTAGAGGGAGCTGTAGTAATCTGCCTCGCGGTAATAAACTTCGCCGCCCAGCGAGAGACGCCGGTCGAGGAAATAAGGCTCCGTCAGCGACACCACGACATCTTTGCGCTGCGTGCCGAACTGAACGCGGGTGCGAAATTTCTGGCCGGCTCCCGTAAAATTCGGCCAGTTCATGATGTCGAAATTGCCCTGTGTCAGCTCGACAAATCCGACGAGACTTTCGACCGTGCTGAAGCCGGCGCCGAAGTTCAGTGAACCGGTGCGCTTTTCTTCGACCTGAATAATGAGGTCCTTGCGGCTGGTCACCCCCGTGTCTTCGGGATAGGTCTCGACCTTGGCGAAGTAGCCCAAGTTATCGAGGCGCTTTTTCGTGGTCTCGACCCGCACGCTGTTGAAGATGTCCCCCGGCGCAATCAACACTTCGCGCCGAATCACCTTATCTTTCGTGCGCGTGTTTCCGACGATGGTGATTCGTTGCACGAACGAAGGGCTCCCCTCCTCGATGGTATATTTCACATCGATCCGGCCCGGGCCCGCAGGCACCCCCTGCGGCAATACCTGCAAGTCCACATAACCGCCGGTCCCGTACCCGTCGGCCATTGCTTTGGAATCCTCGCGAATTTGTTTCGGCGAGTAAACGGAACCCTCTTTCATTTTGAGGAGAAGGCGAATCTTCTGCACGTCCGCCGCTTTGTTGCCGACGATCGTGATTTTCCCGACGTGATATTGAATGCCTTCGGAGAGTACGACCACAATGGTCATCTTCCCGTTGTGGCGGTCGCGGCGGACCTCTCTAATGGCCACGTCGATGTATCCATGGTCCTGATACCATTCCCGAATGGAATTGACGTCCTGCTCTAGTTGGGTTTCATCCAGCCGTCCGGATTTATCGATGATGGAATAGAACGTCTTGCCCTTGGTCTTCATCTGCTTGCGCAGGACGCGATCGCTGAATTTCGTGTTCCCTTCGAAACGAATATTGCTGATCGCGCCCTTCGTCCCTTCGGTGATCGTGTAGATGACGCGGGATGTCCCCCGTGTTTCGTCCGTATCGACGCGAAATTTGACACTGACATCCGTGAAGCCCTTTGCCTGATAAGCATCGACGATTTTTTGCCGGCCCTTCTCCAGTTCTTCTTCGCTGAGGGGGCCGTTGATTTTAAGGTCGATGCTCTTGCGCAACGTCTTCGGTTTGATCCGCTCCGCGCCCTCGATCTCAATTTCATTCACGAGCGAGCGCGTCTGGATCACCACCATGACTTTGACGCCGTCACCCTGAGGCTCGCCGAAAATCCTGACGTTTTGCACCGCTCCCGTGGCGTAAAGAGCGCGAATGTCCTGTTCGGCCAGCGCCTCGGAATAGGGCTGCCCCGCCTTGGTGCGAAGTTGCGCCATTACTCGCTCCTTCGAAATCGTTTGCGGTCCGACGTATTGGATCTCGATCGAATGGATCGTCGGCGGCCCCTGATGCTGCTCCGGCTCCTGCCCGTGGGTCGACACCGCGCCCAGGAATGCTAAAGCGATCGCGAGCAGAAGGGCGAAAGCTGGGCGACGAATCGAGCCGACAAAGTGTTTCATAAGGTAAATTCCCGGGGCGTCATACGTAGCCGACGCGCGCGCAGGCGGTATTGATGGGTAAGAAGGTGGGCATCGTCAAGGCGGGATTTCGCTATGGCACAGGGCGCGGGATGAAGAAGAACGCACTGGTCGGCGCTAATTCAAGAGCTCGTACCAATTATTCCTGCGCCGGGGTTGGTAGCCGGCGTCGCGAATCAGGGTCTCGATTTGCGCCGCATCGAGGCGAAATGTCGTCCCGGCGCTGCTCACGACATTTTCCTCCATCATGACGGATCCGAAGTCGTTCGCGCCGTACTTCAAGGCCACCTGGCCGATGTCCGGCCCCTGCGTGACCCAGGAGCTTTGGATATTCGGAATGTTGTCCAGGAAGATGCGGCTGAGCGCCTGCATTCGAAGATACTCCGCCACTCCGGTCGGCCGGCTCACTTTCAAAACGGTGTTGTGCGGTTGGAACGTCCAGCAAATAAACGCGGTAAAACCACCGCTCTTGTCCTGTTGATCGCGCAGCCGCTGCAGGTGCTCGATTCGATCGTCGATCGTCTCCACGTGGCCGAACATCATGGTCGCGCTCGATTTCAGTCCCAGCTCGTGCGCCGTCTGCATTACTTCAAGCCACGCGTCGGAATTGCATTTCAAGGGCGAGATTCGTTCCCGCACCCGGTCCACCAGAATCTCTCCGCCCCCGCCCGGGATCGATCCGAGCCCGGCCGCTTTAAATTGCGAGATCACTTCCCGCAACGGCATCCCGAAGAGATGCGCGAAATGTTGAAGCTCGGGCGGGCTGAAACCGTGAATGTTAATGTGCGGATATTTTTCGCGAATGTGCCGGAGCCATTCCAGATACCAATCGAACGAGAGCGTGGGATGGTGCCCGCCTTGCATTAGGATTTGAACACCGCCCACGGCGGAAAGTTCGTCGAGTTTTTGATCGAGCTGCTCGCGGCTGAGCACGTAATGATCTTCGTCCTTCTCGGTGCGATAAAACGCGCAGAATTTGCAATAGACGTTGCAGACGTTGGTGTAATTGATGTTGCGATCGATGATGTAAGTCACGATCTCACGGCCGCGATCGTCGTAGCTGGAGCCCTTCGCCAGATTGCGCCTGGCATCAGCGAGCGCGCCCAGGGTCTCGAGCGGACCTCGATACAGCTCGAGCGCTTCCGCCGGGGAAATGCGTTCCCCGGCGAGGACCCGATCCGTTAATTCGTCTCTCAGCAGAGCAACCATCGCCGCAATCTAGCTGAACTCCGCCGGATCGCACGCGCATCATGCGCAGCACAGGCATTGTCCGCGCGGGCCGTAGCACTCCGTTCGCGCGACCGACAGAAGTTGGACATGCGGAACCATGTCCCTCCGACGCGCGTCGCGCTTTCTGGTTGGCAGCGGGAGCACCAGCGCCAAGACTTCTGGCATGACGCAGACAGTTGCCATCGTGGGCGCGGGCGTTTCCGGATTAACCTGCGCGGTCGTTTTCGCAGAGCGCGGTTATCGCTCCGCAATCTTCGCCGAGCAAATCGGACCGGCCACCACCTCCGCCGCGGCCGCCGCCATATGGTTTCCGTATGACGCGGGACCTTCCGAGGGCGCGATTGCCTGGGCGTTGGAAACCTACCGCAGGCTCCTCGATCTCGCGCGCGATCCGCGCACCGGCGTGTCGATGATCGAGCTACGGCAATTCTCCCGCATCGGTGAAATCGAAATTCCCGAATGGGCGCTGACCTTGGGTGCGCGAAGGCTCCGCTCCGAACTCCCTCCTGCCTTCCGCTCCGGTTTTGCCCTGGAGGTTCCGCTGATGGATACGACCATCTACCTGGATTATCTCGCGCGACGTTTTCGCGAGGCGCACGGCCAGACTTTCCCCAACAGATACTTCGCCGAACTGGAAGAGGTCGATTCTGCGTTCGATCTCGTCATCAATTGCAGCGGCATCGGCGCCCGGACCCTGGCGCAAGATTCCGAGCTCGAGCCGCATCGAGGCCAGGTCGCCATCGTGCCAAAAATCGACCTCCCTTGCGCGCTCGTGTGCGACGACTCGCCGTTCATGTACGTCATCCCGCGGACCAACGATTGCGTCTTCGGCGGGACCAACGAGCTGAGCGACGATCGCACGATCGATCCCGCAGCGACGGTCCGCATCGTCGCCGAATGCAGCCGCGTGCTCGAGACCGATAAACCGAAGGTGCTGCGCGAGCGCGTCGGCCTCCGTCCGTTTCGGCGATCAGGTGTGCGGGTGGAGCGCGCGCAACTGCGGGACGGTCGCCCGCTCATTCACAACTACGGCCACGGAGGAGCAGGCTTCACCTTCTCGTGGGGTTGCGCCGAAACGGTGGCCCAGCTCGCCGGCGCGGAACCAGGAAAATAGCAACCACGCGCAACTCGGGTCCGCGGCTAATCCGAACTCGGTGTCAAGTCACTCCCCGGAAACTTCAGTATTGGTTCAGACCACTGGCTGCCGTAGAAAGAACAAGTTGAATGTCACGCGACTCAAAAACTGACGATTGGTTGAAAGAAATTGATATTGCGCGGGGAGTGGAAAACACCCTGGTTGGAGCCGTTCTTTTCGTTGGAAGATACTGCAAGACCTTCTTCTACCTCATGTTTCGGCCGGGTCCTCTGGAAGCTGACCTGATTTTCAACGAGAGCTACAAGACGGTAACACATGTCAATTTCACGCGGCCTTTGAGTTTCTTGGTCGTCAGCGGTTTTCTTTATCTCGCATTCACTATGTCGACCGCAGGCATTCTAATGCCTATTCATGCATTGATAAATCAAACGCGGTGGCTGATTGACCGATTTCCAAAAAACTTCGAAGAGATGTCATTGACGACGATGTCGGCGTTCATGGTGCCCTTCATCCTGTTTGTTGCACTATATGCGCTTACCTCGTTCTTCGTTTTCGCATCGTTCGGTCGCCGCGTGCCATTCAAAATCTACCTGAACATTTCTGCTTACCTAGCAGGCTGCTACGCGGTGTTGACTAGCATTTGGGCAGTTACGGAAGGTCCCGTTTACGCGCTCACGATGGGAACCAACTATAGCATTGCCCGGGCGGTTCCGTTACTTGCGGCAGCCGCTGGATATTTATTGTTGTTGATTTGGTGCACCTACCGTTACCTCGATTTGCTCCATCGAGCCACCAAGTTGTCTTGGCCCCGCACCATAATTTCCGCTGTTTCTTCGTTTGTCCTATTTTGGCTTCTTACGGTCGGCACGCTTAATGTCCTGAGACCGTTTTTTTCGAAGCCCAAACTGACAATTCATCTTCCGCGTCACGTCTTCGTCAGCCATCCGGCGATCGAGGAAGCGTCGAGGCCGACCTGACAATGCAAACGCGCGCCCAAAAGCGGGCGATTGATCCCAATCTTGCCGTTACGTTAGCGAAATCGCCTGGAAAGAGCTGATGACATCATCCGGGCCCTTGTCTTTGAAGAAGCATTCATAGAATCCGGGCCCGAGATCCCAGGAATCGCCCTTGTAATATTCATCGCGATAAAATCGCCAGACCCCACTCACGATGATGAGTGAGCTAATGCGGTCGTTCCAAAAATCGCCGAGAAAATGGAAACTGAGATTGGTGCGGCAGGCGGCGCCTTTAAATCCGATGTGATCGAAAACCACCAGCTCGGGCATCGGGGCGTTGTGCACTGCGTGTTCCTCTCCGATCTCCGACGCGCAGGCGTGATAACTCAACGGGCCCACTTTCCATTTCGTGTCGATGATACAGCCATTCTCTGGCGCCAGTTCGGTCTTGGGTACTAGTTTCATAAGCGAAGTTGTTGGGAATTTGACCAGACGAACTGCGAGATGTCGAGGAGAGATGTTAGTTGCCTTGGGGCCGGGCAATTCCGGTCGCGTCCGGGAGGTTCGCCGCCAACGTGGTTTTGCGAGGCCGGAAGTGGTCCATATCGATATCGTGCTGCTGCCGGATGCTGTAAACCGGAGTGGTGAGCGCAAAGAGCACCTTGAGCTTCGCGTGCCCGAGGATTTCCCCCGGCGAGATCAATTCATATTCCAGAGAAAATTCCTTCAGCACGGCAAAGATCCAGAAAAGTTGGAACGGCCGGGTCAGCCGCATCTCAAATTTCACCAGGCGATTTTTTTCCTCGGTGACCCAGGCTGTTCCGCTAATGGAATCGAGAAAGCGGTCCGCCGTGTTTTTCTCGGGCTGATGCTCTCTCGGCGTGAATTGCACGCGGCGGGCCGGTTCGCCGCTAATTTCTTCAGTCGCACCGACGCTCCATTCGAAGCGCTCGGGTATGTTATGCTCACGCGAAAATTCCTGGAGGGTCGTGTCCTTCTCATCCTCCTTTGCGCGATTCTTCTCGTCGGGCAGTCGAACCTTGCCGTGAATCTCACGCGAAAGAAACGTCACTGGATGCGCGTCGCCCGGGCGCATGAGGGCCGTGGCTTTTGCGGTCCCACGCAGCCGGCCGCGCCCGTCCCATTCCTGGATGAACATGGTGGCGTCGTATTCGGATGAGGAGAGCTGCTTGCGAAATTTTTCCGTATCCTGCAATGCGCGCTCGAGCATTTGCCGCACTTCCGGGGGATTGCCCTCGCTCAAACCCGCTGGCGCGACCGCTAGGACTGAACAGCCGATGACCGCCCGCATCGCCTTCACCCAAATCTCGAACCGCCCGTGGCTCATCTTTTTTCCAATAAAGGAATTCTTACGTTGTAGCCAGACATTTACGCGGTGGCGGGCACTGCCACGACTTCGGGGAGCGCAGGCTGGCAGCCTGCGCTCCCCGAAGAATCTGCTCCCGCTTAAATTTTATGCTCGCGATTATCCGAACGCAGCCGGATCGTTTTGTTCTGCAGATCGTGCGAAGCGCGGATAAAACGCACCGTGCGGCTCTTGGCCCGCATCAAGATCGAATGCGTCGTCGCCGTCGGTCCCGTTGATTTTACGCCACGCAACAAGGCGCTATCGCTGATTCCCGTCGCACAAAAAATGATGTTCTTGCCGTTCGCAAGATCGTCGGCAAAAAAAACGCGGCCGAGATCGGCTTCGTGGCCGTCCGCGATGAGACTCTTGGTTTCCTTTTCATCGCGCGGCCACATCATGCATTGCATGTCCCCACCCAGACACTTGATTCCTGCCGCGGCCAGCACCGCCTCGGGCGATCCGCCGATTCCGAAATAAAGATCGATGCCGCTCTCCGCGATCGACGGAGCCATCGCGGCCGCGATATCGCCATCGCTGATCATTCGCAACGACGCGCCAACTTTCCGGATCTCGGCCACCATCTCCTTATGCCGCGGCCGATCGAGCATGGTCACGACCACATCCTGGACCCGCTTGTTCAGCGCCTGCGCGACCAAGAGCATCGTCTCCTCGATCGGGCTCTCCAGCTTGATCGTGTCGAGGCCGGTGATCTGCATGTGCTGCACCACCCGAGGGCCGTAGGAGAGCTTCATCATATAGAATGAGGGAATGTCACGCAGCGCGACCTTCACTCCTTCCTCGGGGCTCGCCGCCGCGATGCAGCTGATCGAATTCGGCGCGCCTTTCGAAATATTTGTCGTGCCGTCGATGGGATCGAGCGCGATATCGAACGGCGGCGATCCAGGAAGCCACGTTCCCAGTTGTTCGCCTTTGAAAATGCCGGGAGCGTCATCCTTGATCCCCTCGCCGATCACGACCTCGCCGCAAATGTTCATGAGATCGAACATCCCGCGCAAGGCGTCGCACGCCGCCTCGTCGGCTTTTTCCTTTTCGCCGCGGCCGAGCCAGGGCAACGAGTTGAGCGCTGCGGCCTCGGTCGCACGCACGAAATCGAATTCAATGATGCGCTCGATATCGTGGTAATTTTGCCGCCGGATTCTCATCGCGGTTTAATTCTGCATCGCTGGGCGAGTTCGACAAGATAACTCTGGCAGAGGCAAGCAATGCACTTGTCATCCCGAGGCGCGCAGACGCCGAGGGACCTCACAATCGTAGATCGGTTCCCTCGAAACCCGGAGAAGGGCCACGCCGCTCGGTGCGTTGAGAATTTTCCGGTTTTCGTTGGCGGCAAGATTCTATTGTGAGGTCCCTCGCCGTCTGCGCGGCTCGGGATGACAGCTTCGCGTATCTCCCGAAAATTCCGCGCGGGCTCAGCTCACGGCTTCGGCTTTGGCGCGGCGCTTGGTTTCACCGGCACGTCGCCTCCAGGCGCAACATCATACTCCGGTTTCGCCATTCCCATGAGCCAGCGATCGAACCAGCCCACGAGATGTTGCAGCCTCTCGACGCGATGCCACGGCCCGCCAGACCGCGATAACTCATGCGTCTCGTTCGGAAATTTCACCATCACCGTCGGAATCTTTCGAAATTTGAGCGCGCGAAACATTTGCTCGCCGCCCGCGCCGGGAGGGGTGCGGGAATCGGTCTCACCCAGGATAAACATCGACGGCGTCTTCACCTCGTTGATGTAAGTGATGGGCGAGCGCGCCTTGAAATCTTCCGGATCTTGAAACGGCGGCGCTTTGAACCAGGTCGCCTGAAAGAGAGTGAAGTCGGCCGTGTACCACCAATCGCTCCAGCTCGCGATATCGCGCTGCGAGACCGCCGCCGCGAAACGGTCCGTGTGGCCTATCACCCAGTTCGTCAGCAACCCGCCGCCGCTCCCACCGGTCACGCCGAGTTTTTTCGGGTCGATGTATCCACGCTTGATCGTTTCATCCACGCCGAGCATCAGGTCTTTGTAATCGTCTCCCGGATAATGAAACTGGATCACGTTTCCAAATTCCTGGCCGTAACTCGTGCTCCCGCGCGGATTCGGATAGAGCACCACGTAACCCTTCGCCGCCATCCATTGGAACTCGTGCTCGAAAATATATCCATAGGCCGCGTGCGGGCCGCCGTGGATATTTAAAATGAGCGGATACTTCTTGGCCGGATCGAATCCCGGCGGCTTTTGCAGCCAGGCCTGAATATTTTTCCCGTCGAAGCTCTTGTAACGGATTTCCTCCGGCTCCGGCAAATTGAGCTGACCCAGCAATTCATCGTTGCTGTGCGTGAGCTGGCGCGCTTCCCCGCTCACGCGATCGAGCCAGAACAGATCGCCGATCTTCGTGGTGGTGGAGAGAAAATAAACCAGCTTCGTCGCGTCGGGCGCGGCGCGGAACCGGACGATCGCCTGGTTCCCTTTCGTGATTTCCGTCGCGGCGCCGGTCGCGACATCGAACGAAGCGAGATTCGTTTGTCCTTCCTTCGCGAAATTTTCGACGATGCTCTTGCCGTCCGGCGTCCAGATCGGCGCGTTCCCGCCGCCCGCGCGCGGCGCTCCCTGGTCCCCGAACACGCTTGCGCCGACATCCCAGTCAAACGCGCCGGTCAGATTCCGCGGCTTCGCGTCCTTGACCAGATCGATCACCCACAAATCCGGTTGCGTGTAGGAATTGACCGGCTCCTGGGCCGACGCGATGAACGCGATCTGCTTCCCATCCGGGCTCAGGGCAAACGCGCCCGTATCCATGTCGATCGTCGTTAGTTTCGCCGCGTCGCCGCCGCTCGCGGGGATGGAATAAAGTTCCGTCTTCGGCCGCTCGTAATAGGGCTCGTCGTTGTGGAGCGAGGCGAAATAAATCTGGGCTCCATCCTTCGACCAAATGGCGCCGCCTTCATCGAAACGTCCGCTGGTCAGTTGTTTCGGCTCCACCTTTTCATCGGGAGTCCGCGGCGCTGGCACGACCCAGATGTGCTCCGGCCGTTTGAAATCGTAATAGCCTTCGTCATTGCCGCGATACACCGCCCTAGTCACGACGTGGATATCGCTTTCCCGTTCCGCATCCGTCTCAGCTTGTTTCACCGCAGCATCGGCGGATTTCTGTTTGTCCTTTCCGCTATCTTTGCCAGGCGACGACGACGGCGAGGGCGACGACTCAGCCGAGACCGCCTGCTTCAACTCTTCCTCTTTCCGCTTTTTCTTTTCCTGCTTTGCCAAATCATCAGCGTTGGTCGAGCTGGTGAACGCGATCGTTTTTCCATCCGGCGACCATCTCGGATCGCCCGCGCCTTTCGGTAAACTGGTAAAAGGGAACGCATCTCCACCCGCCATCGAGAGCATGCAAAGTTGCGGCGCGTCCGGTTTTCCGTCCTTTTCCGCGACGCGGGTGAAGACGAGGTACTTTCCATCGGGCGACCAGCGCGGTGAGGAATCGCGCTCGCCCGTCGTCAGGCGATGGGGCTCTTCCTTTCCGGCGGTCGGGACGGTCCAGATGGAGGTGCTGTAACCTTCTTTTTTTTCATTCACCGTCACGCGCACAAACGCGACGCGCGCGCCATCCGGCGAAACCTGCGCGTCGCCGATCCAGACGAAATTGAACAGGTCCTTTTCGGTGATGTTGCGCTTTTCCGCGACGGCATCGGTGGTTACGCAAAGAGCGACGATCGCAAAGAGAAACGGAAGACGACACAGTGAAGATCGAAATTTCATGCGCGGTCAATCTGCCCGGAAGGCAGGAACGCACAAGCTTTGTTGAGGCGTGCTGTCATCCCGAGCCGCGAAGACGGCGAGGGACCTTACAAATGAAATTCGACGCCACCGCGAGTGGGGAAGCGTTCAACCATTAAACTGCGTGGCACGTCTCTGGTATCTCGGAAATCGATCTACGATTGCGAGGTCCCTCGCCGTCTGCGCGGCTCGGGATGACATGCTTGTGCGTCCTCTACTTCTCGTTAGGCCCCATCGCATGATCGCTCATGAGCGACGGCCGGATGCGCAGGAAAATCTGGAAGGAATACGGCAGATCGCTTCCATAATATCGATCCAGCCCTTCCGGGACATCGTGGATCGTTACCTGTCCGCCGAGGCCGACATCGATCCCTTTTCCATGCGTGAGATCGCGCACGTATCCCATCGTGTAGGCATTGACCGGAAAAATCCGTTCGTGATCCACTTCATCCAGCACCAGCTCGTGCCCCGGTTTTTCCACGTGCTCGAAACGCGCGTAAAACGTGTCGCGTCCGTGCTGATAATTTGTCTCCAGCAAAACCGACTGCGTCGTGCCAAGGCCGCTGTCGCGGTTCTGCCCCCAGACGACCGAGTTCGACCAATTCGCGTCGGGACCGAGCGGCATATTGTATATGAGCGACGCCGTGGTCCGATGCCGATCCGCCTCCGGCTCCAGCTCCTCCGGACTCTTGATATAACCGTGTGAAACCTGGAGCGCCAAATTCCTGGTGGGATTCCACGAGATCCGCCCACTGAACGAGTCGAGCTTTGGCTGATCGAAATCGTAACGAGCCTCATCCGGTTCCCTTCCCTTGAACGTGCTCCCTTCGAATTTCAGATCGCGCCAGACCGCGCCCAGAGTGACGACTCCAAAGGTCACATGCGTCGAATCCTGCCAGTGATGGCTCAATGGCGCGTCGGGATTATCCATGGCCGAAAGCCGATGCATGAAAGTCGGCGGTCCCAGCGCCGGCTCACCTGGATAACCCACATACAAGTAGGCCGAAAAATCGTGGCCGAACTCTTGCGAATAGCTGAACGAGATCTCGTCGAACAGATCGTGCGGATGTTGCCGGTCGTGCAGAGCGTCGCCGTGCCAGGTTTCGCCCGTTTGAAATAGAAGCGGATACCCGCGGCCGCCCTCCGTGAGCAGATCCAGGCTCATCATTCCACGAAATCCGATCTGCGCGCTCTCCCCGATCGGATGCGAATACATCGCCATGAACCAGTTCGGCGCATCAATCCGATCGTCGCCCCGCACAGTATTTGCATTCACGTAGCGCGGAAAAATCCCGCCATGCAGCATGAGCATGTCGTCACCGAACATGAACATCCGGCCGTACATCGGCGTCGAGTCCGGCACCCAGCTCGAGCCCGAGCTTTCCCGGCTCATCGGTTCCGCGAGGTTTACCGACGAAGACATCGACATGGGCCGATCATGCGATACATGCGCGCTCGCTTCGTTGGACGTTGAACGCTGGACCTTGGACGCCTCGCTCGCGAAAGCTTTCGGAGTTGGACGTTTCTGCTTTTCCGGCCTTGTCGCGACCAGCGTCATCCCACACTTCGGGCACTTCCCCGGTTCATTCACCACGACTTCCGGATGCATGACGCAGGTATAGTGCTGCGCCGCCGCCTCTGCGAAAGCAGCGGTTCCCGCAAAGACGGCGGCTGCCGCCAGAATTAGTAAAATCAGTTTCTTCATGTTTAGCTGCAAAAAATTTGGTTTGGGTTGCACGACAGGTCCTGCCTGCCGCGTGATAAAGCGACCGAGTGGTCACTCCGAACTCGACTGGTGTAGTGGCGGCCGCAGATCTACGGAATTGCAGGCGACATGCCTGCCACTACAGCCGAGACAAACCCGCGGGAGGCGCGTGAGCGAGAATGCTCCGCTGAAGGATTGATTCCGCGAAACTGAGTGATTCTGGCGGCCCTGTTTCCAGGGCGAGCAACTGGGCCGTGAGTCGCGGCGGTGTCGGGGAAAATGCCGCAAAATAGTCTTGCCCGCCAACCAACTGACTCACCACGGCCGCGATATTCTTAACCGCGTGTGGCGCCAGCGCGTGCAGGTCTTTACAACACGGAAGGTTTGCCGCCGGCTTCTCTTTCGCGGGCGCAGAATGCATCGGGCAGCCGCTCGATTCCGAATCGGGCTTCGCCGTTTCACCCAGCCCCAGGACGCAATGATTTGAGAGAAGCAGCCAGGCTCCGATCGTGATCAGCACGATCGCCCATTTTCCGGTCGTGCTCCTGGCAACGCGGCTCAGCATGTTTTTTTGATCGCTCATCCGCGCGAATGTTCCAACGATTTGTTTTTGATCGCTCGACGACGCCGAGAGAGCATTGCTTTGATCTAACGAAGTTCGAATGATTCCAACACAGTGAACCAACAGCCTCGATGGTCGGTCATTTTGAAGAAGGCGCTCATCTTCACGCTTTGGTCGCTCCCGGCCCTCTGCGCGTTCCACGCGATGTGGACGCACTGGGTGGCGGTGCCCTTTTGGGACGAATGGGATACGCCGGGCGGACAGCTCGCGTCGTACTACCGCGGCACGCTCAACTTCGCCGAGCTCTTCAGTCAGCATAACGAGCACCGCCTTTTCTTCCCTCGCCTGGTCTGGCTGCCAATAGCGATTCTGGCCGGTTGGGATGTGAGATATGAGATGGTGCTTACCTTCTGTTTCGTCTGTCTTGGTTCCGCGGGGCTCTACCAATTGCTTCGGTTCTCGGGCGGACCGCCCGCACCCCGTGCGCTCGTTTTCGGGGTGATGAACCTGCTGCTCTTTTCGCCGCGCGAGTACGAAACCTTTCTCGTAGGCGCGCAAGGCCAGACCTTCGTGCCCACATTCGCGCTGGTTTTCGCGCTATGGATGAATTTGTCGGGAAGGTCGCTGCCGACAAAAACGATCGTGAATGCCGCGCTCGCATTCGTTGGGACCTACTCTTTTGGAAATGGAATGCTGCTCTGGGTGCTGGCTTTTCCGGTGGATATGCAACCTGCGGCCGGCCTTCCCGCGACCCGCCCGCGTGCGCGAATCTTTTGGCGCGTGGCTTACCTCCTCATCGCGGCAGTCTCCATCGCATCATATTTTATTTCCTATCGCCACCCGCCGCTCTCGCCTCCGGTCGTGTCGCCGCTCGCGCAATTTCCAGCGTTCGTCCGTTTTGTTGTCGTCTGGATCGGATCGTTGTTCAGCGTGAGCGCGCCCACGACTTGCGGCGGCATCGCCCTGCTCCTCTTCATCGGCCTAACGACCGCTGCCATCCTCCAGATGCGGCGAACGGGAACGTGGCAGCCTCATTATCCATGGCTCCTCCTGGCGTGCTACACCGTCATTTCCGCAGGGATCGCCGCGATCGCCCGCCTGGGATTCGATTATTCGATGGCCGGCGACTCGCGCTACACAGCGTTCTCCACGTTTTTCTATATCGCGCTGGGGGGACTCGCTTACACCGTCTATGCGCAAGCCAGGCCGCGATCGCTCGGGGCACGGATGGCCTGGCCGGTCGCCATCGTTTTTCTGCTGCTCATTCTCGTGCTTTGGCTGTCCACATATAAGAGGGAGAGGAAATTCTTGAGAGCCGACCGCCAGCTTCGGAAACATACGCAGCTGGTCGTGCGGTGGATCGACGCAATTCCGCAAAATCCTGAGATGGCCTTTTCCTATCCCCATCATCAGGAAAAAACTGTTGATACGATCCGCACCATTGCCGCCCGGGGTGGTCTTCGGCCGCGCTTTGTCAGCCACGCTCTGGCGAGCGCAGTTCAGAACCCACCGCAAGCGATCGACGCTTCGGCGGGGATCCTGGAGCAAGCGACGCTCCAGCGAGGCCGCCAGGTTTTCTGCAAAGGCTGGGCTCGAATCCCGGAGCAGGATCGTCCTGCCAATTGCGTCGTCCTCGGATTCGAAACGAACAAAAATCGCTGGCGCCTTTATTGCGTGCTCGAGACCGGCGAGAACCGCCCGGACGCAGCCGGGCCGACAGGAAACGCATCACTCGCGCGCGCAGGGTTTTCCCGAACCGTCGATGCCAGAAGTCTCCCGCAAACCGGAGCGACCATGCGAGCCTGGGCAATCGACCTGCGAAACGAACGCGCCTTTCCGATGGCGGGCGCGATCAGCCTGCCAGCGGAGCCCTAGACTGCTCAGCGGAATATGTTGCGAAACACTTTGTGCACGGTGCGACCCACTGCAGCGGGAAAACTCGGCGGCCGGCGGCGATGACGGGAGGGACGCCGAACCCGCGCTTCTTTGACCGAAACGAGCTGAAGCGAATCACCGCTTTTGATCAGGCCGAAAGTATTATTGGTCTTGCCTCTGGCGGTTCGCGCGTGCGGCGCGTTGGCCACCTCGAAACTCACGCGCACTTTTGCCTGAGTGTTATTCCCGCCTTTAACCACCCGCAACGAATCGCCGATGGAATATTTCCGACTCGGCCACCGCTGATTGTAAACCGCGAGCTCGTTTCGGATATAGGTTTTGTCGACGACGCCGTGATCGAAGTAGTCGACACGATCGGCATAGAAGGCGAGTTCATCCTGCGGGTTCTGGGATTGGCTGGCCTCGAGATACCGGCGGATAAAGTTTCTGATTTCGGCTTTCGTCGCTCCCGCGGCATTTGCCGGTTTGATGGGCTCGGGCGGCAACGGTTTCAACTCGCGCAACGCGGCGTCGCTCTTTAAGACCGCGAGATCGGGAAGCTCCGCCGCCCCTTCGGCCGGCGGCAATGGTTCACCGATCCCCAGCGAATAAAGAGTCATCTCATCCGCGGCGCCTGTCGCCGGGAAGCCCTGTCTTTCCTGGTAACGCCGCAGTGCGATCGAATACTCCGGTGAGGGCCGGCCGTCGATGTCGCGAAAGAAAAGATGCCGCTTCCGCAGCTCTTCCTGCACCTGTCTCGTCTGTTCATCGGCGCAGACTGAGACGCTCAGAAAAGCGGCGAGCATAAGAAAAAGCAGCGCGGATTTTTTGGACACGGTGAACGCTCGGTACTCCAAGTCGAACTGGATTCAAGCGACCATTCTGACAGCAACGCTTTTGCCGCACCGCCGGGTAGCGTCATGTTTAGATCCGGCGCCCGGCCAGAAAATTACGCAGGCGGCGCGACCGGCGCCGTCGCCGGTTCCGCCACGAGCCGCGGAATGCGCGTCGCCAGGGCCATGGCGACGAAAAGGAGAAATCCCCCGAGATACCAGGGCGCGCCGGGGAAGTTCCATCCGCGCGTTTGATCGATAAAAAACGCGAAGGTGAAGGTGAAAATGGTCGGCCCAAAAATCCAGGCGAGGCTTGCTAAACTACTGATCGCGCCTTGGAGTTCGCCCTGTTCCGATTCGCTCACCCGGCGCGTCATCATTCCTTGTGCGGCCGGGCTCGAGATGGTCCAAAGCATCATCACGGGGATCGAGAGGAAGAAGAACAAACTCGTCGTCGCGAAGCCTGCCATGACCATTCCGAGCGCACCGAAGAACTGCCCGATGTAGAGTGTCCGCCGCTCGCCCAGGCGCGCTACGATTGGCCGCACCATCCCGGCGGAAATGACAATCGAGCAGGCCCCCACCAACGCGAGTGAAAGCCCGATCATTCCCTCCCTCCAGGCGTACCGAAAAATCGTATAGAGCGCCCAGACGTTAAAGACTTCGTGCGCGACGTAGCCGATGAATTGAATCGTCGCGAGCCGGAACAATTCCGGATGCGAACGCAAGAGCACGAGCGCGCCCACCGGGTTGGCGCGCCGCAAAGTGAAGGCCTGGCGTTTTTCCCGCGACAGTGACTCCGGCAAGACAAGAAATCCGTAGAGTGCGTTGGCCAGGCTCAGTCCCCCCGCGACCCAAAACGGCAGCCGGGGATCGGAGTTACCAAGCAAACCGCCCAGTGCGGGACCGAGAACAAAGCCTACCCCGAACGCCGCGCCGATCATGCCAAAAGCCCCAGCCCGTTCTTCCGGGGCGACCACGTCCGAGACGTAGGCGGTGCCGGTCGAGATGCTGGCCGCCGTGATTCCCGAAATGACGCGTCCAAGAAAAAGCCAACCGAGAGTCGGCGCGAGGGCCATGACGAAATAATCCAGACCAAGCCCGAGATTCGACAGAAGAATCACGGGCCGTCTGCCGAACCGGTCCGACAAAACGCCGAGGATCGGCGAAAAGACGAACTGCATGAGCGCGAAGACTGTGCCGAAAATGCCAAACATTTTCGCCGCGCTCGGGGCATCGCCGCCGAGGAAATTTAGCACCAGCTTAGGCAAGACCGGCGCGATCAATCCCAGCGCAAGCATGTCCAGCGTTACCGTGATGAAAATGAAAATGACGGCAGCTTTGCGTGGTTTCATCTTTTGTGAGGTGAGCTATCCCGATTGGCTGCAGCGGTCTGGCAGTCAAGGAACGGCGGATGACAAACCGCCGTTTCCGCCGGGCATTCTCTCCTTTGTCATTCTGAGCGCAGTTTCGCAAAGCGAAATGCAGCCGGGAATCTCTCACTGTCGGCACGGCGTCGCTTCATCCGTGGACGAATAATGTAGAGGCGCTTGTGCCAAGCGCCTAACCACGGAACAGGGGCTTGGCACAAGCGCCTCTACATTCAGGTCGCCGGTTTGCTTTTCCCGAACAGTTTCCGGAACCAGGCGGCCAGGGCAATGAAGCCGATGATGACAAATTTCTTGGCCCCCAGGAGCAAGACCCAGAGTCCCTTGAAAAGACCGAGCTTCGCCGCGACTCCGCCCGCTACGAGCGCCGCGATCCCGTACGACGCCACTTTGTCCCCGGATGCCTCGCTGAAATCGGCGTAGCGATTCCCCGGATTGAAATCGAGCGCCGCCAAAATTTTCGGCGCGCTCCTTTCGATCTCGGGCAGTTGAGACATCGCTGCCACTGCGTTCAAAACCAGCACGCCCCGCCGGCCGAGAACGCGGATGTTATAGTTCAACGTGTTCCCATCCGCGTCGCTAAACTTTAGCTCCTTGGCCCAATAAAGTTTGTGCACCGCCTTGTCATAACGAGGCGGCGCGGCCCAGCCGACCAATTCAACAGCCGGATAGCCCTGCTTCTCGCGCTCCTTGTTCGTGTCGCGCGTATCTTTTTGCATCTGCTTGAGCAGATCGGTGTAGTCGATCTTCTCCGCGTCCTGGTCTTTGACGTAGCCTTCCTCTTCATAGGTGATAATTACTGCCCACGATTCGGCACTGAGCGGGCCGGCCTGGGCAGGCATCAGAAGACCGAGCGGATCCGCCATCGGGGGATTGCCCCATAATTTCACCAGGACGATTCCCGCGTCGTGTCCGTTGAGAAAACGAAGGCCGTCCGGAATTTTCAAGGTGGCCAGCCCCTGCTTCAAGACGACTTCGCCCTGCTGAAATTTCAGGGTCGAAGCCAGCGCTTGCGCTTCTTCTTTATTCTTCGGGCGATCCTGACCGTAGCCCGGATGGAGCGGGATGGCGGCTGTTGCGACGAAGAGGGCGGCAACAGCTGGCAATTTCATCTGCGGGAAATGCGTGAACCAGATCGGTGTCTATTGATAATCGCAAGCGGGGTAAAGTAAATTCTCCGGATTGAATTCCACTCGTCTTTTTCCGCGCGTCAGCCGTTTTCCGATTGATCCGTTGCAACCTTTTAACCCTTCAAGAAATCCGTATCATCGCCTCCATGAAAACCTTCCTCCTCTTCTTTCTTCTCAGCGCCACGGCCGTCGCCCAAAATGAGAACAAGAGTGCAGAGCTCGACAAACAGATCGACGCGTCCTTCGAGAACGCGAAAAGCCGTTCGGACGAACAGGGCGCCTACGATAAGGGACGCATTCTTTGGGAGAAGGAAATGAATCGAGTTTACGCCGAGCTGAGGCAAGGCCTTTCCAAAGAAGCAGCAGCTCGCTTGAAAAAATCGCAGCGCAACTGGCTTACCTTTCGCACTCAGCAGATCGCGTATCTGGATGAGTTCTACAAAGCGCTCTCCGGCACGATGTATCTGACCGCGCATTCCTACGCCGTCATGGACGTGACCAGGCTACGGACGCTCTCGCTCGCCCGGCAACTTCAGTATATCGACGAGGGCGAATACGTGAACGACTAGTCATCGGATTCCCCGCCCGAAATCCGGCGATGCGTGCTGCGGCTTTCGATGTTACGTGGCGTTGAGTAACCCGACTGTGACCGACAAAAAAGAAAACGATTACGTGCTGGGGACGAACGATGAAGAGCTCGATCGGCTCGGGTTGCAGCACCGCGTCTGGCGGCCGGTCGTCACCGAATGCTGGCAGCGCGTCGGGATCACGCATGGCTGGCGGGTGATCGATGTCGGCGCCGGACCCGGTTACGCAACGGCTGACCTGGCAGAGATTGTCGGACCTACCGGCTCCGTCCTGGGGATCGAACGTTCGGCGCGTTTCCTCGAAGCCGCGCGGGAAAGATGCCGCCGGCGGGGTTTGACCAACGTCGAGTTTCGCCAGGCGGATTTGATGGAAGTTTCGTTAGGCCAATTGAATTTGGACGCCAGTTGGTGCCGGTGGGTGGCTTCCTTTGTTTCTTCGCCGGCAAAACTGATCGACAACATCGCGGGAGCCCTGCGACCCGGCGGGTTCGCCATTTTTCACGAATACAGCGACTATGAAACTTTTCGCTTCATGCCGACGCGACCGGCGCTGGAGAAGTTCGCGCAGGAAGTGATGGCGAGCTGGCGCGCGACTGGCGGTGAGCCGAACGTAGCGCGCGCCTTGCCCGGTCTCTTGCGCGAGGCCGGGATGCGCGTGATCGAGATCCATCCGCGCGTGCGCACGGTGGCACCGCGTGAGTACGCCTGGCAATGGCCGGCCAGTTTCATCGAGGTCAATGTCGTGCGTTTGCAGGAGCTGGGCCGGCTCACGCCGGTTGAGGGGGCGGAGGTGTTGCGCGAATTCCGGGCAGCGGATGCCGATCCGCAGTCGTGGTTCACGACGCCGATGTTTCTCGAGATCATCGCCCGCCGCGAGTAAACAACTCGCGATGGCTTGGGCGCTGCGTCTCGCAACGGATGAAGACATCCCACAACTGGAGACGTTGATCGGACGCTCCGTGCGCACACTGCAAGCCGATTACTACTCCGCGGCGCAAATGGATGGCGCGCTCGGCTCGGTCTTCGGCGTCGATCGGCAATTGATTCGCGACCAGACTTACTTCGTGGTCGAACAAGGCCGCGAGATCATCGCCTGCGGCGGCTGGAGCAAACGCGAATCGTTGTTCGGCAGCGACACCGCGCGCTTGAAGAAAGATGCGCTGCTCGATCCGCTCCACCAGGCCGCGCGCATTCGCGCTTTCTTTGTCCATCCGGAATGGGCTCGCCGCGGGATCGCGCGCGCCATTCTCCACGCCTGTGAAGAAGCAATTCGGGCGGCGCGGTTTACCAGGATCGAACTGGTCGCAACCCTTCCGGGCGTCCCGTTCTATCGCGCCTTCGATTACCAGGCCCATGAGTCGGACGAAGTTCCGCTCATCAACGGGTTGAGCTTGCCAGTAGTCCGAATGTCCAAGAATCTCGTGAGCCCGAATCAATGAGCCGCCGCCTCATCGTCTATTCCATCCTCGTGAGTCTCGCGCTCACGCTCTTGAGCATCTTCCTGCTCGATCAACCGATCGCTGCTTTCGTGCAGCGAACGGGCGGACGCTCCTCGGTCATTCTGTTGCAGGGCACTTCTTTCCTGGAGGTAATTTCCGGCTTTCCGCTTGCGAAGTATGCGCTCACCTACGCGTTGATCGGCGCGGGGCTCATTCTCTTCGCTTGGAAATCGACGCGCTCCGCCGCATGGATGCTCTTGTTTATCGGATGTGCACAATTCGTGACCCGCCTCACTGCGGGAACGCTCAAAGGAGTTTTTGGGCGACTGCGGCCGTTCGAGGTAATCCAGGCCAACAACTGGGATTGGAAATTTTTCGGCGACCATGGCAATTCCTTTCCTTCCGGTCATGGCGCGCATTTCTGGGGACTCTTCTTTCCGCTCGCCTTCTTGTTTCCACGCTATCGCCTCCCGCTTCTTATCATTCCGGTGTTCATTTCCGTCGCCAGAATCGGCGTAAACGATCACTGGTGCAGCGACGTCATCGCTTCAATCGGGATCGCCGCGGCCATTACGCTTCTCTTCATCTGGCTCTTCCGGATGCAACCGGCGCAAGCCGCGCGAGTAGTGGGCAATCAGAATCCGAAACTACAAGACAATGACTAGGCTCCGCGCACTTCCGATAATTGCACTCACCCTATTCGTTTGCGCGATAAGCGTCGCTGCGAAGAAATTGAATCCCGTCGCGGCTGACTATTTCCCGCTCCGCGTGGGTGACTTCTGGACTTATCACAGTACGACCAGCGCCACCGAATATAGTCTGAAAGTCCTCAGCGAAGAGAAGCAAGCTGACGGGACGATTCGTTCGCTCGTGGAGACATCCGCAGGCGTGAAAGTCCAGACCTGGTACTCAAAGCCCGTGGGCTGGGTCCTTATGCATGAGGAGCGCTACCCGGAGCACGAGGCCTTAGTGGCAAAATACGAACCGCCCAGGCAGTACCTGCAAAATCCTCTTGTGGCCGGCACGAAGTGGGAGTGGACGGGAAAGGACTACACCTTCACCGATATCCACGAGAAAAATAAGGTGGTTGGTTTCGAAAAGGTAACCGTTCCGGCGGGGAAGTTTCGAGCGATGAAGGTGGTGAGTCTGGTCGCCGCCGGAAAAGCCGGAATGACCAAGACCTACTGGTACGCCGAAGGCGTCGGCTTGGTTAAGTCCACCACCGTAGGCGGCCAGATAACCTATGGCTGGGAGCTGACCGATTACAGCTTCAAGAGCAAAGACAAAAAATAAGGCGGCGGATCGCTTCCGTCCTGGGAACAATACGAGATCGGCTCCCCCCGAACAAGAGCGAGAGATCCTTCGATCCGCTGCGCTCCGCTCAGGATGACAGAACCAATCTAATATCGGTAGTGCTCTGACTTGTACGGTCCTTCGATCGGCACGCCGAGATACTCGGCTTGCTTCTCCGTTAGCTTGGTCAGCTTCACGCCGATCTTTTGCAGGTGCAGCCGGGCGACTTCTTCGTCGAGCTGTTTCGATAAGACATAGACACCGATTTTGTAGGTATCCTTGTTCTTCCACAGATCGAGTTGGGCCAGGACCTGGTTCGAGAACGAGTTCGACATGACGAAACTCGGATGGCCGGTGCCGCAACCGAGATTTACCAGCCGGCCTTCAGCCAGCATGAAGATCTCGTGACCGTCGGGGAAGGTATACTTATCGACCTGCGGCTTGATGTTAGTGCGCTTGACGTCTTTGCGCTCGTTCAGCGGATCGACCTGAATTTCGTTATCGAAATGCCCGATGTTGCAAACGATGGCCTGGTCCTTCATCCGCTCCATGTGCTGAAGCGTGATGATATCCACGTTGCCGGTCGTGCTCACGTAAATGTCGCCGCGACCCAGCGTGTCTTCGATCGTGGTGACTTCGTAGCCTTCCATCGCCGCTTGAAGCGCGTTGATTGGATCGATCTCCGTGATGACGACGCGCGCGCCCTGGCCGCGCAATGATTGCGCGCAACCCTTGCCCACATCGCCGTAGCCGCAGATGACCGCCACTTTGCCGGCGATCATGACATCGAGCGCGCGGTTGAGGCCGTCGACCAGTGAATGCCGGCAGCCATATAGATTATCGAACTTCGATTTCGTGACAGAGTCGTTCACGTTGATCGCTGGGATGAGCAGCTGATTATTCTGCTGCATTTTGTAAAGGCGATGGACGCCGGTCGTTGTCTCTTCCGAAACGCCGCGCCATTCCTTCACCATCTCGTGCCAGCGGTAAGGATTCTCGCGCTGCACTTCCTGTAAGAGATCCTTGATCACTTGCTCCTCCTTGTTCGAGGAAGGCGATTTCACCCAGTCGCCGCCTTCTTCAAGCTCGTAACCCTTGTGAATGAAAAGCGTCACGTCGCCGCCATCATCGACCACGAGTTGCGGACCTTTCCCGTCCGGGAACGAAATCGCCTGGTTGGTACACCACCAGTATTCCTCAAGGCTCTCGCCCTTCCAGGCGAAGACCGGGACGCCCGTTATCGCGATCGCGGCCGCGGCGTGGTCTTGGGTTGAGAAAATGTTACAGCTGGCCCAACGAACATCGGCGCCGAGCGCCACGAGTGTCTCGATCAACACAGCGGTCTGGATCGTCATGTGCAACGAGCCGGTCACGCGCACGCCGGCCAACGGCTGGCCCGGGGCGTACTTCTCGCGGATCGCCATCAGACCTGGCATTTCTTTTTCAGCGATGGAGATTTCCTTGCGACCCCATTCGGCGAGGCTGATGTCGGCGATTTTGTAGTCGTTAGCTTTGGTTTCGGTGATCGTTTTTGTGCTCATAGTTGGAGAGGGTTCAGTTTTCAGGGATTCAGGGTTCAGATCGAGGGCGCGTCTTGACTGCCGGAGCGCGTTTCAAAACGGCGCGCGAAAGGCCGTGCAACATTGCGGAGATTTCCTTCGCTTCACCGATCAGGTGGTCGAAGTCAGACTTTTTCAGGAATTCGAGCTTGCGCGAGATGTACAGCTGAGTGCGAAGTTCGCCGCACGAGCCTTTCGCAATATTCAAAAATCGGACGAACTCCTTGTTGCTGTTGCGCTCGTAACCTTCAGCGACGTTTGACGGCACCGAAAGAGCGGCCCGCTGCACTTGATCCTGCATCGTGTAATTGCGACAGCTCGCAAACGTCTTGAAAACGGCAACCGCTAGTCGGCGTCCGCGCTGCCAAACCTCGAGATCTTCGAATGATTGAAAAGCCATGTCTGAAACCTGAACTCTGAATCCTGAAACCTATCGCGCTGCTTTTCGCAGCGCCTTCGCCTTGTCGGTTTTTTCCCACGTGATGTCGGGATCGTCTTTGCCGAAGTGGCCGTAGTTGGTCGTCTTGCTGTAAATAGGACGGAGCAGGTCGAGCTGCTGAATAATCTCAGCGGGTTTGAACGAGAAGGTGCGGTTCACCGCGCGCTCTATTAGTTCCTCGTCCACCGTGTTCGTGCCGAAAGTGTTGATGTTCATGCTGACCGGATCGGGATAACCGATGGCGTAGGCGAATTGAATTTCGCAACGCGTGGCCAGACCAGCCGCGACCACGTTCTTCGCCACCCAGCGCCCCATGTAAGCGGCGCTCCGGTCGACCTTGCTCGGGTCCTTCCCGGAAAACGCGCCGCCGCCGTGCCGGCCCCAACCGCCATAGCTATCGACGATTATTTTTCGTCCGGTTAGTCCCGTGTCGCCTTGCGGGCCGCCGATGACGAACCGCCCGGTCGGATTGATCAGAAATTGGGTGGTGCCGTTGACCATCGATTTCGGCAGCATCTTGCGGATGATTTTTTCGATGCAAAATTTTTCGATCTCAGCGTGGCTGACTTCTTCGGTGTGCTGGGTCGAGATGACGACATTGGAAATGCCAACCGGTTTTCCGTTTTCATAGATGACGGAGACCTGCGATTTCGCGTCGGGGCGGAGCCATTCGGCTTTTCCGCTCTTACGAATGCGGGTGAGCTCGCGGCCAAGACGGTGCGCAAACATGATCGGCGCCGGCATCAATTCCGGCGTGTCGTCGCAGGCAAAACCGAACATGAGGCCTTGGTCGCCCGCGCCTTGTTCAGCGGTCTGTTTGCCCTTGGCCTTTTTCGCATCGACGCCTTGCGAGATGTCGTGCGACTGATCGGTGATGACGGTGTTGACGAAAATCTTCTTCGCGTGAAACACGTCGTCATCGTGGACGTAACCGATTTCGCGCACGGTATCGCGCACGATCTGGTTGATCGGGATGACGTCTTCCAAGTGTTTGCCCTTCGGCAAATTCGGAATGGTAATTTCGCCGCCGACAACTACGACATTGCTCTTCGCGTAGGTCTCGCAGGCGACGCGACTTTTGCGATCCTGCCGGAGACAGGCGTCGAGCACGGCGTCGGAAATGGTGTCGCAAACTTTATCCGGATGACCTTCGCCCACGGATTCGGAAGCAAAAATGAAACGTCGGAGCATGTCGTAAAGGATTCGGGTTTCGGGGTTCAAGTTTCACGAGCGCACTGCCGGGTTTTCTCTCAAACCTGAACCCTGCGATCTGAAACGTGATGATCGGACATATTGACCAATCATGATACGTCGATATATCGTGGAGATACAAAATGGCGTCAACCATTAATTTTCTTCGTCTGCTGGCCGACCCGACCCGGCTTCGCATGCTCTTGCTTCTTGAAGAGGAGGAACTCTCGGTGGCGGAACTGCAGGAAATTCTCGGGATGGGCCAGTCGCGGATTTCGAGCCATCTCGCGCAATTGAAGCGCGCCGGGGTGGTGGAGGATCGCCGGGCCGGGAAAAATGTTTACTACGGACTGACCGAGAAGGAGGAACGCAATCCCGCGCGCGCAAAAGTGAACGAGCTCACCCGCGTGCTCGCCCGCGAGATGCCGGAGACGGCGCGTGATCGCACCGCGTTGCAGCTCGCGCTCCGCAAACGCCGCGACAAGGCGCGCGAATATTTTGACGAGCTGGCGGGAAAATTCGGCCGCAGTTACGTGCCGGGCCGCTCCTGGCAGGCGCTCGCCCACACGCTAATCAGCTTGTTGCCCGCGTTGACCGTGGCCGATCTCGGCGCCGGCGAAGGAACCCTTTCGCAACTCCTGGCCAAGACCGCGAGCAAAGTGATCGCCGTCGACAATTCTCCCAAGATGGTCGAGTTCGGATCCAAGCTCGCGAAGCAGCATGGCTTCGCGAATCTGGAATATCGCCTCGGCGACATCGAAAAGCCGCCGATCATCAAAGGCACGATCGACCTGGCGATTCTGAGCCAGGCGTTGCACCACGCGATCCATCCGGAGCGTGCGATCGCGAGCGCGTATCGCATGTTGCGCAAGGGGGGGCGAATTGTGATCCTGGATTTGCTCAGCCATCGCTTCGAACGCGCCCGCGAGCTTTACGCCGATCATTGGCTCGGCTTCAGCGAGGTGCAGCTCCACCAATTCCTCGAAACCGCCGGGTTTAAGAACATCGAAGTGACGGTCGTTTCCCGAGAAAAGCAGAGCCCGCATTTCCAAACGGTTTTCGCGACCGGGGTAAAATAGAACGCTCGAATCAGGCGGAAATCGGCCGGGGGTTCGTTGATCCGCCTCTACCCGGCGAAAGAAGGTTTATTGCCACTCCGCGTGCACATTCCCGTAGTACGGGTAGGCCTAAGATGCACACTGCCCGAGTCACCGTGAAGACAACTCCCGCTCGGGATGGCAGGGTTATTTTCCTCGTCACCCGAAATGGGCGCTGGTAGGACTCAATTTCGTCAGTCGCGGAAAAATACGGTGAACCTAAAAAAGTTTTTCGCCGAGCTTCAGCGGCGAAACGTTTACAGAGTGGCGGCCGCCTACGGGGTGGTGAGCTGGTTACTCATCCAGATCGCGACCCAGGTCTTTCCGTTTTTCGACATTCCGAACTGGGCGACACGGATGGTCATTGTGGTATTGATGCTGGGCTTCCCGATCGCGCTGATCATCGCCTGGGTCTATGAGCTGACGCCGCAAGGATTACAACGCACCGATGAGGTTGCACCCGCCAAATCCATTTCGCATGGCACCGCACGAAAGATCGACTTTGTCATCATCGGCGTGCTCCTCACGGTCATCGCGACCATGGCGTGGCGGCATTATCATCCGGCCGCGCCGGGCCTCACAAAGAGTGCGGAAAGCAGCATCGCCATTCTGCCGTTTTTGGACATCAGTCCGGACAAAGATCAGGAATATTTTAGTGACGGGATTACCGAGCAGATCATCGATTCGCTCGCGCACATTCACGGCCTTTTCGTGGTGGCACGGACCACCGCTTTCTCGTTTAAGAACAAGAATAGCGACATTCGCGACATAGGCCGGCAGCTTCAGGTCACGCATGTCCTGGAAGGCAGCGTGAGGCACGGCAAGGACAGGGTGCGGGTAGCGGCGCAGCTCATCGATGTGGTGACGGGATTCCATCTTTGGTCCGAAACGTATGACTCGACGGAGAAGGACCTTCTCTCCTTGCAGAGCGACGTAGCCAGGAAGGTGGCCGCCGCCTTGAAAATAGAATTGCACTTGGCCGAGAACACGCAATTGGCCAAGCCGCCAACCGAGAGTCCGGGGGCCTACGACTCTTACTTACGCGGGCGATATTTGCTGAACCAACGCACGGCCGATTCCATTCAAAAAGGGCGCGCGCTCTTCGAACAAGCGGTGGCGCAAGACCCCAGCTTCGCGCTGGGACATGCAGGAATCGCGGACTCTTACATCCTGCTGGGCAAGCTGGGAGTGATTTCACCGGCGGAGGCCTCTTCGAAAGCCTGGACAGAAGTTTCTTCGGCTCTGGCCCTCGACGATAATCTCGCCGAAGGACATGTGTCTCGCGGAATTCTTCTGGCCGAGTTCGAGTGGAATTGGGCGTCAGCGGAGACGGACTATCGCCGGGCGCTCGAGTTGAACTCAAACAGCGCCAGCGCCCATCATTGGTACGGGCGGGCCCTGGGGGAGATCGGAAGAGCAGATGAAGCGTTGCGAGAGATCGACGCGGCCGAGAGGCTCGATCCGCGTTCCCCATTCATTCGGACGTCGAAAGCAAAGATTCTAAGCGCGGCGCACCGCTATCAGGAAGCGATCGAGGAATGTCGCCGGGCCCTTGAGATCGACGGCACTTTTGCGCTCGCCTATTCCGTCCTCGCGCAGGCTCAGCTCCATCTCCAACAATATTCGCCGGGGATTGATACCGCGAAAAAATTTGTCGAGCTCTCAGGCGGCACTGGCTTCGCCAGGTTGGAACTCGCTTATGCCTGCGCCATCGCGGGCGACAAAACCCGCTCCGAACAAATCGTAAACGAAGTAACGACGGGACTCGGACCCTTTTCACCCTACGATATGGCGACGATTTGTGCGGTTTGGGGCGACCACGCCGCAGCTTTTCGCTGGCTCGAGAAAGCCATCGAGCAGCACTCGGTCGATCTAGTCTGGATCCGGGTCGATCCGAGACTCGACCCGATCCGGAGTAAACCCGGTTTCCAGGAGATTGTGGCGCGAATGGTCCCGCACCACTGAATTGCGACCTAACGAGAAAGCTTGACCTAACGAAACCCGGAAGGTCTAATCGTCCCGAACAGGGGCAGTTCAATTATGGCTAAACAGTTCCAGAAACCAGCAAAACCGCTCTCCTACAAGGACGTGGTGAAAAAGATTCTCAACGACGCCGACTTCGCCAAATTCTTTCACGGCGAATTGGTTAAGGCCCGGCAAGGAGATGCGGCGGCCGAAAAGAGTGTTGCCCGGTATTTCAAACTGACGCCTGAGGAACTCAAGGAGTTGAAATTGACGACGAAAGCTCCCCAGTGCTGCACAGACAAAACCATCATCAGCAATTTCTGCCTCGACATCACCAAGTTCTATCTATTTGAGTTCGCGACCCCGATCCACATCTGGTCGAAAAAACGGAAAAAAAATTAAGGCCGCCAGGATCGCTCACAGCCTCCAGCGCCGGTGGCTTGATCACGTGCGGAAGCTGCCCGCCACGGACGGAAGCTGGTGCTATTCGCGACTAGGACTTAGAAGCGATCCGGCGCAAGGGTGGAAAATTCATGTTTCCGCGACTCAGCTGTCGGCGAACGAGGTGTTTTCGCGGGTGCGACCCATCCTCAGAGAGCGCGCGGTGTTGTTCAAAGTCCCGGTTCGCCTCGATTCGCTCGGGGCGCTCAACTCTGGGATAGGACAATTTTCGCAGGTTGGAAAATTCATGACAGTCTATCCCTCCTCAACCAACGAGGCCATCGAGCTCGCACGCGCCCTCCACTTCGCCACGCGCGGGTTGCGCGGTCCGGAAATTCCGTTCGACGTCCGGTATCGAAAAAACAGCCTGGTTTATTATCGCTATGGCGTCTTCCGAAGACCGCGCCGGGGTAAGGCTAAATCGGGTGTTGTCTTTGACCTCGCCGGGCGTCCTCATCCAGACCGGCGTGCGGCCGGCCAGGCGATTCCGCCTTGGCTCGAAGATCCTTTTCGCAAGTTGGGCGCGACCCCAAAAAAAGCGCGATCGAGGGGTCCCATTGGCGCCGATTATCTTCCCTACAAAGCCATCGCGCAGCGAGGGAAAGGCGGCATTTACGAAGCGGTCGACTTGTCGGCGTCCCGCGCGTGTTGTGATCATCAAAGAAGGACGCCGAGATGGGGAAACCGCCTGGAATGGAGCCGACGGCTATACCCGCGTTCAACACGAAACGCGCGTGCTCCGTTTGCTGCGCAAGGCAGGCGTTCCAGTCCCAGAAGTTCTTAGGCAGTTCAGTCAGAATGGAACCTGTTATCTCGTTCTGGAAAAGATCGCCGGCCGGCAATTATTCCCACATGGTGCAATGCAACCGAGGACCATTTCCTGGCGGCGTGCGGCGAGATTTCTGGAGCGGCTCGAGCCGGTCTTAAGCGATATTCATGCAGCCGGATGGGTCTGGCGCGATTGCAAACCGTCTCACATTTTTCTCGATCGCCGCGCGGTGCGATTAATCGATTTTGAAGGAGCCTGCCCCATCGACGAAACTGAAGTCCTCACCTGGGGTTCAGCCAATTATCTGCCGCGAGTTTATTACGATAGCTTTGCCCGGCGCCCCGGTGTTTATGAGGACCACCACGCCCTGGGGGTGATCGCGTTTCAATTTGGCACGGGGAAATTTCCTCCCAAGGAAATGAGTCTCCGGTCCGGGATTTATCGCCACACCAAGTGCCCGGAGCCGTTGCGGAACAAGATTGATCGATTGCTAAATTCGAAGACTTCGCCGCGTCGTGTAAGGTGATGCTCTCTTAAGCACTCACCGCACTTGGGAAACTCATTTCACTCCTCTCGTCTCTACGGATTCTTTTGTGAATTGCGGCGCCGGAAGGTGTGGCGCGTTGCCGCCGGGTACGGCGTCGTCGGATGGCTGATCATTCAATTTGCGGTCAGCGTGTTTCCCGCGCTGACCATGCCCGCTTGGACGGCGCGCCTCGCCATCATCCTCGTGCTCGCGGGATTTCCCCTCGCGCTCATTCTGGCCTGGGCCTTCGACATCAGCCCGGCCGGCATTGAAAAAACGCCGGATGTCTTACCGGCTGATTGCCCGCCCACCCTTTCGGCCCGGAGGAAAAACGTCCTCCCTCTCGCCGTCTTCGGTCTCATCATCGCCCTCCTCGTGGGTTACTTCCTGCTCCCCTACGCCTCGGCGCGGAAGCTTGGAAAATCGATCGCGGTGCTGCCGTTCGATAATTTCAGCGCGGACCAGGAAAACGCCTATTTCGCTGACGGCATCCAGGACGATATCCTGACGAACCTGGCGCGGATCGCCGACCTGAAGGTCATCTCGCGAACATCGGTGATGCCGTATCGCGGACAGACGCACAATCTGCGCGAGATCGGAAAGGCGCTCAATGTCGCCACGATCCTGGAGGGAAGCGTGCGCCGTGAAGGGAAGCGCGTGCGGATCAATGTGCAATTGATCGACGCTTCCAACGACAAGCATTTGTGGGCGCAGGTTTACGATCGCGAATTGACCGACGTGTTCGCGATCCAGAGCGAGTTGGCGCAGGAAATCGCTTCCGCGTTGAAGGCCACGCTTTCGCCCGACGAACAACAACTGATCGAAAGAAAGCCCACGCAAAACGGCGAGGCTTACCTTCTGTATCTCCAGGCGCACGAAATTTTCAATCGCCCGGATCGGCACCACGACGACGTAGCCCAGGTCGAGGCGCTCTATGAGAAGGCGATCCAATTCGATCCCACCTTTGCGCTGGCGCATGCGCGCTTGTCGCAAGTCGAAAGCTGGAGTTACTACGCGATCGAGCCCGTAGCCGCGCGCGCGCAGAAAGCGCGGCTCGCGGCGAACGAAGCGGTCCGGCTCCAGCCCGATCTACCCGAGGCGCACCTGGCGCTGGGCTACGTGCGTTACTACGTGGACCGCGATTACGATGGGGCCCTGAACGAACTCGCGATCGCGCGCCGCGGTTTGCCGAACGATGGCGGCGTCTTCCGCGCCATGGCCGCGATCCAGCGGCGTCAGGGGAAATGGACCGAATCGAGCGCGAGCTACGCGAAAGCGGTTTCGCTCGACCCGAAAGATCCGATCCTGCTCGAGAACATGGGGATGAATTATCTGGCGGAACGCGATTATGCGAAGGCCGCGAAAATTTTCGACCGCGCCGCGAAAGCTGCTCCCGATACCTTCACCATCCGCGAATTGCGGGCGCGCGTGGACTTCTATGCCCGAGGCGATCTGCGGCCAATGCAGCAATTGCTGGCCGCCTGGCCGGAAAATGTCGACCCAAACGGCACGATCACCCTGGCCCGTTACAATTTGAAAATGTACGAGCGTAAGTTCGACGAGCTAATCGGCATCCTCGAGCGCAGCCCGGCCGAGAAATCCCGCGGCGAAACCAGCGCGCCGATTTCGAAATCATTTCTCCTGGCAACTGTTTACGCGGTGAAAAAGGACGAGGCGAAAGCAAAATCACGCTATGAAGACGCGCTCGGCCCAGCGCAAAGCGCGGTGCGGGAGAGTCCGGAAGATGGCCCGCGCCATGCGTTACTCGGATTGATTTACGCAGGCCTGGGGAGATGCGATGAGGCAATCGCCGAAGGAAAACGCGCGGTGGAATTGCTCCCCGAGGCGAAGGACGCCTTCGATGGTCCCATTCTCGTGATCACCCGCGCGCGCATCAGCCTGATGTGTGGCGATGCCGATACGGCGCTGGCGCTGCTCGATCGTTCGTTGCAAACGCCATCCGGGGTCACCATTCAAGAGCTTCGGCTCGACCCAGTCTGGGACTCATTGCGGCCGGATCCGCGCTTCCAACAGATGCTCGCGAAATTTGGAGGCAAAACATAGATGGAGCGCTTGCACCACAGTTCTGGAAGCAGAGGACAAGCAACAATAGCCGCAACGCCGGGCGAAAAATTTTGTCTCAATTTACGTGGGCGGATGTAATTAACGGACATGGCCGGCTTCATCGACGAGCTTAAGCGGCGAAGAGTTTATCGCGCCGCCGTCGCTTATGTCGTGATCGCGGGCGGAATGATCCAACTCGCCTCCGCGGTTTTCCCCGCGTGGGAGCTGCCAGCCTGGGCCTTGCGGCTGGTCATCGTGCTGCTTCTGATTGGGTTTCCGATCGCGCTAATCCTGGCCTGGGCGCTGGAGGTCACACCTGAAGGCATTCGCACGACCCCCACTCCGGCCTCCACGCCGCGCCGAAAACGGAACGTGATCGCCCTGCTGGCCGCGGGGATTATCGTTTCTGCCACAGCAGGTTTTTTCCTATTGCCGCGCGCCTCCGCAAAAAAAATAGACAAGTCGATCGCGGTGCTGCCGTTCGAAAATTTCAGTGACGATAAGGACAACGCCTTTTTTGCCGATGGCATCCAGGACGACATCCTGACGAACCTGGCCAAAATCGGCGACCTGAAAGTGATCTCGCGCACCTCGGTGATGCCGTATCGCGGCAAGGAAAAGAACGTGCGTGAAATCGGCAAAGCGCTGGGCGTTTCCACCATTCTGGAAGGGAGCGTGCGTAAATCCGGAAACCGGGTGCGCGTGAATGTACAGCTGATCAACGCGGTGAACGACGAGCACATCTGGGCCGAGGATTACGACCGCGATCTGACCGACGTGTTCGCGATCCAGACCGATCTCGCGCAGAAGATCGCGCATGAATTGCAGGCCAAACTCTCACCCACCGAGAAGGCGCAGATGACGCGCAAGCCCACGGAAAATGGCGAGGCCTACCTCGCTTTCGTGCAGGCGCACAATCTTCATCTCCATCTGGAGGAGATCGAGAAACTAAAACAAGCGGAACAACTTTACGAGCGCGCCCTGCAAATGGATCCGAACTTTGCGCTCGCCGCCGCCGATTTCTCGCGCCTGGAAAGCTGGATCTTTCACACCTTCGACCCGACACCGCCGCGGCGGGAGAAGGCCCGCTCGCTCGCCGAACGTGCCTTGAAACTGCAACCGGATTGTCCCGAGGGCCATCTCGCGCTCGGGTTCACTTATTATTACGGCGATCGCGATTACGAAAAGGCGCTGCAGGAATTCGATATCGCGAAGCGCGGTTTGCCTAATGAGGCCGAGGTTTATCTCGCGATCGGTGCGATTCAACGACGGCAGGGAAAATGGGCGGAATCGAACGCGAACCTCGAGAAAGCCGCCAGCTTGAGCCCGAACGAATCGTGGCCTCTGCAAAATCTCGCGCTCAACTACCAGATGCAGCGAAATTTCGAGGCCGCGCACCGGACGCTCGATCGCGCGCTAAAGCTAACGCCGGACTCTCTTGGTCTTTGGTCGGTCAAGGCCGAGGTGGAACTGTCGGAAAAAGGGAGTTTCGAGGTGCCCGAACAGGGTATGAGACTCCTGGCGGCGAGCCAAATGCCCGAGGAAACGAAGGCCCACCTGACCGCGGCGGTTATTCAAACGCGATTGCTGCAACGCAAGTATGCGGAGGCGTTGCACGACGCGGAGAATGTGAAGGACGAGTTACTCAAGGAGCCGGAGGGTTTGTTTTCAAAATACGAATGCATCGGCGTTGCCAAAAAAATGCTGAAGGACGAAGCGGGTGCGCGCGAAGCATTCCTCATCGCCCGGCAACATGCGGAGAAGTATTTGAGTGGCGCGCCCAACGAGGCGGGCCGGCACGCGAAGCTGGCAGAGATTCTGGCCTGGCTCGGTGAAAAAGAGGCCGCGATTGCGGAAGCCAAACGCGCGACGGAATTGCTGCCGGAAAGTGTCGATGCTTTCGAGGGTCCAGGCATCACGCAAGCGCTGGCCGGAGTTTATGCCCTCACGGGCGAACCGGACAGAGCCATCGATTTGCTGGAGGGACTCTTATCTCGACCCGGCCCGACGACCGTGGCGAGCCTCAAGGCAATTCCGACGTGGGATCCCCTCCGCGACAACCCGCGTTTCATTGAACTCCTGAAAAAATACGGTGGCTCGTCTTAGCGCAGGGTTTCTCATTGCGATTTTGCTGGCGGGATCGGCGCGGGCCGATTGGACCGTTACGTCATCGCAAACAGAGCGAGCGGCCACGGGCGGCGTCGAACATCGACGAGCCGTTGCCACGGAAAGCGGAAATGCTGACCGGGCGATCCTCGAGTTGGCGTTGTTCTCTCCGAGAAGCACTACGTTACGGGCAATCGATAATCCCTCCGGCGGAGACAGTCTTGCGGACGTGATCCAACGGGAGCATTGCCTGGCCGGAGTGAACGGCGGGTATTTCGACCCGGAAGATAAGCCTGTGGGATTGCTGATCAGCGATGGAAAATTGATCGCCCCCTTGCGCAAGGCGCGTTTGCTCAGCGGCATGATGATCGTCTCGAATGGCAGGGTGCAACTGCTCCGCCTCGCCGAATACTCGCCGCGCCGCAACGCAACCACCGCTTTGCAATGCGGACCCTTCCTGGTCGATCGCGGCCAGCCCGTGCCTGGACTAAATGAGACACGCTCCGCCCGCCGCACTTTTATTGTCACGGCTGGCTCGGAGCGCGTGGGAATTGGCTATTGTTCCGAAGTCACCCTGGCGCAGCTCGGGAAAATTCTCGCGACGAGCGGTCTTGCGCCCGACCTGAAAGTGCAACGCGCACTTAATCTCGATGGTGGATCGTCGAGCGCCTTTGGATTCGCCGGCGAACGCGGTCTGTTCTCGATTCCCGAACAAAAGACCGTGCGCAATTTTGTGGTCGTCGCGCCGAAGTGATTTTGGGGAGCGCACCGTCGATGTGATTTGATCGTCGGGGAAGACTTGGGCGTTCCAGGGCTCGACAGAGTCTCGCCTTACCATTTTACTTGATTCATGCGCACTTTCGGCGGCTTTCTTTCTCGCGGCGCCCTGCTCTACGGCGAACTGCGCGATGAGGCGATTCACATCCTAACGAAACCGTATTGGCTCGGCCTTGAATTCAGCGGCGCGGTCATTCGATTGAGCGAAGTCGAAATAGATTTGCCGGTCGCGCCGGGCAAGCTCATCGCGGTCGGCCTCAATTACGCCGATCATATTAAAGAGATGCAGCGCACGCCGCTCGGCACGCCGCTGATCTGGTTCAAGGCGCCCACTTCTCTTCTTCCCCACGGCGGAACGATCGAGATTGCGTTTCCGGAGCATCAAACGGACTTCGAAGCCGAGCTCGGAATCGTAATCGGCGCTCCGGCCAAGAACGTGAGCGTCGAGCGCGCGCCCGAGTACGTTTTCGGTTACACCACTGCGGAAGATATCAGCGATCGGGATTTGCAGAAATCCGAGAAGCAATTCTCGCGGTGCAAATCGTTCGATACTTACACGCCCGTGGGACCATTCGTTCACAGTGAGGTCGACATCGGCGATCTGCCTATCACGCTTCGACAGAACGGCGAGGTCAGACAACATGCCCGCACGAGCCAGATGATTTATTCGGTGGCGGAAATTGTCTCGTTCGCCAGTCAATCCCTCACCCTTGAGCCGGGCGATCTCATTCTGACCGGCACACCGTCCGGGGTGGGCCCGCTGACGGCAGGGGACGAGATCGAGACGTCTATCGGCGACTGGCCGGCGCTGCGTAATTCGGTCGCCAGAGCGATTCGATCTGAAAAATAAATCTTCCCTCCGGCAAATTCCTCATTCTAAGCTACATCCCAAAAGGACGGATGATGCGAAATAATAGAGTGGCTCCGCCAGGATCCGAAACGTCAAAAGAGATACGTGAAAGTTTTGCTCGACTCGCCCTTAGTTCATTGAGGATAAAGAAAAAGGAAATCCTCATCGGAATTCGAGACCGGAAATAAACTTTCCAATCAACCCTATGAAAACACTGCTAATCGCCAGCCTCTGCTCTCTCACCATCGCGCTGACTTCGTTCGGCCAAGTGCCACCGCCTGCGGCCGCCAGCGCGCCACCCAGGAATCCGGTGGCTCCGGCCGTCCCGCCCGCGGCTACGAGTCCGGTGACCAATCCGGCGATTACGGCGCCAGGAGCGGTGACCTCTCCGGCTGCCACCGCGCCCGGAATTTCGCCGATCGCAGGTACTACACCCGCGACAACCGCCATGTCTCCGGCGACCACGACTACGACCACCGCGGCCACCGCTACGCCCACCGCCACCCCCGCGGCGAGCGCCGCGGCGAGCCCAGCGGCCGACACGGGGATGTTCGATAAGAATTTTTTCGTTGATAATTTCCACAAAGGCGGCCCGATTATGTGGCCGATTCTCATCGTGTCGTTGACTGCGCTGGCCGTGGTTCTCGAGCGTATTTTCTGGTGGCTCGGCCGGTGGATGCGCCGGGATCCCAAGCGGATCGAGAAGGTGTTTACGGCGATCGAAGTGGGCGATGTGGCGGAAGCGTCTCGCTTGTCCCGTGACTCGCGTGATCCCGTGCTGCGCATGATATGGAACGGCCTGAACCATCAACACGCGTCGCTTCAGGGCGCGCTGCAGGTCGCCGCGGGCATCGAGATCAAACGTGCGGGCCGCTTCCTCGTCGTCATGGATACGTTGGTCACGTTGGCGCCGTTGCTTGGTCTGTTGGGAACGATCACGGGTCTGATGAAATCGTTCAGCTTCCTCGGCAACGAAGAGCTGGCCGTCCAAGCGGTCACCGGCGGTATTGCGGAAGCGCTCATCGCCACGGCCTGCGGTCTGGGGATCGCGATTTTCGCGTTGATTCCGTTTAACTTTTTCACCTCTCGCGTGTCTAACTTAGAGTTCGAGTTGCAAACAGCAGCGACGAACCTCGAAGTAATGTTGGAAGCTCAAAACAAGGCGGGACACACCGAAGTGCAGATCCCTGGCACCACGCCGACCTCCGCCACCCGTTCATCCATCTAGACATCCTGTATGGAAGTCGCCTCACCCATCCCTAAAAAACACGCGCGGATCGAGATCATCCCGTTGATCGACATCATGTTCTTTCTCCTCGCGAGTTTCATGATGGTGAGCTTGAGCCAGACCACGATGAAGGGCATGAAGGTCGCGTTGCCCGTCGGAGCATCGGGGAAAACGCAATCAAAGAAAGATTACGTGAGCCTTTCGGTCGATAAAGACGGTTACTATTATTTCGACAAAAACAAGATCGCGCTCGAGGACATTTTGCCCAGGCTCCAGCAGGTTTATAAAACCAATCCAGAGGCTAAGATCTTCATCCGCGGCGACCAGGAAGCGGTCCACGGAAACGTGATTCGGATGCTCGATCAAATCCGCTCGTCCGGTTTTAGTAAGCTCTCCTTCGAAATCAAGAGCCAGGCTTCCGCGGGCGTTCCGGGAGCCACAAAGTAAAGCGATATGCCTGGACCTCTTCTCTATCGCCCCCCACCCAGGTGGCAGGTCTGGGCAGCTTTGGGTGGCGCGGCCGCGATTCATTTCGCGGCGGTGGCGATCGCCTCCATTCATCCCAAGGAGCAGGTGATGGATTTGACCGACATTCCCGAAGCCACGGTAGAGATGTCTATCGAGCAGCAACCTGAGCCGCCTCAACCCACGCCGCCGCCCGAAGAAGAGCCGCCACCACCCCCACCGCCGGAGGCCGTTCCCGAAGATAAGCCCGAGTTCGTGGAAGAAAAGCCGACTCCTCCGCCGAAAAGACCGCCGACGAATAAACCAGTTGCGCCTATCGCAAAACCAAAGCCAGTCGGCCCCATCGGACCGATGTCAATGTCTTCCGCGAAAGCGGTGGCGGTCAGCGCTCCCCGCCCGGAATATCCGTATGAAGCGCGTCGCTCTAAGATCACTGGCAGCGGCGTCTGCGTGATGACTGTGGACCCAAGCAGCGGCAGTGTGACCAATGCGGATATGGCGCAAAGCACGGGTAATCCAATTCTGGATAACGCGGCCACAAGCGCCTTTCGCAGGTGGCGATTCAAACCGGGGACGGTTTCGAGAGTTCGCACTCCCATCACCTTCACCATGAGCGGGGCTCAGTATTAACCACGGAGACCAATCATGAGAATGCGATCGCCCATCCCGAAGAAACATGCGCGGATTGAGATCATCCCCTTGATCGACATCATGTTCTTCCTGCTCGCGAGCTTCATGATGGTCAGCTTGAGCCAGACCCACATGAAGGGCATCCCAGTGAATCTCCCGAGCGCGAATTCGCCGCCCCAGCCGCCCGACGCGAAAAAAGATTATGTCTCCATCCGAGTGACCGAAGGCAATCTCGTCTATATGGACAATGCAGGGGTGAACGATTCCGATATCTTGCCCAAGCTTTTCGCGCTGCATGAAGCAAACAAGGATATAAAGGTGTCCCTTAGTGCGGAAACGTTGGCCACCCACGGCGCCGTGATTGGTGTCCTCGATAAAATCCGTCTCGCTGGCATCACGAAAATCGGCTACCAAATTAAGGCCGCTTCCGTCACGGGTGCTGCGGGGACAGTTCCTGCACCAGTCCCGGGTCCGCCGCCGCCGGCTCCAAATAAACCCTGAGTCCCTCGGACTCAGAATTTAGCGAGCAACGCGGCTCGCAACAGCTGGACGGCTTGCGCGCGGTGGCTAACCCGGTCTTTCTCCACCGAAGAAAGCTCGGCGAAAGTCTGGTCAAATCCGTGGGGTTGGAACACGGGATCGTAGCCAAATCCGGCCGATCCTCGAGGTGCCCCAACGATTATTCCTTCGACCACACCATGGAAAATCCCCAGCACCTCACCCCGTTGCGCGAGCACCACGCAACATCGAAAGCGCGCCGAATGGGAAGCGGGGCTGCGTCGGGTTAGCTCCATGAGAAGTTTCGCGATGTTCGCCGTATCCGAGGCGTTCTCGCCCGCGTAACGCGCGGAGTAAATTCCGGGCGCGCCCTGCAACGCGTCCACTTCGAGGCCTGAATCATCCGCCACGGTCAACTGCGGAAAATGCTTCGACGTCTCCACCGCCTTCAGGATCGCGTTCGCCTCGAACGTGAAGCCTGTTTCCTCGACCGCCGGTAATTCCGTGGCATCCGCGAGGTCGCGAACATTGAAACCATCCCCGAGCATCGCCGTGAATTCCCGCGTCTTGTGCGAGTTCCGGGTCGCGAGAAGAAGACTATGCACGTTGACAGGATTTACAGGATTAACTGGATTAGAATCTTGAGCCGTCGCTTAACAGAATCTCAATCCTTTTAATCCTGTAAATCCTGTCTAATTCTCTGCATGAACGAGCGCCGCAAACCTTATCCTTTCGATCGGATCGAGCCGAAATGGCAGGCGCTCTGGGATGCGCGCCGTGCCTTTCATCCGCCGAATCCCGGCGAGGAAAATTTCGATCCCGCAAAACCGAAGTATTATGTCCTGGATATGTTCCCCTACCCGAGCGGCGCGGGTTTGCATGTCGGGCATCCTGAGGGTTACACGGCTACGGACATCGTCGCGCGCTATAAACGTTTTCGCGGATTCAACGTTCTCCATCCGATGGGTTGGGACGCCTTCGGTCTTCCAGCCGAGCAGTATGCGATTAAGACCGGACAGCACCCGGCCATCACCACGCGGGACAACGTGGCCAAATTCAAAGCGCAACTCAAACGCATCGGGTTTTCCTACGATTGGGAACGCGAAGTAAACACGACCGATCCCGCCTATTATAAATGGACGCAGTGGATCTTCCTCCAGATCTACAATTCCTGGTTCAACCCCGAAACGAACAGTGCGCAACCCATTTCCACTTACCGCGGCGAGGACTGGGACAGCGTCCGCCTAGCCTACGTCGCTGAGGTCGCGGTGAATTGGTGCCAGGAACTGGGGACGGTCCTCGCGAACGAGGAAGTGATCGATGGGAAGAGTGAAGTGGGCGGTTTCCCGGTGGTCCGCCGGCCGATGCGGCAGTGGATGTTGCGAATCACCGCATTCGCGGAGCGGCTGCTCGACGAGCTGCAAGGCTTGGATTGGCCGGAGTCGATTAAGGCGCTTCAGCGAAATTGGATCGGCCGCAGTGAAGGGGCGGAGATCGTCTTTGCGATCGCAAGGGAGGGCGACGCTCCGGCCGAGCCGAAGGCGGGCGGCTCAGCGGGAGCTTCGCCCTCCCAGCTCAGATCCAATGCCGACATTCGCGTCTTCACAACGCGACCTGACACGCTGTATGGCGCCACCTACATGGTGCTCGCGCCGGAAAACCCGCTCGTCGATCAAATTATCACTGCTGAACAGCGGGCCATGGTCGAAACATACCGCGCTGCCATGACGGCGAAATCCGATCTCGAACGCACGGATCTGGCCAAGGAAAAAACGGGCGTCTTCACCGGAGCATTCGCCATCAATCCGGCCAGCGAAGAATGGATTCCAATCTGGATCGCGGATTACGTGCTAATGGGCTACGGCACCGGCGCGATTATGGGCGTGCCGGCGCACGATGAACGCGACCTCGAATTCGCCAGGAAGTTTGATCTCCGAGTCATTCCCGTGGTTCAGGCGCCGGGGAAGACGCCGGAAGAGTCGATCGGCTACCTTGATCCAGGAACCGCCATCAATTCGCCGCTGCTGAACGGACTTGCCCGGGCCGAATCGACCGCAACGATCATTAATTGGCTCGAGCAAAACGGTCACGGCCGCCGTGATATTCGGTATAAGCTGCGCGACTGGCTGTTTTCGCGGCAGCGTTATTGGGGCGAACCGTTTCCCATTATCTGGCGCGACGGAAGACATGAAGCGCTCGCGGAATCAGAATTGCCGCTGGAGCCACCCGTCCTGGAAGATTTCAAACCGACCGGCACCGGCGAACCGCCACTGGCAAAAGCGAAAGATTGGATCCGTTACTCAGAGAACGCCACGCGGGAGACGAACACCATGCCGCAATGGGCCGGCTCCTGTTGGTACTACCTGCGCTTCTGCGATCCGCAAAACGACCAGCGATTTGTGGGAGAGGAAGCGGAGCGTTATTGGATGGGCGATTCAATTGCGGAGACCGGAAACCGGAAACCGGAAAGTAAGGACATCGCCGCGGAAGCTCTCCGCAATCCGAAATCCGAAATCCGAAATCGCCCCGGCGGAGTCGATCTCTACATCGGCGGAGTCGAGCATGCGGTGCTGCACCTCCTCTATGCGCGCTTCTGGCACAAAGTTCTCTTCGATCTTGGCTACCTTTCAAAGCCAGAGCCATTCCAGCGCCTCGTAAACCAGGGCATGATTCTCGGCGAGGACGGCCGCAAAATGTCGAAGCGCTGGGGCAATGTGATCGATCCCCTGGACGTGATTGAAATTTACGGAGCGGATGCTTTTCGCTGTTACGAGATGTTCATGGGCCCGCTGGAGCAGATGAAACCTTGGAGCATGAAGGGCGTCGAAGGCGTGTCGCGTTTCCTGGCCCGGGTCTGGCGGCTGATCATGGAGGAAAATCAGGCCGGCGAATGGATCCTTTCCAGCGCAGTGGCAGAAGCCGATCCGGGCAAGTCCCAGCTCAAAGTTCTGCACGCCACGATCAAGAAAGTTACGGGCGACATCGAGACGCTTTCCTTCAACACCGCGATCTCGCAAATGATGATCCTGGTCAATGCGTTCACAAACACGCCGACAAGATCTGTCTCCGCCTTGCGCACCCTTTTGCTCCTGCTCAATCCGTTCGCGCCCCATCTCACTTCGGAGCTTTGGCAAACTCTGGCGGAAAAATTTCCCGGAACCGGCGCCGAGATTACCGCGCAACGCTGGCCGACATATGACGAGGCGCTGCTGATCGAAGACGAAATCGAGATCGTCCTGCAAGTGAACGGAAAACTACGCGACAAAATTACCGTCGCGCTCGACGCCACGAATGCCGAGATCGAAGCTGCGGCGGTCGCCAACCAGAAAGTGCAAAACGCAGTGGGCGGTCAGACCATTCGCAAGGTCGTCGTTGTCCCTAAAAAGCTTGTCAATATCGTGACCGGTTAGGAACATTGGGCATGCTTAAGGAGTTCAAGGAATTCGCGGTCAAGGGAAACGCCGTCGACATGGCTGTCGGCGTCATTATCGGCGCAGCCTTTGGCGGAATCGTGGCCTCGCTGGTGAAAGACATCATCATGCCCCCGCTCAGTTTGCTCACAGGCGGCCTGGATTTCTCGAACAAGTTTGTAATTTTGCGCGACGCCCCCGGCGGAGGGGTTTTCGCAACCGCCGCCGAGGCCGCCAAAGCCGGCGCCATCACTTGGAACTACGGGATCTTCATCACGCTGATCGTCAATTTCTTGATCGTGGCTTTTTGCATTTTCCTGCTCCTGCGCGCGCTCAACAATATGAAAAAACCTGCGCCGGGCGCCGCCGCGCCGGTGTCGAAAGAGTGCCCGTTTTGCGCCATGACCATTCCGATCAAAGCCACGCGCTGTCCCAATTGCACCTCAGAGATGACGGCAACGACTCGCACGTAGATAAAGCGGAGCGCGTCGTCCCAGCGCGGGCGAAGCGCAAACTGTCATCCCAGGCTGGCGCAGCGCCCCGAGGGACCTCGCAACCGCAGTTGGTCGCTTCCTTGGTTCGCCTTTTGCCGTGATTTGCAGGTGTGAGGTCCCTCGCCGTCTTGGCGGCTCGGGATGACACGCAGGGCGGCGCGTCCCAGCGATAATTGTTAGCTATGCGCTGGTTCGTTTTCGGGCAGCTGCAAGATCCGCTCCGGCGTGCAAAGCCAGATCCGGGCCGGCTCGTCGTGCGTCCATTTCGTGCCACCCGCCCACGGAGAAAAGGCGGGCATGATCCAGCAGCGCGATTGCTGAACGAAAGCCGGACACTTCAACCGAAGACCGGCGCCATCTGAAATCGTTTCAGCGGGATGATGATGCCCAATGATCTGGATCCGGTCCAAGGGCTCGACCGCGCAATGCCCGTGATGAAAGTGGAAACGGTCGGTCTCGAGGGACTCGATCAACTCGATCTTGCCATGCAATTGTCGATCGTGGTTCCCCCCGATTACAATCGCCTCGCAAACACTTCGGATTCTCTCCAGCAATTCTTTCGCTGCCACCGCCGCGGTTCGATCGTGGACGAGGTCGCCGAGAATGATCAGACGGCTCGGCTGGTATTCATCGACCAATTGCAGGAGTCGCTCCGTTATCGAAGCCATCCCCCACATCGGCACGAGCCGGCCCGCCGCGCGCTGGCTCAATTCGTAGCCAAAATGCAGATCGGCCACGGCCAGCCAGTGTTCCCTTTGATGAAAAAGCGCCAGGCGGCCATCCAGCACGATTTCCTCGGCCACGAGTGCTTGATTGGGGCGGAGCGAAGACATTTAGGGCGAGCGGCCGCGCAAGTTATCGCTTGCCAGTCCTGGCTTCAATCGGTATTGAGGCGGCTTCGGCCCATGTCGATCTTTCGAAAATTCGCGTGTCTCGGCGCGCTGGCATCTTTGTTCGCGAGTTGCGAGACGCCCACCACCACTCGAACGGCGCAAACTCCCACTGCTCATGGGCGCCGCATCACCAACGTGCGCACGACGGCCTATACCCATACGGAAAAAGGCGGCCGGCATAATGCCATCGGCCGCTCCTTGTCCGGCGCGAATGTGATGAGCGCGGCCGCCGATTGGTCCCGTTTTCCGCTCGGCACGCGGTTCCGAGTCGTCGGGACCGAGGACAGCTACATCATCGACGATTATGGTGGCGCGCTGGTCGGCACTAATACGATCGATCTCTACAAAACCAGCCGCAAAGCGATGCGGGCCTGGGGCGTGCGCCGGGTCGATATCGATATTTTGGAATGGGGCTCGAAGCAGCTGAGTCTCAAAATTCTTGCGCCTCGCAAGAAAAACGGCCTGGTCCGGCGCATGATCGCCGGGATCGAAGCGAACAAGAGTTAACCGCGGCACACGTGGTTTGTTTTGACGCGCGCACGACCGCGTCCCACCTTCCCCGATGAAAGTTCTCGTCGTCGGCGGAGCGGGTTACATCGGCAGTGTCTGCGCCGAATTGTTGCTCAATGAAGGCCACGCGGTCGGCATTTTTGACAACCTGACCGAAGGCCATCGTCGCGCGGTCGATTCCAGAGCGGAGTTTATCGAAGGCGATTTGGCCGATCGCGATCGCATTAAATCGGCCCTGGCGACGCTCCAGCCCGAGGCAGTCATGCATTTCGCCGCCAGCGCACTGGTCGGAGAATCGATGGAGAACCCGTCGAAATATTTCCGCAACAATATCGCGAACGGATTGAATCTGCTCGACGCCATGGTCGAGACCGGTGTGAAACGGATCGTCTTCTCTTCCACCTGCGCCACATTCGGTCCGCCCGAACGAGTGCCGATCGACGAAACCTTGCCGCAACGTCCAATCAACCCCTATGGCGAATCGAAACTGGCCTTCGAAAAGATCTTGCGCTGGTACGACGATATCCACGGCTTGCGCTTTGTCGCTCTGCGGTATTTCAATGCCGCGGGGGCTTCAAAAAACTTCGGCGAAGAACATCGCGTTGAGACGCATCTCATTCCGAACGTGCTGAAAGTGGCGCTCGGACTAAAGCCTCACGTCGAAGTCTACGGAACCGATTACGACACGCCGGACGGCACGTGCATTCGCGATTACATTCACATCCTGGATCTGGCGCGCGCGCACATTCTGGCGTTGGAGACACCGGGAAGTGAGTCCTACAATCTCGGCACTGGCGGCGGCTCGAGCGTGCGGGAAGTCATTGATGCCTGCCGGAAAATCACCGGGCACAAGATTCCGGTGGTGGAAATGCCTCGCCGTCCCGGCGACCCGCCGCGTTTGATCGCGGCCTCGGAAAAGATCCAGAAGGAACTCGGCTGGCGTCCGCAATTCCAAAATCTCGAAGCCATCATCGAAAGCGCCTGGAAATGGCACCAAAAATTTCCCAACGGATACGGTGATTGACATCCCCAAGGAGCGGCGGTTTCCAAACCGCCGTCGAAAAGCGCTCATTGGAACTACGTCGTGCCCCTTTGACACTGTAGCGGCGGTCTATGACCGCCGAATCTTCGTCGCTGCCGCATTTTGCGGGCGCACGCACGGCGGTCATAGACCGCCGCTACAGAAAAAGAAACACCCGCGGAAACACGTTCCGCGGGTGTTCTCAATCTAAGTTCTAATCTACTGACTTGCCGTTAGGGCTTGGTCGTAGTGGTAGTGGTGGTGGTCTTCTCGTAAGTCGAGATCGGCTTCTGCAGCGTGATCTTGCTCACCACCATGCGGTCGCCGTCTTTCACGTAGGTGTATCTCACCGGCATGTCAGGCTTGAGCATGGACCATTCGACGGTCTTGCCTTCTGAATCAACGACGGTCGTGCTCTTGGTGTAGTAATACTTCACCGGCGCGCTACTCGTCTCCGTGCGGAACGAGATGTAATCCGAGCCCGGCGTGTAAGTCGTGATCATACCCGATCCGTCAACCGTGCTCGTCGACGTAGTGGTCGAGGAGCTGCTGGTCACAGCGGGGTTGGTCGTGGTCGTGGTGGATGAGGTCTGCGCGAAAGCTGAGGTGAGCGCGATTGCGCTGACGGCTCCGGCTGCCAATAGTGTAGTCAATCTGTTTTGTTTCATATTTGTCCTTTGCTTTGGTTAAACGGATGCTCTCCGTCGTGCATTTATCCGACTGCTCGAAGCTGGAGTTTATTCAACCGCACCCTCTTTTCGTAATCGGGGTCAGGCCCGGACGCCTTGGCGTGGCTGGCATTTCACTTCCCAAAAAATAATCCCATGCAATCGCTTCCCGGCTTTCGTGACTTCCTTCCAAAGGATTGCGCCACCCGTAATTATGTCTTCGCGCGCTGGCGTGAAGTCGCGCGACGATATGGCTTCGCGGAATGGGACGGACCTCTTTTGGAGCCAACGGCTCTCTACACAAAAAAGAGCGGTCCGGAGATTGTGGCGCAGCTTTTCAATTTCACAGACAAGGGCGACCGCGAAGTGGCGATGCGTCCGGAGCTTACGCCTTCTCTGGCGCGCGTCGTCGCGGCGCATGACCGCGAATTCAAGAAGCCCCTCAAGTGGTTTTCAATCCCGCAATGTTTTCGGTATGAGAAGCAACAACGCGGCCGGCTCCGCGAGCACTACCAATTCAACGCCGACATCATCGGCGAATCATCCCTGGAAGCGGATGTCGAATTGATCGCGCTCTGCGTCGACCTCCTGCGCGCGTTTGGTTTTACGGCGGAAGATGTCGTCGTCCGCGTGAGCGACCGCGAATTTTGGATGGATTTTCTTCGGGCCCACGACGTGCCGGAAGAACGCTGGGAGGAAGTCCTGCAAACCATCGACAAGAGCGAGCGCGAACCGCGGGAGAAAACCGCGGCGCGCTTGGGTCTGCTGGCCGAGCCCGCGTTCAAGATCCTCGATGGCGAGGGTGAGAGCGAAAAACTGAATCGGCTTCTGGCCGCGCTCAAAGATCGCGGCCTGGCTGAGTTTGTGAAAATCGATCTCGGGATCGTGCGCGGGCTTGCTTATTATTCCGGGGTCGTCTTTGAAGCATTCGATCGCGCGGGTAAACTGCGCGCCCTCGCCGGCGGTGGCCGTTACGATAATTTGATTCATCAGCTCAGCGATGGAGCTGTTTCGCTTCCGGCGATTGGTTTCGCCATGGGCGACGTTGTGCTGAGTGAGTTGATCACCGAGCACCCGGCGGCCAAAGCCAAGATGGATGAAGCGATCGCCGCGCAACAGAACCTCGACGTTTACGTCGTCATCGCGAAAGAAGAGCGCCGGGCCGACGCTCTCGCGCAAATCCAAACACTGCGCGACCGAGGCTATCGCGTGGATTTTCCGTTGACGCCCGCCAAGGTGGGAAAGCAGTTTCAGACCGCCGAGCAGCTCGGCGCGCGGATCGCGATTCTGTTCGGCGACGAGTGGCCGCAGGTTAAGTTAAAGAACATGGTCAGTGGAGAACAAGAATTGGTCCAATCCGACGCGTTGTCAGGCCACTTTAAGGAACTTTTTTGACCAGCCCTGCTTACCTTTTATACTCTCTCAATGCTCGACCAGATCCGACAAGCAGTGCGCAAAGTTCCGTTCGAGCCTTTTTGGATTGAATTGAGTAGCGGGTATTTGATTCCAGTGCCTCATCCGGATCACATCTTCATCGGAAAGACGCGCGTTGCGGTGGAGGACGATAAAGGGGTAATCGACGTAACGTCAGCCCTGCACATGACCCGCATCAGATGGCAGGAGCACGGGCGTCCCGCATAGATCGCCTCCTCCTCCGTGTACCGCACGCATCACTGCAATCAATTGACCAAGGCTCACGTCGGCCAGCCGGCCACGCTGGCCGGGTGGGTGCATTCACGCCGCGATCACGGGGGCGTCATTTTCATTGATCTGCGCGATCGCGAGGGACTCACGCAGGTTGTTTTTCGCCCAGAGGAAAACCCAAAAATCGCGGGCGAGGCGCACCATCTCCGGAGCGAAGACGTGATTCAAGTAACCGGACGGGTTGCTCCCCGATTGGTCGGGACGGTCAACCCCAAGCTCTCGACCGGTCAGATCGAACTGATCGTCGATCAACTGCGCATTTTGAATCGTTCTGACGCGCTGCCCTTTCCTCTCGACGCCGACGTGGCCAACGAAGATTTGCGTTTGAGCTATCGCTACTACGATCTGCGCCGGCCGCAGATGACGCGCAATTTGCGATTGCGCCACAAGGTCACCAAAGCGACGCGCGATTTCCTCGATGAAAAAGGCTTCGTGGAAATCGAGACCCCGATTCTTTCCAAGAGCACACCGGAAGGCGCTCGCGATTTCCTGGTCCCGAGCCGTCTGCTCAAGGGAAAATTCTACGCGCTGCCCCAGGCGCCGCAGCAATACAAGCAGTTGCTCATGGTGGGCGGGATCGAGAAATATTTTCAGATCGCGAAATGTTTTCGCGACGAAGATCTGCGCGCGGACCGCCAGCCGGAGTTTACCCAGATCGACATCGAAGCGTCATTCGTCGTCCCCGAGGACATCTTCGTTTTGGTCGAGGGATTGCTCGCGGCGCTGTTTCGCGCCGCGCAAGGCGTGGAAATCTCCACGCCATTTCCACGCCTGACCTACGCGCAGGCGATGGATGAATTCGGAAGCGACAAGCCCGATCGACGCTTTGCCCTCCGGCTGATCGATCTGGCCGATATTTTCCGTTCGAGTTCCTTCAAGATGTTTCGAGGCGCGCTCGATTTCGGCGGCGCGGTCAAAGCGATCAATGCGAAGGGGTTCGCAAACCTCACGATCGGACAGAGCGACGAACTGACCGCGATGGCGAAACAATACGGCGCGAAAGGACTCGCCTTTATCAAGGTGGAAAATGGGGAGTGGAAATCGCCGATCGTAAAATTCTTCACCGATGAGGAGAAGGAAGCGCTGCGCTCAAAACTGAAGGTCGAAGAAGGTGACCTCATCCTGTTCGCGGCGGACAAATGGGAAGTCGTTTGCGAAGTCTTGGGACGGATTCGGTCCCGGATCGCCGAGATGCAAAAGCTGACGGCCGGCTCCAGCCAGCTCGACTTTTTGTGGGTCACCGACTTTCCGCTCATGGCGTTCAGCGCCGAGGAAAACAAATGGAACGCGGTGCATCATCCTTTCACCCGGCCAAAGAACGAAGACATCGCGAAGCTCGAAGCGCAGAACTTCGGCGAAGTGCGCGCGGAAGCGTACGATGTTGTCCTCAACGGCGTGGAACTGGGCGGCGGGAGCATCCGGATTCACGAACCGGATTTGCAGGCCAAAATCTTCGCGGCGCTCGGCGTGAGTGAGGAAGACCAGCAAACGCTTTTCGGGCATATTCTGCGGGCTTTTCGCCTCGGCGCTCCACCGCATGGCGGCATTGCGCTCGGTCTCGATCGAATCGTGATGTTGATCTGCGGCGAGGAAAGCATCCGCGAAGTGATGGCTTTCCCGAAAAACAACCGCGGCATCGACTTGATGTCGCATTCACCCAGCGACGTGGATCAACGCCAGCTTCGAGATTTGGGAATCAAGCTGGCCGACGAGAAGAAATCAGGACAGGATTAACAGGATTTCAGGATTGCTTATGGAGGAAGAATTTCATCCCGAACAGGTCAAGGCCCTGAGGAAAATGACGCCGGCGCAGCGGCTCAGGAACGGATTGGAATTCATGGAACAAATGCGGCAACTCAAAGCCGCTGCCTTGCGCGCGCGCCATCCCACCTGGACAACGGAACAGATCGCTCAGGCGTTGCGCGAATTCGTCCAGCATGGCGCTTCCTGAAACCGTGGCGCTGATCGCGGACCGGCTGAATGCCACCGGCGCAATCTGGATGACGACTGGTTCGATCGCCGCGATGACTTATGGCAATTACCGCGTCACCAGTGACATCGATATCATTTTAGTTCTGCCCCCATCCAATGTTGGAAAAATGGGCGCGGCCTTTCCCTTGGATGAATTTTACTGCCCGCCCTTGGACGTAATCTCCATTGAAGCAGCGCGAACAGAGCGCGGTCATTTCAATTTGATCCATCATGAGACCGGTTTTAAGGCCGATATTTACATTGCTGGCACGGATGAGCTAACCCAATGGGCTTTCGCGCACCGGCAAAGGATCCCGTTTGCTGAATCGATTCTGTGGGTCGCCCCGCCCGAGTATGTCATTATCGGCAAACTGGAATTTTTTCGAGAAGGCGGCAGCGAGAAACATCTGCACGATATTCTCGGGATGTTGAAGGGAACTGAAATCGACCGCGCTTTCCTGGAAAAAGAAATCGCATCGCGCGGGCTGACCGAGGGCTGGAGCAAGTGCGAACTGTCGGCCGAAATAGACCCGCTTTGACCAAATTGAAGGCCGGTCGTATAAGTCAGCCTGCTCTTTGGGTCAACTCCCGAGGCGAGAGCTCCAACACCCCCCGGCGCGAAATTCAGAGTTAGCGTCGGAACAGAACCCGCAATAACGCGGCAATCCGGGGGAACGCCTTGAGAAATTCGGAGGGCGTAATAAACAAACATTGTGAATTCGGATCACTTCGCGGACTCCGGCCGGCTGCTGTCACGTGTCACACACGCCGTGCAGCGTGGCGAACGGGTTACCTTCTTGTTAGGCTCGGCTTTGACAGCTCCCGGAAGCAATGCCCGTGAAATTGGCGTTCCCGACGCGAGTGCAATGGTAGAAGAGGTTCTTCGCAGTTTTCAGAGCACCGATGAATTCCCTGCTCTTCAGCAGCTCGTGGCACAAACGGACACCCGCCAGCGCTATCAAGAAGCAATGAAGTTTGTCCTCGATTGCCGGGGACAAGACTCCTTGAATTCGATAATACGCGGATCCGTGCTCCGGGCTCGAGTTAGGGAAAACGGCTCGGAAATGGACCAACAGGCGCTCGAACTTGACACTGCTGGATGGCATTTGCGACCGGCCGTACGCGCTGTTGGTCAACTCGTCACGGCGCACCCCACAATTTTTGCTGCCCCTTTATTAACTTCAAATTTCGATCCACTAATCGAAGTCAGTATTCGTACCGCCGGTGGAATTCCCGCTGCGATTTTTTTGGCGGCAGACGGCCAGTTTTCGAATGTCTTGGCACCAGGAACGTGTCAAGTCGTGCATTTGCATGGCTATTGGCGGGGCAGCGACACTTTGCATACTCCCGGGCAAATCACGCGAAACAGACCCCAACTTAAAGGCTGTCTGCGAACTCTTTTGCGCGAAACAACGCTCGTGGTGATCGGTTACGGCGGATGGAGTGACGTGTTTACTCGGACGTTAGTCGAGGTCATTCGCGAGCAGACGGAATCCCTCAATGTACTATGGACCTTCTACTCTGACAGCGACGAAAATATCAAAGATTCAAATGCACTCTTACTTGAACAGTTCGAGCCTCTCGCTGGCCAACGCGTCATCTTTTACAAGGGCGTTGACTGCCACGTTTTTCTACCTCGTCTCCATGAGAAGTTTTCCCCTCCGAAGAGTACAGAGATCTCTGTTCCTCCCGATGCTGTAAGTTTAAAAGGAGTGCCCGTTCAACAACGGGGGGGGTATCCCCCTCTCGCCACGACTTGGGTCGGCCGCGAGGCCGAGCTCCGAATTATGTTATCAAGTCCGGCGAAGGTAATTGGAATTACCGGTATGGGCGGTACGGGAAAGTCAACTCTTGCCGCGAAGTACCTTGAGCAGCGACTTGGCGCCGACGAGACCAACATTTGGTGTTGGGCGGATTGTCGAGAGCAAAGCAACACGCTTCACACCCAACTAGTTCGCATGATCGAACAATTGTCGGGTGGACGAATCCGTGGTTCACAATTGGAACAATCCAATAGCGACAACGTTATTGAAGTTCTTTTGGAACTGCTCGGGGACGCTCGTGCAATTCTGGTCTTCGATAACATCGATCAGTACGTTGACGTAGCGGAGAACACCGCGGTCGGCACTATGAACCGGCTCATAGAGTTAGCGTTGGGGCGCATCCATAATGCTCAATTTGTGATCACCGGCAGACCACGTTTAGAATACGACGCTTCGGGTTTTCTACAGGTCGAAATGAGCGGTCTTTCTCCGGACGAAACCCGAAAACTCTTCGAAATCATCGGCGTCCGATTGGATCCGGCGACCGCAGCCGAAAAGATTTCGCAGGTCCACAAATTGACGGCAGGGCATCCGCTTGCGCTAAATTTGATTGCCACTCAGGTTGCGAAAAACAAAGCAGATTTTGACGAGCTTTTGGTCAAGCTTAAGGGAGGCATCGAGGCGGGAATTGAGAATCCGATTCTCCGGAATATTTGGGACACGCTTAATCCAAAGCAGCAGATTGTTCTGCGTTACCTTGCCGAAATCGTTCACCCCGAATCCGAACAGCGCGTTGCAAGTTATTTCGGAAGCACCCTGAACTACAATCAGTTCAGCAAAGCTATTAAGGCATTGAAATCGCTGAACCTAGTAGTCGTAAAGTCTCCGGGTGGAGAATCACCAGATACTATCGAGCTTCATCCACTTATCCGTGATTTCATCCGGCGGAGGTTTCAACTGAATGAGCGGACACCTTATATAGATTCAATCATTCGGTTCTGTGATCGGATGATTGGTAAGTTTCGAACTGCAATTAGTGGGGCACCTTGGAGCGTACTAGAAAACTGGACTGCAAAGGTAGAATTATGTCTTCAATCGGGGCGCATCGCCGATGCGTTGGACGCACTGCTCGAAGTCCAGAACTCATTGATCAAGGGGGGATACGCTGAAGAGTTTGTGAGACTCGGTTTGGAACTATTGAAGCTCTACGAACCCAAACAAGACGACGACAATCTTTCTAAGTATGACGATTTGTGTCAGGAATTAACCAAGAATCTTTCTCAGCTCGGCCGAACTCAAGAAGCGGACGACTTGATAGAGTCTATCGCAAGAACGGTAATCGGTAAGACAGCACGCTATGTCATGGTGTGCCACATAAGGTCATACTCATATTGGCTTCGGGGGGATTTTGCGCTGGCGAAAAAATGGGGAGCCGAGGGCGTAAAGATCAAGTCAGCGTCCAATTTGGACACGGTGCACGACTGCGCCCATGACCTTGCGCTGGCACAACGCGATTCCGGTGACACCCAACCGGCACTGGACTATTTTTTGGCAGGGGAAAAACTTGAAGATGTAATTACCCGAAAACATTTCCAACCGGAGCGCGGTGGGCATTACTACGGGAACATCGGGCGGTGTCTACAATTTCAAGGTGACCACCAAAGCGCTCTTGAGTGCCTTCGGAAATCCGCGCGACTGCTAGATGACGAAATAAGCTCGAACACTCTCATGAACAACGGGTGGGCTGCATTTTGGATAGGAGAAATTCTCGAGGCAAAAAATCAATTCGAGCCAGCTTTTGCGGCATTCCGACGAGCTGCGGCCAAATGGAAAACTGTTTCACCCGCCCGATCGCGAGAAGCAACACAGGCCGCCGAACGCGTCAGGGAGGAGCTACCTTCAGATGTAATACTCCCGACCACTGATTGGGAATGCGATCAGGCATTCGTCAGCTGGGTCCAAGAGAAACAATAGTGGCTCTATCCGAGGACATCAGTCTATTCGGGCATCAGGCACCTAATGCGGGCGGCTCCGGAAAAGAAATCGCTACATTAAATCTTAGAATCGTGCCGACGAAAATGCACCCGGGGAATTCCATCACGGGCAACCAATCGGGCTGGGAATAGAGTTGGGTGCCGAAGATTCTGGCGACGTTATTCGGACCGCTCAGAATCGCCACGACGACGAAACCGACAATCATGGTGAGGATGTTACCGAAGGTTTTCCTTAGCGATCGCGGCCGTGCCGAGTAGGCGCGGCCGCGACGTGTGTCCGCGCCGCCGCGATCTGGCTCTGCGGCGTGCGGAAGAGGACGCTAATGGCGAAGGTGACGACGCACCCTATGAAGACGAACCAGGGCCACGCGATTTTCGGCCACCACTCGGGCATGAACCACCCGAAATTCCATTCGACGGGCACGACCTTTCCGGTGAAAAGGGCCAGAAGATCGAAAGCGGGAATCGTGATCTTGCACAACACGAGCACGGAGCTGATGCCGACAATCATGGCCACGACGTTCACGCCGTCGCGGCCGCGGCTGCGCGTCAGCATTCCTAAGAGAAAAACTGCGAGCAATGCCCCATAGGTGTAGCCAAGGATCCCGATCGCGATCGGGATGATGGTTAGCTTGGCGTCGTGGAGCACCGCGTTGGCCGCCACGGTTGCGACGACGATCATGAGAATGCCGAAAACTCCAGTCGAGATTCTGGCCGCACGAATAGACTGACGATCGGTTGCGCCCGGCCGAATGTACGGAAGGTAAAAATCCTTGGTGAAGCTCGTGGCGAGCGCATTGAGGGCGGCAGAGGTGGAGCCCATCATCGTGGCGAAAACACCGGCAATGATCAGGCCGCGAAAAACCACGGGCATTTCGTGCACGATGTAGTGACCGAAGATTTCGTTATCCGAGGCAGGCATCGTCGCGCCGGGAACGACCGCGTAATAAACGGAAAGGAGAATGCCGACGGTGAGGAACGCCATCGCGATCGGCAAATCCATCACGCCGCTCAGGATGAGGGAGAGTTGGGACTTCCGGTAATTGGGCGCGGTCAGCATCCGTTGCACACTGTCCTGATCGGTGCCGTGAGTCGCCATCGTCACCAAAGTGGAGCCGATGAACGCGGCGAACAGTGTGTACGGTTCTTCGAACATCGCTTTCATGGCCGCGCCGAAGGGCAGCTGTGAATTCCAACCGGTTTGGAAGAATTTAACGTTACCGAGCCCACCGAGGTTTTCTTTCACGGTGTCGAAGCCTCCCGGAATGTGCCGGAGCAGCAGAAAAATCGCGAAGATCACGGCGCTGAACATCAGCACGACCTGGATCAGATCGGTCCATACGACCGCCTTGATTCCGCCCACCGCCGTATAAATCGTGGTGATGACGGTGACGAAAATGATGCCCCAGACGTAGGTGTTCAAACTCACGGGCAGCGACGGAAAGAGGTAACGCCAGATGACCACCATGATCGCGCCGCCAAGGTAGAGACGGACGCCGATCCCCAGCACGCGAGTGAAGAGAAAAATTCCGCTCGCCATGTTCTTGGTCATGGTGCCGAAGCGGACGGTGAGAAATTCGTAAACGCTTTGAACCCGATAGTCGTAGTACGGTTTGATAAAAGTGAACGCGACGACGATCCGCGCCAGGATCGTGCCGATGACGAGCTGCCCGTAGAAGTACCCCCTGGTCTTGAAGCCTTCGGCGGGCGTTCCCAGAAAAGTCGCGGCGCTTGTTTCCGCGGCGATGATCGACCCCAGCACGGCCCACCACGGGATCGACCGGCCGCCGAGCGCAAAATCCTGGAGGTTTTTATTTCGCCGGCCGGCCCAAAGTCCCAGAGCCACGATGCCAAAAAAATAGGCTAGCAGAACGATTGTATCGATCAGCAGCCGGGAGTTAAAGACGGGGTCTGGCATTCCGTCGTCTAGCTTCCAGAAAAAAGAGGACGCGGAAAGCGGTTTCTAACAAGGAGCGGCGGTCTCCAGACCGCCGACGAATCCGCTCGACGCTCAACTTTTATTTCGGCGCGTCTTTTCCTTCAACCCGGCTTCGGCGGTTTGGAAACCGCCGCTCCTTGGGAGATGATTCTCCGTGCGAACTAATTTCCTGAGAGAAACCACGGCTCCGGATTTCAATCTGGCCGGCACGCTCGATTCCGGCCAGGTGTTCCATTGGGAAAAATGTGGCAACGGATATGTGGGAACGATCGGCTCGACCGGCGCTTACGTGGAGCAGCGGGGAAATCGGCTCTCGTTTAGCGGCGTCACGGCGAAGGTGTTACGGAATTATTTCGCGCTCGATCATCCGCTCGGTGAGATTTGCCGGTCGTTCCCCGACGATCCGGCGATGTGCGCGGCGCGGGATTTTTGCGAAGGCTTGCGCATCATACGGCAACCGCGCTGGGAATGTTTGGCCACGTTCATCACCTCATCGATGAAGCAGGTGGCTCACATTCGTCAGATGTCGCGGGCGCTCCGCGTTAGATACGGTACCCCGGAGCTCGTGAGGGATGGCGAAGTGCATTCGTTTCCGGCTCCGGACCGGATCGCGAAACTCTGTGAAGGAGACTTGCGCGCGTGCGCGCTGGGTTACCGGGCGAAAAATCTGCTGGCCACGGCGCGCCTCGTCACTTCCGGCGCCGCCGACCTGGAACAATGGAACGAATTCTCCGACGAAGCATTGCGGGCGCGTCTTTGCGAGCTGCCGGGCGTGGGCGCGAAGGTTGCTAATTGTGTGATGCTCTTTGCCTACGAGCGACTGCGGGCGTTCCCGATCGATGTCTGGATCGAGCGCGTCTTAAAGGAGAAATATTTTCCCCGGAAACGGAAGGTAACCCCCATGCAACTCCGCGAGTTCTGCGATACCTATTTCGGCGAACACGGGGGGTACGCGCAGCAATATTTGTTTCATCATGCTCGAAAAGGCGGGGCCGCTCCCCGAACGACCGCGAAATAAGATGGAGGCGCGCAGGTTGTTAGGCCGGGCGTTCTGCGATATTATCCGGCCAATTGGAGAGCTCTGGAGGGCAGGCCAAAGTATCCTTGAGCAATCGGCGATCCGGAGCGGTCTCACTGAATGATGGAACAAATGAAAGAGCGCCGAAAACTCGCGTTGGCGATTTTCATCTCGCTCTTCCTGCACCTCGCGGTCGGATTCTCGCTCGCGACTTTCGGCAGCGTATTTACTCCGACCCCGCCCCTCGAGGACAAACCGGTTGAGCTCACCTTCGTCGATCTGTCCGAACCGCCGCCGCCGCCGTCCGTCCCAAAGAATCCGCCCTACATGGAGACTGCGCCGGACAAGGAATCGCCGGAGAAGCCGAAAGAGCAGACCTTTGAATCGAACGCAAACTCGATGGCCGCGAGCCAACTCCCCGCCACGGGCGATTTGCCGCTCCCATCTCAGGACGGGAAGGATCGGCCCGAGATGAATTTGCAGACGCAGCAATTCTCGCTCGCGGCCGATGGATCGCAGCCGAAGCCGGAAGCGCAATCTACGATCGCGCCGGAACCGAAACCGACTCCTCCGTTGACACCGGCACCGAGCGCCAAACCATCCGAGGCACCCAGCGTCAAACCGACCGCGCCGCCGGTTTCCACCCCGGAACCGGAGCAGTTCGCGATGTTAACCTCGACACCGCCGCCCCCGATCAAGGCGCCGGACGAAGTCGAGGCCACTCCTCCACCGGTGGTCAGCGCTTCACCGCCGCCTCCCGCGCCGAGGCCCAAGCCGGAAGTGGCAGCTTCCAGTTACCAAGCGCAAAGGCAGCAGACTCGAATCACTGGCCAGCTCAGCAATCGCGGACCTTCCTCAGTAAATGCGGTCGGAACGCCTCTGGGCCGGTACCAAAAGGCGGTCTCGGACGCGATCGGCTCGCGCTGGTATTACTATATGAATTCGAAATTGGACCTCGTCAGCATCGGGACGGCGCACATCTACGCGGAAGTGGACGCCAAAGGGCATTTGCAAAAGTTGCAGGTGGTCTCGAACAATGCGAACGAAGCGTTCGCGAACATCTGCTTGCAATCGTTTCAGGAAGCGCGCATTCCTCCCATTCCGCCCGACCTGATCACAGCCTTGCCCGAAGGCAGAATGCCCGTGGATTTTTCCTTTACCGCCTACTCCAACTAACGATGACCGAGTTCGACCACCGCTCATGACCGAAACAGTTCAGACCATGGTGAGCTTTTTCACCAGAGGCGGTCTCTTTATGTGGCCGCTGCTCGCCTGCTCCATCGTGACCGTGACGACGATCGTTCTGAGCGTGCTGACTTTGCGCGAGAAAAAAGTCTTGCCCCTGGTAGTCGAGAGCGAAATCGAGCGGCTTGTCCCCGGAGGGAGCGCGGAGCGGCTGATGCGCATCGTGAACGACGATAATTCCTCCCTCGCGCGCATCACGCGGACGGCGTTGCAGCATATGCGCTGGCCGCGCGCGGAAAATATCGAGTTCGCGCAAACGAAAGCGCGCGCCGAATTGGTGCGGCTCGAGCGCGGGCTGATCGTGCTCGAAGTCGTCACCGGCATTGCGCCGCTGATTGGGTTGATCGGCACCGTCTCAGGCCTGGTGCAGGTTTTCTCAGGGCTCGGTTTGAGCAGCGGCGCGGCCGACACGAAGGCCGTGGCGCTCGGCATTTCCATGGCGCTCAACTGCACCATCTTCGGCCTCTCCATCGCGGTGCCGAGCTTGATTGGTTTCAGTTACTTTTCGAAGAAGGTCGAAGTGCTCTCTGTCCAGATGGAATCAATCGTCTCGGATTTGATCGCCAAGTGTTATTACGGCCGAACGGGCAGCGAAGAGGCCCGGTTATCGCGCGCAACGGTGCCGGCCAGCGCCCCGGTCGCGTGACGCGCACGCTGGTGTTGCTCCCATGAAGATCGCAGTGCGGAAAAGACGGGCGCCTTCCATCATCATTGTTTCGCTCGTCGATATCCTGACGATCTTGCTGATCTTCTTTGTCGTCTCCACCACATTCAAGAAGGATCAGCCCGAAGTTCAAATCAACCTGCCGGAATCGAAAACTGCGGCGAACGTAGCGGCCGAGTTCGAGCACGCGGTCGTGAGCGTGAACGAGAGCGACGAAATACGGCTCGATGGCCAGGTGGTCACCGCGGAGGAACTGGAAACATCCGTGAGGAATCTCCCGTCCACGCGCAAGTCGGCGCTGGCCTTGCAAGCCGACAAGAAAGCTTCGTTCGGCACGATCGTTAAAGTGATGGACGCCTTGAAGCTCGCCGGCGTGAAAAACCTGCCGGCTTTCACCCGCGGTGAAAAATGAGATTGCCGATCAAGAAATACGGCGATCCGATTCTGCGCGCCAAGGGCAAACGCGTCGAGAAAGTGGATGAGCGAATTCGTGCTCTCGCGGCTGACATGCTGGAGACGATGCACGCCGCGAATGGCGTCGGCCTCGCCGCCCAACAAGTGGGCGAGGCGCTTCAGCTCACAGTCCTCGATGTTTCACAAGTGGAAGATCGCCCGAGCTGGATGAAACTGAATGGCGCGGAGGTGGATCCCGCCAGCACAATGCCGCTCGTCCTGCTCAATCCCACAGTGCGACTGCACGAAGAGACCGACGCCGGGAACGAGGGGTGCCTCAGCTTTCCCGACATCAACGCCGAGATCGAGCGCGCTATCTCGATGGAGGTGGAAGCGCAGACGCTGGAAGGAGAAACGGTTCGGATCGAAGCCGCGGGGTTGCTCTCGCGCGCGCTCCAGCATGAGGTCGATCATCTGAATGGCATTTTGTTTATCGATCGGATGAGCTCGGTGGCGAAGGCAAGCCTGGCCAGCCGGCTGAAGCGGTTGCAGCGGGAAACGGCGGGGAGGTAGCGCGACCTCCCAGCTTGCGACCCAAACAAAAACCAGGCTGGAAGCTCGCGCTACCTAGATCGCCTTATACGTCACCGTGATGCTGCGAAACACCATCGGATCGCGTTGCGCGGAAAAATAAAAAAGCTCCAGCATCGTGCCGCCCACAATCCATTGATAGCCGACCAGCGTCTGGATCACGTCGGAATCGGTATCGCGCGAGCGCGAAACTAATTTTCCGGTACCGAACTTCGCATCGAAGTAACGGCGGATTTCTCCCATTCGGTCGTTGTAGCGCTCGATACTCCAGTCTGGATATTCGTACTGTAATTCCACCTCGACCAGAAAACCCTCCTTAAAGGTGAAGAGCGTTCGTTTGAGACCGGGTTGCACGAGTCCCTCCACGGTCCACACGTCCCGTTTTTCCTTGCGTTCTTTGGAGACAATCTTCGCCTTTGCTCCCAGAAGGACTTGCTCCACCTTCGTCATCGAGTCATTCCAATGAAATCCGAAGGGCGGCGGAATGTCATCGACCGCCTGCGCCGGAATGACGGAAACCAGCAGCAGGACCACTCCCGCCAGAAAAGAAGGCACGCTCTCGACTCTGCTTTTGATTCCGCGGAAAGAGTTGGAACGCATTTTCAGGGGTCGCGACAATTGATCCGAACGCGGATTCGGCAGCAACGTTGCGCGTGCGAGCGGGTTGGGTCAACTTCCGCGCTCAGCGGAATCCGCGAGTGCATCTCCGCAACGCCGGACGCGATTTTTCGTCAAGAATTTTTTGAACCGCAAATGAAAATAAAGTTCAGCTTTTTGCTTGTCGCATTTCTTGGCGGTTTCTACTCTCAAGCCGCTGGCAGAGAGGGAATCGAGCTGGTGTTAATAAGATGTGAACAGTTTTGCCCAATCACCAAGAGCTAGAATGAGTATAACCCCAGCCAGAGCGCACGCAGCGAGACGTCAGACCTTGCTTTCCCCCGGCACCGGCGTCGCGCCCGCTGGCGGAAATCCCATTTTTCCCTCGTATAACACAAATTCTGCGCCGATTTTGGAAGAATCCCTCGCGAGACACATCCGGAGAAACCGGCCCCCCGAAGTACCTTACACCTCGCAATTTTCGCTTCCGCCTCTCGCCGAGGTGGTTGTTTAACGCTGTTAACAAGTCGGTATGGAAGAGAACTACGCTCAGCTGTGGCAGAAATTGTCGGCAGCGCTCAAACCGCAGGTGAGTCCGGATACTTTCAAGCGCTGGTTCTCCGCCGTGACCTTGGTTCACGCGACGGAGGACGCGTTCACCTTCCGCGTTCCAAACAACATCTATCAATTCTGGATCGAGAGTAATCATATGGCGGCCGTGCAGGCCGCGATCGTCACCGCTTTTGGCGCGCCTCGCACTGTGAAATTTTCCTCCGCTTCGGATGGTCCCGTGGAACGGGAGGAAGAAATGCTCTCGGAGAATTCCGTGAAGGAATCGGCGCGCGATAATTCACGGGACGCAAAGCAATCCAGCACCGCGCTCGGGCTGAATCCGCGTAACAGTTTCGAATCGTTCGTCATCGGGCCGAACAATGAGATTGCGCACGCGGCCAGTCTCGCAGTCGCGAAGTCACCGGCGCGAACCTACAACCCGCTCTTCATTTACGGCGGCGTCGGATTGGGCAAGACCCATTTGATGCAGGCGATCGGGCAACACGTGGGGATGTACAAAAAGAACGCGAAGGTCATGTACCTTTCCAGCGAGCTTTTCATCAACGAATTCATCGACGCGATCCAACACAATAACCTGGTCAAATTTCGCAAACGTTATCGACAGGCGGATCTCCTTTTAATCGACGACATCCAATTCCTCGGCGGCAAGGAACGATCGCAGGAAGAATTTTTCCATACTTTCAACACGCTCTTCGACGGGCATAAACAAATCGTCCTCTCGAGCGATCGTCCGCCGTCAGAGATCGCGAATCTCGAGCACCGGCTGGTCTCGCGCTTCGAATGGGGGCTCACCGCGGAGCTCCAGCCGCCGGACGTGGAAACGCGCATGGCGATCCTGCGGAAAAAGGCGGACACGCTCGGGATCAAGCTTCGCGACGAAACTTTCGAATTCCTGGCCACGCGCATTCGCACGAATGTCCGCCGGCTGGAAGGCGCGCTCATGCGCGTGGCTTCGTTCGCCTCGCTCAGCATGGGCAAGGAATTGACCAACGAGGTGGTCGAGCATCTGCTGAAAGATATTCTCCAGGAAGAAGCGCGGCATGCGGTCACGATCGAGCAGATCCAGCGGCGGGTAGCGGAACATTACGACGTGCGCCTGGCCGATATGACCAGCAAGCGCCGCCCGGCCAACATCGCGTTCCCGCGCCAGATCGCGATGTATCTCGCGAGAGAATTGACCAAGGCGTCGCTCAACGAAATCGGCGACGCCTTTGGGGGGCGCGATCACGGCACCGTGCTTCACGCATGCAAACTGGTGAAGCGCCGCATGCAGGAGCAGGATAACCTTCGACAAACCATTTCATTCATCGACAGCGCGCTGAAGCGTTGATGACTGGACGCTGGGACGCAGGAAACGAGATTGCGGTTGCCGAATAAAATCGTAAGCCTTACATCTTAGCTTTCCGTACCTGCATGAAATTTAGCGTCACGAAAGAAAAACTGCTCGAAGGTTTGGCCCAAGTACAGAACGTCGTCAGCACTCGCACGACGCTTCCGATTCTTTCCAATGTTTTGTTGCAGGCCAAAGGCAACGAGGTCCATCTCACCACGACCGATCTCGATGTCGGCGTGCGCGGCAGTTTCGAAGCGAACGTCGAGAAGGAAGGCGCCACCACCCTGCCGGCCCGTCGCCTCTTCACCATCATTCGCGAATTGCCTTCGAGCGAAGTCCAGGTCGAAGTGGACGGAAAGAACGCGGCGTCGATCAGAAGCGCCCAGAGTTTTTTCAAAATCCTCGGGCTGCCGGAAGAGGAGTTTCCGCCCCTGCCAAAATTCGACAGCGCGAAAGTGATCACGATCCGGCAGAAAGATTTGCGCGATGGTTTGCGGAAAACTTCCTATGCGATTTCGACGGACGAAACGCGTTACGTCCTGAACGGCCTGCTCTTCAGCCTCAAGGAAAACAAGCTCACGCTCGTCGCCACGGATGGGCGGCGCCTCGCGATGGTGGACATCGAGCTGGAATTTCCGCGCAGTCACGAAGCCGATATCATCGTGCCGACCAAAGCGGTCACGGAGTTGCAGCGGCTGCTGACGGATGATGGCGAAGTGAAAATGAGCGTCGGCAGCGGCCAGATTGCCTTCGACCTGAACAACACGCTGCTGGTTTCAAAACTGATCGAAGGAAATTATCCGAATTATCGCCAGGTCATTCCTTCCGAAACGAAGGAGCGAGTCACGCTCGAGCGCGAGACGTTTCTGAATTCGCTGCGGCGCGTGTCATTGCTCGCGAGCGACAAATCGAATTCGATCAAACTGAATTTTACCAAGAACAACATCGACATTACCGCCAACACGCCGGAAGTCGGCGAAGCCAAGGAGTCGCTGGCGGTGGTTTACAAGGGCCGGGATTTTTCGATCGCGTTCAATCCGGAATTTTTCATGGCGCCGCTGCGTAACCTGACCGACGACGAAGTCTTTCTCGATCTCATCGATGAGATGAGCCCCGGCGTGTTGAAAATTCAGACGCCGTTTCTTTATGTGCTGATGCCGATGCGCATCAGTTCGTAGAAGAACGCTCGTTTTTTGCTTGTCATCCCGAGCCGCGCAGACGGCGAGGGACCTCACTCCTGCAATTCCTGCTATCGCCAAACACTCACGCGTAATCCGACGTAGACGCGAACAGCAGCGCGGAAGCGGTTGAGCGCATGCGAGGTCCCTCGTCGTCTGCGCGACTCGGGATGACAAATCGCGCGAAGCGACAATCACCGCGTGATAGCCGAGATCACCTCGTTGACAGCCAGTAAATCGAGATTGCCATTCGGCGCTCGGATCACGGACACATTTTCATTCGCCGGCGCCCAAACTCTTGGATCGGTGGGACCGAAGAGGAGGATGCAGCGAGCTCCGACCGCGGCCGCGATGTGCGATATGCCGCTGTCGTGCCCGATGAACGTGGCGCTTTCAACCAAGGCGGCCAGCTGTGGCAGCGGGAGGCTTTCCGCGAATTGAATCGGTTTCTCTTTCCACGCGGCTTTCAACAGACGGATCCTTCCTTCCTCGGCTTCGCCCGATACGACAATAACTTTGCAATTGGTTGCGACGAGGTGCTCTCCCAGTTTCTCCCACTTCTCAATCGGCCAACTCTTCGTCTCACTGCCGCTGCCTGGATGCAGGACAACGATGCGATTGATGACTTCGCTTAGGTGCCCGCGGGCGAACTTGCGATCCGCTCCGGATGGATAAATTCTCGCCGCCGGATCTTGCAAAAACAGGCCCAGTCTTTCGAGCGGTCGTGCCAGCTGACAAGCGGCGTGCTCCTGATTTCCTAGCTTCGCCGGCCCCGCCACGAAGTTCATGCTGCCGCAACGCTTAACATTGTTCTCAAAAATTCCGTCCGGATCGAAGAGATAGCTCACGATCAAATCGAAGGTGCCGAAGTGAACGACCCATTCGGACGGCAGGTCGGCGTCCCTGACAAAGAATCGCGCGAGCATTGCGGATTCGATGGAGCAAATCGCGTCCGCGTAATATCGTTTTTCCGCGAGCGCAATGATGTTCGGATACCCGAGAACCTCGAGGCGTGCCCGCGAGAAGTTATCCCGCAGCAATTTGATCGCCGGCAGCGTAAGAACGAAGTCTCCGATCGCGCCGCCCCGAATCACGAGAATGCGTTTCATCTTGCTGCTGTAGCGGCGGTCTGTGACCGCCGAATCCCCGCTCGAATACTCCGGCGGTCAAAGACCACCGTTACCGGATCTTCAATACCGCGTAACGGCGCAGGCCAGGATCGCGGCACCGTAGAGCAGGGCGAAACCGTGGGTCAGGCGCCACCTCGCCGTGGTCCGCGCGCTCCAATTGATCTGGTCTCGCAGCAGGTACGGCATGGTGACCCAAAACAATCCAACCACGATCAACAGATACGCGAACACCGTCACGAGGAGCCGGCTCGTTTCGCTGCGAAAAAATGCCGCGTCGAGGAGCGGTTCTGCCGCCAGGAGGAAGAAAATGCCGAGGGCGCGCACGGCGAGAAATTCATCCACAAAGATAAGGACGAGAAAGAAACCGAACGGAAGGAAGATGAGCAATGGCCGCCGGAAGGTGGAGAACTCACCCATTTCCATCGTGGCGAGAAGCCACAAACTCCAAAAGAAATCGACCGTTAAAAGTCCGAAGCCGGCGGCCCGCGAGCGGGGCAGAGCCTGGGCGAACCTGCGAGAGAGATCGGGCTTGAGCAGGCCCGGCACGCTGACCAGCAAAAGGAAAAGACCAGCGATGAATCCAGCTGCCTGGAGAGACAAGTGATAAATCATGCGAGAGCCGGAGTGGAGGTTTGCACGACGGGCGTCCCATACAAGCTGAATCCATTCGCCTGTTTCACACTGACCGGGAAAATTTGGCCGACGTGTTCTGGTTCCCCTTCGAAAACGACGATTTTGTTACCGCGCGTTCGTCCCATCAGTCGCGCTGGATTTGTTCGGCTGGGGCCTTCACAAAGAATCTCGACCTCGCGCCCAACCAACCGCTCGTTGGCGCGATGCGCGGAGGCATCGACTACCCGCAGGAGATCCTGATTGCGCGCCTCTTTCACGCGCTCATCGACCTGCGGAATCATCGTCGCCGCTGGCGTACCGGTGCGAGGCGAATAACGAAAGATAAAAGCGTTATCGAATTGAATTTGCTCAACCAGATCGCGCGTTCGCGCATAGTCGTCGTCGGTCTCGTCCGGGAACCCGACGATTACATCGGTCGTGATTGCCATTTCGTTCCGCGCCCGGCGAATCCGCTCGACCAGCGAGCGATATTTCTCGGCGGTGTAAGGCCGATGCATTGCCTTCAGAATCCGGTTGGAGCCGGATTGAAGCGGCAGATGCACGTGCTCGACGAGCTTCGGCAAATCGGCCAGCGCCCGAATTAAATCATCGCGAAATCCGATTGGGTGCGGGGAAGTGAAGCGGAGGCGCTCCAAACCGTCGATCTGGTGCACGGCTTCGAGCAACTGCACGAACGGGCTCTTGTTCGCCACGGTTACAAATTCGTGCCGGCCATACAGATTGACGATTTGCCCGAGGAGCGTCACTTCCTTAACGCCGCGCGCGACGAGTTCCCGCACTTCGCGGACAATTTCTTCGATCGAGCGGCTTCGCTCGCCGCCGCGTGTCCGGGGAACGATGCAAAAGGTGCAATGCATGTTGCAGCCTTGCATGATGGAAACGAAGGCCGTCGCCTGGCGTTCCTTCAGTTCGTGGTCGCGAATGGTTTCGGCCGAACCAGCTTCTTCACCAATGTCGCAAATCGAAAGACGTGGATCATCCATCCGCCGCGCACGTTTTTTTTCGACCAGGTCTTCAACGTAATCTGCCACGCGGTGAAATTTTTGCGTGCCGACCACGAGGTCCACATGAGGCATCTCGGCAAGAAGCGCATCGCCTCGCGCCTGCGCCATGCAGCCAAGGAAGCCGAAGAGGACCTCGGGCCGGCGCTTTGCGATCTGGCCCAACATCCCCATTTTTCCCAGCGCCTTCTGGTCGGCCATGTCGCGCACGCTGCACGTATTCAAAAGAACGACATCCGCCTCGGTCTCGTGTGCCGTGCGCTCATAGCCACGCGCGATCAGCGAATGCGCGACCTGCTCGGAATCGCGCTCGTTCATCTGGCAGCCGTAGGTTTTGATGAAAAATTTCGGCATCGAGGAGCGGAATTGTGACACAGAGCAGCAGTGGGCGCTAGGAGGAGCAAAATGTAGAGGCGCTCGCCACGGCGAGCGCCTCTACATTCGCCTTCCCATGCGCGGGCCCTTTCAGATTTAATCGCCGGGCAATGAGCGAAGACAAACCTGCGATCGGCATTATCGGCGGGAGCGGCCTTTACCAGATGGAGGGGGTCGAAAACGCGGCCGAGCAGCAGGTCGAAACGCCGTTTGGAGATCCGTCCGATGCGATTATCGGAGGGCAGATGGGTGGACGGCAGGTTTATTTCCTGCCGCGGCATGGACGCGGACACCGGTTGCTTCCGCACGAGCTGAACCATCGCGCGAACATTTACGCACTCCGCTCCCTCAATGTGCGCTGGATCGTTTGCGTGACCGCGGTCGGGAGCTTGCAGGAAAAGTATGCGCCGCGCGACATCCTCTTGCCCTCGCAGTTCTTCGACCGGACGAGCCGCCGGGCCGAGCACACGTTTTTCGGTCAGGGTATTGCCGCTCACGTCGGCTTTGCGGAGCCGATTTCGGCAAACCTGCGTCAGATTCTGGCAGAGGCTGGCCGCGAGTTGGGCGTCAAAATCCACAACGGCGGAATTTACGTGAACATGGATGGGCCGGCCTTCTCGACCCGAGCGGAGTCTGAGCTGAACCGCCGACAGGGTTTCGACGTCATCGGAATGACCAACCTGGCCGAAGCCAAGCTGGCGCGGGAGGCGGAGATCGCCTTGGCGACGATGGCGATGATTACCGATTACGATTGCTGGAAGGTGGACGAGGAGCCCGTTTCCGCCCACACCGTCTTTGAGCATTTGATCGCGAATGCCGAGACCGCGAAGAAAATCCTCACCGAAGTTATTCCGCGCGTCCCGTCCGAACCGACCTGGCCGGAGCATCGAGCGCTGGACCTGGCCTTGGTGACAGACCAGAAGCTGTGGCCCGAGGCCACCCGGGAAAAACTAAAGGCGATTTTGGGCCGATTCTCCGAACAGGGCTCCCGCTCGCAATTATGAGTCGCGGATAGGCCAACAAAAATCGTACTTGCCAACCGGAATTAAAATATAGTAATTATAAAGACCGTCGGAGAAAACCGACTTTAATGCTTCCACGGAGTTCCTAAAAAATGATGACCAAAATTGCCGCTTGTTTGCTCACCGTCGGTCTCCTGACCGCGTGCGAAACGACAAAAACCACCAAACGCGAAACGCTCCGCGAGCAGAACGCACGCTACGCGAGCAACCCTATCACGAATGAACCGGCACCTCCGGCAGAAGGCCCTGAAGATGTGCCGGCAAATCGTCCTATGGATCCGATTGAGAATCCGGCTCTCGTTCCCACACCTTTGCTACGGGATAACGCCGCCGGCGACCTGTAATCGGCGTCCGGTGTAGTTGATCGAAAGAGATCGCGCCTCGGGCGTCGTCGGACGCTACATCCAAAGCCCCCACGACAGCAGCGCGGAAGCGTCCTGCCAGACACCGGCTTTGCTGTCGCCGAGCACGACCACAATAATATCCCGGCCCGGCCGGGCGCCGCTCGCGATCAAACAATGGCCCGCCGCCTCGGTGTAACCGGTCTTCATCCCGTTGCAGTAGGGAAGCCGCCTCAAGACTTTGTTGGTGTTTTCAAGCTGGCGCGTCCGGCCATTCGCGTAGCGGAAAACGAGCTGTGGCAGGCAAACGATGGAACGAATGGTCGAATTCGCATAAGCCGCCTTTGCGATGATGGAGAGATCGCGCGCGGTCGAATATTGCCCTGAAATGGGAAGACCGTTCGGATTCAGAAAATGCGAGTGCGTCGCGCCGAGCTGGCGAGCCTTTTCGTTCATCACTTCCGCGAAGGCTTCGACGCTTCCGGCCGAATCGCGGGCCAGGCAGCGCGCCACATCGTTAGGGCTCTTCACCAACAGCGCCCGCAGCAAATCGATCCGTTGATAGGTGTCGCCCGGTTTGATATTCAACTTCACCGGCTCGGCCAGGGTATCGACCGGGTCGACCGTGACCGGCCGATCGAGAAAACCCCGTTCCGCCACAATCAGCGCTGTCAATAATTTCTGCGTGCTCGCGGCGGCGCGTGGCGCGTCGGCATTTTTCTCGTAAAAGATTTCGCCCGAACGCGCGTCGATCACCATCACCGAAGCCGCGCGCGTGGTCGGTACAATCTTCGAAATGCTCCCTGGCAGTTCCGGTGTAGGTTGCCCTTTCGACAACCACTCCGGCGCGTCTGGAATTCCAGTTGGGCGAACCGGCTTGAAATCGTGTTTGGGTTTCGCGGCGACGCCGGCAAACGCGAACAGGATAATGCAAAAGAAGGCGGTCCAATCGCGTGGGCGTCTCATGGGCGGCAATCTAGCGGCAGAGGTTTCGAGCACGCAAGCGATGGATGGAGCTAGTCAGCCGATCCGCGTTGAATCAACTCGATTTCGTAACCTTCCGGCGCATCGATGAATGCGATCGCGCCGTTCTTGCCATTTGGATGGGGACCATCCGAAAGCGGGTAACCCTTCTTGGCCGATTCCCGCGCGAATTGTTCAATATCGTCAACCTCGAACGCCAGGTGCGTCAGATCAGGGCCGACGACGACCGGTCCGCTTTCATCGAATTTGCAGATTTCGATTTCTTCCTCGCTGCCCGGCGCCTTGAAGAAAACCAGTTGCGACCCGCGGCCAGAGGTGTGGCGCCGCGTTTCCTCCAACCCGAGGACGTCGCGATAAAAGGAAACTGTCTTTTCCAGATCGGTGACCCGATAACGAGTGTGGAGAAGCTTCTTTACCATTGCGTCACTAAATGCGCGTGCTTCCGGGTAATTTCAAACGCAAATGGCGGCATGATCAGATTGGCTCCGATGTCTTCGGCTCGCGATGACTAGTGTTTGCGCACCGAATGTGATTTCTTAGGCGGATGAAACTCGTCATCGCCGCGACCGGCGCCAGCGGCACGATCTATCTACAGCGCCTACTCGCGCAGATTGATTGCACGGCCAACGAAGTTCATCTCGTTATGAGCGGCCATGCGAAACAGGTGGCCGCGCAGGAAGTCGATCGATTGGTCGTTCCATCCGGCGTGTCGGAACACGGCGAAAACGATCTCAACGTCCCATTCGTCAGCGGCTCGGCGCGCTTCGATGCCATGGTCATCGTTCCGTGCTCGATGGCTACGCTGGGCCGCATCGCTTCAGGCTGCAGCGACACGGCGCTCCTGCGGGCCGCGGATGTTTTCTTGAAAGAGCGGCGCAAACTGATCCTGGTCCCGCGCGAGACGCCGTGGAGTTTGATTCACGCGCGCAATGCGGTCACGCTGCTGGAAGCTGGCGCCATTGTTCTCCCCGCAATCCCGTCCTTTTATAGCCGGCCGGGTTCGGTCGAAGCTGTGGCCGATACGGTAGTCTGGCGCATCCTCGACCAGCTGAGCCTTCCGAATCCTTCCGCCTATCGCTGGCGGGACGATGCTGCCGCAACAGACCCAAAGTGAAGCTCGAGGGCTGGCGCCGACGCGCACTGATCGAGATTGGCTTTGGATTGTTCCGGCTCTGGGCAAAGACGCTTCGCCTGCAGTTGGAAGATCCCCATAACGGTATCGCGCTGGTGCGAGATCGACCAGTTATCTTTGCCATCTGGCACAACCGCCTCCTGATGTTGCCGCCCCCCTTCGATCGTTGGTTTTCCACCCGGCAAAGCATCGGGCTGATCAGTGCCAGCCGCGATGGCGACCTGGTCTCCCTTCTCATCGAACGCTCCGGTTACGGCACCATTCGCGGATCGACTTCGCGCAAAGGCGTGATTGCTTTGCGTCAATTGGTCGAGGCGCTCGCCGCCGGCAGCAACGTCTTGTTTACCCCTGATGGCCCACGTGGTCCCGTCTATGAGGTCAGCCCGGGGGTGATCTTCGTCGCCCAGAAATCCGGCGCGCCCATCGTCCCGCTACACATGGAATACTCGAGCTGTTGGCGCCTCAAAAGCTGGGACCGTTTCTGTGTGCCGCGCCCATTCAGCAAGGTCCGCTTCATTCTGGGGGCTGCACTCCGCGTAGAGCAGACCATGGACGCTGAACGATTTGAGGCCGAACGGATTCGCCTTCAAGATGCGATGATGAGCGTGGTGGAACAGAAATGAACCGGGCGCGCGCGTTTTCTTTTGTCAGGTTGAGCGAAGTCGAAACATCTCTCATTGTTATCGGATTAGCGCCCCAAACGGTGACGGCGAGAGATTCCTCGACTTCGCTCGGAATGACAGGGGCCCAGATAATTTTCTCCATTTTTAACCGATGCCACATCTGATTGAAGGGCGAACTATTGCCGAAAAAGTTTACGCTGATCTGCGCGGCGAAATCGCGGAGTTGAAAAAACGCGGATTGACGCCCGGCCTCGCAGTCGTCCTCGTCGGAGACAATCCGGCCTCTCGCGCGTATGTGCGTTCCAAGGACAAGATGTGCCGCGATCTCGGGCTGCATTCGGTCAAGCTCGAATTGCCCGCCGACACGACGCAAGCCGAGCTGCTCGCGCGCGTGGAGGAACTGAATGGCGATCCCAACATTCACGGAATTCTCGTGCAATCGCCGCCCCCCAAACAGATCGATGAGGCGGCCATCGTGCGCGCGCTCGATCCGGCGAAGGACGTGGATGGCTTTCATCCGGTGAACGTGGCCAAGCTCGCGCTCGGCGATGAAAGCGGGTTTGTGCCCTGCACGCCTCTGGGTTGTCAGCGTTTGCTCATCGAAAGCGGAATCGAAATCTCCGGCGCGCACGTTGTTGTTCTCGGCCGCAGCATGATCGTGGGAAAACCGCTCGCACTTTTGTTGATGCGCAAAGGTCGCAGCGGCGATGCCACCGTGACGGTGGTGCATTCGCGCAGCCGGCGTTTGGCTGAGATCACTCGTTCGGCCGATATCCTGATCGCGGCGATTGGGCAGCCGGAATTTGTTCGAGCGGAGCATGTGCGCGATGGGGCTGTCATAATCGACGTGGGAATCAATCGGGTGGACGACATGACTTCCGAGCGAGGGTATCGCTTGGTCGGAGACGTCGCGTTTCCTGAAGTCTCGGGAAAAGCTGCGGCGATCACGCCCGTGCCCGGCGGCGTCGGTCCAATGACCATCGCGATGTTGATGGCAAACACCGTCAAGGCCTGCCGCCAGCGTTAACGTCATTCGCTTGCGGCCCCAAGGAGCGGCGGTTTCCAAACCGCTGACCAAAAAAAGGCGGTTTGGAAACCGCCTCTCCTTAATGTCTGTCTCGCGAACGGCGCTTAAATCACCGCACAATTTTCGCCGTCAGAAATCGAAGCAGCGCTGGCTGGAATCGCGCCACTTCCAAAAGGGCTGAGGCCGCACGCGGAGATAACACCGCGGCGCGCGCGAGCCGGTTGATCCACAATCTTCCTTGATAAAGCTTGGCGTGCGCCGCGGAGTAGGTTGACGCAACCTCGGCTTCATGCCGGCCATTCTGTTGCGAGATGATCGCATCCGCAGCCAGCTCCCCCGAAGCAAGCGCGTAATAAATGCCTTCGCCCGTAAATGGCTCGACCACTCGCGCCGCGTCGCCCACGAGAAAAAGCGAGCGGTGGCCGGCGGCGATCGACGCGCGTGTCAATGGCGTGATCGTGCGCCATGAATGTTCCGGTGAAATTCCGAAATGTGATTCCGCCCACGAGCGCAAAGTGGCTATCTTTTGGGGAACGCTCACCAGACAAAGATTCAATTCTCCATCCCCGACCGGCGCCTGGCCGGAATATCCTTCGGGCCGAAATTGGAGAACAACACGGTTTCCGAAATCGCCTGGCAATGGCAAGTGAGTTTGCAACGCAATACGCTCCTTCGCCCCGCGCGGAAGCAAGTGGCAGAGCCGGGCGACAGTCGAGTTCCGGCCATCGGCCGCGACGAGCACGCGCGACTCTAAGGTTTGTGTTCCAGTGCTGATCGTCCACCCGTCCGTTTCGGCGCCCAGCCGAGTTAAGGCCGTCACTGTGACTCCTTCGCAAATAATCGCGCCGAGTTCGCGCGCTCGTCTCAACAGAAGATAATCAAAGAGACCACGCTTAACGGCGATTTCCGCTTCATCGCCGGCCGGGAGCGTTATCGCCAGTGTTCGCCCGTCAATGCCGATGAACTCCACCCGATCGAGCACGCCGTGCGGCAGGAGTCGAGTGCGCTCCATCAATTGGAGTCGCCGCAATATCGGCCAGCAGGCCGGATTCAGGCAATCGCCACAGACTTTTTCGCGCGGAAACTTTTCTCTTTCGAGCAAGAGTGTTCGCAGGCCGGCGTTCGCGCAGAATGCAGCGCAAGTCGAGCCGGCTGGGCCACTGCCAACGATCGCCACGTCGAACATGGCGGACTATCTTCCAAACCGAAGCGTAAGGAAACTGAGAGCGGTTCGAACACGCCACCCCAGGCTCCCCGCATGTCCCGGACGTGCGGAAGCACGTCCCTCCATTGGCCACAGAACCCATTTCGCGTGGGACGGGTTCTGACGTAAAATCGATTCGAGCAACGCATGTCTTCGACCCAAAAAGAAAAACCTGATCTAACCAGGAAGGTTCACGAGATACCGCACAAACCCGGTGTGTACTTGATGCGCGACCGGTTCAATCGCGTGATCTACGTCGGGAAAGCCCGCGACCTGCGCAAGCGCGTCGGCTCTTATTTCATGCCCTCGAAGCTGGCGCAGGCCGACATCAAAACGCGCGCGATGCTCGACGCGGTCTGGGACTTTGAAACGCACACAGTCCAGAGCGAGCCCGAATCGCTTTTGCTGGAGGGCAAGCTGATCAAGGAATATCGGCCGCGTTACAATATTTCGTTCCGCGATGACAAGCGTTTCCTCGTCGTCAAAGTGGATCCGACCGAGGACTGGCCGCGTTTTCGCCTCGCGCGTTTCAAGAAAGACGACGGCGCGCGTTACTTCGGGCCGTACGCTCACGCCGGCGCGCTGCGGCAAACGCTCAATTTCATGCGGAAGAAATTTGGCGTGCTCACGTTTGGCCGCGGCTCGCCGACGGAGCGTGAGCTGAAGTCAGCGACTTATCAGGTGCCGACGCGCTTGAGCGAGATCAACGCGGAGCTGTATCGCGAGCGCGTCGCGCAGGCCTGCGATTTCCTCGAGGGACACTCGCGCGAAATGATCGCCGCGGTCGAAGAGGAAATGCGCAAGTCAGCCGAGAAGCTCGATTTCGAAAAGGCCGCTGAGCTGCGCAACATGCTCGACGATTTGCGGCGCACCACGAAACCAATGCGGCGATTCACCCGCCACAGTTTGCCCAGCACGATCGACCCCGTAAGCGATGTGCAAGCCCTGGCCGATGCCCTTCAGCTCACGCGTCTCCCGTCGGTCATGGAGTGTTTCGATATCTCAAACATTTCCACGACCCATGTCGTCGCTTCAATGGTCTGCTTTCGCAACGGCGTTCCCGATAAGGATAACTATCGCCGCTACCGGATCCGGACCGTTGAGGGCCAGGATGATTTTGCCAGCATGGCGGAAGTCGTTAGGCGTCGCTACTCGCGGGTGCTTCTTGAAGCGCGCGAGACAAATCCCGATACAGCCGAATTCTCCCAGGAAAATCCCAGTGATGCCTTGGATCGGGCAAATCGCAGTCATCCCGAGCGAAGCGCAAGCGAAGTCGAGGGACCCCGTGGTGAGGTCGAGCGCCTTTCAACGGGGTCCCTCGATTTCGCTCGGGATGACAGGCATGTCATGGTCCGGTTGCCAGATTTGATCATTGTGGATGGCGGCAAGGGCCAGCTTTCGTCGGCATGCCGGGAGATGCAGCGACTCGGATTGCACGAACTGCCGATCATCGGACTCGCGAAAGAATATGAAGAAATTTACCGGCCGGGACGCGCTTTGCCGCTCGTGTTACCGCCGGATTCCGGGGCGCTGCGTTTGCTCCAACGCATTCGAGATGAGGCCCACCGGTTCGCCAACACCTACCATCAGCTTTTGATGAAAAAACGAATCGGCGAAAGCATTCTCGACGATTGCCCTGGGGTAAGTCAGAACCGCAAAAATCTGCTGCTGCGCAAATTCGGCTCCGTTAATCGGCTTCGGAAAGCGAGCGTTGAACAGATTGCGGCGACGGTAGGAATCGGTCCGAAGCTGGCTGAGGACGTGCATCGTTTTCTGGAGCGCCATTAGCCCGGGACGAGCGGTTTCCAAACCATCGATGCTTGCCGTGACGGCGGTTTGGAAACCGCCGCTCCTTGAGGTGGCATAGCGGATCGAAGTGCCCTTAGTTCGCGCGCGCGAAATCGATGAAGCCGCGCTCAGGATTGGTTCCGACCAAACGGACTCGAACTTTCTCACCGACATCCAGCCCAGCTTCTCCCCGCACCACCCGACCTTCGACGGGCGGATTGCTAACTCGCACATAAATCCCTTTTGGCGACACGCCGGTGACGAGCGCGTCAAATGTCTCACCGATGCGCCCGCTCAGAAACGTCGCGGCGACGATCTTGCGCATGAGACGCTCGATTTTCCGCGCTGCCTTTGCGCGGTCGTTGCAACGGGCCGCAATCTCTTCGAGCTCGCCGATCGAATAAGGCGGAGGCACACCCGCGATCGCGGCTTTCAGAAGGCGCTGCGTGATCAAGTCCGGGTAACGCCGGTTCGGCGCGGTGGCGTGCGTGTAATCGTGGACCGCCAAACCAAAATGGCCTTCGGTTTCCTTGCCCGGGGCGAGGACGACGTATTCGGCGGCTCCGATCAACTTCACGATCGCAAGGGAAAGATCGGCGAAATGTTCGGGATCCTCGCGACGTCTCCGCGCGAGAAATTCCGCCAGCGCGACCGCATCGGGCGTGCTGGGCAATTGAGTGCCGAGTTCACCCGCCAGAGCGACGATGCGAAGCCAGCGTTCCGGAGTTCGGACCACGCGCTGGATCGAGGGGGAATGGCGCGACTCAAGGAAGGTCGCGATGGCGGAGTTCGTCGCTACCATGAGATTTTCAATCAGATCGCGCGCGCGATTTTTTCGCTCCAAATGGAGCCCGGCAACGTTCTGTCCCGCCATCACCGGCTGCGGCTCGATCGATTCGAATTCGAGCGCGCCGGCCCGGATCCGCTCTTCGTGGAATTGTTGCGCGGCCTCGAATTGCAGGTGCAGCTGATCAGCAAGACCGGGCGTGTTCTCCACCAACTCGGGAGCCCTTCCCGTGTTCTCAAGCCAGGCGCCGGCAGAATCGTAGTTGAGTTTCGCCCGGTTCCGCACCACTCCCCTTGAAACGGACGCGGCGCTGACCGCACCGCGCGCGTCCAGAGTGATATCGATGATCATCGCCGCCCGGTCCTGATCTTGTAGCAGCGAGGTCATGTCGTTTGAAATCTCGGGCGGAAAGAGCGGAAACGTCACGACGCCGAGGTAAATGGACGTGCCGTTTTGCGCGGCGTGAAGATCCGCCGCCGATCCTTTCGAGACGAGCGCGTCCACATCCGCGATGCCAAGCAAAATGCGGATGTCGCCATTCGGGAGCCGCTCGGCGAATTCAATCTGATCCAAATCACGCGAGGTGGGATTATCGATCGAGGACCAAAGCAAGGCGCGCAGATCTGGTGCGGACCGATTGGCCCGGAGCCGATCGGAAGCCAGTCTGATTGCCGGCAATTCTTGTAAAACCGCCGCGGGAAACTCCGGTGAAAACCCGAGGTTGAGCATGGCGTCGCGCGCCAGGACGGGAAGGTTTGGGGTTCCGGGAAAAGTTCGATCGCTCACGCTGTTTTCTGTCGGCTATTTGATCGCGACGCACAAGCGATCCGAATGCCGCGGTATTTCCACTTGTCGATCACGGAGTCGCCACCACAATTGCCCTTGTGAGTTTGCGCCGCACCTCTTCGTTCCGGTTCGTTTGCCTGCTCGGGGCGGGATGGATGGCCGCGTCTCCATGCAACGCGCAATCGGAAAGCCCCTCGCCTGCGCCGGGCGCCTCGCCATTCGAAGAGACCATTGTGCCCACCTTCGAGACCCAGAAACTTGCGCGCACTTACGTACTCGATATCCCCGCGCCGCGCGGTCAGATCACGGATCGAAACGGCGCGCCGCTCGCGCAAAACCGGCTCAGTTATAATCTCGCAATCAATTACCCGACCCCTCTCGATTTCTCGGATACGGAGTTGCTCAATTTCGCTCGCGAAAAAATCCAGGCCGCGGAAAAGCTGCTGGGCCGGACACTGAAGATTTCGGATGACTTGATTAAGCGGCATTACCGAAACCGTGGAATTCTGCCCTTCGAGATCGCGCAGAATCTGAGCACGAAAGAATACGACGAGATCAAAGAACGCTTGCCGGCTGGCGTGACGCTGCGCCCATTCTACGTCCGCACCTATCCCAATGGGAAAATCGCCGGGCAAATCATTGGTTACAGCGGAAAAACCGGGCGAAATCCTGATGGAATAATCGACAACCACGAAGTGCTTTGGCCCGAAACCGAGGGCCGCGAAGGGCTCGAGCAAACCTTCAATCAAGTGCTAACCGGAAAGCACGGCGAATATAAAATCACTTTCGACCAGGATGGCCGGAAAACCTCGGAGAAGATCGTGACGCCGCCGGTGCCGGGGCACACCGTGGTTACCACGCTCGATCTTCACCTCCAGGAGCTGGCGGAGAAAGCGCTCGAAGCAAAAGCAAAGCGGGGCGCGATCGTTCTGGTCGATCCCAATAACGGCGACATTCTCGCGATGGCCTCGTGGCCGAACTACGATCCCAACGCTTTCACGCCGACGATTTCAGCCGAGAAATTCAAGGCCCTCCAGGACGACCCGGACATTCCACTCCTGCCGCGCGCCTTCCGGTCTTCCTATCCGCCCGGCTCTACCTTCAAAGTCGCAGTCGGCATCGCCGCGCTGGAGAGCGGCGCCGTCCGTTCGGACGAGGAATACGACTGCATGCCGGCGATCCAGATCGGCAATCTCACCTTTCACAACTGGAAAAAAACGGACCGCGGCCCGTTGAATTTCGTGCAGGCGCTGACGGAATCGTGCGACACCTGGTTTTATCAGGTCGGGATCAAGACGGGCTCGGAACCGATTCTGGCCTGGGCGCAGAAACTTGGGTTCGGCGCCAAGAGCGGCATCCCGCTACGCGGCGAAGTGGAAGGGCGCGTGCCTAACGACCAATACATGAAAGCGACCCACGGCCGGAAGTTGCTCAATGGGGACATCGCGAATCTGTCGATCGGCCAGGGCGATACGCAGGCGACGCCGTTGCAGATGGCGCAGGCGATGGCAATCATCGGGAATGGCGGGACGTTTTATCAGACACGTCTCGTGCAGCAGGTGCAGACGGTCGATAACGAGATCGTGACGGCGTTTCAGGTGCGAGAGAAGAAGACGCTGGGCGCGTCGCCCGGCACGATGGAGCAGTTGCGGACGGGGATGGTCGCTGCCGTGAATGGCCCGGCGGGCACGGCGCACCAGGCCAGCCTCGATTCCGTTGAGGTCGCAGGAAAAACCGGGACGGCGCAATGGGGCCCGAAAACGAAAGAGCGGACAGCGGCGTGGTTTGCGGGTTTCGTGCCGGCGGATCATCCGCAATATGCGTTTGCGGCGCTTTATGAGGGAGATGTCGGCACCAAGGCGCACGGTGGCACGGCAGCCGCGCCGATGATCGCGATGATTTTGAAGGACGTTTACAAAAAGAACGTGAATGGCAACAAGCGGCGGCGGACGAACGACCAGGGCGAGACTCCGATTCCACGGGCTGAACGGGTGGAGGAAGATGAATCGGATTAGCGTCGATGATTTGTCATCCTGAGCCGCGCAGACGGCGAAGGACCTCACAACTGTCTTAACCGCTTTCGCGCTAGCTCGGGCGTGATCTTCGGATGAAGCGGAACTTGTTTTTCGATAGCGCTCACCGCGACTGTGAGGTCCCGCGCCGTCTGCGCGGCTCGGGATGACAGGCAAGTATCAGCGCGTTATACCGCCGCGGCTTCCGTGGCCGCGGGAAGTTGCATCGTGCCTTTGAATTTCGGTTCTTCCCGCTCGACTCCGAAATTGTCGGCGTAAAGCTCGGCGATTTTTTCCAGGTCTTCCGATGTGAGTGGTGGGCAATCTGGAGCTTTCGCGAACTCGATCAGTTGCGCTTCTTCGTAAATATTTGGCAGGGTCGAGGCCACGCGCGGGTCTTCGAGCAGCCATTGCAAAGCGGCCTGGCCCAACGTTCGATCGGAGCTCTCGAGAAAGCGCAGCCGATCGATTTTTTTTACGCCGTTCAGGAGCCAGCTGCGCGGACGATGACTCCGGTGATCGGTCGGCGGGAACGTCGTCTCCGCGGTGTATTTCCCCTCGAGCATGCCCGAAGAATGCGTGACCCGGATGAGGAACATCGTGTCCTTGCCCGCGTCAGTCGCGGTCTCCTGCATCGCGCGCCCGGGATGTTGCTCGAGCAGGTTGTAAATATGCTGGACGCTTGTGACCTCTCGCTCTCGAATGCAATTGATGCCTTCGTAAAGCCATCCGACGGCCGGTCCCAGAGCGATGCCCGCGTAACGAATCTTGCCTCTCGCTTTCAATTTCTCGAGCGTGGTCCAAATGGCGTCGTCGTAAATCTGCTCCATTCGGATGTTGTGCAGTTGGAGCAGGTCTATGCGATCGGTCCTCAAGCGCTTGAGCGCCGCGTCGGTCGCGCGCACGATGGCTTCCGGGGAGAAGTCCTGCGGAATTTCGCGCTGGCCACGGCCACGCGATTCGCCGTGGGTGACAAAATCGTAGCCGACCTTCGTTGCGATGACGATTTCATCGCGCTGCTTCGGGAATGCCTTCGCGATCAGCTCTTCGCTGAGACCGTTCCCATAAGTATCGGCTGCATCGAAAAGCGTGACCCCAAGATCGAACGCCTTGTGCATGAGCGCGATCGCCTCGCCCTCCGTGAATTGGCCCCACCAACCGGTCGAAATCGTCCACAATCCGAACCCGACTTCACTGACGCGTAAGTCGGTGTTCTTGTAAGTACGAAAGCGCATCGGAAATCATCTTACCGAACGGGAATGGACGGTGCAACAGGGCGACCCTCTCAATTCGACGTTGGACGTTGGGCGTTGGACGTTGGACGTTCCTCTCCTCATCAGTCCCATGGTCTCTTCTTCCACCAGCGCGCTTCTGATTGTCGGCCACGGATCCACCGTAAATCCCGATTCGAGCGCCCCCACGCTTACGCACGCCGCCGAGATCCGACTCCGGGGAATATTCGCCGAGGTGGCCTGCTGCTTTTGGAAGGAAGAGCCAAGTCTGCGCGACGCCCTTCTTTTTTTTCGCGACGAGACAATCCGCGAAGTTTACGTCGTCCCGAATTTCATTAGCGAAGGTTACTTTACCCGGACAGTAATCCCGCGAGAGCTGGAGCTTACCGGACCAGAAACAGAGCGAAGCGGAGGGCGGATCTGGAAATATTGCGAGCCGGTTGGGAACCATCCGCGAATGACGGAGCTGCTGCTCCAGCGCGCCCACGAAGCGGCGCCAGAAATCCGGAAAACAGAAACCAGCCTTTTGATTGTGGGACACGGAACCGGCTTGAACGACAACAGCGCGCTCGCAGCCAAACATCAGGTTGAGAAGATTCGCACCCTCAATCGTTACGCTGCCGTGCTGAATGTTTACATGGAAGAACCGCCGCTCGTCTCGGATTGGCTGACGCTGACGGAGACGCGAAACGTGGTAGTCGTACCGTTCTTCATTTCCGATGGCTTGCATAGCTATGAAGACATTCCAGTGATGCTTGGCATAGCTGGCGCAGACACGCGCCTGCTGGGCGAAGGTCGAAAATCCGCCAATCCTCATCAGGTGCGCGGACGCTCACTTTTCTATTCGACTGCGATCGGCACCGATCCGAAGTTTGCCGAAATTATTATGGAACAAGCCCAGGGATTCGAAGGTCGAAAAGCGGAACTGCAATCGGCCTCGTAATTTAGGCAACGGCAGTTACGGTAATAAATGGAAGCGACCACAAATAAGCTCCAGGAACTGGGTGCCTATGTCCTGGCGGGCGCGCGGGAGCCGGAACAATTGTGCGTGATGGCAGAGATGATCCGGGCCGCGTGCGACTATCGCTGGGTCGGGATCTACAAGATCAAGCGCGGCGACTTCGTGATCGTGGCCAAGACCGGCAAGTGCCCGCCGGCATATCCTCGCTTTCCGATCACGCAGGGGTTGGCGGGCGCGGCGGTGGAATCGAAGCAGTCGATCATGGTGGCGGATGTGCACAAGGATCCCCGTTACTTGCCAACTTTCGGTAGCACACAGTCGGAAATCGTGGTGCCGGTGGTGAACGAGGCGGAAAAGGTGGTTGGTCTGATCGATGTGGAGAGTGAAAAATTGGATGCGTTTACGGAAGCCGACCGCGATTTTCTCGAGCACGCTGCTTTTCTCATCTCACGCGCCTTGAAGTGAGCGGCCTCGCGCAGGAAATCGCGCTGGCAAAATGGGTGGCCGGGGGTCTTCGGCGAATCGGGCAGATTTCCATTGCGATCGAGCGAGAGGCTGGGTTCTCGGTGACTCACTGCGAGGACGTGGGGCGAAACGATCTCACGATGCATGCGCGGGTCGAGGACGCGGCGGAAATCGCACGGTTCGATGACGCCGGAAAATATCGACCGCTCAAAACGGCGCCAAATCTGCGGCATGGTTGGAAGCTTGTGGTCGAAGGTCCCGGGAGGCTGCGGCTCGCGCTCGATCTGTTTTATCCGGGGCGAATGGCGGCATTTTCTGCCTGGGAAGAACGCAATCTGGAGGCAACGCCGCTGCGCGAGACTCTTTCGCGCCAGACCGGAATGTACCGGACGGCGGCGAAAATTAGCGAAGAAGAGGCGGACGCCCTGGTAGGAAAATTTTGCTGCTCGGATGGCGGATGTTTGCGAACGATCCTCTGGAAACGGGACGGGAAGGGCACGATCGCATCATCTCGGTTGCCATCGGAAAAATTTGCTCCCCCTTATGACCAGACTGGCCTTGGCGAAAGAGTAATTCCGTTGCTCTGCCAGGAAGCCTGCAACCTGTTGGTGGCGGAAGCGCGCAAGATAGTGAAGTGCGGCGCTTCTGCCACTTCTGTCATTCCGAGCGCAGCCGAGGAACCCCGAGATGGAACGTGCCAATAACCCCACGGGGTCCCTCGACTGCGCTCGGGATGACGTGAAAATCGTTCGTTCACGCGTGGTCGTGTCCATGGCGGGCGAACCGATTGACAATGGCGCGGTCGCCATCACCGGGAATCAAATCGTCGCCGTGGGCCGGTTCGATCAGGTAAAAGCTAATCGCGCGGGAGAAATTCTCGATCTGGGCGAGCAGGTTTTGCTGCCCGGGTTGATCAACGCGCATTGCCACCTCGATTACACGATGCTGCGCGGCCGGATCCCGCCAGAGCGTTCGTTCACAGATTGGGTTCGCGCAATCAACGCGCGCAAGGCAGCGCTCGAAGAAGAGGATTACCTGGCGGCAATCGCCGCGGGTCTCGCCGAGTGCCAAAATTTTGGATCGACGACGCTCGTAAACCTGGAGGCGTTTCCCGAATTGCTGCCGCGCGTCCCGCGATCACCCCTGCGCATCTGGTGGTGTGCCGAAATGATCGACGTGAGGAGCCCAGTGCCGTTGCCAGCAGTGGCGGATAATCTTCATGGTTGGTTTCAGTCGCACCCAGAATTGCGCGGCGGAATCGGATTGGCTCCGCACGCGCCTTATACGGCTTCGGCAAAATTATACTCCGAGACTTCGGCCGGTTCGCGGGAGTATGGCCTGCTGTTGACCACGCACCTGGCCGAATCGCGCGAGGAGATGGAGATGTTTCGCGAGGCCAAGGGACCTCTGTTCGAGTTCTTGAAAAGCATCGGCCGCTCGATGGATGACTGCGGGAATGCGACGCCGCTTTCTCGCCTGACGCCCAATCATCAAATCGACGAGCGATGGCTCGTCGCGCATTTGAACGAACTCAGCAAAGACGATTTCAATTTGCTCGCGCGCGGCCGGAAATTTCACGTTGTCCATTGTCCGCGCAGCCACACATTTTTTGGGCACGCCCCATTTGCGTTGCGCAGGCTGCGCGCTCTGGGCTTTAACGTCTGCCTGGGGACCGACAGTCTGGCGAGCAACTCGAGCCTGAGCCTATTTTCTGAAATGCGGGAATTATTACGCAAAGAGCCGTGGATTGCGCCGCGCGAAGTTTTGGAGATGGCTACCGCGAATGCGGCACGCGCAATCGGCAGAGCAGATTCACTTGGCATGATTCGGCCAGGCTTCGGCGCGGACTTGATCGCCCTTCCCGCGCAATCAAGAACCGACATCTTCGGAAACATCGTCGCTTTCGAAGGAACGGTCCCGTGGATGATGGTGGACGGCGAAGTCTTAAGCCCTCGTTAGGTTTCTCGTTTTTGCTTTCCTTTTCTCAATTCTGAAATATTCTCCGCCCTGCGAGTATGGCGAAGATCATTATTATAGACGACGAGCCGGCGATGGTGGAGGTCATTGTAACGCTCTGCCGGGAAAAAGGGCATCAGGTTTTCCCGTTTAACTCCGCGCCGAAAGCGATCGAACAACTCGATTCCATCGCTCCGCAGGTCGTGATCGCAGACATCAAGATGGAGACGATGACGGGCTTCGACGTGCTTCGTCACATTCGGGAACACCACCGGCAAACAGCCGTCATTTTAATCACCGCCTACGCGTCGGTCGAAACCGCGGTCGAAGCGATGAAGATGGGCGCGTACGACTACGTGACCAAGCCGTTCAAGATCGACGAGCTCCAAATGACGGTGCAGCGCGCGCTCGATTATCAGGCGGCCCTGCGCGAGAACGTTTATCTCCGCAAGGAGCTAAAGAATCGCTATCGGTTCGAGAACATCATCGGCACGAGCCGGAAAATGCAGCTCGTTTACAATCTGATCAACAAAGTCGCCGATACCGACAGCACGGTTCTGATTCAGGGCGAGAGCGGAACGGGAAAAGAGTTGGTCGCGCGCGGCCTGCACTTCAACAGCAATCGGCAGCACCATCCTTTCGTTGCGATCAATTGCAGTGCGCTCCCGGAAAATCTGTTGGAATCTGAATTGTTCGGCCACAAAAAGGGAGCCTTCACGGGCGCGGTCGCGGACAAGCGCGGCCTTTTTGAAGAAGCGAATCTCGGCACGATTTTTCTCGACGAAGTGAACTCGATGGCGCCGCCGTTGCAGACCAAGCTTCTTCGCGTTCTCCAGGAACGTGAAGTCCGGCGCGTGGGTGACAACAAGAGCGTGCCCGTGAATGTGCGCGTCGTTGGCGCGACCAACGAAGTCCTCCAGGGCAAGATGAAGGATGGCTCATTCCGCGAAGATCTTTACTACCGGCTCGCTGTTATCCCGGTAGAGATTCCGCCGCTCCGCGAACGGCTCGAAGATGTGCCGTTGCTCGTGAACCACTTTTTGCAAAAGCAGGCGAGCGCGACAGGCGGCGAACCGAAGAAGATCGATCCGAAAGCCGTCGATATTCTTTGTCACTACGATTATCCCGGCAACGTGCGCGAACTTGAGAACGCGATCGAGCGCGCCTGCGCCTTGTGCGAGGAAGACCTGATTCTGCCGAGCGACCTTCCACCGCAGATTGTCGCGGCCGCTCAAGGCGAAAAGGCCGAGCAGGCGATCGCGGCCATGCCCGTTGGTCAAACGCTCGACGAGTTCATCCAGCAACAGGAGCGCGGGTACATCGACGCGACGCTGAACCATTGCGGTGGCTCGCGAGAGAAAGCCGCGAGCATGCTCGGGATCAGCATGGCGACGCTCTATCGGAAAGTGGAACCGAAGAGCAAGAAGTAAGCGGCTACCCCCCATTCCTGTCCTTCAGCGCCGAAGTTCAAGAGCGCTCCATCTCCGAATAGGCGTGGCAGCGCCGCATCTTTGTGAAAAGATTGCGCGAATGGATGTCGGACTCAAAACGTCGTTCGCCCGCAGGCGTTTTTCGATTTCCTTGTTCTGCCTTCCGCTTGCCTTTCTGATTGCGCCCACTCTCTCCGCTGCGGAGCCATCATCTCCGAGCACCCGCGAAATGGAGCGAATCAACTGGATGGAATTTCGCGAGTGGGTTCCGGGCAAAATCAATACCGTGCTCCTGCCTCTCGGCACCATCGAACCACATGGAGTGACCGCGAACGGCGCCGACATCCTCGCCCCAGTCGCCATCGCAAAGGAGATCGCGCCGAAGGTGAATGCGATGATCGCGCCGGTCATCCCGTACGGATTTACTGGCGTGATGGATGCTTATCCCGGCAGCTTCACGGTACCGGAAGATGCCTATCGCGCCTATGTCCGAGCCGTCGTGGTGGGACTGGCGAAGAACAAATTCAAGAACATCATCCTGATTAATGGCCACGGCGGCGGGCAAACCGCGATTTTGACAGCGCTGGCCCAGGAGGTCGGACGAGAAACCAGCACGCGGATATTGGTAGTGAACTGGTGGTCTTACTGCTCGGATGTGACCGTGGAAGTCTTCGGCGAAGATGGAGGGCACGCAGCCGAGAACGAGAACGCCTTCATTATGGCGATCGATCCGTCCCTGGTTCACCGCGAGCGCTACAGTCCGGATATGGTGACCGCGAATCCTTCTCCGGGCACCTGGAGCGCATACCCGAACCCGTCGAGTATTACGCTTTACAAGGAGGGCCAGGGATATCCGAAATTCGATCTCGTGAAGGCGAAAACGTATTTCGCAAAGGTGAACGAGAAGCTGACGAAACTGATTCTCGAAACGATCCGCAAATGGGATCTGGCCGGTCTTTGACTAACGGACGCCAGCAACTCTAGCTGCGTTTCGTGTAAATCTTTATCTCGTTGGCGGCCTTTTCCACCTCGTCCAGAAGCTGCAGAGTCGCCTCTTGTTTCCGAAGCGTTTCCTCGTTCGCCGTCTTCATCTCCTGCAATTGTTTCACGACCGCTTGAAGGGAAACATCGTCCGGTGTTGCCGGTGCGGTTGAGGCTGCTGCCGGTGTCATCGCCGGAACCACCACAGGGATGGGCGACTGCGCCCACAGCGCGCCGGCCGCGACGACAAGAGTGAGAAGACACAAAGCCGAGATGCGCATCTTATCGCCCTCCTCTGCTCGAATAGATTCGCGCAACTCGAACGGCTTCTGCAACGGTCGCGAGTTTCGCATCAATCTTGGCTTGGTTCTCGGCCATCAACGTCTGTTGCGCCTGCACCTCTTTCACCAAAGCCAGGACCTGTTGTGGTGTTTGCTGTGCGTTCGGAGCTTCCGCCGCCGGGCCGCTCCCGAGCAGGGCCAAGAAGAGAATGACAATGAGAGCGAGAGATTTCATGGACGAAAATGTGTTCGCCTCTCGTGAGAGCAAGTCGTATTCCCGAAGGCGCGCGGCGTGGTAATTGCTTGCTTTTAGCCCCTTCCACCGCGTAGCGTCCGTAACCATGGCCGGCCCCGGGATGCACCAATCGCAAAACCTCTCGCTCCAGCAGGTTCTTGCGCCCCAGCTCCAGCAAAGCCTGCTCATCCTTCAGGCGCCTCTGCTCGAACTTCGGAATCTCGTTCAGCAGGAGATGGAAACTAACCCGGTGCTGGAAGAGCTCGCCACGGAACCCAACGCCGATGGCTCCGAAGAACCCGCCACGCCGACGGCGGACGAGGAGTTCAAGGCCGAATTCGATCAGCTGGCGAAGCTGGATGATGAGTGGCGCGATTACATGGCACAATCGGGCAGCTACAGCCCCCGTTCCCAGGATGAAGACGAGAAACGCCAGTTCTTCTTCGATTCCATCGCGACCCAGGAAACGCTCCAGCAACACCTCATGGGCCAACTGAACCAGGCCCCGCTCGATGCCGACGATCGGAAAACAGCGGAGTTGATTATTGGCAATATCGACGACAACGGATTTCTCCAGGTCACGCCCGAGGACATGTCGCTCAACACTGGCATCGCCCAGGACGATTTCGAAACGATGCTGTTGCTCATCCAGAGCTTTTATCCGCCCGGCGTCGGCGCGCGCGACTTGCGCGAATGCTTGCTCATTCAACTCAAACGAGAGGGAAAACAGAGCAGCCTCGAATACAAAATCATCCAGGACCACATGCAGGACCTGGGCAAGCGGCGCTTTCCGGAAATCGCCCGCCGCATGGGCATCAGCGTCGAGCAAATCCAGAAGTGCGCGAATAATATCGCGTCGCTCGATCCGCGACCGGGCCAGATTTTCGCGGCCGCGCCGCAGAATTATGTTCTGCCCGACGTGACCGTTGAGAAAATCGACGGCGAGTACCAGGTCATCCTGAACGGCGAACAAATCCCGCACCTGCGCATCAGCAATACTTACAAAGACATCATGTCTCAGGAGGGCAACGGCAGCGAGGTGAAGGACTACATACGGGATAAAATCCGCAGCGGCAAATTCCTGATCAAATCAATCCACCAGCGACAGCAGACCATTTCGAACATCGCGCATCAGATTGTCCTGCGCCAAAAAGAGTTCCTCGATCACGGCACGGCCCATCTGAAACCGATGACCATGGTCCAGATCGCCGATATTGTTGGAGTCCACGAAACCACCGTTAGCCGCGCCATCTCCGGAAAGTACATGTCCACGCCCCAGGGTGTCTTCGAGATGAAATATTTTTTCACGCCAGGATATCAAACCTCCAGCGGCGAATCGATGAGTAACACCAGCGTGAAAGAAGCGATTATGGACCTGGTCAAAGACGAGAACTCCGCCTCACCGCTGAGCGACAAGGAGATCGTCGAGATCTTGAGCGAGCGCGGCATTCCCATCGCCCGCCGCACCGTCGCGAAATACCGGACCGAATTGAATATTCTGCCGAGCAACATGCGGCGGAAGTACTAGTTCGCGTTTCTATGAACGCATCGCTTCGCGCTGCCGTCATTGCCGAGTGGCGCGGGCTGCCCGCAAACAAGACTCGCCCTGATCGCTGGCAGGCGCCGGCGGATCTCCTCCCGAAGCTGATGCAGCAACTCGGGCTGAGCGATCGGTTGCGCGAAACCGAAGTGATTGATGCCTGGAAAACAATTGTCGGTGAATTCATCGCTGCGCATTCCTGCCCGGTCAGTTTGCGTGCCGGCGTTCTTTCTGTCCGTGTGCTTCAGCCCGCCTTGCACTATCAATTCGAGCAAATCTCCAAGGCCGAGATTCTGCGCAAACTGAAGAAGCGCTTCGGTGGGAAAATCATCCGCGAGATCCGATTTCGCGTGGGATAAGCCGGTTGCGCTCGATCATGCTGATCCGGCAGATTTTTATCTCATCCGGTCACAACTTTTTCGGGCACCACGGGCGAGCCCCGGACGACTTCCCTTTGGTCGAAGTGCCGCGAATCGAGTGCGTCGCCGCCCATGGGATTTGCGGTGACCGCTTCTACGATTATCGACAGAATTACAAGGGACAGATCACCTTCTTTTCTTTGGAGGTCTTCGAAGAGATGGGCCGGCATTTCGGCCTGCCGAACAAGTCGCCCGGAGTGCTGCGGCGAAACGTTATCGTTTCGGACATCGACCTAAACGAGTTGATCGGTGAAGACTTTTCCATACAGGGCGTTCGCCTCCGTGGAACCGGGCATTGCAAGCCATGTTACTGGATGGACCAGGCCTTTGCACCCGGCGCCGAGGAATTTCTCGAAAAAAACGGCGGACTGCGCGCGGAGATCCTGACCGACGGCGCCATCGCGGTGGGCGACGCACAGCTCGTTCTCGCGGAACCGCGCCTGATCTCGTAACGCTGGGGAGGCGCGACTTGTTTTCGTGGAAGGCGGATCTCAAATGCCTGTCATCCCGAGGCGCGCAGACGCCGAGGGACCTCGCAACTGGAATTCGATCAGCTTGCGCCAGGGCACGACCCTTGTGCGTGCGGCGGCGTGCAGGCGCAAGCTAATCAGCCCCGCGATTGCGAGGTCCCTCGCCGTCTGCGCGGCTCGGGATGACAGCCGGGACGGCGCATTTCCACGCCTGATCGCTCACCGCTACGGCCCGGACTGCTCGGTCAACCGCCCCTTGAACGTCAGTTCGGCGATGCCGGACTTATCCAGCTCCCCTAAACCAGATGCGACCATGCGGTCGTACTGCGCCTTCGTCTCGCGCGCGAGTGGAAGATCGAGTCCGTTCTCCGCGGCGAGCTGAAGCGCAATGCCGCTGTCCTTGGCAGCATGCGCAGCCGAAAAGAAACACGCGTGATCCCGGTTCTGCATGTCTTCGCCGTCCGTTTGGAGAACACGGGAGGCCGCGCCTGTTTGCGAAAACACTTCACGCAACATCGTGAGATCGACCCCCAGCGCATCAGCCAGGCCGAGCCCTTCCGCCAGTCCCGAGGTATTGATGTTCATCACCATATTGACCAGCGCCTTCACTTTCGCGGCCTCGCCACTCTCGCCGATGTAGCGGAGGGACGTGCTCAATTCCTTCAGGATCGGTTCGGCTCGCCGGAAGTTTTCTTCACGGCCGCCGCACATCAGATAGAGCGAACCTTCGCGTGCCTGCGTGATGCTTGAAGCCATGCAGGCTTCGAGCGACGCCGCGCCCGCCGCCTCTGCCAAGCGCTCAACTTCCACGTGAATCTCCGGCGAAACGGTGGCGCAGTTGATAAATAATTTTCCCTCCGCGTTGGCCAGGAGGTTATCCGCACCGGTGAAAATTTCACGCATTGCTGCGTCATCGGTCACGATGGTGAAGATCACGTCGGCACCGGCGCTCACGTCTCCGAGAGTAGGGCTGGCGGCGCATCCTAACTCTTGGGCCAACGAAGTCGCGGCCGCCCGATTCACATCGAAAACCGTGGTGACATGAAAGACGCGATCCTTCAATCGCCGCGCCATGTTAGCGCCCATTCTGCCTACGCCGACGAATCCGATGTTCATATTTGAATAGTCTTTTGGTAGGGCGACGCTCTGCGGAGCCATCTGGAATAGCCCCCGGCTCGACAGCGTCTCGCCCTACCGATGCATTGCAAAAAACGGGTTGTCCCGTTTTTCCTTGCCGACAGTGGTGAATGGTCCGTGGCCCGGGCAAATGATGGTCTCGTCCGGGAGCGTGAGGATTTTCTCCCGATTGTTTCGCAGGGCATCCTCGTACGAGACATTCCCACCGCCCATCGAACCGGCAAAAAGGGAGTCCCCCACAACTGCCACCGGCCGAGAAAGTCCGGTGATCACATATGTCATACCCCCAGGTGAATGACCGGAGGTCAATCGCGCTTCGATCTTGAGTGACCCGGCGCGAAAACGCTTTCCCTCTGCGATTGTTTCCGCTCCCTCTTCGGCTTCCAGCTCTGAAATGTAAACCGGCGCGCCCGTCTTTTTTTTCAGTCGGTGCAAATCAGCGACGTGATCGGGATGAGCATGCGTCAGCAGAATCAAGCGCACACCTAGATCCTCCTTTTCGATTCGCTCCAACATGCCGCCGCAATCCGCGCCGGTATCGAAAGCCACGGCTTCACGCGTGACCGGGTCCCAGACCAAATAGGCGTTTACGGTCATGTCGTGATAGGTCGTGTTGAATTGGGCGAGACCATCGATTTCGCCAATCGATTCCGGATGCCATTTTCCGGAAGCCAGTTTGCGCAGAGCCGCCGCATTTAATTTCAAGACGGGAGCGGCACGCTCGACGGCGTCATCGTCAAATTCTCCGTCGCGCAGCTTTCGTATCTTATCCGCGCTTACTCCGGACCTTTCCGCGAGTTGACTATCGGAGATGCCCAAGCCGCGTTGGGCTTTCCCAACGATGTCGGAAACGTTGTCTTCGAGTGGAATGGACATGAAATCTTCAGGCGGTCGCCGCGGCCACCGCCTCTACCTTGCGCAGCTCGCGAATGTGTCTCAACGCAATTCTCTCCACCTGTGCCGCGAGTTCCGAAACCGATCGCTCCGTTCCAGTCTCCCGCTCGATCGAGGTCATCGTCACATTTGCGATTCCGCATGGCACGATCCGATCGAAGGGAGCGAGGTCGTCACAAACATTCAGGGCGAAGCCGTGCATCGTGATCCAATGCCGCACCCCAACGCCGATCGAGGCAATTTTCCGGTCGTCGATCCAGACTCCGGTCAAACCGGGTCGCGTCGTCGCAGCGATTCCGAGCTCGCCCAGCGTTTCGATCAATAACGCTTCAATCCAGCGAAGATAGCGATGAAGATCCTGCCCGTATCGACGCAGGTCGATAATCGGATAGCCGATCAGTTGACCCGGGCCGTGATAGGTCGCCTGACCGCCGCGATTGATCGGGAAAAGAGGATGCGGAAGAATCGCCGCGTCCCTGAGACTCGATTGGTCCGGCGTGCGACCGATGGTGTAAACCGGCTCGTGCTCCAGCAAGAGGAGTTCGTCGCCTAACGAGTGGTTTGTTCGTTTTTCCGCGACGAGATTCTCCTGCAACATCAGAGCGTCGTTGAAAGCTACGCGGCCTAACCAACGGGACCGGAACGGAGGATCGTCGCGTTGGGGGAGCGAGCCGTTGGTCATATCCGCGCTCCAGTCGGCACTCCTAGCCGCGCCGCTTCCTGCGAGCGCAGGTGCGTCAGTCCGATCGCCAGCGCATCCGCCGCGTCGGCCGTGGGAGTTTCCGTCAGTCCCAGCAAAACGCGAATCATGAATCCCACCTGGTTTTTGTCCGCATGTCCCCGCCCGACCGTGGCCTGTTTGATTCGGTTTGGCGCATATTCAAAAACCGGCAGACCCCGTTCCGCTGCCGCCAGAATGGCCGCGCCGCGGGCCGCGCCCAACAGGATCGCGGTCTTATAACTCTGCACGTAAATGACGGACTCGAGCGCGCAACAATCCGGCTCGTGCGTGTGAATCAGCTCCGCGAGCCGGTCCCGGATCGCGACCAGACACGAGGACGAACGCAGCTTGGTCGCATTATGAATCACGCCAAAATAAAGCGCGCGCGGCTTCCCGTTGTTGGCGTCGATCACCGCCACGCCGCTATTGCGCAGCGAAGCATCGATCGAGAGAACGCGCATTGAATCAGTGCGCCATCGCACCCAGCACGAGGAAGACTGTCCCGGCCAAACCGAAAACCAGGCTGACATACCAGAATCGACGTTTCTTCGTCAGCGCCGAAATCGCCGCAATCGCGATGGCGATTTGAAACATCGTAACGCTGCGCGCGAAAACTTCGTGCTGGTGAAAATTGGCTTTGGCTTCCGCTTCTTTGTGCTCCGCTTCGCGCTTGATCTCGGTTTGTTCCTCCTGGTACTGCTCCGCCTTTTTCTGGTCCTTTTCGGTCGCGGTGGTCCCGAGTGTCATCTTGGCTTCGAGTACGGACGCCTTGATGCTTTTCGCCTGGTAATAACCCCACTGATCGGACGCCTCGATTTGATTCATCATCGCTTCGTTCGCGTGGCTGCCCGCGAGCAATCCGGCGATCGCGGCCAGGACGGCCAGTATCGCCGTGCTCAAGGCCACCCACGAAATCCAGGCAGGGCCGCCATGCGCCGCATGGTGATGAATCTCTTCGTGTAAGTGCTCGAGCGGAACTTCAGGGCCTTCCATTGAATCAAGCTTAGGAGTCGAAGGGCTTGATTCAAGGTAGAAGTCGCGCCACGAACTGCCGTAGCACAGGCATCTTGCCTGTGGGGCGGACAGGCATCTTGCCTGTCTGAGAACCGTTCGCCAGCAGGGCGAGAGTCAACGTCAGATGATCAAATTCAAGTCGCCGAACTCGTGCCAGAGATAGCGCTGCTCGACGGCTTCATGGTAAGCAGCGTGAATTTTCTCCGCGGCAGCGAAGGCGCTCAGAAGATCGAGATGACTCGCTTCTGGTTCGTGCAGGCCCGTGAGAAGCCCATCGACGGTTTTCAGTTCATGTCCTCCCGCGATATGCAATCGGGTGTAGCCGTGAGCGGACTGCACGCGGCCGCTCGTTTCCGCGATCGTTTCGAGCGCGCGCACCACCGTGGTCCCCACCGCGATCACCCGGCCGCCCCGTTCGCGGGTCGCATTGATTTTTGCCGCGGCGGCTTCGCTCAAAAAATATTCCTCCTCGGAAGCGGGATGCACGCGATCGAGCTCATCATCGAGATATGAAGAAAGCCCGGTGTGCAAAACCAGATACGCGAAATCAATTCCAGCACGGCGCAGCTCGAAGAGCATCTTCCAGGTGAAAGCGCGACCAGCCGACGGCATCTCGGCCGAGCCTGGTTCTTTCGCGTAAACCGTTTGGTAATAATCCAAGTCCCACGGCGCGGAGACGTATTCATAGCGAATTGGCTGGCCGATCCGATAAATCAAATCGATCAACTCCGTCCCGGTTTTCGAGAAGCGAATCTTCCACAGACGCGGAATACGCGCATCACGGTCGAAAACTTCTCCGGTCAAATCCTGCGAAAACTCCAGCTGCATTCCGGCGCGCAAGCCGCAGCCGAAAGGATCGCCCGCCTTGCAAACCAGAAGCGCGAGCCAGGTATCGTCCGGCAAATGTTGCGCGAGGCGTACCTGGAGGCAGGGCCCGTGAGAACTGCAACACGCCTCCAGCGATGCCGGCAAGGTCCGGCTGGAATTGAAAACGAGGAGGTCGCCTTGGCGCAAAAATTCCGCGAGGCGCTCGAACTCTAGATGTCGAACGTCGCCGCTCTCGCGCTCGACCACGAGCAGCCGCACCTTGTCGCGGCCAAGCCCGCGGCGCTCCGGCGGCTCCCTCGCGCTCAGCTCATCCGGGAGCGTGAAATTGAACGGAGCGCTCACAGCGGCAAACTCGCACAAAGGTCACCACGGTCACTAAGGGATCGAACGGAAAAATTACTTCTCTTCTTCGTGTCCTTTGTGCCCGTCGTGCGAGACTTCTGCTTTCCAATCCTCCTGCGCCTGCAGGCGTTTGCCCGTGATCCCCTTTGACTCGTCGCTGGCCAGAAAGAGGAAAACGTCCGTCACCGTGCCCGGATCGGCCCACTCAGCCGGATCTTCATCCGGCGCGGCCGCGCGGTGCATGGCGGTATTCATGTCGCCGGGATCAACCCAATTCACCCGCACCTCGGTCTCTTCCAACTCCGAAGCCCATGTTTGCGACATCCCTTCCACCCCAAATTTAGAGATGCCGTATGCGCCCCATCCTGGATAACCGGTCGAGCCCGCATCGCTGGAGACATTGATGATCGATCCACCATTTTCGATCATGGCCGGCAACGCGCCTTTCGTGATCAGAAAAGGGCCAACCAGATTCGTGTTCAGAACATTATGAAAATCTTCCAGCGGATAATCGAGCAGATACGGCATCGGCGACGGACCGATAGTTGAGGCATTGTTCACCAGCACGTCGAGCCGCCCGCCGAAAGCATCCAGCGTGGTCGCGATTAACCGCTCGATGTCTTGCGGTTTGCTTACATCGGCTTCAATCGCGAGGACGTTTATCTCCGGGGCGATTTTCCTAACCTCGTCGCGCACGCTCTGGATGGCGCCGGCATGGCGGGCCGAAAGCGAAAGACCGGCCGCGCCTTCCCGGGCGAAAAGGAGCGCAAGCTCGCGTCCCAACCCTTGAGACGCACCCGTAATCATGATGTTTTTCCCGCGAAGCTTGTTCATCGCTCCAACGCTAACTCGGGCTCACGAAAAGCCAATCAGACTGTCGGAAACGTCTTTGGTCCTTCCTCTTTTTTCGGGGGCCAAGTAGCCTGCGCGAACCGGTGCAAGACCAATGCGACTGAACGTCAGTATGTCACCGCCATAAAGGCGCTACCTATGCTCGAATTCTTCTGGCCGCTAATTCGCCCGTTCGCCTGGCTCGCACGGTTGTTGAGAAAAATTGCTCGCACCCTCTTCGGCCAGCTTTCCTGGACGCCGCCACACTGGCTCCAACGCGGCTTTGTTCGAATCCATCTTTATCGCCGGGCGCATCCGTTTCTGGTCGCCGGTGGAGTGCTTCTGGTCTTCCTGCTGGCCAGCGGATCGCTCTGGACCTGGCGCTGGTACCAACGCCAGCCGAAGCCCCACCAGGTTTCCGCAAAGGTCGCTCCGATCCCTGTCACTCCGCTCGAGAAAGAGCTGAAGTTCCCGGCGCTCACGATCGATTTTAGCGATCCCGCCGCTCGGCTCGAGGATCTGAAGAACCCAGCGGTGCCGCATGTGCGGATCGAACCGGCCACCGCTGGCACTTGGAAGTGGAACAACGACAGCAAGCTCGTCTTCACTCCGGCGCAGGACTGGCCCGCGGACCGCAAGTTCCGCATAATTTTCGACAAGCAACTTTTTCCGTCGCACGTGCGGATGGACAAGTTCGAATACGAAGTTTCCACGCCTCCATTCCGCGCGGAGATCAAGAGCATCGTTCTTTCGGAGGACGTGAAGGAACCGGGGGATCAACGAATCATCGCGACCATCGACCTGACGCACTCGCTCGAGCCGGGCGAACTCGACCGGCACGCCGTGCTCACCATGATCGGTGGCTCGAATGTTTTCGCGCCTAACGACCCGGCGCCGCACTTCTCGATCGTCTATGGGCTGCACAATCGGCAGGCCTTCCTCCGCAGCTCACCTCTCGTGCTGCCCGCCAGCGAGGATTGGATGCGGGTGACAATCAACAAGGACCTTCACACCGCCCAGGGAGGCGCGGAAATGAAGGAAGCCGTCGAGCAAAAGGCCCTGGTGCCCTCGAAAGAAACCGCCTTCAAAATCAAGTCGGTCGACGGCAGCATCGTGCGCAACAAAGAGGGCGAGCCCGAGCAAATCCTCAACGTCGAAACCAGCGCGGACATCAGCACCGCGGAGCTGGCGAAGTCGCTCCACATCTATCTCCTGCCCAAGCGCGAGCCGGAAAAACCGGAGGCGTCCAAGGAGGAAGAGTCGAACGACGAAAACGCGAGTGAAGAAACCTCGACCGAGTCCACTGAGGAGAGCACGGAGAAGGAGACGGCCAAAGCGGAAGAGGAAGAAAGTGCCAACGACGAGGACGGAGAAACAAGCGAGACCAAGTCCGCCGAGAAAACATGGGCGAATGCCGAGGAGGTGACCGACGAAATCCTCGAACAAGCGACGGTCGTTAAGTTCACGGCGATCCCGACCGAAAAGGAACATGCCCGCGACCATCATTTTAAGTTCAAGCTCGAAGGCGACGGCCAGCTCTATGTGCGGATCGACAAAGGGTTGCGCGCGCGTAGCGGCTACGACCTGACGGACAATTTCACCAACGTCCTTTCGGCGCCAGAGCTGCCGCAGGAAATCGACATCCAGGGCGACGGCGGACTGCTCGCCCTGAGCGGCGAACGCAAGCTCTCGATCCGATCGCGCGGAGTGCCGGTGATCAAGTTTGAAATCGATCGAGTTCTTTCCAATCAGATCAACCACCTGGTCAGCCAGACGGAAGGCGAATTCCAGGCGCCCGAATTCAAGCACCGTTCCTTCGATCAGGACAACATCTCGCGCATCGCGCGAGAGGACCAGACGATCAACCTGCAGAATAAATGGAAGGCCAACTATTCCGCCTTCGATTTCTCAAAGTATCTGCAAAAACCATCGGATGGCGGCAGCGAACGCGGCCTCTTCTTCGTGAAAGCCAGAGGCTGGGATCCGGTCACCAAAAAATACATCAAGGAGGCCACCGCCACCCGCTTCATCCTCGTGAGCGATCTGGGCGTGTTGGTGAAGAAAAACGCCGATCACACCAGCGATGTTTTTGTCGCCTCCATCAAAACGGGCGAGCCGGTTGTCGGCGTCACGGTGGAGTTGCTCGGACGAAACGGGATCGCCGTGCAAAGCGCGAAAACCTCAGCCGATGGCCGCGTCACTTTCGCCTCGGTCGAGAAAAACGAGCACGAAAAAAAGCCGGTCGCCTATGTCGCGCGACTGGGTGATGACGTCAGCTTCATTCCCTACGAGCGCGACGATCGCATGCTCAATTTCTCGCGGTTCGACGTGGACGGCGTCACGACCGTCCTGGCGGAAGACCTGGATGCTTTCGTCTTCACCGATCGCGGCGTTTATCGCCCCGGCGATGAAATGCACATCGGCCTCGTCATCAAACAGCGGAATTGGCAGGGCCGTCTGGCGGGCCTGCCCATAGAAGCGGAAGTGGTCGACGCGCGCGCGCTCAGCGTGCAGACGAAAAAACTCGCGCTCCCCGCCGTCGGCTTCACCGAGGTCAGCTACACCACCTCGTACGAATCACCCACCGGCGAGTACACGATCAATGTCTACCTGGTGAAGAACAACAAGCGTTCCACGCTGCTCGGCTCGACCACCGTAAACGTGAAGGAGTTCCTGCCCGATCGCATGAAGATCGAGACGCGGCTCTCGAAAACTTCCGTGCACGGATGGGTCGATCCGAAAGAGATGCGCGCTTCGATTGCGCTGGCCAATCTTTACGGCACGCCCGCCACGGACCGGAAAGTCAAGAGCCGCGTCGAGCTTTCACCGGCCAACTTTTCATTTCCCGAATTTAGCGATTACAGCTTCTACGATTCGCTCTTCGACGAGAAGAAGGAGCGGCAGCACGAGACGGTGGATCTCGGCGAACAGACTACGAACGCGGACGGCGGCGCGGATTTCGATTTGCAGCTCGATCGCTTTGCCAACGCCACTTACGCGATGCAATTTTTCGCCGAAGCCTTCGAGGGCGAAGGCGGCCGCAGCATCACCGGCCAGGCGTCCGTGCTGGTTTCGGCGCTGCCCTACGTGGTCGGCTACAAGACCGACGGCAACCTGAGTTACATCAACGCGAACACGCCGCGGGCGGTCGATTTGCTCGCGGTCGATCCGCAACTGAAACGCATCGCGCTCGAGAACATCACGCTCGATGTGATCGCGCAGGAACATGTCTCGGTCGTGGCCAAGAAGGAAAACGGCAGCTACGGCTACGAGTCCGTTTTGCGAGAGCGCGTCTCGAAATCCGAGAAGATTGCCATCGGCCCGGACGGGTTGCGCTACCAGCTTCCGACCGACGAGCCCGGCGATTACATCGTGGAACTCCGCGATGATGGCGGACGCAAGGTGAGCCGGATTCGTTTCTCTGTCGTCGGCAGCGGAATCGTGAAACGGGCGCTCGACAAAAACTCGGAGCTGCAAGTGAAGCTCGCGCGCACGCAATTCAACAGCGGCGAGGAAATCGAGATCAGCATCACCGCTCCCTACGCCGGCAGCGGCCTGATCACGATCGAGCGCGACAAAGTCTATGCGCTACGCTGGTTCAAGACGGATGCGTCCAGCAGCGTGCAGCGGATCAAGGTGCCGGATGGCTTCGAAGGCAGCGGTTATATCAACGTCGCGCTGATTCGCTCGCTCGATTCGAAGGAAGTCTTCACCAGTCCGCTGAGCTACGGGGTGGTGCCGTTCACCGCGAACATCGAGAAGCGGCGCTTGAAGGTCGACCTGCAAACGGCCGCCATCGCGAAACCGGGCGAGCCGCTTCACATCAGCTACAAGACCGACCGGCCGGCCCGGATCGTCGTCTTCGCCGTGGATCAAGGCATCCTGCAAGTGAGCGATTACAAGTTGCCCGACCCGCTCGGATTTTTCTTCCGCAAGTGCGCCCTGGGCGTGGAGACCTCGCAGATCATGGATCTGATCATGCCCGAGTTTTCCGTCCTGCGCTCGATGTCGGCGTTTGGCGGTGATGGCGATAACCCGAAGCAGTTGAATCCCTTCAAGCGCGTCACGGAAAAGCCGGTGGTTTATTGGTCCGGCATCGTGGATGCGGACACCACGGCGAGGGAAGTGATTTATAATGTGCCGGATTACTTCAGTGGCACGCTCACCGTCATGGCGGTGGCCGTCGCTGATGATGCGACGGGCGCGGCGCAGCGAGATGGGTTGATTCGCGGGCCGTTCGTCATCACGCCCAGCGTGCCGGTGCTGGCCGCGCCGGGCGACGATTTCGAGGCCGGCGTGACCGTGGCGAACAACGTCGAAGGTTCCGGTGAAAACGCGGAAGTGCAGATCCGGGCCGAGAGTTCGGAGCATGTCCAAATCGTGAAAACGTCGTCGCAAACGCTGCGAATTTCCGAAGGGCGCGAGCAGACGACGACGTTTTCGGTTCACGTGAACGACAAGCTCGGTTCAGGCACGGTCACGTTCATCGCCACGACCGGCGGCAAGGAAACTCGGCTGCGTTCGACCATCAGTGTGCGCCCGCCGGCGACCTTCATGACGCAGGTGCGCAGCAGCAGCTTCACCAAAACGAGCGTCGATGTTCCGGTAACGCGCGATATGTATCCGGAGTTCCGCAAACTCATTGCGTCCGTCTCCGCGCTGCCGCTGGGACTCGCCCATGGTCTTGACGTTTACCTGAAGGAATTTCCGCACGGTTGCAGTGAACAGATCGCGAGCGGCGCCTTTTGCCGCCTGATGCTCGCGAACGAAGCCGATTTCGGGTTGGACCGGAAGGACGTGAACGCCCAACTCGAAAACGTCTTTGCTGTGTTGCGCCGTCGTCAGAACGACCAGGGCGCATTTGGTTATTGGGGACCCGAAAAGGGCGCTGGGATCGATTTCATGTCGGTTTACGCCATGCATTTTCTGATCGAAGCGAAGGCCGCCGGCTTCGCCCCTCCAGCCGAAATGTTCGCCAGCGGTTTGCGCCATCTCCAGACGATGGTCACAAAAGAACCTGCCAGCCTCGAGGACGCGCGCAGCGTCGCTTACGCCATCTACCTGCTCAGCCGGGAAGGTGTCGTAACTACGAATTACATCCTGAACCTGCGCGATTATCTCGACAAAAATTTCGAAAAGGAATGGCCTCGGGAACTAACGGGCGTTTACCTCGCCGGCGCGCTTCACATCCTGAAGAAAGAGGACGACGCCGGGAAGTTGATCGCGCGCTATCGCATCGGCCAACACGATCGGCGGCAGATCACTGATTTCTATCAGCCCCTCGGCGCGGACGCTCAATACATCGCAATCCTTGCTCGGGAATTTCCCGCACGATTGAAAAAGGTCTCGGCCGCCGAATTCGAAAACATCCTGAAGCCGGTGAGCGAGGGCGGGTTCAACACGCTCTCGGCAGCGTATGCGGTCCTCGCACTGAAATCCTATTCGCAAATGGTCGCGCAAAATCCGCCGGAACTGACCATCGCGGAAATCGACAAAGCCAAGAAAGAGAAGCGCCTGGCGAGCGGCAAGAAACTGCTCCAACGCTCCAACTTCTCGGGCGACGCCGGCGCGATCCGGTTCCGCAGCGCCGCCGCTCTCAATCCGCCGGGTGCGTTTTTCCAGGTGGTGGAGGCCGGGTTCGATCGCCAGATCTCGAACAAGACGGTAACCGACGGCCTGGAAATTTATCGCGAGCTCCTGGACAAATCGGGCAAGCCGGTCACGACGACGCAGCTGGGCGACGTGGTCACGGTTCGGCTGCGCGTCCGGAGCCTCCGTTCCGAATCAGTCACCAACGTGGCGGTGATCGATCTCCTGCCCGGCGGTTTCGAAATCGTCGGATCATCGTTGTCACCGGGAATCTCCTCAATCAACGGAGTGGATTACGTCGAGGTCCGGGAAGATCGCGCCGTGTTTTACGCTACCATTCCGGCGCAGACGCTCGAAATCACCTACCAGATCAAATCGTGTAATCGAGGAAATTTCGTGGTGCCGCCTGTCTTCGCCGAATCGATGTACGACCGCCAGATTAAGGCGCGCGGTTTGGGCGGGAAGATCAGTGTCACGAAATAATTTCGGAGACCGGAAACCGGATTTCAAAAAATGAAGACCTCGCCCAACCGACAGCGATGGCTGCGGCGATTTTTGTTTCTCGCGATGGCGCTTGCTGCCGTTTGGCTTGCTCTGCCGAAACCGTCGCTAACCAACGGGATCGATTTCTCCACCTGTGTGCGCGATCGAAATGGCGACATTCTCCGCGTCACTCTCACCGCGGACCAGAAGTACCGGATCTGGACGCCGCTTCGTGATATTTCACCGGAGTTGATCAAGGCGACGGTGCGCTTCGAGGACAAATATTTCGGGCAACATCCCGGCGTGAACCCGGTGCCGCTTTTCCGCGCCGCCTGGAATCTCGTCCGTTTCGGCCAACCACGGGCAGGCGCTTCGACCATCACAATGCAACTCGCGCGGCTCCGTTTCCATCTCCGCACGCGCACACTGAGCGGAAAGTTTCGGCAAATGTTTTACGCGCTCGAGCTGGAGCGTCACTACTCCAAGAATCAAATCCTCGAGGCGTATCTGAACCTTGCGCCGTATGGCCGGAATATCGAGGGCGCGGGAGCTGCGAGCGAAGTTTACTTCCATAAAACCGCGGCGCGTTTGAGCGGACCCGAGGCGGTCGCGCTGAGTTTGATCCCGCAAAGTCCCACACATCGTGCCCTAATGGTCGGTCGGGAAAACGAAGTCCTGACCGCGGCTCAACAACGCCGGTTCTCCCGCGCGGCCGACCAGGACCCGCGCGAAATGTTTCGTCCGGAAGCGCAGCCCCGAGCTGTGTTCGTCGCTCCGCATTTCGTCCAAAATGTCCTCACCACCAAGGCGGATGCGCCGGAGATAACCACGACGCTCGACCTTTCGCTTCAGCAAATTCTGGAGCGACGCATCGCCGATTACATCGCGCAAAATCGTCAACGCGGAATCGAAAACGTCGCGGCGCTCCTGATTAATTTCGACACCATGGAAGTTCTCGCGGACGTCGGTTCCGCCAATTTTTGGAACAAAGAGATCCAAGGGCAGGTGGATGGAACACGGCGGCCGCGTTCGCCGGGTTCGACCTTGAAACCATTCGTGTATGCGCTCGCGCTGGATCAAGGCCGCATCCATCCCCTGACGTTGCTGAAGGACGCGCCGCGTAGTTTTGGCGATTACAATCCGGAGAATTTCGATCGGGAATTTCTCGGACCGATCCGCGCTTCCGATGCCCTCGCGCGCAGCCGCAATGTCCCCGCCGTCACTCTTGCCTCAGAATTGGCCCACCCGACTTTGTACGAATTCCTGCGGGACGCAGCTGTCCGGCTGCCACACCCGGAGTCATACTATGGACTCTCGCTACCGCTCGGCGGCGCCGAAGTGACGATGGAAGATTTGGTGCGCCTGTATGCGACACTGGCAAACGGCGGGCGGCTTCAACCGCTTCGCCGCTTCCTCCACGAAGCGCCAGGAACCAGCCAGCGCATGCTCAGCCCCGAGGCTGCTTTTCTTACTCTCGAAATGCTTGGGCAAATTCCGCGACCTGGAATGACGAACACGGATTCGAGGCAGCGTGCGCAAGTCTTCTGGAAGACGGGCACATCGCACGGATTTCGCGATGCGTGGTCCGTTGCGGTCTTCGATCGTTATGTCCTGGCCGTTTGGGTCGGCAACTTTGATGGCCGCAGAAATCCCGCATTCATCGGACGCACGGCCGCGGCGCCGCTCCTATTTCAAATGATCGACGGTTTACGGACAAGCCGGCCCTCACGCGCCCAGCCGCATCTGCCTCCGCCCGGATCGAATTTGAAGCGCGTGGAGTTCTGTTCCGTTTCCGGCCAGCTCCCGGGTCCGTCCTGTCCGCATCGCACCGAGAGCTGGTTCATTCCCGGCATCTCGCCGATCGCGACCTGCGACCTGCATCGCGAGGTGCTGGTGGATGCGGCGACAGGTTTGCGCGTGGATCAGGATGACGGCACGCGCGTGCTGAAGCGAGAGGTCTACGAATTCTGGTCCTCGGATTTGCTCGCGCTCTTTGAACGCGCCGGAGTGCCAAGAAAATTGCCTCCCCCATTCTTGCCGGCGATCGGAAGTGACCTTCTCTCGCGCGACGGTCACCCACCCAAAATTAATTTGCCCGCGAACGAGATGACCCTCTCACCGCCGTCCGCGAGTACACCAGGAATACCTCTCCGGGCCGAAACCGAGAGCGGCGTCAGGAAACTTTACTGGTTCGCCGACAAGACCTTTCTCGGCGCGTGCGAAGCTCACGAAGTGCTTTGTTGGAAACCGACACCCGGCGTCTATCAAATCACCGCCCTGGACGATCACGGCCGCTCGGGATCGCGCTCGGTGACGTTGCGGTGAGGGTGGATTTTCGAGCGAGCGCGCCTCATCCTTTTTCACGCCACGCAAAACGGGCATCGACGGCCAATGATGCGATCGGCTACAAAATCACCATGAGCAAAGCGGCGGCGCCGGCGGTGGAGTGTCAGATTTGCAAGCAATCAAAATCGCCGGAGAGCGGCACAATCGGCGAGGTGGTTCGTCCATCGCTTTCGGAATTCATCAAGCGGAAGGACCCGCAATGGGACGGGAAAGGTTTTATTTGCTTCGACGATCTGGGGAAATTCCGCCGGGATTACGTAAAGGAAGTACTCGAGGACGAGATCGGTGAGTTGTCCGCGCTCGATCACGAAGTGGTCGAGAGTCTGCAAGCGCACGAAATTCTTTCGAGCGACATCAGTAAGCAATTCGAGAAGAAGCTGACTTTCGGCGAGCGGCTTTCCGACACGATCGCGGCCTTCGGCGGGAGCTGGACTTTCATCATTTTCTTCAGCGCCGTGCTGCTGCTCTGGATTGTGATCAACAGCTTTGTCCTGATGACGCGGGCATTCGATCCCTATCCCTACATCCTGATGAATTTGGTTCTCTCCGCCCTCGCCGCTCTCCAGGCGCCGGTCATCATGATGAGCCAGAATAGAAGTGAAGCGCGGGACCGCGCGCGCGGCGAAAACGATTACAAGATCAACCTAAAAGCCGAACTCGAAATCCGGCACCTCCACGAAAAAATCGATCACCTGCTCCGCCGCCAGTACAATCGCCTTTTCGAGATTCAACAAATTCAAATCGAACTGCTGGAGGAGCTCACCCGCAAGAGTGAAAAGACGCCTCCTCCGCGCGCCACGTAACGAATTCCTCCGAGCGGCCCTGAAAGCCGTCATTCCGGCATGATGAGCGGGATGATCTGACGACCGTTCCTGCGATAAGTGCGAAAGTCGCTGTCGGTGGTGAAGACGACCGCGTCGTGAATCTGCTCCGCCATCCGCACGAGACAAGCGTCCGCGAAGCTCATGGGAGTATCGTGATAGCGACGCACGAGGCGAAGCGTCTCCACCTGTTGATCGGTGAAGGAAAAATCAACCGAGATAATGGCGCGTTCCAGCAATCGACACAGGGCCTCCTTGCCGTCACGTGCGCGCTCCAAAAGAAAGAAGCTTTCGGAAATCACTCCTTCACAAGTGATGAATGGCTCCTGCTCGGCCTCGAAGTGTGCCCGCGCCCAGATATGATGCTGATCGCGTTGACGCAGCGCGGCAACAATCGCGCCGCTATCGATGATGACGGTTTTGGCCAAAGCCTTTCAGATGAGCCTTGTTGGAGGAAAGATCCGACGGAAGCGAATCCGAGTGAATGACCAAATCTTCCATGCGACTCCAGAGCGAACCCTTTGCACGTTTTTCCGCCGTCGCTTTGTGAGTCAGGCGCTCACGCACGATCTCGGACTTCGGCAGGTTACGAGCCCTGGCGGCGCTCGCGATTTCCGCAAACAGCCCGTCGGCGACTTTGACAGTGAGTGTTTTCATCCGGATGAAACGTATTACCATTCTGCCAGAACAGCAACTCCCACGCCGCTCGGCACGGGCCGCCCTCCGAAAAGCACTGCCCAGTGCAGGAAAATTGCGGCGCTCATCGACCGCCGCTACAGGTAATGGATGTCCCGCGAATACACGCTCCAGCGCGCTCCTTCGGCGACCGCGATCAATATTGATTACGCGGCGGAGTTGAATGAGCAGCAGCTCGCGGCGGTGACCGCCTCGCCGGGTCCGCTGCTGGTGATCGCGGGCGCAGGCAGCGGGAAGACGCGCACGCTGACTTATCGCGTGGCTTATCTCCTCGAGAACGGCATCGACCCGCGCAATATCCTGCTGCTCACTTTCACCAACAAGGCCGCGCGGCAAATGCTGGAGCGCGTGGCGAATCTTCTGCCGTTGGACGCCAGTGGACTTTGGGGCGGCACGTTCCATTCGATCGGAAATCGGATGCTGCGCCGGCATGGCAGCGCGCTCGGGTACTCCAGCGGATTCAGCATCATGGATCGTGAGGATCAAAAGGATCTGATCGACACCGTGGTCACGGCGGCGGGAATCAATCCGAAGGAGATCCGGTTCCCGAAAGGCGATGTGCTCGCGGAGATTTTTAGTTTTGTCGTCAATACCGAAACGCCGATCGATGCGCTGCTTGCGGAAAAGTTCCCATATTTCCTGCCGCTGCTCGAGCAGATCAAAGACGTCCATGCGCGCTACGAGAAAAAGAAAAAATCCACGAACTCGATGGACTTCGACGATCTGCTCGAGAAAACGCTCCGAATGCTGAAAGAGCACGACCACATCGCCGATTTTTACCGGCGTCAGTTCCAATTCATTTTGGTCGATGAGTATCAGGACACAAACAAGATCCAGGCGGACTTCATCGACACGCTCGCGTCCGAGCATCGGAACGTGATGGTGGTGGGCGACGATGCGCAGTCGATCTATTCGTGGCGCGGCGCGAATTTCAAAAATATCCTGGCTTTCCCGCAGCGTTATCCGGACGCGCAGGTCTTCAAGATAGAGATGAATTACCGCAGTGTGCCGGACATCCTCCGCGTGGCCAACGCGGCGATCGCCGCAAACGTGCAGCAGTTTCGGAAGCAACTGAGCGCGACGCGGCCGACCAATTCGGTCAAGCCGGCCGTGGTGGGGTTAAACAACGGCGGCGAGCAGGCGCAGTTCGTGGCCCAGCGGATTTTGGAACTCCGCGATGAAGGGATCGAGCTGAGCGAGATTGCGGTTTTGTATCGAGCGCATTACCACGCGATCGAATTGCAGCTCGAGCTTTCGCGGCGGGGCATCCCCTACGTGATCACCAGCGGCGTTCGGTTCTTCGAGCAGGCTCATGTAAAAGACGTCACCTCATTTATCCGGTTCATCGCGAATCCGCGGGATGAAGTTGCGTTCAAGCGCATGGTGCGACTGCTGCCCGGTATCGGGGGGAAAAGCGCGGATAATCTTTGGCGCGCGTGGGAAAGCAAGTTGAACGAGCAGGGAGAGATCACCTCGTGGAGCGAGCGGCTCCTGGCGATGGCTGTTGGCGCGAAATCAAAGAAATCTTGGGAGCAGCTCGCGCATACGCTGGACGAAATCGCTCCAGGCGGGCAACCGAACCCGCCGTCGGAAATGATTACGTCGATCGTAGAGGCGGTTTACGACGATTATGCCAAAGCGAATTTCACGAACTACGAGCTGCGCCGGGAGGATCTGAACCAGCTCGCGGCCTTCGCGCGCCAGTTCAAGGATGTGCATGAATTTCTTTCGCAGCTGGCGTTGATCAGCAATATCGATGCGGAGCCGGCGTTGGATCAAACAGCGGACAACGAAGCGGTCAACCTTTCGTCAGTGCACCAAGCCAAGGGGCTCGAATACCACACAGTCTTTGTGATCTGGCTGACGGATGGAATGTTTCCGAGCACGCGCTCGCTCGAAACGCGCGATGCGATCGAAGAGGAACGGCGGCTTTTTTACGTGGCCATCACCCGCGCGAAAGATGAGCTGTACCTGACTTTTCCGCATATGCGCCTGAACGCGGGTTATGGCGATATGTTCCAGCGGCCCTCGCGCTTCCTGAAGGAAATCCCGACGCAATTGGTCGAGGATTGGCAGGTCCGGCGTGCGTGATTTTTCCCGGATGGTCTCGCACGAAGGACACAAAGGTTCACGAAGTTCCAAAGCAGCCGCCTCCTTTGTGCCCTCAGTGTGATGAATCAGTTTGTGGATATGAATTTGTCGCCTGAGAAGAAAATTGCCGGTGTCTTGGCGCCACTGTTTGCCTTGCGCACGGAGACGGATCTCGGCATCGGCGACCTGGCGGCGCTGCGGCAGTTTATCGATTGGGCCGCGGGAATCGGATTCAAGATCGTCCAGCTCCTTCCGATCAACGAAATGGGAGGCGATCACAGCCCGTACAACGCGATCAGCGCCGTCGCGCTCGAGCCGACAACGCTGCATCTAGCGCCCGGATCGCCCGAGGACCTCTCCCAAGCCGACTTCGACGAGGTCATTGCCCGGAATGATCTCGAGAGATTGCGCAAAGGTGCGGTCAAGCACGATCGCGTCCGCACTTTGAAATTTGATCTTCTCGGCAAGGCCTTCGCGAATTTTTCCGAGCGAGCCCGCGCAGACGCGAAATACGCGGCGGCGTTTGATGCTTTCTGCGAAGCCGAGGGAGCGTGGCTGGTGGATTACGCGTTTTTCCGCGCGCTTATGGACGAGAATGGAAACCATGAGACTTGGGACCAATGGCCGGAGGAACATCGCAGCACCGATTCGGCGCGGGACTGGCTCGCGGCGCTATCGCCCGAGCGGCAGGCGGGTTTCGACAAGCGGGCGAGATTTTATCGCTATGTGCAATGGATCGCCCATCTGCAATGGACGGCGGTTAAGGCCTACGCGGAAGAGCGGGGCGTGGGGTTGATGGGCGACATTCCCTTCGGCGTCAATTACTACAGCGCGGATGTTTATTCGCGGCGGGATGAATTCGCCTTGGAATGGTCGGGGGGCGCGCCGCCGGAGCCATACTTCAAGGACGACGAGTTCACTCAAAAATGGGGACAAAACTGGGGCATTCCGCTTTACCGGTGGGATGTGATGCGGACGCGGAATCTCGACTGGTGGCGGCAGCGCGTGCGCGGAGTGCGAAAGATTTTCCATGTCTTTCGAATCGATCACGTGCTCGGCTTCTACCGGGTTTATGCATTTCCCTGGCGACCCGCTCGCAACCCGGAATTCCTGCCGCTCTCCTGGGACGAAATGCGCGAACGAACCGGCGGAGCGATTCCGCAGTTCTATCCGCGCGATGATTCCACCTGGGAACATTGCGAGGCCAGTTGCGGGGAAGGCGAAGATTACCTGCGCGTGGTCCTCGAGGAGGCGGGCGAAACGCGAGTGGTCGGGGAAGATTTGGGCACGGTGCCGGATTACGTTCGACCAAGCTTGCAGTCGTTAGGCGTGGCCGGTTTCAAAATTCCACAATGGGAAGTGAAGCACGGCCGCGTGACGCGAGGCGAAGATTATGAGCGCTCGTCCGTGACCACCTACGCGACGCACGATCACAAACCGATCCGCGCCATGTGGGACGAGGCCCAGGACAAAAAAGTGACGACGCAGGAACAGGCGCTCGAGGATCTTCTGAAGATCGCGGGGTTTGCCGGGATCGAACCGCGCGAAGGACTCGATTACTTGCGCGATTTTTATCCAGCGATCATGAGCGCGCTGTTCCAGAGTAATTCCTGGATGGCTATCGTCATGATTACGGATCTGCTGGCGCGCAAGGATCGGTTCAACGTGCCGGGGACAGCGGCGAATTCGAACTGGAGCCGAAGGATGCAAAAAACGGTGGCCGGACTCGACGCGAGTCCCACCCTCCGAAAGCGCATGCGAGTCATCCGCGAGCTGTTGGAGGAGACGGGCCGCACCGACCCACGCGCGTCATCCTGAGCGGAGCGTAGCGGAGTCGAAGGACCCCGTGGTTATCGCTCGACGTTCCACGGGGTCCCTCGACTTCGCTCGGGATGACAAGCAATCATCGATCCTCAAAAATCCCGGTTTCATCCGTGTGCATCTGTGGCTAAATAAATTATGAACTCACCCATTAAAGTCGCGATCACGGGAGCTGCCGGTCAGATTGGTTATGCGCTTGTCTTCCGCGTGGCCTCTGGCGCGATGTTTGGCCCGGACCAGCCGGTCGCGTTGCACTTAATTGAAATTCCGGCCGGCTTCGAGGCGCTCAAAGGGGTCGTCATGGAATTGGACGATTGCGCCTTCCCTCTCCTGAAAAATATCGTGGCCACGACCGATCTCGATCAAGGATTTCGGGCGGTGAACTGGGCGTTGCTCGTGGGGAGCGTCCCGCGGAAAGCCGGGATGGAGCGCAAAGATTTGCTCGGGATCAACGGCAAAATTTTCATCGGCCAGGGACAGGCGATCGAAAAGAATGCCGCGAAGGATGTGCGCATCCTCGTCATTGGCAATCCGTGCAACACCAATTGCCTGATCGCGATGAACAACGCGAAATCGATCCCGCGCGATCGCTGGTTCGCGATGACCCGGTTGGATGAAAATCGCGCGAAAGCGCAGCTCGCGCAGAAAGCGGGCGTCGATGTGACGGAGGTCGCGAACATGACCATTTGGGGAAACCATTCCGCCACCCAATATCCCGATTCTTACAACGCGAAAATCAAGGGGCGGTCCGCGGCGGAAGTGATTGGCGATGAATCGTGGCTGAGGGAGACGTTTATCCCGGCAGTGCAACAACGAGGCGCGGCCATCATCAAAGCCCGAGGTTCTTCCTCGGCGGGATCGGCCGCGAATGCGATCGTGGATACGGTCCGCTCGCTCACCACCGACACGACCGAGGGCGATTGGCATAGTGTGGCTGTTTGTTCCGATGGCAGTTACGGTGTTGACGAAGGATTGATCTGCTCATTTCCGGTGCGCACTCGCGGCGGGAAATGGGAGATCGTGCAGGACGTGCCGCTCAATGAGTTCGGGCGGGCCAAGACCGATGCATCAGTCGCCGAGTTGAAAGAAGAGAAGGCGCTCGTCAGCGAGTTGATCAGCTGAGTAACGATCAAAGGCGCGAATCGAAATCGCTGTCATCCCGAGCCGCGCAGACGGTGAGCGACCGTGGGAGGAGCGCTGACCTCACAATGGCTCGAACGCCATCTTATTCCAGACAGCGTGTTCTACGGATGACGCCGTAATGGTTTTCGAACGAGCTCACTACGATTGCGAGGTCCCTCGCCGTCTGCGCGGCTCGGGATGACAACCTCTGGGGCGCATCGTTTCCGAGGCGTAAATCCGGCGCTGCTAAATCGGTTTGCGTCCCCAGACGGCGATCAGTTCGTCGCCCGGTTTTGTTTCGATCGATTGGAAACCCGCCCGGCGAAAATATTCCTGCAACTCCTGTGGCGTCGAGCAAACCGTGATGTGGTCGGGGCGTTGAGCAGGCGGGAACTGCCGGTGCGTTTCAAAGATAGCCCAGCCAGAGTCCGAACAAAGATTCACGTTATCGACGTAAAGTTTGCCGCCGGGACGCAAGACGCGCAAAGCTTCGACCACATACCCGTAGCGGTCCCAGCCCTCCAGATGCATGAAGACCACTGTGCAATAAACCACGTCGATTGAGTTGTCGCCGATGGGGCGCAAATCATTTCCCGAGAGTTCGACGAATTCTACGTTCGGAAAATCGCGCAACCGCTCTGCCGCAAACGCCAGCATGTTCGGAGAAACATCCGCGCCGATCCAGCGGCGGCAGCACCCGGCCAAATGTTTCCCGACCCGGCCGATGCCGCAGCCGATTTCGAGAACCACGTCGGTGGATTTGATGCCGACGTTGTTCAGGAGAAACTCGCTCGTTCCAGCCCCGCTCTTCTCTACGATCGCTTCATCCTCGGTCCCGCTGACGTGCATCTTCGCACTCGAAAGCGATTCCGAGAGGGCCGTCCAAACGCCCTTGTAATCTGAACGCATTAAAGGAGCACTACGGCAACTCGGCGCCAATCAGGCGTTCGAGGGCCTCGTGATATTTCCGCGCAGTGTTCTCAATGATCTCGGCCGGCAGCGAGGGCGCGGGTGGCGTCTTGTTCCAGCCGACCGTCTCGAGATAGTCACGTACAAATTGCTTGTCGAAACTCGGTGGACTCTGGCCGGCGACGTACTGATCGGCCGGCCAGAAGCGCGATGAATCGGGCGTGAGACATTCGTCGATCAAGAGCAACTCGTTCTCGAAGAGGCCGAATTCAAACTTCGTGTCGGCTACGATGATCCCGCATTTCGCGGCGTGCGCTCGACCCGCCTCATAAATTTTCAGGCTGAGATCCCGGACGCGCTCCGCGACCGGGATCTCAGCCTGCCGGCAGCATCCCTGCCAATCGATATTTTCGTCATGGCCCACGTCACTCTTCGTGGAAGGGGTGAAGATCGGTTCAGGCAATTGCGATGCGAGCTGCAAACCCGGCGGCAGCACGACTCCGGAAACCGTCCCGCTCTCCTGGTACTCTTTCCAACCCGATCCGGCGAGATAGCCGCGGACGACACATTCCACCGGAAGCGGTTGCGCTTTGCGCACGATCATCGAGCGGCCATGCAATTCCCTGTGATAGGGAGCGAGCTCGCGCGGAAACTTTTCGATGTCGGCCGTGATCATGTGGTTTCGCACAAAGGTGAAACGCCGAAACCAAAAAGCGGAAAGTTGATTCAAGACCGCGCCCTTACCCGGAATGGGATCGGGGAAGACGACGTCGAAGGCGGAAAGCCGATCGGTCGCGACGAAGAGCAGGGTCTCGCCGAGGTCGAAGACCTCGCGGACTTTGCCGCTGCGGAGTTTTTTTATTTCGGGAAGGTCGAGTGAGGTGATGGGAGCGGATTGCACAGGTGAATGATTATTGGTGAATGATGATTAGTTCAACATTCACGTCCTTCAAAAAAACGCCAGTTCCCGATTCACAATTCACCGATCACCATTCACCTTTCGACCATGGCGGGTCTGGTCATTAAACCTCGTGCGCGAATTTTGCATGGACACGATTGGGTGTTCTCCGGCGAGGTCCTGAAAGTCTTCGGTGATCCTGCGGACGGCGATGTCATTTCGCTGAAGGACGGAAGAGATCGTCTGATCGGCAGCGCAATTTATAACAGCAAATCGCAGATCGTGGCGCGCAGGTTTTCCCGGCGGCGGCAGGATCTGGATCTTGATTTTTTTCAGCGCCGGATCGGACAAGCAGTGGAGTATCGGAAGCGGCGCGGGGTCGACCTCCGGCTTTGCCGCCTGGTCTGGAGTGAGAGCGACGGATTGCCGGGTGTGATCGTCGATCGTTATGGGGATCACGCGGTTTTGCAAACGCTGACTCTGGCGATGGATATGCGGAAAAGTCTGATCGTCGAAGCCTTGAAAACCGCGATCGAAGCGCCTCCCCTGCAATCAATCCTGGAACGCAACGATGCTCCGGTCCGGCGAGCCGAGGGGATGGAGTTTATGAGCGGCGTCCTGATGGGTGAACCGCCGGACGAAACGGAAATTGAGATCGCGGGCTTGCGCCTCGGTCTTGATCTGCTGCGCGCGCAGAAGACGGGGTTTTATCTGGATCAACTGGCGCATTACGATAGCGTCGCGCGCCATGCCTCGGGGCGGCGCGTTCTGGATTGTTTCGCGAATCAGGGCGTATTCGCGCTCGCTTGCGCGCGGGCCGGCGCGGCCAAGGTGACCGCAGTGGAAGCGAGCGCGGAAAATCTGATGAACGCGCGGCGAAACGGCGAGCGGAACAAATTGTCCGTCGAGTGGATTGAACAGGACGTCTTTGAATATTTACGCGCGGCGGAAAAGGCGGAAGCCAAATATGATCTCATCGTTCTCGATCCACCTTCCTTTACCAAAACCAAAGGCGGCTTGCACGATGCGTTGCGCGGTTACCGCGAGCTGCACGTGCGGGCGTTCAAGCTGCTCTCGGCCGACGGACTCCTTGCGACTTTCTCTTGTTCTCATCATGTGAATGAAACCATTTTTAGTCAGGCGATCGCGGACGCACTGGTCGACGCGCGGCGATCGGCCCGGCGGCTCCGGCGCTTCGAGCAAGCGCTCGATCACCCGATCCTTCCCACGCTCCCTGAAACGGAATACTTCAAAGGGGTGCTGCTCGAAATGATGCCCGGCAGATGAGGACGCGTAAGCTAGAAAAAACGTGGACTACAACCAAGGAGGGGCGGTTTACAAACCGCCCATCGGGACAATGCGGACGATTAAAGAAGGGGCTCCGCCTAAAGGAAGACGGGCGGTTTGTAAACCACCCCTCCTTGGTTCCTATTCTCCGCACAGCGAATGACGTCGTATGGATCTAAAAGCAGAGTTCGCGAAATTGGCGCCGTGGATCTTCCAGTTCCGCATCGACGGGGCGGACTACGGGGGGACAATCAGCGCGGTCGGGGACGGGCGAGTGGAGCAATTCTTTCGCTTTGCGCCCAAGGTGGAAAACATTCTTGAACTGGGCGCACTGGAAGGGGCGCAGACCTTTATCCTGGCGGAACGCTCCGGGGTGAAGAAGATCGTCGCTCTCGAAGGCCGGGCGGCGAATCTCCGCAAAGCTCAATTCCTGCAGAAACTTTTGCGGGTGGATAATGCGGAGTTTGTGCAGGCGAACCTGGAAGAGGCCGACCTTTCCGTTTACGGAAAATTCGACGCGGTCTTTTGCTGCGGCCTCCTATATCACCTGCCGAAGCCGTGGGAACTGATCCAACGTCTTCCGTCGATCGCCCCCATTCTCTTTCTCTGGACAGTTTACACGGCGGAGAATGAATCCATCGAACTTTCCAATGGCATACGAGGCAAGATCCACACCGAAGGCGGCCCGGACGAACCTCTCAGCGGCCTCTCTTCCACCGCGACATGGCTGACGCTCGGATCCTTGATCACGTTACTGACCGCAAACGGATATGGGAGTGTCCACGTGATCCACAATGATCCGACGCATGTGAATGGGCCGACGGTTACGATCGGCGCCACCATCAGCTAGTTTAGCTTCGTTCGTGCTCGCGCCCCCAAAATACGTTTGAAATGCCTCGGGAATGAGTTCGGATCTGACATCGCGATTCGCGGAATTGGCGCCCTGGATTTTCCAATTCCAGATTGACGGCCAAAATTACGGCGGTGATATCAGCGCGGCAGGCGATTCGCGGGTCGATCAATTCTTTCGGTTCGTCCCCAACGCGGCGACAATCCTTGAGCTCGGCCCGCTGGAGGGTGCGCACACTTTCATGCTCGCAAGGCGCGCCGGGACAAAACAGGTGCTCGCGCTCGAAGGCCGCGAAGCAAACCTTCGCAAAGCGAGGCTGGTTCAGGAACTAATGAATGTCGGCAACGTAAAATTCGCGCAGGCCAACCTTGAGAATTGCGATCTCGCTGCGTTTGGAAAGTTCGATGCCGTTTTTTGTTCGGGCGTGATCTATCACCTGCCTGAACCTTGGAAGCTCATCTCACAACTTCCCGCAGTCGCGCCCAATCTCTTTATCTGGACGCATTATGCGGCAGACGAGAACGCGGAAATTGTCTCCGGTGATTTACGCGGGAAAATCTACGTCGAGGGCGGTGCAACGGAACCGCTGAGCGGCATGTCAGCCACGGCCACCTGGCTCACGCTCGGGTCGCTGATATCGGCGTTGACCAGGAGTGGATATACGACGGTCCACGTGATCGACAACGACCCGGCGCACGGGAACGGGCCAGCGGTGATGATCGGCGCCAGGGTAATGAGTTGATAGCAATCTCTCCGTCTCGCCCTTAGCGATGGCGGAGGATGACAAGACCCTTTTCCGCTCCGATTGGTTCAAAGCCGGGTACGGACATGTCGGCGGCGCGATCGGCAAGCACGAGGTATTTTATTCCCAGACTTTCCAGAATGTGCTGCTGCATCGGCAGACGTACCAGGTAGTGACCTGGGGCCAGTAACTCAAAAACCGGATTTCCGTCGGGCGTCGCCACAAAGTAGATGCCGGCGTAACGATTATGAACCGTGGCGTATTTGTTTTCAGGATCCAACACGCGAATCATCTCGCGATCTGGCATGCATCTCACGCCACCGAGAACAGTAGCGCCGCTGGCTTTCACAAATTGGGCGATGAATAAGCTT